>Ga0101944_10003422_pt1 | contig 22213 bp, 15 predicted proteins | sample DewCreD2012metaG_FD_75245 | JGI IMG/M metagenome (GOLD analysis project Ga0101944, IMG submission 75245) | Hot spring sediment bacterial and archeal communities from British Columbia, Canada, to study Microbial Dark Matter (Phase II) - Dewar... ... | reverse complement strand
CATTCGGGAAGGATTATTCAGTATAAATACATAATAAATTACTGTTATTGCTCCCAGTCCGTATGAAACATAATAATAATTCTTTTCCCACCAGTGTTGGTTAATTAAAGGTGCAAACGCGATAGAAAAAAGTAGAACTATAAATGGAATTATCATCCACTCACTTACTGGTGTAATTGTGTAACCTTCACCAGCCAAAACAAAAGTTGGTGCAATGAATGTTAATATAAAAATTAACGCACCAGTTTTAAAAAAAAATAATCTCATGGCTGATGAGAGGTTGAAGGTACTTCTATCTTTTGCAGATTGTGAACTTTATATTGAGGAGGTTGCACTAATGATATTATATATTTGGTAGTTGCTGAAGATTTATCAAGAAAAGTTCGGGGATAAATTCCTATCCAGACGATGAAGATGATAATGGGAATAAGGACAAAAAATTCACGTACTGATAAATCTTTAAGAATTTCATTCGCACTGTTAGTAATTTTTCCAAATATAACTCTCTGATACATCCATAGAATATAAACTGCAGCAAGAATTACGCCTATTGCTGAGACTACACTAAACCACGGACTCAAAAAAGGCGAATTAAACGATCCAAGAAGTATTAAAAATTCGCCTATAAAACCGTTCAAGCCAGGCAAGCCTATGGAAGAGAGCGAGACAATCATAAAAAATGTAGAAAATACCGGCATTACTTTGCATAGTCCGCCGAAATCAGAAATTTCACGTGTATGTCGGCGATCATATATCATTCCTACAATAAGAAAAAGTGCACCGGTTGATAAACCATGATTTACCATCTGGATTATACTTCCCTGGATACCCGATTCGGTTAAAGAAAAAATACCAAGCACCACAAATCCCAGATGACTCACAGATGAATAAGCCACAAGTTTTTTTATATCCGTTTGTACCATAGAAACAAGCGCACCATATATAATCCCGATCACAGCAAGCGTGGTTATATACGGCATTAAAACAAGTGTTGATTGAGGAAACAATGGAAGACTGAATCTGAGCAATCCGTATGTTCCCATTTTCAGAAGAACGCCTGCAAGTATCACACTGCCGGCAGTTGGCGCTTCAACATGAGCATCGGGAAGCCATGTATGAAATGGAAAGAGAGGAATTTTTATTGCAAAACTTAATGTAAATGCGAGAAACATCCATAATTGAATGTTTAATGGAATTGCGTGTGCAATTTTATATAATTCGATTAAATCTGTGGTAAATTTTCCTCCAGGCATACTGGCAGCGTAATAACCGAGCCATATAATTGCGATCAGCATTAAAAGACTGCCGAACATCGTATACAGAAAAAATTTTAATGCGGCATAAATCCTGTTCGAACCTCCCCATATTCCTATTATAAAGTACATAGGAATTAACATTGCTTCCCAAAAAACATAAAAAAGAAACAAATCAACTGCGATGAACACTCCGAGCATGCCTATTTCAAGGGCGAGCATCATAATGGTATACTCTTTCAACCGCTTCTCAATAGATGCCCAGGAAGAAAGTAGTGCAATTGGTGTAAGAAATGTTGTTAAAAGGACCAGCAATAATGATAAACCATCAATGCCTACATTATAAGATATATTGAGCGCAGGTATCCAGCTCGCTTTATATTGAAACTGTAATGATGGATTGACGGCATCATATTTGAAAAAAATTATCAGTGAAGTGAGAAAAGTCAATGATGAAAAAAGGATACCCCCAATTTTGATTACCTTTACCTGGTTTTTATCAATAAATAAAATAAACGCTGCACCAATTAAGGGAATTATCAGTAAAGTTGTAAGAATATCCATTGATTTTATTTATTATTTTATTTCAGTATTTACTTGAATATCATAAAAGCAAATAGAATAACTATTCCAATAACAAAAATAATGGCATAGTTCTGGACTAAACCTATCTGCACTTTTCGTAACAGACCACTTATGATTGAAATTGCATTTGCTGTACCATTAACTATTCCATCAATTATTGCTACATCAAATCCTTTCCATAATAATTTCTCAGAACCTTTTTTTATCGGATTGACGATAGTTATTTCATATGCCTCATCAACATAATATTTATTCCATAAAACCTGATAAATCCAGGAAAACTTTTTACTTAATTTATCAACTATTTCAGGCTTGCTTAGATATAAACGCCGTGCATAAATAATACCCAGAACGGCAATGATAACTGAGAGTATCATAAGGATATACTCTGTACTGAGTCCTTTTTCATGATGTGGTGTTAAATATGACTGAGCACCTACAAAAACCGGTTCCAACCATTTTTCAAAAGCGTTGCTTCCTCCCAGACTGTGAGGCACACCAATAAAACCACCAACTACCGATAAAAATGCCAGAATTATCAGCGGTATAGTCATTACCCTGGGTGCTTCATGAGGGTGATAATCTTGAGTCCACCTACTTTCACCCTCAAACGTAAGTGAGACAAGTCTAAACATATAAAACGCAGTCAATCCTGCAGTAATCCATCCTAAAACCCATATAGCCGCGGAACCGTCAGAAAAAGTTTTCCACAATATCTCATCTTTACTAAAAAATCCTGCGAGAGGTGGAATACCTGAAATTGCAAATGTAGCGATAAGAAAAGTTTTGTAGGTAACCGGTAGCGCTTTCTTTAACCCACCCATTTTCTGAATATTTTGCTCTTCATGCAGAGCATGAATTACTGCCCCCGCTCCTAAGAAAAGAAGTGCCTTAAAAAATGCGTGCGTCATTACATGAAATATGCCTGCCGAAAACGCACCGACACCAAGCCCCAGGAACATGTAGCCCAATTGACTTATAGTTGAATATGCAAGAATTTTTTTAATATCATTTTGTACTAATCCCATAGTAGCAGCGAAAAATGCCGTTATTACGCCAATAATCGCAACAATATCCATCGTAAGAGGTGATAATGCGAATAAAACCGAGCATCTCGCAACCATATACACACCCGCTGTTACCATGGTTGCAGCATGTATAAGAGCGCTGACGGGTGTTGGTCCGGCCATAGCGTCAGGTAACCATATGTACAAAGGTATTTGCGCCGATTTACCTGTTGCCCCGAGGAAAAGTAGCAATGTTATCCAGGTAATCGTTTCATCTCCTCTGTTCGCTAATATAGGTGCGGTAGAAAATACATCGGAAAAATTTAAACTCCCAAACATTTTAAAAATCAGAAACATTGCGATTAAAAAACCAAAATCACCGATCCTGTTCACAATAAAAGCTTTTTTTGCAGCATCGCTTGTAGTTGCTTCACCCGGTTTGTATCCTCCGGTATCAAATTTCCTATCATGCCAGAATCCTATTAATAAATATGAGCATAATCCGACCCCCTCCCATCCGAGGAACATATGCAGAAAATTGTTACCAAGGACAAGATTAAGCATCATGAAGATAAAAAGATTCATATATGAGAAGAAACGCCAAAAACCAGGGTCACCATGCATATAACCTATCGAATATACATGGATTAAAAACCCGACTCCCGTAACAATTAGCATCATCACTATGGAAAGTTGATCAATACCGAATGCGGCATGGACTTCGAAAGAACCGGCGGCCACCCACTGGAATAATGTAACAACGGTACTCCGGCTTTCAGGATCCATTTGAAGCATTCTGATCAAAATTACTATACCTATTAAAAATGAGGCTCCAATAGTTCCGCTTCCGATGAATCCTATAATCTTTTCAGATTTAATCTTTTTACCAAAAATACCGTTCAGTAAAAATCCGAATAGGGGTAATAAAACACTTATGATTATTAAAGTATTCATTTATAAATTGGTTTTATCTGTACAATAAAATAATTCTGAGCGGTTACCATTTCATGATATTGAAATGATCAATATCAATCTTCATTGTATTTCTAAATATTGCGATAATGATCGCCAAACCAACTGCAGCTTCAGCTGCGGCGACTGCCATAACAAAGAAGACAAGTATCTGACCAGTTGAATCTCCATACATAGCTGAAAATGTGACCAGTGTAAGGTTTACCGAATTCAACATAAGTTCTATACACATAAAAACAATAATTACATTCCTTCTGGTTAAAACACCGATCACGCCGATAGTAAAAAGAATAGCACTTACAATTAAATATGAGTTGATTGGTATTTCAGTGACATTCATTGGAATTTCTTCTTTGCTAATATTACTACACCTGCCATTGCTGCCAGGAGAAGTATTGAAGTGATTTCAAATGGTAAAAGATATTTGCTAAAAAGAGATTTGCCTATATTTTGCACTGTCCCGATTTCCTGTGCATTTTGACTGATCACACTATTGGAAGAGAGTAATGGTACACTGAGACCCGCCAGGATTTCTGCGAGAAGAACGATACCCAGGATATATGCTATTCGCTTTTTATAACTGATTCCTTCAGACAGAAGTTTTTCATCGCCAAGATTAAGAAGCATTATTACGAACAGGAAAAGTACCATTATCGCACCAGCATATACAATTATTTGTATAATTGCTATAAATTGAGCAGAAAGAAATAAATAAAGCAACGCAAGGCAGAAGAAATTTACAATCAGAAGCAAAACACTTTTAACTGGATTCCGCTGTAATATCATCATTATTGCTGATGCTAATCCGATAGTGGATATCAGGGAAAAAAGTATTATTTTTAAACTCATTAGAGTTAATTATGAATTTTTATAATAATTCATTGAAGATAATAAATATTTACAATATTTTCAAAAGAAATAATAATGAGCACTTATTTGCGGAAGAGGGATAATTTCACCGTTATTGAAAAAAACAAAAACTAATTCTCCTGTAAAACAAATCGATTTAGACTGCTGATACTCCAAACCTATCCCTACACCAGCTCTTAAAGGAGCATCCAGTGAATTTTCATTCTCACCTTTGTAAAAATAACCTAAAACTGCGGTTCCAAAAAATCGTGTTGTTGTATATCTGGAGAAATCAATTTGCATTTCTCCACCAAAGTTGAAGAGTGTCTTTCTGTCAACTTTTATTATACCGCCAATTAATTGATAGGAAAAATTTCCCGGAAAATGGTGTCTAAAACTTAAACCAAATCCGCTTGCTATGCCGCACGATAAACCAACTCCATATACCATTTCCTGCACTCTATTAACTTCGTCCTCCGGTATTGTTACCTGAGAACTTGCAGAAGAATGCATTAACAAAAATATGGATAAAATTAAAATAATATTTTTAATAATTACTCTTTTTATTTTGCCTGCAATAATATCCATAATTCTTTTAAAGAAGGTTTTTTTCCATACGACAAAATTGTTGTTCGGAATATTTTACCTGCAATCCACATTGCCCCGATTGATGATAAAAGTAATAGTATGATTGTTATTATAATTTCATAAATGGGAGGCATTTCAATCGGAATTCGCATTGCCATCATTGATGGTGTGAGTAATGGTATATAAGTTAGGATTTTAACAAGCAATGAATTCGGATTTTGAACAACCATCATCGCAAAAACAATCGGTATTATTAAAATCAGCATCAGGTAACTCGAAATTTGCTGCGCTTCCTGTTCTGTTGAAACCGGCGCACCGAAAGACACAAATATCGCAGCATAAAGGATATAACCAAGTATAAAATAGATCAATAATATCAGCGCACTACCGGCAGATATTATCGTAACACCGAATTGAAGACTGATTGCTATTCCAATAATAGCCCAGAATCCAATTTGTGTTAATCCCAATCCGCTCAAACCAATTATTTTACCCGCCATTAAATGTGTGGAAGAACTTGAAGACATCAGTATTTCAACAATTCTATTTGATTTTTCATCGAGCATACTTCTGACCAGTAACTGTCCGGATGTTGCTACCAGGAAGAACATCATCATCATAAAAATGTATGATGTGAAAAATACTTTTTCAAAACCGGTTTCCTCTTCAACACCTGCTTTTGTGATTTTTATTGTTTTCATTTCAATTGGCGTAGTCAGTTGCTTGACAAGATTCGGATCAAATCCTTGCGATTGCAATTTCTTCTCAACAATAATATCCCTGATAACTTTTTCAATTCTGGATATTAATTTAATATTTCCTGCATTGGAAGAGCGGTATTCAATAACTGTATCCGAGAAAACCGATTTGTTTACGACAATATATCCTTCAATTCTTTTCGATAAAACCAGTGAATCAGCAACCTTCTTTGACTCAGAAATATCCCCACTTTCGGTCGAAATAGTTGTTAAAATATAATTTGGCTGACCGTTCGGGAGTTTATATTTTTCCTCAAGTGCGTTCGCGAATGTTGTATAGAATGTCCCAGTTTGGTCAATAATACCTATCAGGATACTCTCTTTATCCGGTTGACTAATTAACAAGGTAGGAACGACACCCAGACCGATCATGATAATAGGCATAAGAAAGAGTGAAATCAAAAATGCTTTTGATTTTACCTTTTCAATATATTCCCATTTTGCAACAGCCAGTGCTTTCAAATCTTTAAGCATTTGGCCCCTTCCTTTGTTCATTGTGCGAGGTATGCTTTTTCATCTCTCTTATATATTGATAAACAAATACTACACTCATCAATACAACAATGAGTACAGAATCAATTCCAACATTCGGATTTATCAGAGAAATGATTATCATGACAATTGCGATGATGGAACTTAATATCATATATATTTTTAATCGTGTTAATCTCGGATTTTTCTGAATCTTAGCATTTACGGGTTTTTCTTCTTTATTGGTTATTACTTCAACAGGAGACTCTTTTCTTTCACCCACCACATCGATAAATATTGAATTTAATGATGGTTGCACATATTCAAATTTCTGGATATCCAGACGGGATGATATGATATCCAATATAAACTTAGAGGGAACATTTTCAGAAAGGACCAGCTCTGCATAATTGTTATAGACTGTCGCCTGACGTACAAATTTAAGGTTCGCAAGAAATGAGCCATCGCCGGCAAATTCAATATGGACAGAGTTTTTTCCATATTTTTGCTTAATATCAGAAATTTTCCCCTGCAACATCAATTTCCCTTTGTTGATCAGGCATATTCTATCACAAAGTTTTTCTGCCTGCTCCATTTGATGAGTGGAGAAAATTATTGATTTATTTTGCGCTTTAAGTTCGGATAATATATCTTTCAAAAGAAGTTGATTTACAGGATCAAGACCTGAAAAAGGTTCATCAAGAACAATCAGTGATGGATCATGCAGAATTGAAATTATGAATTGTACTTTTTGCTGGTTACCTTTTGATAATTCTTCTATTTTACGATCATAATGATTTAATAAATCAAATCTTTTTAACCAGTTATATGCTCTCCTTTTTGCTTCAGCTCTCGTAATTCCTTTTAATTCTGCAAGGTACAGAATTGTATTTAAAAGTTTATTCTTTCGGTAAAGTCCACGTTCTTCAGGCAGATATCCAAGTGAATTTCGTATTGACTCACTAAAAGGTTGACCATCGAACGTTATCGATCCGGAATCAGGGTATAAAATATTCAAGATCATGCGAATAGTTGTTGTTTTACCCGCTCCGTTAGGTCCCAGTAAACCGAGAATTTCGCCACTCAATGCCTCAAATGACACATTATCGACAGCAACAACGGTCGAGTACTCTTTTCGTATGTTTTCAACTCGTAGCAACATATAAAAGATTATGGCTTTAATCGATAAATCATTCTCGGGAAGGGAATTGTTTCGCGGATATGGTCTAATCCGCATATCCAGGAGACTGTTCTTTCCAGTCCAAGCCCAAAACCTGAGTGGGGTACCGATCCATAGCGGCGTAAATCAAGGTACCACTCGAATGCTGATAACGGAAGGTTGTGTTCATTGATTCTTTTCACGAGTGTATCATAATCATCTTCACGTTGACTGCCGCCAATAATTTCGCCATATCCTTCCGGCGCCAGTACGTCCATGGCCAATGCCAGGTCAGGTTGCTGGGGATCTCTTTTCATGTAAAATGCTTTCACCTTGGCGGGATATCGATGAACAATAACAGGTCTGTCAAATTGTTCCGATATTATCGTCTCGTCAGTACCACCAAAATCATTCCCCCAGGTAAAATCAATTCCATGTTTTTTTAATATTTCCACTGCCTCTGAATATGATATCCTTGGCAATGGTTTTTTAACATTTTCGAGGTAAGTTGTATTTCTCTCAAGAGTTTTTAATTCTTGTGATCGATTTTTTAAAACCGACGTGACGATATGTTCAAGAAATTCTTCAGCTAGTTCCATATTATCATTCAGGTCATAGAAAGCCATTTCGGGTTCAACCATCCAGAATTCTGTCAAATGCCTGCGTGTTTTTGATTTTTCCGCACGAAATGTGGGTCCAAATACATAAACCTTACCGAAAGCCATCGCACCGGCTTCACCGTAAAGTTGGCCTGATTGAGTCAGATATGCTTTACCCAGATCAAAATAATCTGTTTCAAACAAAGTGCTGGTACCTTCGCAGGCGGCAGGTGTAAAAATAGGTGCATCCATCAAGGTAAAACCCTTATCATCGAAAAATGCTCTTATTGCTTTGACAATTTGATGGCGTATTCGCAAAATAGCATGCTGCCGGGATGAACGAAGCCAGAGATGCCTGTGATCCATGAGAAATTCCACACCGTGCTCTTTTGGTGTGATCGGATAATCTTTTGCAACATGTATTAACTCAAGATTTGTAAGATCCATTTCGTATCCACCTGGTGCACGATCTTCTTTTCTGATTTTTCCCGTTACGCGGAGAGAAGATTCCTGAGTAATCGAATCAAATAGTCCAAATATATCATCAGGAATATTCCCTTTTACCATGATGCATTGCAGCAGTCCGGTACCATCACGGACAACTATAAATCTAATTTTTCCGCTGGATCTTTTGGTGTAAAGCCATCCATTAATTGTAATTTCTTCACCTGTATGTTTAGATAATTCTTCTATATAATACTTCTTCATATTTCATTCATTCTTATTGTTATGCAATAAAAAACCCGGAAAAAAGTTTAAAAAAGAGACTCATTCTGAGGATAGGTCGAGCATTTTAATATCTTTGATGTATTTTACAGTCCGATCATCCTTGATTTTTTTCAACTGTTCAAGTTTTTCAACCAGGCGATCGATATTGTCGTCGATAATTTTCTGAAAATTTTTCTGAGGAATACCTTCAAAAGATTCTTTAAATTCAAGTGATAACTTTTTCATATCTTTTAAAGGAATTTCAAAATCATTCATGATTGCTGCGATAGTTTCTCTGATAATTTTGAGCCGCTGCTGACTAATTTCAATCTGCATTAGTTGGTTTTTAAGTTCATGTTTCTCAACAACACTTAAAACTGTTCGAGGAAGTATTGGAGAGGAAATTTCTTCTTTTACGAGATAATCATCTACTCCCATTTTCATTACATCGAGAGCAAGATCTATATCCTTATTTACCGTTAGAAAAACAATTGGAATGTTAATTTTCTTTTTCTTTAAATCCTTGGTAATTTCCAGACCATTTCTGCCTGGTAGAAAATAGTCCATTAAAATAATATGAAAATTAAGATCCTCGTCCAGTGTTTTCATTGTTTCGGTATAGTTTTCTTTCCAAACAACCTCAAACTTATCTTTGTCGAAACGATTTAAATAAACCTGGACTAATTTCGCAAAATCTTTGTTATCCTCTACTAAAAGTATTCTTATTTTTTCTTTGTCCATTTTAATCCTCTAAATTTCCGGTTGATTTACACCCGGAAGTGTAAAATAAAATGTTGTGCCGACACCAACTTCTGATTCGACCCAGATTTTTCCTTTATGTAATTCAATGATTTTTTTTGCAATTGCAAGTCCTGCTCCTGATCCTTCATATTCTTCGCGTGGATGTAGTCTTTGAAAAATTACAAAAATTTTCTCAAAAAATTCTTTTTCTATTCCAATACCATTATCCTTTATTGAGAAAAGATAGTAATTATTTTCCGCATTACGAAATTCTATTTGTATTTGAGGATTCGGTTTATTGTTAAATTTTATCGCATTTGATATAATATTGCGGAATAATATTTTAATGTGAGTACCATTACAATATAAATCAGGAAGATTATTGGGCATTGAAATATTTACATTCCTTTGATGAATTGTGTAAGCCATGTCGGAAATAATTTCTTCAATGACTTTTCTGGCGTTTATTACAGCAAAAGACTCTGACGGACGGTTTATACGGGATAAAAGGAGTAAATCGTCAATTAGACCTTTCATTCTCGTTGTTGCACCTACGATAGAATCAAGATATTCTTTCCCTTCAGGTTGTATAATGTTTTCATAGTCGGTTTGTAAAATTCTGCTAAATCCTTCTACACTTATTAGCGGTTCCTTTAAATCGTGTGAAACAACATAGGTAAAATCATCCAATTCTTTATTCTGTCTTTCAATCTCGATCGATTTTTGTAATGTCTCCTGATAAAGTTGTACTTTTTCATATGCTATTGCAACCAGATTCGCTATACTTTCCAGAATTGTAATCTGTTGAGGAGTAAAAGTATGCGGCTCGGTACACCTTACCGCCATAATTCCAATTATAGCATCTTTAGAAAACATTGGAATAATCAAGTTATCCTTTTGAGCTGATAAACAGGAAGATCTCGTATTAATGGCTATAGTTTCCGCTTCATCATAACCGTATTCGTTTAATTCTTTCCCTTTTATTATTTCAAAGCCTTCAATGGAATGACATCTTGCTTCGTACACTGGGGTTCGATGAAGTTTATCTGCAGAATAAAAAACTATACGAAAATTACTACATGAAACAATTTTTCTTATATGCTCAAAAACCTGCTCGAAAACTTCATTTGCATCCAGCGTTGATGTTAAACTCTGACTCAAATCATAAAGAACTGATAAGCGCTCGACCTGCGAGTGCAATTCATTATACAAATGTAAATTGTGAAGCGCGGCGCCTAATTGATTCCCGACCAATGTTAAGATTTGCTGATCCTGCGGTGAAAAATCATGTCTTGTATTGAAAAATATATCAAGAGCGCCAAAGACTTTTCCTTTTGATATTAATGGAATTATTGCCATTGCTTCTATTTGCAGCGATTTCAATACACTTCTATTTTCCGCAACAATTCTTTGATCATTGTACGGCTCCTTCCCTATATATATGGGATGCTGCGAAATAATTACATCACCTGTGGCAGAACCTGAGAGTTGCAGTTTCTTTACAGATCCAAATTCGAGCAGATCAAAGCCAATCTGACTGACAATGGCAATTTCGTCATTTTCCATATTATGTTTATATACGATAATAGCTTCGGCATTTAATGAATTTTTAACAATTGGCAATGCCGATTCCATTAATTCTTCAACATCGAGCGAAGCACTTAGAAGTGTAGAAATTTGACTCAGCGCAATTAATTGTTGATTATTTTTCTTAAGTTGCGCCTCTGTCCTCTTAATTTCTGTTATGTCGGTAAGAGTAAAAACAAGACCGATGATTTTTTGATTAATAATCATCGGATTTAGCATTAATTGGAAAGTACGTAAATCACCGATGGTCTGATGCTCGTATTCGTGCGAAAAAATTCTAATATTCCCATCAAGCATTGAAGGAATAATATTTTTCAAAACCATTTTGAGAGAATTCTCCCTGATAACATCATACAAATGCTTACCTGCATAAAGGGAAACATCCTCAATGCCATAATCCTGTAAATAGGAGCGAAAAGCTTCATTCATTTCGCCAATTCTCAAATCACGATCAACCGTGAACACAACATTATCAATTGAGTCTAATAAATTATGTATATAATCTGCATCGTTTTTAACCTGTTCGAAAAGTTTAACTCTATCAACGATTGCTCCTACTTGTTGGGCAACAGGTGTTAATAATTCAATATGCTCTTCGGTAAATGTGTGCGGCTCTTTACTGACAAGATTCAAAGTTCCGAAATTTCTGCCTCTCAATATTATGGGAATTGATAACTGAGAGCGAATATTAACCTCTCTCCTTAAATCTTTACTTCGGACCTGATAATTACGTAAATCATATTCAATCAATGCTTTCTGGCTCTGCAATACTCTATAAGGGAGAGATTCTTTAGATTGAATGACATCATCAACATCGTAAACGGTTAATCCCTGCGTTGCGAAAATTTTCATTGTATGATTATCAGGTCCAACTACTGCTATTGAGATGCCATGACATATAACAACGGTTGATATTTCATTTGCTATAGTCCGGAATATTTCACTAAAATCCTGAGTTTGATTTGCGGTAATTATAATACGGTTCAATAACTCAATTTGTTTATTTTTTTTCTCGAGTTGCTCGGTTAAGCGCTTCCTTTCAGTTATATCACGGGCAACATTAACCATCGCGATCGGTTCTCCCATTTTATTGCGCAGTAAGGTAGTACTCATACTTACAGGTAGTAAACGCCCATCTTTTCGCCGCATGGTCATGTCAAAATCATGAAGCCAGTTATGTTCCCTCAAATTTGCTATCCATAGAACAAATCTTCCCATCTCTTCTTCATTTAACCAGGGATGAGGAAATTCACACCCTACAGCTTCAATCTGACTGTACCCAACAGTATTGGTAAACGTTCGATTTACCTTTACCACATTACCACGCAAATCAGTAATAATAAGGAGATCATCCATTGCATCGATAACATTTTTTAACAAATATTCAGAATCAAGTACCTCTTCTTCTCTAACTTTACGTTCAGTTACATCTATGAAAATACCGACAACTCCTGATATTTTATTATTTTCGTAATAAGGAGAAAAAACAGCTTTAAAATAGCGTCTTTCTGATTTACCTCGAGCAATCAGAGGGATATCTTCCTTACAAGCGATTTCGCCGCCGGATGCTTTTTTTATTTCACCATCGAGACCTGGAATTTGGAGTAAATTTTCAAGATCGTGGGATTTACTTCCCATTATCTCAACTTTCCCCACACCGGTAATTTCTTCTATATTTTTATTTGCCAGGATGCATTTATTCTGTAAATCAAATGCCATGATACCGGCATTTACTTCTTCTATAATACTGCTCTGTAATTTCAGGTCGGTACTGAGATGATCAATTAATTGCTTCTGGTCTGTGATATCTGTGATTATGCCATCAATTCGTTCTACATTTCCATCCGAATTCCTTCTAACAACAATTGTATCACGAAGCCATTTATATTCCGCCTTACCTCGCGGTAAAAGTCGATATTCCGTTGTGTGACGATCTTTAGTTTCATTTATATTCATTGATCGGTTTAATAAAATATTTTTATCATCGGGATGTATCAAACTTAACCAGAGTGAGGGATTTCTCATGAAATCTTTTATTTTGTATCCAGTAATAATTTCTACCTGCTGACCAAGAAATATATATTTTCCATCTTTTGCTATAGAATAAGGAATATCATTTATGTGATCCAGTAGTTCACTTTTATGGTCTGCTAATTTTTGTAATTTTCGTAATGCTTCGGCAGTGGAGATAGAATTCCCAATGATGTGTCCTAATATGGTATAAAGTTCGTTGTTATATGTTGATTTACTGTCAACCGACCGAGAAAATAAAGACATAATACCGATTAGTTTTTCTCCTGCTATTAGCGGCAGGAAAGATACGCTATTAATACCTGCCTCCTTAAATGCCGATCGGAAGGGTAAATAACTTGGATATTTAGTTGTCAAAAAGTAATGTGGCTCCATTGTTTTTGCAAGAAGTCCGCCTATACCCTCCCCTGTATCAAAAACATCTATTTTGCGAATCAATTTGTCGGGGATACCACGATGAGATTTTATCTTAAGGATTGCAGTATCAATTTCACGTAAGTGAATTGCTCCCATTTCCCATTTGAGAGTTTCCATGACCCTGTATAAAGAATTTTGTGCAATCTTTGATATATCTCTTGTATCTCCCAGAAGATTTGTTAATGTCTTGAGTAAAAATATTTCTCCTAAACGTTTATCTGCTTCAACTCTTAATTTATTTAATTCTGTCCTTTCATGGAGAAAAAGGAACAAATCCCCTATTGTTTTATCAACCGCAGGAAGAGTGATAATATCGAACGAATAATTTTGTCCGTCGTTCCCGACAAACTTACAATCTGAAATGGAGTAATTTTGATTTTTATCCAGGGATTTTTTCACAAAACTTAAAATTTTACCTCGATCAGACTCATCAAATAGCGAAATGTATTCTTCTACTGTAAGCGGGGAATCTTTTTTTATTTTAAAAATATCTCTCAATATTTTATTCGTATATATTATATTATTCTGTTTAATGATACATGCTGGATCCGGCGAATTTTCCACAAGTGCATGATATCTACGTTCCAGGACCTCAAGGTTTTGAATAATATTTTTGTATTCAGTTATATTGCTCATCAGAATGATATCACATTCTTTCCCATCATAAAAAGATCGGATACAGGAGCATTGATATGTTAATTTTGTACCATCAAATCTAATAAAATCTAACAATGGCAGGTCAGACCTGGTAGAAGAATCCTGAGCCGAGCTGAGAACTTTTAATTTTTTATATGACTCGGCACTTAAAATTTTTCGGAGGGGTATACTTTTTAATTCATCATCATTGACGACGCCAAAATCCTTGCAAAATATTTTATTTGCTTGAATAATTTTCCCATTGTGTAAAATAATAAGAGGTTGTGATATTTCTTTAATGATTTTATAATATTCTTTTTCGATTTTTTTTAAATCATCTTCTAATTTCTGCAAATTTGTTAGTTCAAAGAGTGAAGCGACAAACAACCCCTCTGAAATCATAGAAGCCCGGACTTCTATGAGAACCTTCTTTTTCTTTTTTGTAAGTAGAGTGAGTTTAGCCGTTCCAGATTTTTTATCTCTCAATATTTTGATATATTTTAGAGCGTCTCTTTTACTTTCAGGTGCTATGAAGGAAATAAATGGGAGATTATTTAATTCTGATATATCATATCCCAGTAATCGACCTGTTTCATTGTTACATTCTCTAAATTTTCCATCCAGGTCAAATATTACTAGTGGTTCTTTTATTTTGTTGAACAATTCCCAATATTTTTCATCTACTTTTTCTATAGTTTTTAAATACTCGGCATTAATTTCTTCAATATATTTTGGTTCTTTAAGAATTCCGTGAATAGGTGCTTTTGTTTCAGATATAAGTCGAATTGGTTGAATGATATTCGAAACATACCTGCCTCTGGTATTCAGCAAAAATCCCCACAGCTGATTGCGATGCTCAAAAACTTCCACAGAAATTGTAGCGATATCTTTTAATTCCGCCAGAATAGTGTCCGGGATTTCATTTTTTACAACGGAGGAAACTAAAACAGATTTATTTCGTTTTGCCTGATCAGAAAGAAGGGTAAATGATTGTATGATTGCTTTTTTATCCCATACAGAAAAATCATCAAGAAGAATATATTCCTTGTTAAATCTCGATTTACAAAATATTTTTATGTTTTTGATTATAGATTTGTGTACACTTTTTTCACCTGTTAAATGATAAATACGGAATTTTTCATTTTGATTTAAAAGATTGGATTTTGATTCATCAATTGTGGGATATCGGATAGGAATATGATGGTTTCTTGCATATTCAATAATTACATTAAAGATGATATCGTTAAATCTTTTTCTATTTAGAACATAGAGAATTACATCTCCCGGTTGTATTTCCCCTATCCGATCATCTAAATATGGTTGTCCTGTAGAAAACCTGCTCATTAATTAATATGATACTTTTTAATTGCAAATTTATAAGAGAAATGTACGAATAATTTTAATTTGCTTCAATTTACAAATAAAAAAGGGCGACCGCTGTGACGATCGCCCTGAAAATGGGTGGTTCAAAATTATTTCGAACCAAAATTGTAACTTGCGGTTATATAACCAAAAGTATTTATATCATCTGCGGCACCGACCAGCCCAATACCTCTTCGCAGTGCTTCTTCACTGACTGTCGCATCAAGTGCGAAATTTCCGAAGTGTAATCCAACGCCTAGAGTTATCAATCCATCAAAGTTATCAGGATTTAATACGCCAAGCAATAAATAACTATGGGGCATAGAATAATTATCCTCGCGTGAGAAATTAGGATACTTGTATTCCATACTGAAGCTACCGATTGCCCTGTAATAGCCTATTCGTCCGGTTAACCAATCCGTGACCTGCCATTCACCACCTAAATTAATTACAGGTAGACCTGTAAAGCCCATAATCTGATCAACTGTGTCAACGGTTGCTTTCTGGTCCATTTCAACCTCAACATGTTGCCAGGACAAACCACCTGTAAAGTAGAAGTCGTTCATTTTATACTCTCCACCAAGACCGAATGCATAACCGGTGGCTGTATATTCCTGACTTGCAGTTGTTTTTGTATAACTTGCCGGCGGTTCAGTTTCTTTTGGTTCGGCGCTTAATGACGTAAACATTGCATAGGGTATGAAATTGAATTTACTTGTCATTTTAATTTTCGCGCGTGCACCTACTTGAAATTCCGTACCGGAAGCTTCATAAATTCCCCCGTAACCGCTGATGGCGGGTTTGTATTCAATCCTGTCGGTGGCATCATCCAATCTTAAAACGCCGGTAATATCAAGATCGACGTCATCGCTCAATTTCATAAGTGCGCCGAGCCTGAATCCTAATACCGATGAAGAGGCCTCATATTCGTTGGTGTATGATGTTGGTGAAACTTGATCATCGGTACGATCAAAATTCGACCAGCCATACATTATCCCGAGACCTAAAGTCATACCGGTAAAACGATAAGTTCCAATTGCTTCCCAAACATTTTGAATAGGTGGTATATCAAGATAATCTCTCTGTCTGCCCGGGAATTCGCTAATTAATGAACTTACGTAATTTGCAGCAGAGGGATCATAACTGAGTATTACCCCAAGAGTGAAGGTGTTGGATAAGTTAAATGCTACACCTGCATTTTGATACCCATATCCATTTCCACTTGTGTATCCTTCTTCACCAAAATATGTATAAGAACCAAGAATTTGACCACCCGCAATATTTGCCCACATATAATCAGAATACTTACATTGATAGGCAGGATTAAAAAACACAAGTGCAGGGTCATCCCAAATAAATGGGTTTAAAACTGCATTCAAACCACCCTGGGACGCACCGAGGGCGAGTTGTCGTGCAAATCCACCTGGTTTTGCCTGAGGAAGAACAAGGCTGGTAACCAGAAGAATCATTAGAGAAACAATCACAAATCTTTTCATAGAGCTCCTCTTTTTATTATGAGAAAACAAGTTAATTAGTACAAAACGTTAAATTCAACTTTTTTGTGCAATGAGTTTACAAAATATATAAATTTTTGTCAAGTTAAATTAAGAATAAACAAAACGGGAGAAAATTGAATATTTTCCCCCGTTTACCTTATATCACACAATTTTATTTAAAATAAAAATGAAAACCAACACTCTCAAAACCGAGAGCCCGGAGCGCCGTTATACCCCAGTTGTCCTCTTCACCACTTACCTGGGCAAATTGTAAGCCATGACCAACACTCAAAGAAAATTGGTCGCTTACAAACCATTCCACACCTAAATCGGCTGTAATTATCATGGTCGCTTTTATTTCGGTTCCTACAAGACGATTATCGGTTTGGTATTCAAAACCAGGTCTAATAAAGAAATTCACATTATCTGTCTGCACAACATCCACTGGAATACCAACATTCACATGAAATCTATCTTTATCACTACCCAGTGCATTCTTATCTGCATAACCGAGACCAAGGTCAATGCCGATTTGTGGAGAAACCCATACTCTTCCTCCAACCGGTGCAGAGGGCGAATACCAGCCCAATCCAATTGTTCCAGGTTTATGATCTCCTGCACTTACTAGAGATGACGTTAGTAATACCACTATTGCGATTAATACCAAACGCTTCATATTGTAACTCCTCAATTGTTTTACTTTTTAAACACAATCAATTGCGGAGTTAGTATAACAAAAAAATAATTGTTTGTCAAGTTTTTTTATTTATTCCCTTTAAATTATTCTCATAATGCCTTATAATACTTGATTTTTACCTATTTTTCCCAATATTTTAAGGTTTTTCAGATAAAAAATTAACTATTTGAAACAGAAGAGATTAGATACAATGATTAAATGGCGTATTTTTTATAGTTTTAAGGTAGGATAAGGAATTATGAACAAGATCAGGGATTTCAGAAGTAAAGCTAATTAATGATATTAAATAATTTTATATAGAATATTTCGATTTTATTTGTACTCAAAAAATCCTTTTCCCGTTTTTCTTCCAAGATATCCTGCTGAAACCATCTTTACTAGTAGGGGGCATGGACGATACTTTGGATCACCGAAACCATCGTATAAAATATTCATAATAGAAAGGCATACATCTAGACCAATGAAATCCGCTAATGTTAAGGGTCCCATTGGGTGATTCATTCCCATTTTCATTACTGTATCGATAGATTCCGGGGTTGCAACTCCTTCCATTACACAATAGATTGCTTCATTAATCATTGGCATCAAGATTCTATTTGATATAAAACCGGGATAATCATTAACTACAACAGGTGTTTTTCCAATTTTTTTAACTACCTCCAACGCTAAATCAAGAGTTGCCGGAGTTGTAGCGATTCCTTTAATGACCTCAACAAGTTGCATTACGGGAACGGGGTTCATAAAATGCAATCCTATTACTTTCTGGGGGCGACTTGTTTGTGCGGCTATTTCGGTAATTGATATAGACGAGGTATTAGTCGCAAGTATTGAGTCTGGTGGTGTATTGAGGTCTAAAATCTTAAATATTTCAAATTTTAAACTTTTATCCTCATTAACAGCTTCAATTACGAGATCAGCATCCTTTACACTTTCCTTCACATCAACTGATGTGTCAATATTCGATAAAGTTTCAGTTTTCTGTGTCTCGCTTAAAATTCCTTTTTTAATTTGCCGATCTAAATTTTCTGATATTTTTTTAAGCGCTTCCTGGAGATATTTTTGATTTACATCAATTAAAGTAACCTTAAAACCATATTGTGCAAAAACGTGGGCTATACCGTTACCCATTGTCCCGGCGCCAATAACGGATATTTTCATATATTCCCTGTTTTAAATTAATCTTTGAATTAATATTGCACTTGCTTCACCGCCACCTATACATAATGAAGCAATTCCATTTTTTAAATTTCTTTGTTCCAATGCATGAATCAGCGTGACAAGAATTCTTGCTCCGCTGGCACCTATGGGATGCCCTAACGCAATAGCACCCCCGTTAACATTGACCTTTTTCACATCAATTTTTAAAATATTATTTACTGCAATCACAACAACCGCGAATGCCTCATTTATTTCAAACAAATCTACTTCATCTATTTTCAAACCCGTTTTTTGTAAAACTTTGTTTATCGCATCTGCCGGTGCGGTTGTAAACCACTCAGGATTTTTTGCTGTTGATGCATACGTCCTTATAACTGCAAGAGGTTTAATTTTTAATGCATCTGCTTTTTCTTTCGCCATCAGGACAAGGGCGGCAGCTCCGTCATTTATTTTGGAAGCATTTGCAGGTGTAATTGTCCCGTTTTTTTCAAATGCAGGCTTAAGTGATCCAATTTTTTCAAACCGTACTCTTTTTGGTTCTTCATCTTCAAGAATTTCAGTTTTAGTCCCGTCCTTTTGTTCAATCGTTACAGGAATTATTTCCTTTTTAAACATGCCCTTTTTAGTGGCCTCAATCGCTCTTTGATAACTTAAAATCGCGAAAGCATCCTGATCCCGTCGTGATATATTGTATTCACGCGCACATAATTCCCCAGCATTTCCCATGTGGAAATCGTTATAAACATCCCATAGTCCATCTTTAATCAGAGCATCAATGATCTGACCATGGCCGAGGCGGTAGCCTGTTCTTGCTTTATCAAGGAGGTACGGGACATTTGACATGCTTTCCATTCCACCCGCAACAATTATATCAGCGTCTCCCAGGGCAATTGCCTGAGCAGCGAGCATCACCGATTTTAAACCCGAGCCACACACCTTATTGACCGTCATGCATTCAACCGATGTCGGAAGTCCTGCATAAAGTGCTGCCTGTCGAGCCGGCGCCTGCCCTATTCCTGCAGATAGGACACAACCCATAATGACTTCATCAACATTCTCGTTTGTTATACGGGAACGTAATATGGCTTCTTTAATAACCAGTGCTCCCAATTTTGGAGCCGGTAAATTACTCAAACTACCGCCGAAAGCACCCATTGGCGTTCGACAGGCACCTGTTATTACTACCTCTCTGACCATAAAAAAGTTAGTTATTGAATAAGAGTTGTTTGAAAAGCAGGGGTTTTACTTAAGTCGAACGAATTCGATCCTTCTATTCTTCGCTCGACCCTCTGCAGTAGAATTATCTGCAATTGGTTTAGTAAAACCGAATCCCTTAGTTGTTATTCTCCCTGCAGAAACGCCTTTACTTACAAGATATGCCTTAACTGCTTCTGCGCGGCCAAGAGATAACTGCATATTATATTTTGCACCCCCTACATTATCTGTATGCCCATGAATGGCTACTTCTGCGGTTGGATTCATCAATAAACTGGTTGCGACCTGATCAAGAATTTGTTTAGCATAAGGAAGCAATTCGGTTTTATTTGTTTCAAAATTTACTCCTTCGAGTATAATTCTTTCTCCTACATTGATAATTGGAACGTCATCGCTCGGATCAAGCGGATTAAGCGCAATTTGAACTTCCTTACCATCGGGCACACCACCATTATCAGTATCAGCAATCAATGGATTTGTTTTATGTGTCGTTACTTCGTTCCCGTCCGTAAGGTCATCTTTATCCGTATCGATATTTAAAGGATCTGTTTTATATGTAAGAACCTCATCTCCATCCATTAAGCCATCACCATCGGTATCTATTCTCAGCGGATCAGTTAAATAAGTTATAACCTCGTCTCCATCAGTTAATTTATCTCCATCGGTATCAGGATTTAAGGGATCGGTACGATATTTTTTTACTTCCTGGCCATCCATCAATCCATCTCCATCTGTGTCCTTATTGAGAGGATTTGTCTTATAGGTGAGAACTTCTTCACCATCGGTTAGATCATCACCGTCGGTATCTTTGTTGAGAGGATCTGTTTTATAGGTATAAACCTCTTCTCCGTCTCGTAGTCCATCTCCATCCGTATCCGGATTAAGGGGATCGGTTCCTATTTTTTTCTCATCATCATTCAGCAAACCGTCACCGTCAAGATCAGGATTCTCCACTCTCAAGTAAGCGAAGAAATTTAGTGTAACACTCCAGAAAGCATCTTTAGATGAGGTTTTGATATCTTCAAGATAATTTGTGGAAGTAAGATTATAACTTCCGCTTATTCCGAACTCGGTGTTTTTTGAAACGGGGTAACTTATTCCGACACCTATTGGAAAATAAGACGTAATTTTTTTATAATCACCTCGTGCGTTAAATCTAAGTGGGTTATCGAGTGAATCTTTCGGATTAAAAAAGAGTAACCCGGCACCGCCGTATATATATGGTGAAATTTTCGATTGTTTAATTGGTTCGAAGATAAATCTTAAATCTACCGGATATACATATGAATTAAAGTATAAATTATTATTTTCGGCTTCGAGATAGCCGGCTCCCACGCTTCCTTCGATGGCAAAATTTCTCGCTGGATAATATCTTAAAAATAATCTACCTATGGGAGTTTCTGTTGAATATTCAATATCAGTTCTAGGGATAGCAATTCCTATAGATGAACCTATTCCAAATGCATTTGTGAAATCCTGAGCACAGAGATTGGAAGTTAAAATTATTGCTACCGCAGCTATGAATATATATGGAAGCTGTTTCATCGGAAAGTTAAATATGTTTTTATTAGGGAATTTACATTATACATATCATAAAGTCAAGCAATTTTAGACATTTTTGAACCTTGAATGGAAATTTCAGGTAAATCAGGTATTACTAACTATTCATTGATTTCAGGAACTCTTTATTTGATTTAGTTCCGCGCATTTTTTCGATTAAAAACTCCATTGCTTCAATTGTTGAAAAATCGCTGAGTAATTTGCGCAATATCCATACCCTGTTAAGTTCATCCTGTTCGAGGAGTAATTCTTCTTTTCGTGTACCTGACCTGTTTACATCGATTGCAGGGAAAATACGCCGATCGCTCAATTTTCGATCAAGTATAATTTCCATATTACCCGTTCCCTTGAATTCTTCAAAAAT
>Ga0101944_10003421_pt1 | contig 22218 bp, 20 predicted proteins | sample DewCreD2012metaG_FD_75245 | JGI IMG/M metagenome (GOLD analysis project Ga0101944, IMG submission 75245) | Hot spring sediment bacterial and archeal communities from British Columbia, Canada, to study Microbial Dark Matter (Phase II) - Dewar... ... | reverse complement strand
AAAAAAGTTTTCCCGGATCAAGAATTCGTTGAGCTACCATTTAATCATAAAATTTTTAATATCGTTTACAAGTTTGAAAATGGAGCTCCCAAAATTCACGAACACGATAAAAAGCCAACTCAGACTTTTGCAATTTTTATTAATAACAGAATCGCTGTGCTTTATACTTATGAGTCAAATCCAAGCGATGGTTGGGCAGATAGAGAAGTTCACAACAATCCCGAAGAGAAAAGACAGGAAGCTCTGAAGTTCGGAGCTAATATTATCATTTTCGCACTTAGCCAATAGTTTATGAAAAGCGAATTCTATCAGAAAATAATTGACAAATTAGAATCTTATCTAAGAAGAGATTTTATCTACAAAACCTTAAATGGATTTATTGATTCATTCACTTTGTCTTTGATTTTACTGTTTGCTTTTGTTTCACTTGAATTCCTTTTCGATTTTTCTTCAATAGTTCGAACAATTTTTTTCTTTGTCTGGTTAATTCCAACCGCGTCACTATTTGTTTTTAATGTAATAATTCCACTTGCTAAAACTTTTAATATTATTCCATCAAGAGATTATTTTGAAACGGCTAAGTTAACAGGAAATTTTTTCCCAGAATTGAAAGATGATCTAATAAATTCTCTTCAGTTAGCATCCGACAATTCTTTAAATCAATTATATTCTTTGAGTTTAATTGATGAAGCGTTTAAGAGAGTATATCACAAAGTAGAAAATTATGATTTTGAATCTTTAATAGATTTCAAACCGCTAAAGAAAAAAATTACCAATTTAGCACTGACCATCTTGCCTTTTATATTGATCATTTTTTTAAACAGTGGATTATTATCAGCAGCAAGTCGTTTCTTTAATTTTAATACTGAGTTTATTCCTCCGCAAGCATTTTACTTTGAAGTTCATCCAGGGAATATTCAAATACCTAAAGGCAGCGAAACAGAAATTAAGGTTCGGATAATTGGGCAGCAGCCCGCAGAAGTTTTTTTAATGTTAAAAGAAGATGACGAAGCTGAGTATCGAAAAATTCAATTACTAAAAGATTCTATAGGCAATTACAATTATAAAATTCAAACTGTGGCAAAATCATTTAACTATTTTGCTTTTGCTGATGAAGTTAAAAGTAGTTTCTTTAGAATTGAAGTAACTGATTTCCCTTTAATCAAAACATTAACTCTGAAAATTTCTCCACCTTCTTATTCGAAAATTCCTGCAACAGAGCAGTTTGATAATGGCAATATTACTGCTCTTAAAGGCACTCAGGTAGAGTTGAAAATTACATCGAGCAAAGAGCTTAAAGATTCATTTATTGAATTCAGTGATTCTGTAAAAATTCCTCTAAAATTGAACAACAACTCTGCTTCAGGAAAATTTCAAATTAAAAAAGATGTTAATTATGTTATCAAAATTCAGGATGTTCTTTCAAATTGGAATCAGCAGCCAATAAATTATACAATTAAAACATTAGCAGATGAATATCCAACAATAGAATTAAATACTCCAAATACAGATTTCGATCTTGGTGAAGACAATCGAGTACCTATTAACTTGAAAATTCAAGATGATTATGGTTTCTCAAAATTAGCACTTCATTTCAAACGTTATTCTTTAGCTGATAAATCTGCGCAGGAAAATTTTAACTCTATCGAAATAGTAATTGATAAAAATCTAAAAGAGCAGTTTGTAAATTACATTTGGAATCTTACCGCACTCTCTCCATCTGTAAATGAAATCTTCTCTTTTTATCTTGAAATATTTGATAACGATATTATCAGCGGTCCGAAGTCATCTAAAACAAAAATTATTAGTTTCAGAATTCCTACGCTTGAAGAACTTCTTGCAAAGGTAAATAATAGACAAGAGGACGTTCAACAAGAGCTTGAAGAAACATTTAAGGAAGCTCAGGAACTAAAAAAAGAGTTGGAACAGATTAGTCGGGAATTAAAACAAGATAGAAAAGAACTCAAGTGGGAAGAAAAACAAAGAATTGAAAAGGCATTAGATAAGTTTGAGAGTGTTCAGGAAAAAATGCAAAACATCGCTGAAAAAATGAGAGATGTTCAAAATGAACTTCAACAGAACAAATTGCTTTCAAAGGAAACTCTTGAAAAATATATGCAGCTTCAGGAACTGATGTCTGAAATGACAAATGATGAAATGAAAAAAGCACTTGAAAAACTCAGACAAAATCTTGAACAAATGAACAGAAATCTTACCCAACAACAAATGCAGGAATTTCAGTTTGATGAAGAACGGCTAAGGAAAAGCATCGAAAGAACAATGAATTTATTAAAGCGAATTCAGGTTGAGCAAAAAATTGATGAACTTATGAAAAGAACGGAAAAGTTAAATGAAGATTTAGAAAATCTTAAAAATCAACTTGAAAAAAATTCGGCTGATCAAAAAAGCCGAAATGAATTAAGTCAAAAACAAGACAAGATAACCGAAGACTTGCAAAATATGGAAGAAGCAATAGAAGACCTTGAAGAGAAAATGGAATCAATGGAAGATGTGCCGAATGAAGAACTACAAAAACTTAAAGAAGAGTTTGAAAAACAAAGAAACGAAGAATTATCAAAAGATGCTTCATCTAAAATGAAACAAAATCAGATGCAAAGTGCTAAACAGAATCAACAGAAACTCTCTCAAAATATGAGTCAACTTCAACAGATGATACAGCAAATGAAAGACGCTATGATGCAGGAAAATCAGATTCAAACTTTTACTGATATGATGAGAATTACAGAAAACCTTATAACGCTTTCAAAGAAGCAAGAAGACTTAAAAAACAAAACTCAAAAAATGGATTTGAATTCATCACAATTTAATTCAAATGCAAAACAGCAAAATGAAATAAGAGATAATCTAAATAAAATTTTAGAACAAATGTCAGAACTTTCGCAAAAGACCTTCGCAATCACTCCTGAAATGGGAAAATCACTTGGCAATGCTCAACGCAATATGGAACAATCCACATCATCCCTTCAGAACAGAAATCCAGCTGCGTCATCAATTCAACAGCAGGAAGCGATGGGAAATCTCAATCAAGCAATTATGTCTCTAAAAAATCAAATGGAATCAATGATGCAAGGCGGCGGAAGTGGTCAAGGCGGAATGATGTCGTTAATGCAACAGCTTCAGCAATTATCAGGTCAGCAAATGAGTTTGAATAATTTAACCCAGATGTTACAACAAATGCAGCAAGGTCAACTAACTCAGCAGCAGCAAGCTGAATTACAAAGATTGGCTCAGCAGCAGGAGCTTATTAAAAAATCGCTTGAGCAATTGAATAAAGAAGCTCAGGAATCAGGGGTTTCAAAAAGATTACCCGTCAATCTTGATAATCTTTCAAAACAGATGCAGGAAGTTATTACTCAAATGCAAAGTCAAAAACTTGACGATGATTTAATCCAAAAGCAGGAACGTATTCTTTCACGTTTGTTAGATGCTCAACGTTCAATTAACGAAAGAGATTTCGAACAACAAAGACAGTCAGAAACGGGAAGAGATATTGTAAGAAAAAGTCCCGATAACCTAAACTTGAAGAACAACCCCAAATCTGATCAAATCAAACAAGAACTTAATAAGTATATCCGTGAGGGATACAGTAAAGATTACGAAGAATTAATAAAAAAATATTTTGAATTACTTCAATCGGAAGGAAAACTTAATTAGATATCGTTTGAATTATCATTCCTTTCTACTATTTTACTGTTGAAAAGTTACCATTTATCTATGGATGAAGCCAATAGCATTATAGCAAATAATAAAGTCAAAAATTCCAAAAACAAAAACAAGAGCGGAAAAGATGAATTACTCTTCTCCAATTTTTTTGACATTGCTCAGGAATTAATAATAATTTTAGATGAAAAAGGATATATAAAGTCGGTTAATAGTTCAGGAGCAAAACAACTCGAATACTCCGATACAGAATTAGTCGGAATTCATTTTACAGAGTTGGTTAGTTTAAGTCACTTTAAAGATTTTTCTTCTCAGTTTGATGAAATAATTATTAAAGGAGAAGGAAACCTAAAAGTCAGCTTGCAATCCAAACTTGGTTTCTCACATCTTTACAATTTGAACATAAAAGCAATTTATGGTGATAATTCAAAAATCGAATCTCTTCTTATCACCGGAATTAATATTGAAGAAATTAAGCGTTACGAAAAAGAAATTCTTGAAATGTATCCCCGTCTTCAGGAATTGCAGAGAATTCTCCAAATTGAAAATCAGAGAGCTCATATGCCAAAGTTTATGCTAAAAGAATTAGATAAAATTCGTTCTGCTTTTATTTCAAACATTTCACACGAACTTCGTACTCCCTTAGCATCAATAATAGGATTTGCAGAAAATATATATTCAGACCCTAATCTGCCGGTTGAAACAGTTAAAGAATTTACAGGTATTATTCTTAATGAAGGTAAAAGACTTGCAAGATTGGTTAACAATATTCTTGATCTTTCAATTATGCAGCAAGGGAAATTTATCCTCAATAAGGCAAAATTTAATTTAACTAAAGAAATGAAAAAACTTATTGATGAGTTTTCAAACTTTGCTGCTGAAAAAAATATCACTGTCACTTTTGAATCTAATAAATCCGATATTGAAATTGAAGCTGATGAAGCAAGAATTATGAGAACGTTTGCTTCAATAATTCATAATGCTATAAAATACACAGAAAATTCTGGTCGTGTTTACGTTCAGGTTAAAGAGCTTTACAAAGAAATTGATGTTCTTGTTATTGACACAGGAATAGGGATTAATCCTGATGAAATTCCAAATATTTTTAAGAAATTAACCGATGAAAAAATAATTTTTTCCGAAAACAATATTTCTGGTTTTAGTTTGGTGCACGCTAAGCAAATAATTGAACTGCACAGAGGAATAATTGATATACAAAGCGAACTGAATAAAGGAACAACTGTTCTAATAAGATTACCAAAACAAAGTCTATAAAGGTGATTTGTGCAAAAAAGTATTTTTATTGTAGATGATGAGCCCAGCATTCTTAAACTGCTTAACTATTGGGTTAAAGACAAATGGCGTTATATGACTGAACAGTTCACAAACGCCGAAGATTTGCTGAAGAATTTGCATAAACAACCCGATTTAATTCTTTTAGACATAATGCTTCCGGGTATTGACGGGGTAGAAACTCTAAAAAAAATAAAGTCCTTCGATTCTGAGTTGCCTGTAATTATGCTATCTGCTCAAAATAGTATTGATACAGCTGTTAATTCAATAAAATTAGGAGCTTACGATTACTTCTCAAAACCAATTGACCAATCCAAATTAGAAGTATCAATTAAAAATGCAATTAAAAGCTATGATTTAGCACGAGAACTAAGAAATCTTAAAGATAGTGCCGAAAAAGAATTTAAGTTCGAAAATATTATCTCTGTAGATAAAAAAATGCAATCGGTATTTAAGTTAGTTTCCAAAGTTCTCGATAATGATATTACAGTTTTGATCCACGGAGAAAGCGGTACAGGTAAAGAACTTATAGCGAAAGCAATTCATTTTAACGGAATTCGAAAAGATAAGCCATTTATTGCTGTGAACTGTGCCTCAATTCCGCGTGAACTTTTAGAAAGTGAATTATTCGGTCACGAAAAAGGTGCTTTTACTGGAGCTCATCAAAGAAAACTTGGTAAGTTTGAAATCGCTAATGGCGGTACTATCTTTCTTGATGAAGTCGGAGAACTTGAGATGGTGCTTCAGGCAAAATTATTAAGAGTGATTCAGCAAAAAGAATTTGAACGTGTTGGCGGAACTGATTTGATTAAAACAGATGTAAGAATAATTTCTGCAACGAATAAGGATTTAAAAGCAGCAGTTGATCAAAAATTATTCAGAGAAGATTTATTTTATCGTTTAAATTCTTTCCCTATTCAAATTCCGCCTCTCAGGGAACGCAGAAGTGATATTATTGTTCTGGCAGAACATTTTCTTAAGAAGTTTAATGACAAGCTTAATAAAAATTATAAGGGTTTTACAAAAAAAGCATTAAAAGCAATTTATGATTACAGTTGGCCCGGAAACATCAGAGAGATGGAAAATACAATTGAAAGATGTATGATTATTGCTGAAGGTGATTATATTGATATTGAAGATTTGCCACAGAATATAAAAACTGATGATAGTTATTCGAGCTATGATTTGACAACTCCCATTTTTCCAAGTGACAATATTATACCTTTCGAAAAGGTAAAAGAAGAAGCAATCAGGCACGCACTAAGAGTTACAAACGGAAATATTGTGGAGGCAGCTAAAAAGTTAAAAGTTGGTAGAGCCACTATCTATCGCTTATTAGAAAAATATCGAATATCAAATTGAAAGGGGTAAAATATGTTTTATGATAGAGTCATAATTGAAGGTAAAGTAATAATCACTGTTGAATTAGTTAGAGCTACCATTAAAGAAGCGGAAGAATTTAAAGAGTTACTATCTCAGGAGATTGAGAGCGGTACGAGAGACATTATAATTGACTTGTGTTATTGTGAATTTATTGATTCTACCTTCTTAGGCTCACTTGTAGTTTCTTTAAAAAGACTGTTAACAGTTAAAGGAACCTTAAAGCTGTGTAACTTGAAGCCATCAGTCTATTCTATGTTTGAACTAACGAGGATGTATAAAGTTTTTCAAATTTATGATTCTCTGGATAAAGCATTGAGTAGCTATAACGAATAAATGAAAGAAAATTCTTCAAAATCTATACTGATATTTAATGAGGATAAGAATCTCATTTTGAGTTTACTTTTCCAGCTTAGACAAGAAAATTATTCTGTTAATTCCGCTTCAAAAACTTCTGAAGTAACTGAAATATTAAGTAAGAATAAAATTGATTTAATCATATTTGACCTGGACTCATCTAAAAGCTCTGTTTTTGATTTCTATGAGAAGTTGAAAAACGATGAGAACACAAAAATGCTTCCTGTAATATTATCATCAGAATCTGAACCTTCACCAGAAATCAGTAAATTCATTGAATCCAAGGGTGATGATTTTGTTCTTAAACCTTTCGACTTTGAAGAATTAAAAATCCGAATCAGTACCTTACTTAAAAGGTCTGAAATATTCGAAATGTTCTCAAAGCAGAAAGTTGATAATTATCCTTCTGAAGAAAAAACTAAAATTTTGCTTCTCGATGATGATCCTCAAATGATAAAGCTTTTCAAATTCAGTCTTGAAAGAGCAGGATATGAATGTAAATCCTTCAGTAAAGCAAAAGAAGCTTTGGAGGCTATTAAAACCTTTACACCTGATTTAATTATTTCTGATATTATGATGCCTGAGATGGATGGTTTTCAATTCAGAGAAAATATTTTGAAGGAAAGTAACGTTAAAAATATTCCTTTTCTGTTCCTTACTGCCAAAGGAGGGGAGGACGATATTCTGAGAGGATATGACTTAGAAATTACTGATTATGTTATTAAAACATCAGGTCCGAAAGTAGTTCTCGCTAAAGTTAATGCAATAGTTAATAGTTTAAAGAGACAAAAGTCCAAAGCCATTTCTGAACTTCATTCAGCGGCTTCATCAGTGTTTATGAAAGTTATTCCCGATTCCGCTCCAAGTTTTGATGGATTTGAAATTAAACATTGGCATCAGACTTATCAAGGTATTCCCGGCGGAGATTTGATTGATTACTTTATGGTTGATGAAAATAATCTTTTGATTGTTTTAGGTGATGTTATGGGGAAAAAATGGGGAGCCTGGCATTTTGCTCTTGCTTATGCCGGATACATTAGAAGCACTGTAAGAGCAGTTATCGAATCGTCCAAAGATTTCTCCCCTTCACAAATTATTTCAGCAGTCAATAAAATGATATATAAAGATGTTAAAGTTTCAGAAGTCTTTATATCTCTTTCCGTTGTTCATCTTAATAATAAAAATAAATTTATAAAATATTGCGGAGCAGGAGATAATCCTCTGATCTTAATTGATTCTGATAACCAAAATTTTACAAAAAAGAAATCAGAAGGGATGTTGTTAGGTTTTAGTGATATGAGTGATTATGAAGATATTACAATTGATTGGAAAAAAAATGATATTATTCTGATGTTTACAGATGGATTGACTGAATCAAGAAATAAGGACGGAGCTCAGTTTGGTTCCGAAGCCTTTTATAATATCATAAGCCAAAATTATAAAGAAGAGAATTTTTTAGATAAACTGAAATCTGAGTTTATATCTTTTACTTCAAATAATTTTGAAGATGATGTTACTTTAATTACAGTTAAAGAAATATAAGTTAGTTGTAATCTGCAGATTGAAGTTTTTCAGCTTTATCAGCTAATTTTATCTGTTCAATAAGGTCGTCCAGTTTTCCCTCAATAATTTCCGACAAGTTATATAAAGTCAATCCGATTCTATGATCTGTAATTCTGTTTTGAGGGAAATTGTAAGTTCTGATTTTATCACTTCTATCACCGCTTCTGACCATAGATTTTCTTTGAGCAGAAATCTCACTCATTTTTTTGCTCATTTCCAAATCATACAATCGGGCTTTTAATACCTTCATTGCTTTCTGGCGATTCTTCAACTGAGAACGTTCATCCTGACATTGAACAACAATTCCTGTTGGAAGGTGAGTGATTCTTACAGCAGTTTCAACTTTGTTTACATTTTGTCCTCCGGCTCCTCCGGAACGATAAATATCAATCTTTAAATCATTCGGGTTTATTTCAACTTCAACATCTTCCACTTCAGGCAGAACAGCAACAGATGCCGCTGAAGTGTGAACCCTTCCACTTGCTTCAGTCTCAGGAACTCTTTGAACACGATGAACACCACTTTCGAATTTTAAATCACCATAAACATTATCTCCGCTAACAGAAAAAATTACTTCTTTTAAACCACCAATACCGGTTTCATTTATATCAATTATTTCGTATTTCCATCCTCTGATTTCAGCATATCTGGTGTACATTCTGAATAAATCATTTGCAAACAGACCAGCTTCTTCGCCGCCAGTTCCGGCTCGTATTTCAACTATTACGTTTTTATCATCATTTGGATCTTTTGGTAAAAGCAGAGTTTTTAATTCCTCTTCCGCTTTTATTAGAGATTCTTTTAACTCTTTAAGTTCGGATTCAGCCATTTCAATGATTTCTTTATCTGAAGAATTTTCAATAAGCTCTTTATTACCTTCTATATCTTTGGAAATTTTCAAATATTTTTGATAAACCAACACAATCTCTTCGATTTCGCTCTTTTCTTTATTAAGAGTCTTAATTTTTTCGTGATCGTTTATGTATTCGGGCTCTGTAAAGAGTTGATTTATTTGTTCGTATCGTTGTTTTATTTTTTCTAATTTATCAATGAAATTCATAAAAGACTTCTATTTTTTGCAAGTGCAAATATAATTATAAGAATTGTCAATACTGATTACAGTTTAGTAGATGTTGGCACATCTGTCCAAAATAATTTTTATGAAAAAAGATAAGATAATAAGGTTAGCAGTTCCCGGGTTGGATATCGTTACTAAGGTTTTATGAAAATAAGATTTTTATGTTAAGCTTCTTAAAACTTTGTTAATATAATGTAATTGAAACCTTAGTAACAATAATCAATAAAAATCATCTACCTTATTACTTTATTTTGCTTGAATTCAAATAAAAATGTAGTTCTTTGAAAATATTTTAATAACCAGCTTTTTCTTTTGTTAAGAATTCATTTTGGACAGCACTAAATGTTGGGGTAATATCGTTTGACTGTTGCCTTATAATTTCATATAAAAAAATGCCAGTAGCAACAGAAACATTTAATGATTGAATCTTGCCATACATTGGTAAGTGAATTAAAAAATCACACTTATCAGCAGTTAATTTTCTAATACCTTTTCCCTCGTTGCCTGCTATAAAAGCTAAAGGTATTTTATAATCAATCTCAAGATAATTTTTAGAAACTCCCAAATGTGAACCTATAATCCAAAAACCATTTTTCTTTAACTCATCAATTGTATTTGCAAGATTATGAACCTGACATATTTTTAGATGTTCAATTGCTCCTGCCGAAGTTTTTACAACGGTTTCGCTTATTGGAGCTGAATTGTGAATCGTCGTTATGATTGATTTAATTCCGCAGCATTCAGCCGTTCTTAAAATTGCACCGATATTATGAGGGTCTTGAATTGAATCCAATATAAGTATTAACGGATATTTTCTGTTTTTTGCTTCAGAAATAACTTCATCAAGATTATAAAATTTTTGCTCAGACCGAATTGCAATAACACCCTGAGTATTTTTTTCAGGAGTGATTTGTTTGAATTTTTCTAAAGGGAGTTGACTTATTTTTATTCTACGTTTTTTTGCAGCAACAATTATTGCATCAATAATATTTCCTTTTTGTCCATAAAGAATATAAACACGGGAAACATTGCTGTTACTATTTAGTGCTTCAAGCACTGGCTTTCGCCCAATTATCATTTTCATTGTTTATTCTGGAAGAAAAGAGAATAGAGATTCATCAACTTTGAATGAACAGAACTTCCCATTATTCTTTTTGGGTGGAATAAACTCATCAATCAAATTGATTTGTTTTTTATAAAGATTAAATTCAATTTTTGCGCTATTTATAGAACCATCCTGTTTAATAATGTTTACGGTATGTTCACCAAACAAGTCTTCAAAATCAATTGCTTCATAAGCAGGCTTGACTTCTGTCAGATAGTCATTTCTGGCTGATAATCCGAAGATACTTATATCAATTTCATTTTTGACTTTTCTGGATTTGACTGAAATTCTATAGTTAAGAGAAGTAAAAAGTTTAACAGTTTCCAAAAGAATTCTGCATTTTTGTTTTTTTTCGTGTTTATCATAATAGAAAAGGAATTTGCAATTAAACTCTATTTCTTCTTTCTTTTTTTTCGGGATTGCTTTCTTGAGCTTATCAATGTTTTTTTCGCGTGCTTTAGAAATTTTAGGAACTTCTTTTGGTTTTCTTAATGCCATTTATTTTACTCTTGATTTTATTTCGCTTAATTTATTTAATTCTAAATTAGTCTGAGTTCCATCAGTCAAATTTTTTAGCACAACTTCACCACGTTTAAATTCATCGCCTCCTAAAAACAAAACGAATTTTGAATTCAGTCTGTTTGCTTCTCTCATCTGAGCTTTTACGCTTCTGTTAAGATAATCATATTCAACAACCAAATCATTATTTCTTAAAAAAGATGCAACTTCTGCCACTTTATAATTTAGTTCTTTATCTAATCTTACTATGAAAATATCAAGTTGTCTTTCTTGTAAATTAAGAACGTTTTCATTTTCACAGGCAAGTAGAATTCTTTCCATACCTGCGGCAAATCCAACTCCGGGTGTAGGTTTTCCGCCCAATTCTTCAACTAATAAATCATATCTTCCGCCTCCGCACAAAGAACTCTGCGCTCCAACTTTTTGACTAATTATTTCAAATGTAGTTTTGGTATAATAATCTAACCCACGAACAAGTTTCGGTTCAACTTGATAGGGAATATTTAGAGAGGATAAATAATTTTTTACTGCTTCAAAATCATCTATGCTTGATTGATCGAGATAATCAAAAAGCGAAGGAGCATTCAATAGAACTTCCTGATCCTGTTCAGCTTTGCTATCCAGAATTCTCAGAATATTTTTTTCGAGTCTGGTTTTACTTTCATCAGTAAGCCTGTCTTTTTTATCTGAGAGAAATTTTCTTAATTCATTTTTATAAACTTCGCGGGACTGAGGAGTTCCAAGAGAGTTTATTTTAACAATAAGATCTTTTAACCCTAACTGTTTAAAGATTATGAAAGCCATTTCAATCATTTCTGCATCAAGGAAAGGAGAAGTGCTTCCCAATGCCTCTGCTCCAAATTGATGAAATTGTCTTAATCTACCTGCTTGAGGACGCTCCTGACGAAACATAGGTGAAATATAATATAACTTATTTAGAGAGTTTTTTTCTCCTAACGAATGTTCAATGAAAGCTCTGACTACTCCTGCTGTCATTTCAGGTTTAAGAGTTATTGATGTTCCTCCACGATCAATCATAGAATACATTTCTTTACTCACAATATCTGTTTCTTCACCAATTCCTCTGGCAAATAGAGCTGTGTGTTCAAAAATTGGAGTTCTTATTTCAAGATAGTTATATCTGTTAAAAATTTTTCTTACTAAATCTTCGAGAAAATGCCATTTTGAAATCTCTGATGGAAGAATATCTTTCGTTCCGGTAATTGCTTTTATCATTATAAAAATATTTTATGAGAATTGTTATAAATCGAAATAGTTTGATTCTTCATCAATAAAGACTTTATAAAGCTCTTCTGCATTTGCAGCATTAAGAAGCCTGTTTCTGAAATCATCTTTATTCATCATTCTGGAAATTCTGCTTAATAATTTTATATGAATACTTATTGAATCATTCCTGCCGACAATTAGAAAAATCAAATTAACAGGTTGTCCGTCCATTGCTTCAAAATCAATACCTTTGGTGCTTCTTCCGAAAGCAGCTATAATTTCTTTTATAGAATCTGATTTTCCGTGAGGAACTGCAAAACCTTTTCCAATCCCTGTGGACATTATTTTTTCTCTTTCAAAAACGTTTTTTCTTACATCTTCAATATCCTCCACTCGTGGATCTGAAGAGAATAAATCAATCAGCTCATTAATTGCTTCATTCTTGTCAGAACTTTTTAGCTCAGGAATGAAGAACTCCTTCGATAGAAAATCAGAAATTTTCATAATTAGAAACTGTTATTTTTAACTAAAAAATATTTGTAGAGTTAAATTAAGAAAAAATAACAAAACTTGAACGGTTCTAATTCAATTGAGAGAGTAATTTATAATAGGCTACTTTTGCGGGTTGGTAATCAGGATTTTCTTGCATTGAATCATTATAGTATTTAATTGCAGTAAACCACATTCCTTTTTTCTCAAAAACACGTCCCAGGTTATACATCGGAATATGCTTGGAGTCATAATCATTAACTTTTAAAGCTTTTTGGAACCAATAAATTGCATCATCATATTTATTAAGGTTAATCAGATAAGTTCCAATATCGTTATAAGGATTGCCGTATTCAGGGTCAAGTTCGATTGCTATTTTACACTCTTCAATTGCTTCATCATATTTTCCTAAAAGACTTAGAGCCCATCCAAGAAAATTATGGGCTTTTGGAGTTGGATAATAGTCAATGGACTTTCGATAAGCTTTAATTGCCTGATTAACATCACCGCTTAAATGCAATCTGTAAGCTTTTTCGAAGTATTCAACTGCAAGTAATATTTTATCTTTATCTACCATAATTACTATTGAATTCTAATCCATATATAAAAATTTATTTAATTAAAAACAAAATGTTGTTTCTTTTTATCTATTAAACATTTGTAATTTTTTCACAGTTCATTTAATAAAATTATTAATTGAACTATTTAGTTTTATTATCGGTTAATTCAGATAAATATTAAGGAAATTTTATGAAAGATAATTTTTATAGGACAAATATATTTAATGAAGATTCTCCAAATGATGAACATATTTTAACCTCTATAGAAACTCCAATTAGAAATGACGCTTTTGAGATTGATGATGACTTGAAAATCGAGTTAATTCAAAAGAAATTTGGTGAAATAATGGAAATTTTAGGACTTGATTTATCAGATGATAGTCTGAAGGATACTCCAAAGCGTGTTGCTAAAATGTATGTGAAAGAAATTTTTTCAGGACTTAATCCAAAAAATAAACCATCAGTAACTCTTTTTGAGAATAAGTATAAATTCGATCAAATGTTGGTCGAAAAGAATATTGCGGTTTATTCTTATTGCGAGCATCATTTTGTTCCAATTATTGGGAAAGCTAACGTTGCATATTTTTCATCAGGAAAAGTTGTTGGATTGTCAAAAATAAATCGTACTGTGCAGTATTTTTCCAAAAGACCTCAGGTTCAGGAAAGACTAACTGTGCAGATAGCAAATGAATTAAAAGAAATGCTCGGAACTGAACACGTAGCAGTAATAATTGATGCAGATCATTTGTGCGTTGCTTCTCGAGGTGTTCAGGATGTCTCAAGTTCAACAGTTACTTCAAGTTATCACGGCAAATTCTTAGACCCAAATGTTCGTGATGAATTTTTAAGATATGTTTATGACTCTAAAAAATAACCTCAATAATTGTAATGCTCATTGTTAAATGGTCAATGGACAATGGAAATTGGTTGTTGGATATTGGACATTGGTCAATGGTCATTAGTCATTGAGCAATGAACATTGAGAATTGAAAATTGAAAATTAAAAATTTAGCCTTCAGCATTAAAAAATTAACACTATTCTTCAGCATTTTATTCTAATATCAACAGCACATATATCGTTTTCTTCAGTAACAATCAGGGGATTAAAATCAACTTCTGTAATACTGTCATAATCTAAAATCATTTGAGCTAAATTTTTAATTATCGTTTTTAGCTTTTCAATGTTGATAGACTTTTCACCTCTTACTCCCTGAATTATTTTACCAATTTTTGTTGAGTTAATAAGATTTTCTATATCGTCGTCATTTAGATAGGCAGAACACATTGCTGTATCTTGTAAATATTCTACATATTTTCCACCGCTTCCAAACATTATCATCGGTCCGAAACTTTTATCACGAAAAGCACCAACGAGAAGTTCAAACTTTGTCTTTAAATAACTTTGCAATAAAACTTTATTTAGTTCAATTCCTTTCTTAACGAGATTTGATTTTAACTCGGTAACGGATTCTTTAAGTTGTTGGATATTTTTCACATCAAGAATAACTGCATTAAAGTCTGATTTATGAACAATGTTCTCACTTAAAGCTTTGACTACAAGAGGATAATTTAATTTTAGTTTCTCTAATTCATCTATTTGTACTATTTGTTCTTCAACAATAGGAATAGAGTATTCCTTTATCAAAGAATTGACTAAATCATTTGGAAGAAATTTTTCGGAGTATATTTCTAATTTGATTGAACTATTTACAGATTTTTTTTCTAATCTTTTAGAGGAAACATTTTTTGAGTTCAACATCAACATATTTTTAATTACAACAGATACATCCTCTGCAAATCTGAATAGAGGTTTTCGGCTTTTTGATTTTTGACGATATTCTTCCCAAAATTCCGGCAGAGGCATTACAATTTGAAATACAGGTTTTTCGCTTTCAATTTCATTAATCCCTTCAATTACAGGAAGAGCTTTAACCATAATCGGCTCGACAAAAATTGAAATAACCGAGTCCACATTTTCATCGGTTAAAAGAATTTCAACTACTGATTTGAATTGTTCGGCTGTTCCGCCGGGAAGTAAATCCACAGGATTATTTATGCTTCCTTCCGGATGAACAATTTTTCTGAGTTCTGTTTTTGTTGATTGGGAAAGTTCTGCTAAAACCAGATTATTATTTTCCAGAGAATCCACAGTCAGAATTGCAGGACCTCCTGCATTGGTAACAACCGCAACTTTATTGCCTTTAGGAATTGGAAATTCTTCAAATCCTTTTGCAGTGTTGAACATATCATTTAAATCATCAACTCGAATAATTCCAAATTGTCTGAGTACTGAATCAATAACTTTATCAGAGCTGGCAATTGCTCCGGTATGAGAAGATGCAGCTTTTATTCCACTTTCAGTTTTTCCGCTTTTTAGGATAATTACAGGTTTGGTTACATTATTCTCAATAAAATATTTAATTAGATTTTCTCCATTTACAAAACTTTCAAGGTAGAAGCATATAATTTTTATATCATTATTTGAATTCCAATAATCAAGTAAATCTAATTCGTTTACATCTGCTTTGTTTCCAACACTTATAAATTGACCAAAACGAATATCAGTTTCTCGCAATGAGTTAAGAACAGCAGCACCAATTGCTCCGCTCTGTGAACAAAAAGCAAGATTCCCTTCGCGCGGCTGCTCAGCAACAAAAGTTGCATTCATTTTGACTTGTGAATGAGTGTTGATAATGCCCATACAATTAGGTCCGACTAATCTTGCGCTCGAGTTCTTTATTAAATCTACTATTCTTTTTTCAGCTTCAATACCCGCCTCTCCGGTTTCTTTAAACCCGGCAGTAATCAAAATAACAGCTCTTATTTGTTTTGATAAAATCTCTTTAAGACTTGATTCAACGAATTGTTTAGGCACCATTAAAATTGCAAGATCAATTTCTTCAGTAATTTCTGAAATATTTTGAAAGCACTTAATTCCAAAAATTTCTCCACCTTTTGGATTAACAAGGAGAAGTTTACCCGTATAACCATATTCAATTACAGAGCGAGTAAGTTCGTAGCCAAGACTCTTTGGTTTGGAAGAAGCTCCTATAATACAAATTGAACGAGGATAAAAAAACTTATCAAAAACTGGCGACATAAAAACTCCAAAACATTTAATTATTACATTACAAAGTTATGGTTTTATTTATTTGATTTTTATAAGTATTGTTAAGTTGATAAAAACAATAAATTGCTATTTGAAATTATTTGTTAAAAAATTATTTTTATTGAAAAAATAGGAGTTAGTATGGAAGATCTTAAAAGCTTAATCAAAAACCGTGAAGTTCATTCTGTTCAAGTTGGTTCAAATGTATATGATGTAGTTAAATTTATGGCAGAAAAATCTGTTGGAATAGTCCCTGTTTTAGATGGTGATAAACTTGTTGGCGTATTTTCTGAAAGAGATTTAGTTAATAGAATTATATCTGTTGATAAAGATGTGAAGAAGACTCCTGTTGATGAAGTAATGTCCACAAATTTAGTTATTGCAAAAATTAATGAATCTTCTGCTGAGGCACTTGCGAAGATGAAAGAAGCCAAAACAAGACATATCTTAGTAATTGATGGAGAAAAACTTATTGGCGTTTTGTCTATGCGCGATTTGCTTGAAGTTGATTTACTTCAGTGCAAAACTACTGTCGAAGTGCTGAATAATTATATTTATTCCAAATAGAATAGAGCAGAGGATAAAAAAGAGGAACTGAATAAAGAATAATTTTCCTTTGTGCGAACTTTGTGGTTAATAATTTCTTGCCACGAATTGCACGAATTAAATCGAGTAATCCGTTAAAATCCGTTGTATCCGTTCCATCCGTGCTCTATCTGAATTAGTTAAAGTTAAGGATTATCTTTATGTTCTTTGTGTGTACTCCGCGTCCTTGTGGCAAAAAAGAAATAATGCCACGAAGACTCCAAGGCACAAAGTTTTATAAAGGAATTTTTAGTCAGCACTGTAACACTCAATTATTAAAAAATAAAAGTAACTCCAACTTTAAACTGGTCAAAGCTCAAAGGTGATTCACTGTTAAAAGGCCAATTCATTTTTTCTTGTCTCAATTCATAAATTCCATAAGATAGGGCATTTTTCAAAACAAAGGAAACGATAGGAGCTGCATAGGGTGAAGATTCAAATATTCTGTCAATAAAATTATCCAATAATCCTTGTGATGCAAGTTCAACTATTGAACTTCCAGCCCATTTCCAAAAAAGAACTCTTTGAAAAACTATTTGTCTTTCATAGGAAAAGTCCACTGCCAAATTATTAAACATTTGTACTTTTACTCCACCCGCACTACTGTTACCAAATCTGAAAGATTCGTCATACATCTCCATTATTTTGATATCATTGTTATTAACAAAGTTTGTATCATAAGCAAAATTTACTCTTGACCAGTTTAATGAACTTTCTGTATAAGGTATTATTGCAAAAGATTGGCTGAGTTTATAACCATAGCCCTTTTGATTTCCGAAACCAAACTTCCATGTATCAGTATTTATATCAGATAATTTTGAGTTTTTGTTTTTAAGATAAGAAGAATAATTACTTATCACGAAGTAATTGTAATGCTCTTTTATTAAATTTTCTTTTTCATAAATATTCTTTTGTTTTACTGTTCCGAGTTTTAATTCAAAACTTAAAGGATCAGCCAGATTTTCTGTTTGAAGGTCTTTTCTTTTTAATTGTGTCATACCAACATTTAATGAAATAGCAGGCTTTCTGTTCATCCCGATAAAATCGAAATCAAAGTCGTAATCAAAATCATAAAAATATTTATCACCTGATTTGTCTGATTCCCATTTCCATTTCTTTTCTTTTGGATTTTCAGTTGTTTTAGTAGTATCATCTTGTGAAAATATTACAGAGCTTACTAAAACAATTATTATTGCAATTGATAAAACTTTCTGTTTCATTGTATCTCCTTTTATACTTAATAATAGATTTAAATTCTCTTTCCAAAAGTAAATGGTTAAAATTTCCTGTAATGATTTAATTATATAAACATTCAATTTAGATGATAAACGGAATATTTTTAATTAAAGCGTAAACTTTACAAGAACCTTGCCACTAAATTGTAAGGAACTTTACTTAAATTCGACTTGCAAAACTTTTATTGTCTTATTATTAAGACAGTAATGTTTTCAAACATAAATTCTGTTTACTAATTTTGCTCATACTTTCAAAAGGATTATATGACCGAATTTTTATATTCAATTGATTTGGCAGTTTTTTATTTTTTTAATCACTCTCTGTCAACTCCTATTTTGGACAAATTCTTTTCAATCATTACAAGCGTCAATAATTGGTTAATTACTTATGTTATTTTGTTAGGTTTGACCTGGAAATATGGAGGGAAACGAGGGAAGATAGCCGTTGTTTTTACTTTAATTATGATAACTATAACTGACCAAACAGGTTATAGAATATTAAAAGAATATTTTGCTCGTCCAAGACCTTGTGATTTTTTAACAGATGTTATAACTCCTCTTGGATGCACAGGCACATATTCTTTCCCTTCTAATCATGCATTGAATAATTTTGCTGTCGCTGCTTATTTCTCTTTTCTTTTTCCAAAGTTCAGGGTAGTACTTTTTGTAACTGCATCATTAATTGCTATTTCAAGAGTTTATCTTGGTTTACATTATCCTTCTGATATAATTGGAGGTGCAATAATAGGAATTATTTTCGGCTACATTTTCTCTGAAATTGTTCTTTTCATAGAAGCAAAATTCTTTTCAAAAAATAAAGAAGTATAACTATGAAACAACTTTTAATTATTTCCTTTATTTTCATTTACAATCTATTCGGTCAGACTGATAGTTTGACAGTTATTTCTAAAGATATTTACAAATGCACTGAAGATACTTCTGTTTCAGTAAAAATATCATATCCCCAATTAATTAATTTACAGAACAAGGATGTTCAGGATAAAATTAATTTATTACTTGAAAATTATTTTTCCCAAGCTTTACAGAATTATGAAGAATTTATTTCTGATTCAGAATATATTGCTGATTATCCGGCAGATTGGGCTTTTTATTTCGAAACTTCATTTAGAACTACTTATTTAACGAATGATTTTTTTTCGGTTGTTATGGACTATTATGAATTTACCGGCGGAGCGCACGGAAACCATTTCTCACAAGGGTTTAACATTAAATTATCCGATGGCGAGTTATTTTATTTAGGTGATATTATAAAAGAATCGCAGTTAGAAAATTTATCTCTTTTTTGTGAGCAGGAAATTCTCAAGCAATTTGAGGCAAATTCATTATCAGATGTTCTTTTTGAAGACGAAATTAATATTAAAGAAGATCAGGACTTTTATATCAAACCCGGTTATCTTGTAATCCAATTCGATCCTTATGAAATTGCTCCTTATGCTATGGGCTCAATTGAAGTTGAGATTAGTTTTGATAGAATTAAAAATTTATTAAAACCCAATATTAAATTTTGATTTATATGGAAGATAAGTTAAAAATCAGACAAGCAGAAAAAAAAGATATATCTTCAATCTTATCAATGATAAAAGAATTAGCAGAATATGAAAAGCTTTTGCATAAAGTTGAAACCACAGAGCAACACCTTGAAAAAGTAATTTTTGGAGAAAATAAATTTGTTGAAGTCCTCATAGCTGAATATGATAATAAAATTTGCGGACAAACTATTTTCTTTAAAAATTTTTCAACCTTTGTCGGGAAACCTGGATATTACATTGAAGATTTATATGTCAAACCCGAATATCGTGGGAAGGGGATAGGCAAAGCCCTTTTAGATGCAGTGATTGATAAAGCCAAAGAAAATAATTTTGGACGGGTCGAGTGGGTTGTTTTGGATTGGAATGTTTCTGCAATTGAGTTTTATAAAAATCGGGGTGCATTTCCTTTAAATGAATGGATAATATTCAGACTTGAGGAAAATAAATTCTGACCATTTAACAATTATTACATATTATTTTATACTATTTTTGACCATCCAAATTTGAAAAACTTTAAGGAATAAATATGAAAAACAGACGAGTTGTAATTACAGGAATGGGAGCATTAACGCCTATTGGTTTATCTGTCCAAGAATTTTGGAATTCAATGATGGAAGGGAAAAGTGGTGCTGCACCTATTAAAGCTTTTGATACTTCTAAAGTTGATACAAAGTTTGCCTGCGAGCTAAAAGACTTTGATGTTAGTAAATATTTGGACAAAAAAGCAGCAAGAAGATTAGACCCATTTGCACAATATGCATTAGCTTCTACAATCCAATGTATTGAAGATAGCGGATTAAAACCAGAAACTCTAAGTGAAGAAGAAAAAAATAGAATTGGAGTTATATTCGGAAGTGGTATTGGAGGTATTCAAACTTTTTATGAACAATCAGTAATAAACTTTAAAGATGGGCCGGGCAGAATTTCACCTTTCTTTATTCCGATGTTGATTCCTGATATTGCAGCTGGACATATTTCAATGCAATATGGATTCAGAGGTCCGAATTATTGCACTGTATCTGCTTGCGCAACTGGTAATAACAATTTAATTGACAGTTATCTTTTGATAAAAAATAATCTCGCTGATAGAATGATTGCAGGAGGAAGTGAAGCCTCAATAAATGAAATTGGCATTGGCGGATTTAATGCAAACAGAGCGCTTTCTACAAGAAATGATACTCCTGAAACTGCAAGTCGTCCTTTTGATGCTACTCGTGATGGCTTTGTTATGGGCGAAGGTGCTGGAGCTTTATTGTTAGAAGAATTAGAAACTGCCCTTAATAGAAACGCTAAAATTTATGCGGAAGTTGTCGGAGTTGGGCTTTCCGCTGATGCTCATCATATTACCGCACCGCACCCAGAAGGTTTGGGTGCAATCCTAGCTATGGAAATGGCTCTGAATAATGCTGGAATCTCGCCCGAAATGATTGATTATATCAATATGCACGGAACTTCAACCCCACTGGGTGATATTGCTGAAACTAAATCAATTAAAAAAGTGTTTGGAGATTATGCTTATAAAATGAATTTATCTTCAACTAAAAGTATGACTGGACATTTATTAGGTGCTGCTGGTGCTGTTGAAGCAATTGCTACAATTCTTGCAATTGTGAATGATAAAATTCCACCTACAATCAACTTTGAAAATCCAGACCCTGAGTGTGATTTGAATTATACATTTAATAAACCTCAGGAAAGAATTGTAAATTATGCTCTCTCAAATGCTTTCGGATTTGGTGGACATAATACTACTGTAATATTCAAAAAGTTTAATGGATAGTTAATGATTAAAAATTTGAGTCTAATTTTATTTCTCTTTCTAAATATTGTTCTTTTTGCCGGAGAAAATCCCAAAACAAAACTTACTATAAAAATCAAAGGATTAAAAAGTAATTCCGGAACAGTGAAAGTGGCTTTATGTAATTCTCTTGATAATTATAATAATCATAAAGCCCCTTTTATTGGATTAAATCTACCTATTTCTAACAATCAGGCAGAGATAACTCTTTCAGAATTACCTGCGGGATATTACGCTGTAAAAGCTTTTCACGATGAAAATAATAATAATGACCTTGATACAAATATTTTGGGTATTCCAATTGAAGATTATGCATTTTCAAATAATGCCAGTGGCATCTTTGGACCTCCATCCTGGAATAGAGCAAAATTGATGATTAAAGATGGTTATCCTGAAATAATTATCAATATGAATTGATACTGTCTGTCTTCCTGATAAATATATTTCTCACATATCCAAAAATGCTATAGGGTTTTAGAAAAATCAATTTACCAAATTAAACCTCTTGTAACTTTAATAATAATGTTTGAAAATCCTTAGTGACCAAAAATCAATAAAGGTCTATTACCACTACTGTCCAACTATAAGTTAAATAAAGACAATTGGTTAGGGTCGTGGTCTATTTCATTTATGAAATCAGAGTCAGAAAACATTGAAATAATGGGCATTTTCTCAAAAATTGATATACT
>Ga0101944_10003420_pt1 | contig 22221 bp, 17 predicted proteins | sample DewCreD2012metaG_FD_75245 | JGI IMG/M metagenome (GOLD analysis project Ga0101944, IMG submission 75245) | Hot spring sediment bacterial and archeal communities from British Columbia, Canada, to study Microbial Dark Matter (Phase II) - Dewar... ... | reverse complement strand
TGGATGTCATACAACGCCTCCCCATCTACTTGTTGCCCAACTGTAATCGGCCAGACTGTAATCGGAATGTTATGTCACATCCGGCCGCAGGTAAATAAGATCGGCGGACTCAAAAGCCGCAACGTCCAGCCTGCTGGATGGCAATTGCCCGAGGGGCAGACGGGCGCTTGGTGGGAGCACGTGGAGATGGTATACCGGACAGTCAGAGGAACAGCGAATGAACCTTACCTCGCGCCTGTTCAGTGTGCTCGCGCTGTCCGGCTTGTGGTTAGCCGCGCAGCAGCAACCCACCGTGTTTCCCATCCCACAGCGGTTCAAGGCATTGGAATCGGACTTCCGGGTGGACGAGCACGTCTCGATTCTTGTCACCCAGAAAGCCACCCCCGCGGAGACGTCCTTAGCCCGGCAATTGGCCGCCGAGTTTAGCGACCGGTATGGAGTGGCGCTGCGCGTCCAGCCGGCGGCAACGGTCCCTCCGGGGCGCTTCATCCTCATGGGGACCGGGGCTAACCCGCTGATTAAGCAATACATGGCCAGGCACGGGCTGCCGGCGGTCCCGGCGAAAGCGGAAGGCTATGCCCTTAAGGTGACCGGCAATGCCGCCGTTGTGGCAGGGCATGACGAGGCGGGGGCGTTTTACGGAATGCAGTCGCTCCGGCAACTCATCCGCAAAGGGGGAACAGGGGTCAGCGTGCGGGGAGTGGAGATCGAGGACTGGCCGCATTTGCCGTTCCGGGGCATCCGGCTGTACCTGCCGGGGCACGAGAATATCGCGTTTTTCAAACGGTTCGTGAAAGACTTCATGGCCCTGTACAAGTTCAACAAGGTCATCCTGGAGGTCAACGCGTCCATGCGTCTGGACAGCCACCCGGAGTTGAACGCCGGCTGGCTGGATTTTGTGAAAAGCTTGAATTACACTCAGCGCTACTATCCTCAGGGGCCCCGCCAGTCCTATCAGAACTCGGCCCATCAGGACACCGCCGATGGGGAAATCGTGGAGAAGGAACAGGTAAGGGACTTGGTGCGTTACGCCAACGCCCACTTCATCGAGGTGATACCCGAGATACCAACCTTCACTCACAGTTATCACTGGCTCACCCGCCACAGGGAGTTTGCAGCCATCATAGGCCAGGAATGGCCGGACACGTATTGCCCGTCCGATGAGGGCATTTACAAGATGGTCTTTGCGGTGATGAACGAGTACATCGACGTGATGAAGCCGAAGATGATCCACATCGGGCACGACGAGATGTTTTTCCCGGTGGAGTACTGCCGCTGTTGCGTGAAGCGGGATCCAAGGCTCCTGTTCGCGGATGACGTCCGCAGGCTTCACGCTTTCCTGACGGGCAAAGGCATCAAGGTGGCGATGTATGGCGATCACTTGGTGGAAAGCGTGCGGGGAGTACATCGCAAGCAGTCCAAGAGCCGGGCAGGCTGGGAGTACCACATGCCGGGCGCCTTGACCCCGGAGCAGGTGAAGGAACTCATACCGAAAGACATTCTGATTGGCAACTGGTTCTGGCACGACGCCCGCGCCGCGGAAGGCAGGGGTGAGCCAAATGAGATCAAGTTGGAAGAATTCGGATTTCGGCAAGCGTTCGCGAATTTCACGCCTTCCATCCTGAACTGGGGCCGGCGCAGCGCCCGGAAAAGCGTTGTGGGGGGCGCTCCGTCGTCATGGGCAGCCACGAACGAATTCACGTTCGCCAAGGACTTGATGATCGATTTCCTCGGCACCAGCAATCTGATGTGGTCGACCCACTGGCCGGAGGAGGAGTCGCTATCCAGGATCATTCAGCGCATGATGCCGGAGGTAAGGCGGCGGTTGAGCGGCAAGTCCTTGCCGAGCGAGGACGACAACCCAGTGGAGGCGCTGGACCTGAGCAAAGCAGGGAACGCCGCCGCGGTCAAGGAGCCATTGAAGCAGGTCACCGGTTTCGACCTTGGGGCCTTGCGCTCCGGAGCTCCCATGGTGGTGGTGGGAGTGGAGGGCGACGCGCCGAATCCGCTGCCGCGTTCGAGCGAAGCCATACCGGTGAATTCAGATGCGGCGAGCATCATCTTCATCCATGCCTCGGCGAGGGGCGCGGGCAACGATATGTCCTATCGCGCCATCCACAATTTCGCCGACACCGCGGATTTGCTGGGATGGTACGAGGTGGTTTATGAAGATGGGTTTGTAACCTCCGCGCCGGTGCGCTTTGGGTGGAACATTCTTTCAGCAACCTGGATTCAGAAGCCGGACGTCATCGCCAAGGGCAACGCGAAAGGATTCAGCTACGCTTACGCGGCGGAAATGATCGCCGAGGGCGACCACAGTTGGTTCGCCTACGAATGGGTCAATCCGCGTTTTGGGAAGGCGATCAAAGAAATCAGGCTGCGTGGCACGAGCCGTTTCGTGGACACCAGAGCCAAACCAACTCAGAACAACGCCATCATCCTCGCCGGCATGAAGATCGTAAAAAAGCGGCCTATCCCGCCGGCTTCGAACCCCGAACCTGTGGGACCAGGGAGATAGGCAAATGCCGCGCCTAGCGTTTCTTCTGCTGTTTTTTGCCGTACTGGCTTTCCCCGCCGTTCCGTATCGCTTTTTGCTGGTCATCGGAAACCAGTGGGAAGACGAAGCCAGTTATCACATCGAGCGTCCGGGAGAATTTCAAGCCATAGCGGCGCTTCTCAAAACTTGGGGGCTGCCGTTCGATATTCTCAGGCTGGATCAACAACAAATCGGCGCTTATCATCTTCTCGACCGTGAAGGCAATCCCCGGCATGGCACGATCATCTGGAACGCGCCCGCCGAACACCTGAAGGGGAAAGATCTCGCCTTTTTGAAGGAACTCCACGCGCGCGGCGTATCCTTTGTGATCCTGGGCGACACGGTAGCGGTCCCTGAGGCGGCGGCGCTGGCTGGAGTCCGCTACGAGACGCCGTACAAGTCCCACGAGCGACTCGTCTTCGGCCCAGAGCACTTCATCACACGGACGCTGAAGGGACGTGAACTGGAATTGACCGCGGGCGGAGGCTATTCGCTGAGTGGAACGAAGGTCGTCCCGGAAGGCGCCACGGTGATCGCTCGCCGGGGCGCGGCGCCTTTCCTCACAGTGTCGCAACCTGGCGGGAAAGGGCGCGTTGTCTGGCTCGGCGCGGACCGCTCCGCCGCACAGTTTCAAAACCAACTGGTTCGCGACCTCTTGAAGCGGTGCCTGGTTTGGGCGCAGGGCTACGCCGTTTACGCGGAATACGAACGCGCGCTGATCCTCTTTATGGACGATCCCGGCACTCCGGACAAGACTTTTCTTCCTTATTGGCATTACAAGACGCCCACCGAAGAGGAGATCCGGAAGGGACTCATCGAGCCGCTGCGCCGCCGCAACGCGGTTCTGGACGTCAACGTGATCACCGGTTATGTCGACCGCAAGACGAGGCGCATTACAAATCCATGGCGGATGCGGGTGATCGACGAGATCGACGGCCAGACAGTTCACGATTTCGCCTCCACCAAGCGGGGACTCGACGCCGGGGTGGCTGCCGGAGTGTTCTCCATTCAAAGCCACGGGTGGACGCATATGCTTCCGGACTTGGAATCGCCCCCTGGTCCCTTCTGGGACGCACCCATGGATGGAGTGGGGAGCTTGGACTGGTATAACGAATTCGGCGACGGTCTGCGCAAGCGCGAGGTTCCGGCGGCTATCCAGCGCGAGCACATGCAGCGGTCCATCGAGTGCATCCGGGAGGACTTCGGTACCACCCCGCTGGTGATCCGTCCCGGCGGAGGACTGTACTCCCGCACGCCGGCCAACAACACCGCGGTGAACGCCGCCCGGGTGGGCTTTGGGGTGGCTACCTGGAACTGGGCGGTGTACCTTGGTCCGGACCGGGTGGTCTCGCTGGAGGGGATCTCCCGCCGGAGTTCCTGGGATTACGACCGGAGAGTCCGGGGAACTGATATCCCATGGACGATCGATGCGCCGTTCTGGCTGGGTTTTCATGATCGGGATATCTCATTGGACAACGGATCGTTCGAACGGCTGCTCAACGATCTCGGCGAGGGTATCCGGTTCATGAACGGCGAAGAATACGGGGCTTACTTGCACGCCAAAGTTGGGAAGGCTCCCGGCGAAGAATTCCGGTTCGAAGTAGCTTACGACGATCACTACTGCCGCGGTTTCGCGAAGCGGACATCCCGTTGGACCATCCACTTCTCCGACGAAACACGCGCCCGGCTGGAGCGGTCCGCCGCGGAAAAGTTTGTGGTGACCCTACCCCCGGGGACAGGCAAGCGCTTGCTGTGGAGCGACGCCTCCGCAGACGCTCCGCGCGCGCCCCGCTGAGTTCACGCGATCGAGGTAGAATCAGCATCGGGGGGAGGGAGAGCTTCTGAATGTGTTGCCGTCTGAGCTGAAGACGCCGTCAGTTCCGGCTTTGGAACGAGCGTTGGCAGTGCTCGAACTGCTGGCGGGTTCCCGCGCAGGTCTGACTCTGCCTGAGATCTCGCGGAGGCTGCGCCTGCCCAAGAGCTCCGTGCACTGCTTACTGGTCACCCTGGAGCGCCACGGGTATCTCCACCGCAACGAGCGGACGCTGCGTTACTTGTTCGGCGCCAAATTGTTCAGCCTCGCGAACATGGCTCTTAGCGGGCTCGAAATGCGGGAAATTGCGGCGCCCTATCTGCGGGCGCTTTCCGAGGAAACCCGCCTCACGGTCCACCTGGCGATTCTCGAACGCAGCGAAGCGGTGCTGATTGACAAAGTGGAGCCCCCCGGCCAGTACCGTCTGGCGACATGGCTGGGCAAGCGCATGGACGTGCACTGTACCGGAGTCGGCAAAGCTCTGATCGCGTACTTACCGGATGAAGAACTGAGCCGCTTGGTCCGCGAGCGGGGACTCCCCCGCCACAACGAAAATTCCATTGTGTCCCTGCGCAAGCTCAAGGAGGAGTTGGAGCGAGTGCGGAGGATGGGCTTTTCGACCGACGATGAAGAGGACGAGATCGGGTTGCGATGTATCGGCGTGCCGATTTTCGATCAAACAGGCAAGGTGGTAGCGGCCCTGAGCGTCTCCGGGACGGTTGCACAGGTGCGGGAGGACAACTCACCGGCTTTGGCCGAGGCGGCCAAGCAAGCCGCGGCTTCCATTTCCCGCTCGCTGGGCTTTGAAGGAGAAGCCCGCTTCGGCCCAAGTCCGGCATCCTGAGTCCCGACTCCGGAGGGCGGCGCTCAGCGAAGCTCTCCCGCCACCGTGGAGGCAGGCGCCTGCGCTACGTCCAGCGCGGCGGCTTTGCGCCGCTCTTCCCACACGGTGATCATCAGCGTGCTAACCAGCACCAGAACGCCCCCGGCGATGGCCACCGGGCTGAGCCGTTCCCCCAACCAGATGGCGGCGATGGGTACTCCGAAAAACGTAATCAAGTAGTTGGACAAAGACGCCTGAATGGCGTCGAGCACCTTCAGCGCCTTCAAGAACAAAATCATCGACAGGTAATTGTGGAATACCGTCAGCAGGATCAGGCCAAGCCAGGTCTTGAGGGTGAACTCCGGAATCCGGCTGAAAACCCAGCTTTCCTGGATCAGAACGACCGGCGCCATAAGGGCGCACACCGCCACGTAGGTGTAAAACAGCATGCGCATCGGAGAGTGCCAGGCCAGCGCTTTCTTGCCATAGGAGTTGTAGAACGCGCTGCCCAGGGTGGCTGCGAAGATCAGCAGGTTGCCGGCCAGGTAGCCCGAACCGAGCTTGAACGAGCGGAAGTCCACGTCGGAGCACAGCAGGACGCCAATGATGGCCACCGCGAAGCTCAACCAGCGCACCGGCGTCATCCTCTCGCCCAAGAAAATAAAGGCGAAAAATGCCGTGACCACCGGCAGAGTCAGATTGATCACCGCCGCGTTACTCGCCAGCGACATGCGCGTTCCCCAGGTCATGAAAACCTGGCCGGGAAACACGCCCACGGCGGCCAGCAGAAGATACACCTTGAGAAGATTCGGCGCCTGATCCATGTTGGTTTCGAGATCGCGCCTCTCGCGCCGCACCAAGGGATAAAGGCCGGCCATGGCCAGCGTCATCGGTCCCCAGACGGTGAACAGCGCGCCCACCTGGTCCTCCACCAACTTGATGCAGGTGAACTGAAGCGCCCACATCAGGTTGCAACTGAACAACAGAAGCCAGGATCGCATGGGGTCTAGAGATTCTTCTCCGAGTATTTTTCAGCCAGTTTCCGCATTTCGTAAGAGAATTCCACCCACGCTTTCTCCCAGCGGCGGGCGCTTGCCTTCGTATAACGATAGAAGCCTTTGGCGTTGGCGATCCCCAAAGCTCCGGACTCCACGGTTTCGCGCATCAGTTTGGGCGCCTCCACGGAGTTGCAGAGCTTGGGAAACAGGTCTTCCATGACCAGCAGGTAAGCCGGTATGCCGGTCAGGTCCATCCAGCGGAAAGGCCCGGCCAGCAACGCCCACCAGCCGATGTCGTTGCGGAAGGAGCGGTCCACCGTCTCTATGTCCGCGATCCCGGCTTCCACCAAATGAAACGCCTCTCGAATCATGGCGTACATCATGCGGTTGGACAGGAATCCCCGGATGTCTTCATTGAGCTTCGTAGGCTCCTTCCCGCACATTTCGCCAAGGCGAACCGTCAGGCGGAGGGTTCGCGGCGAGGTATGCCGGCCGGGAATCACCTCGAGATACCGCGTAATATGGGCGGGTTCCCCCCAGTGCATGCCCACAAACCGTTCCGGGTTCTTCCGGCCGGTTTGAAGCACGGTGATGGGAATGCTAGAGGTATTGGAGGCGATGATGGCCGTAGGCGCGAGAGCGCTCTCGATCTCATCGTAAATCCCCTGTTTCAGGGCCAAATCCTCTTTCACCGATTCGATGACGAACCGGCATGGAGCAAGGTCGCACAGCGACCCGGCCAGCGTCAGACGCTGCCTCCAGTTCCGGTAGCGCCCGGGGGAAATGATCCGCCGGCGCGCCAACTCCTTGAGTGAGTGGTCGATGTGCGAAAGGCTCGCCCGCGCCCGGCTCGCCGTCCGGTTGTACGCTATCACCTCCAATCCTTGAGCAAGCAGGCAGGAAGCGATGCCTCTGCCCATCAAGCCCAAGCCGATGATCCCGACTGGTTCGACTTGGTTCGACGACTTTTGTTTGGTCCCTTTCATTTGGCGCGCGTCTCCGCCGCCGCTGGCGCCATCACACGGCGCTGCGGTGTATCTGTGCATTGTATTCCAGCGCGCCGCATGGCAGACCCTTTTTTCGGCTGGCTTCGGCGATTGCCGTCCATATCCTTGGACGGGTCCCGCGGCGCCGGTGATCCGTCCCTTGTGCCAGCCTGGCAGCGGCCTTAAAGTGAACACGAGGGACGGCTGGGCGTGGGCCTGCGCGCCGTTCCCGCAGCGCCGGTGCGGCGGCGCCTGGAACATGGCATCAAACACTCTCACAGATCAAACGCGCTCTCAGCAAGCGCAAGGAAGCGCCGCTTCCGGAGCCCGGCTGGTCTCGCTCGACGCCTTCCGCGGTTTCACGATGTTCTGGATTGTGGGCGGGAAGTCGCTCATGATGGCGTTCCGGAACTTAGACGCGAACGTGATCGCCGCAACTGTCGCTTATCAGCTCACGCATTCCCCGTGGGAAGGCATCCGGTTTTATGACGTGATTTGGCCGGCGTTCATGCTCATGGTGGGAGTCTCCGTTCCCTTTTCGTTCGCCCGGCGGAGACAGACTCACACGGTGTGGCAGATACGCCTTCAAGCCCTCAAGCGATCCGTTGTCCTATTCCTGCTCGGTTCGCTGCGGGTGTCGGTTTCCACCAATACGCCGACATTGATTGAACTGAGCAGCGCGCTGCAACCCATCGCCGTCGCCTACTTAGTGGCCTCGTTTCTGGCGAATGCGTCGCGGCGCGTGCAGGCTGCGGTTGGAGTGCTGATCCTGCTCGCCTACGGCTTGGCCCTTCACTTCATCTCCGCGCCTGGAGTTCAGGCGGGTTCGTATGCTTTGGAGAACAATCTGGTTCGCGCGGTCGACCTGTGGACCATCGGCCGCACGCACCCAGAGGGGTGGGGAACCGTCCTCAGCACATTGCCGACGATTTCGACCACGATTCTCGGCCTGCTGTTAGGACAAGTCCTGATGAGCGGCGCGTCTCCCCGGCGGAAGGCGGCTGTCATCGGCATCACGGGCTTAGCATGCGTGCTGGCTGGACTGGCGCTCAGCCTGGTGGTGCCGGTGATCATGAAGCTTTGGACGGTGTCTTACGGAGTGCTCTCGGCCGGCTGGGCTTGCCTTCAGTTTTTCCTGTTTTTCTGGATCATCGACGTTTGGGGCTGGAAGAAGTGGGCGTTCCCGTTCGTGGTCATCGGAATGAACGCCATCACGATTTACTTGGGCGTCACGCTGGTGCCCATCACCCGGATCGTGGGCATTTTCAGCAAGCCGCTGGCGGCGCAGATGGGAGCCTTCGGGCCGCTGTTCAGCGCCTTAGCGGTGATTCTGGTGGAGTGGCTGATTCTGTACTGGATGTACAAGCGCAAGATCTTCCTCCGGGCTTGACGAGCCGCCCTCCGGCGCCGGGACCGAAAGCAACTCTAAGGCGCGCTGCACTTGCGGGTCGCGTTGCGCCTCCACTTCATCGCCTTTTTCTACGCCGAACGCCTGATTGAAGATCTCCTGTTTAAGGCGGTTGCGGATCCATTCCCGGTCGACGGACCACTCCCCGACGCCCGGCAGGATGTTGCGCGCGGACAAGAATCCCTGGAACTCGTCGAGCACCTGTGGGGTGACCTCGAACGACGGCGTGATTTGGCGGTTTTTTTGCAAGAACGCCGTTGCGAACGTCGCCATCGAGCCGCTGGCGTCGAGCACCGCGCGGAGGCGCGAATAACTCTCCGGCGCCACCGGTACGTCCGGCTGTATGCCGCCGCCGCCCTTCACCGTTCGCCCCCCGGCGGTCTTGTACTCCAGCGCCTGCGCCGACGTCGCCCGCTCCAGTTGCAGTCCCGTCAGCGGACGCTGGATGGAACGCCCGCTCGGAGTGTAGTAAAAGGCGGTGGTCAAAGCCAGCGCGGCGCCTTCGGAAAGCGGCATCACTCGCTGTACTAATCCCTTTCCGAATGTCGGTTCGCCGACCACCGCGCCACGGTCATGGTCTTGGATGGCGCCCGCCACGATTTCCGCCGCGCTCGCCGTCTTGCCGTTGACCAGAACCGCCAGGGGGAATGTGTAGGGGCGGGCATCCGGAGGCGTCTTGATTTCCTCGTGTTGGACCGCACGCCCCCGCACGCTCAAGATCGCCGAACCCGGCTGGAGGAACAGCGAAGCGGTTTCCAGCGCCGATTCCACCACTCCGCCGGCGTTGTTGCGCAGATCCAGAATCAGCCCTTTGAGCGCGGCGCCCCCCAGTTTCTCAATCGCCTCCCGCACTTGCTCGCCGGTTTTCTCGTCGAAGCTTCCGACGCGTATGTAGCCGATGCCCGGACGGAGGCGCCACACACGCTCCACGCTTGGCGACTGCAACTCTTCCGGCGTAAGCGTGAACTGCAATATGCGCACATTGCCGGGACGCCGCACGTCCAGCTTCACCTGCCTTCGCCGGGACTCGCCCAACAGTTCCACGAGCTGCTCGACGTCGAGCAGCTCCAGACGGATGTCGTTGATCGCCAGAATCTCATCGCCCGGCGACATGCCCGCCCGCGCCGAGGGCGTTCCCGGCAAGGTTTGCAAAACGATGACGCGCCCAGGGAGCACCGATACTACGCTGCCGAAACCTTTCTGCGTGGAACGCTCCATCTGTTTGAGCTGCTCGAACTGCATCGGATCGAGAAACACCGAATGCGGATCGAGCCGCCGCAACATTCCCGGGATGGCGCCTTCATAAATTCCGCGCGCCACAGCCACCGGTTCGGCAGCCTCGCGCTGCACGATAGCCAGCACGCCGGTGAACGTCTTGACGCCGCTGTCGATTTCCTCGGCGGCAAGCGCAGCGCCTGCTATGGCGATGAAGAGGAACCGGCGGAGGTTGGCTGCTTTCCACATCTTGACTTCTAACGCGTGAAGCGGGTGGCCATTTTCGCACGGTGCCGGGCGAGCGCGCACTCGATCAGCCGGTCCAGCAAATCGGGATACGGAATGCCGCTGTACTCCCACATCTTCGGATACATGCTGATGGACGTGAAGCCCGGGATAGTATTGATCTCGTTGATGTAAGTGACGCCCGAGGCAGCTTCGCGCAGGAAATCGACGCGCGCCATGCCTTCGCAGCCCGTGGCTTGGTAGCAGCCGATGGCGAGCTGCCGTACTTGCTCCATTTCGGCGGCGGGCAAATCCGCCGGCAGGCGGAACTGCGCCCGGTCGAGGAGGTACTTGTCTTCGTAATCGTAAAACTCACGGGAGGGCAGAATCTCGCATGGCGCGGAAGCGATGGGATCTTCATTGCCCAGCACCGAGCACTCCAGTTCGGCGCCGGCGATGCACCGCTCGACGATCACTTTCCGGTCGTAGCGAGTCGCGAGTTCCAACGCCTGGGCCAGTTCAGCCTCATCATGCGCCTTGGAAATGCCGACCGAAGAGCCCAGATTGGCAGGCTTGACAAACATGGGGAATTCGAACGCCTGAAGAGCCGCCGCTGGATCGAGATTGCCCCTATACAAAGTCACCCATTCCACCACCGGCAAGCCCCGCTCCCGGCAAAGCCTCTTGGTTACCTCTTTGTCCATCGACACCGACGACGCCAGCACTCCCGGGCCGACGTATGGCAAGTCGGCGAGTTCGAACAACCCCTGCATCGTGCCGTCTTCGCCGAAAGTGCCGTGCAGAACGGGAAAGACGACGTCGATGCCGGGGTTGGCGCCAGGTTCCGGCAAGATCGGGCAAGGGCGCCATTTCCCTTCCGGCGAGATGAAGAACTCGAGGATCTCGTACTTCTCCCTCCGCAGAGCGCGCATGACGGATTCCGCCGAGCGCAGCGAAACCTCGTGCTCCCCGCTCCTGCCGCCGAACACCACCGCCACCCTGAGCTTCACAGAATCCTCTTGCCCATCGCCGACATCACCAGCTCCACCGCCAACTCCGCCGTGCGGTTGAACTGATCGATCACCGGATTCACTTCCACGACTTCCATCGAGATCATGTTTGCGCTGTCGCAGATGATCTCCATGGCGAGGTGCGCCTCCCGGTACGTTAAACCTCCCTTTACCGGCGTCCCGACGCCCGGGGCGTGCTGCGGATCCACCGCGTCCATATCGAGGGAGACGTGAAAGCCCGCCGTGCCGTCCGAGGCGATGTCCACCGCCTCGCGCATCACGGCGCGCATGCCGCGTTCGTCGATTTCCCGCATGGTGAACACGCGCACGCCGGAGCGCTTGACGATCGGCTTTTCCAGGATGTCCACGTCGCGGATGCCCACCAGCGCCACGTTGCGCGGATTCACTTTAGGCGCAAAATCGAAGATGTGGGTCAGCGCCCTGGGACCCTTGCCGATGACGCACGCCAGCGGCATGCCGTGGACGTTGCCGCTCGGGCTTGTCTCCGGAGTGTTCATGTCCGCATGGGCGTCCACCCAAATCAAGCCCGCGCCGCGCCCGCGCACCCATTTGGAAATTCCGGAGATGGCGCCCACCGCCACCGAGTGATCCCCGCCCAGCACGAGGGGCGCATGCCCCTTCGCCGCCGCCCTGTAAACCATCGCCGCCAGCTCCGTGCAGGCTCTTGCGATCTGCGGCAGGTACTTCGCGCGTTTTGGTCCGGCGGGCAGGCTCTCCGGCTGTTCGACTTTGATGTTGCCAAGATCGGTCACCTCATAGCCCAGTTCCCGGAGCCGTTGATTCAGATTCGCCACGCGCACCGCCGAAGGGTCATGTCGACGCCCCGGCGTCCGGCGCCTAAATCCAGCGGCGCCCCGATAATGGCAACCGTAGAGTGTCGCATCGAGAGCGCTCCTATGGGCGAGTCCGGTACAGCATGCGGGGGAAAGCGATGGTCTCACGCACATGCTCCAGTCCGCACAGCCACGCCACGCAGCGCTCGACGCCCATGCCGAATCCGCCGTGCGGCACGGAGCCGAAACGGCGCAAATCCAGGTACCACTCGAAGGCTTCTCTCGGCAGGTTGTGCTCCGCCAGCCGCTTTTCGAGCAGCGCCAGATCATGGATGCGCTGCCCGCCGCCGACAATTTCGCCGTAGCCTTCCGGCGCGAGCACGTCCACCCCCAAAACCACATCGGGGCGTTGCGGGTCAGGCTCGAAATAAAACGCCTTGATCTGCGCCGGATAGCGGTCCACCATCACCGGACGGTCGAAGTCCTCGCTCAGCAGAGTCTCGTCCGTGCCGCCGAAATCTCCGCCCCACTCGATGTTGCTGCCCTTCTTGCGAAGAATCTCCACTGCCTGGTCGTAGCTGATCCGGGGGAACGGCGCTCGCACGGCTTCCAGTTTCGAGACGTCGCGCTCCAAAACGGCAAGTTCCGCCCGCCGGTTCTCGAGCACCCTGCCGACGACGAACACGATCAGCTCTTCAGCCACCTGCTTGACGTCTTCCAGCGTGGCGTACGCCATCTCCGGCTCCACCATCCAGAACTCGGTCAGATGCCTTCGCGTTTTCGACTTCTCGGCGCGGAAAGTCGGACCGAAGCAGTAGGTGCGCCCGAAAGCCAGCGCCGTGGCTTCGTTATAAAGCTGACCGGATTGCGTGAGGTAGACTTTCTCCTCGTCGAAATAGTTGACCTCGAACAGCGTCGTCGTGCCCTCGCACGCCGCCGGAGTGAAGATCGGCGTGTCGACCAGCGTGAAGCCGTTCGAGTCGAAGTAATCCCGGATCGCCCGGATCACCTCGTGGCGGACTTTTAACGCCGCATGCTGCCGCCGGCTGCGGATCCACAAGTGCCTGTGGTCCATCAAGAACTCGACGCCGTGCTCCTTGGGCGTGATGGGATACGGATGGGATTCGGGAACCCGCTGGACGATCTCGAAGTCTTCGACGTCCATTTCGTAGCCGCCCGGCGCTCGGCTCTCGGCACGGATTTTCCCGCGAATCAACAGGGAGGATTCTTGCGTCAGGTCCTTGAGCGTCTCGAATTTGTCCTCCGGCAGAGCGCTCTTCAAAGCCACGCACTGCATGATGCCGTAGCCGTCGCGGATCAGCGGAAAGATGATCTTGCCCGACTTACGGAGGTTGTACAGCCAGCCTGCCACCTCCACGCTTTGGCCTTCAAAACGCGCGGCGTCGCATATCCTCATCCGGGGAATCTTCATGTTGGTAATCTCCTCGCGTCTGTTCAGCACGCCTCAAGCTTGGCGAAAACGGCGGCGGCTTCCTCGATCGGATTCGCCATCCCGGGCGACTCCTTCAGCTCGAGCAACATCGGAAACTGCCCGCCGCAGGAGCGCAGCAGAGCCATGGTCTTTTTCCAGTCCACCGTTCCGCCTTCACTCATTGGGAACAGATGGCGGTCATCGGCGCCGTTGTTGTCGTGGATGTGCGTCGAGCGTATCCGCGATTTCATGATCCCAAATGCGTTCTCGACGCCTTCCATAATGTGCGCGTGTCCCACGTCAAAGCAGTAGTTCAGCTTCAAGTGGGTTCTTTCGAGAAACGCTTGCAGCCGCTCCGCCGAGGAGAAAGCGTTGGGGATGTTTTCCAGCAGGATCTCCACCCCCCGCTGCCTGGCGAACAGGTTCAATTCCTCGAGCGCCGTAAACGCCGCGTCCTCCTTGTGCTCGTCGTATTCCTCAGAGCCCACGCCGATGTGCTGGATCAAATAGCGGCACGGGATCCATTCGGCGATTTCAATGGCGCGTTTGATTTCGTCCACCATCCGCACGCGCTTGGATTTGACCGGTTCCGTGATCGTAATGACGGCGTGAGGTCCGCTCCGCCCCCAAACATCGTCGGTGAACATGGGCGAATGGAGCGAATGCAGCTTCAGCTCCGAATCGCGGAACCACGCCGCCAGATCGCGCAACTGCGCGCGCTCGCGCCAGTCCACGTGCTGCCGGGCGCAGAAAATCTCCACCGCCGGGACTCCCGCCTGCCAGATACGGTCTAGCCAGACCGTGGTCAGCCGGTGATCGGCGAACAGGTGCGTTGATAGGACCCTTTCCATGTTTGGCTCAATACCCCAGAGCGTTGCCCTCCACGCGGGGATCGGCGGCGCCCTGGAGCCAGCCGCCCTCAACCAGGATGGCCGAAATTTCGCACATCGAATTGACGCGCTCCAGGGCGTGCCCTTTGGCCCGCAACAGAGCTTCCGTATCAGGCGAAAAGCCGGGCTCAAGAAAGATTTTGTCCGGCATCCATTGATGATGGAACCGCGGGCGGTTGACCGCATCCTGGATGTTCATCTTGAAATCGATGACGTTGAGCATCACCTGAAGCACGTTGGAGATGATGCGCGAGCCGCCCGGCGTGCCCACCACCATATAGAGTTTCCCGTCTTTCAGCACGATGGTGGGCGTCATGGATGACAGCGGGCGCTTGCCCGGCTGGATCCTGTTGGCCTCGCCTTGAATCAGCCCGAACATGTTCGGCGCGCCGGGTTTCACGCTGAAGTCGTCCATTTCGTTGTTCAGCAGCACGCCTAAGCCGGGCGCCGTCACCCCGGAACCGTAGCCGCCGTTCAATGTGTAAGTCACGGCGACGGCATTGCCTTGCGCGTCCACGATCGAATAATGCGTAGTCTCGGCGCTCTCCTCGCGGCTGAAGACTCCCGGCCGCACCTCGCTGCTCGGAGTAGCTTTCTCTTTGTCGATCGAAGCCCGGCGCCGGGCGATATGTTCCCGGCTCAGGAGAGCTTTCACCGGGACGTTGTGGAAGTCCGGGTCGGCGAGATGTTCGCTCCGGTCGGCATAGTAGCGCCGCATCACCTCCGCCACATAGTGAATGGCCGCCGCGGAGCCCGCCCCCGCCTGCTCGTAGCCGGAACCTTCCAACATGCCCAACATCTGAAGGATGCCGATGCCGCCAGAGCTGGGCGGCGGCGCGCCGATGACCTGATGCCCGCGGTATTCTCCCTCAACCGGGCGGCGCTCCACAGCCTTGTAGTCCTTCAAATCCTCCAAAGTGATCAACCCGCCGTTCGCCGCCATCTCGCGCGCCAGAATGCGCGCCGTCTCGCCTTCATAGAAGTCCGCGGCGCCCCGGCTGGCAATCCGTTCCAGCGTCCGCCCCAGTTCCGGCTGCGTCAGAATCTCGCCCACTTCGAAAAACTTCCCATTGCGCTGAAAGATGCGCCGTGACTCGGGGAATTGCGCCAGCGCTTTGTTGTTCCGCAGCGACGCCGCCAAGCCGTAGGAAACCGGAAAGCCCTTCATGGCCAGCGCCACGGCAGGCGCCACCAGTTCCGCCCACGGGCGGCTGCCGTACTTGCGGTGCGCCAGTTCGAAGCCCCGCACCGTACCGGGCACGCCCGGCGCCCGCCATCCTCGCACGCTGTCGCTGGTCGGTTTCCCCGAAGCATCCAGGTACATGCCGGGCGTGGCTTTCCCGGGGGCGCGCTCGCGAAAATCGAGAAACGCCGTGCGCCCGCCGGCGAAGCGAATCAGCATGAAGCCGCCGCCTCCGATGTTGCCCGCCGAAGGATGCGTCACCGCCAAGGCAAAGCCCACCGCGATGGCGGCGTCCACGGCGTTGCCTCCGGCTTTCAGGATGCGCAGCCCCGCTTCGGTGGCATTCGGTTCCCGCGTCACCACCATCGCCCGCTTGGCGCGCACCGGATGCGCCGCAAAGGCAGGCTGGAAAAGGCACACGACGAGAGCAAGCGGGAGAGAGAACCGCATAAAACTAGATTGTAGCTTGCCGGCGGCGCCTCCATTCGAACAGCACCACGCCCGCTGCAACAGACACGTTCAACGAGGGGATGCGCCCGGCGAGCGGAATGCTGACCAGAAAATCACACCTCTCGCGCACGTGCTGGTGCAAGCCTCGCCCCTCCCCTCCGAACACCAATGCCGCAGGCTCGAAGAACCGGACTTTGTCATAGCTCTCTTCACCGCGCTCGTCCAGTCCGTAAATCCAAAATCCGTGCTTCTTCAGCCACTCGAGCGTTTGCGAAACATTTCCGATGCGCACTACGGGCGTATATTCCAAAGCGCCCGCCGCCGCCTTCGCCACAGTTTCGCTGAGTCCCGCCGAACGGCGCTCCGGGATGCACACCGCGTCCGCTCCAGCCCCGTTCGCCGTCCGGATGATGGCTCCGAGATTATGGGGATCCTCCACTCCGTCCAGGACCACCAGCAAACGGGCTGAACCTGCCGCCTCGTCGAGCGTCCGGTAGGCTTGCGCCGCGCCTACCGCCACCACACCCTGATGAACCGCTTTGTTGGTCATCCGGTCCAGCGCTTCCCGCGGCTCAAACCGCACCGGCACTCCTGAGCGGCGGCACAATTCGACAATTTCTTGGATTCGCTGGCCACCCGCTCCCCGCGCGATTAGAACGCGCTCAAGATGCCGCCCGGATTGCAATGCTTCCCGCACCGGGTGTGTGCCGATCAGAAGGTCCATCCCTCCCGATGGTAGCGCGCCGCCGCGGTACACTGGTACAAACTGGGACTTTCATGAAACTCCAAAGCTTCACCATTACTCAGGGACGGGACCGCGCCCCCGCGCGCGCCATGCTGAAAGCCATCGGCTTTACCGATGAGGACTTGCGCAAGCCCATCATCGGTGTCGCCAACACTTGGATTGAGACCATGCCGTGCAATTACAATCTGCGTGAGCTGGCGGCAAAGGTCAAAGAGGGAATTCGCGCCGCGGGCGGCACGCCCATGGAGTTCAACACCATCGCCATCAGCGACGGGGTCACCATGGGCACGGAAGGCATGAAAGCATCCCTGGTGAGCCGGGACCTGATCGCGGATTCCATCGAACTGGTGGCGCGCGGCCACATGTTCGACGGCATCGTAGCCCTGGTGGCATGCGACAAGACCATCCCCGGCGCGGCGATGGCGCTCCTGCGCCTGAACGTTCCCGGCGTGGTCCTTTACGGTGGCTCCATTCTCCCCGGGCATTACAACGGACGCGACCTGACCATTCAGGACGTTTTCGAAGCCGTGGGCGCCAACGCCGCCGGGCGAATCTCCGACGAAGAGCTTCTGGCCATCGAAAACGCCGCCTGCCCGGGCGCCGGAGCTTGCGGAGGGCAGTTCACGGCCAACACGATGGCCACGGTGATGGAAATCCTGGGCCTGTCGCCGATGCACACCGCTTCGACGCCTCAGGTGGACCCCGCCAAAAACGACGTGGCGTTCCGCTGCGGCCAGATCGCCGTCGAAGCTGTGCGGCGTGACCTCCGTCCGCGGCAGATTGTCACCCGGAAAGCGCTCGAGAACGCGATAGCCTCGGTCGCCGCCTCGGGAGGCTCCACCAACGCCGTTCTGCACTTGCTCGCCATCGCGCGTGAGGCGGGAGTCCCGTTGCGCATCGACGATTTTCAGGAAATCAGCTCCCGCACCCCGCTGCTCGTGGACCTGAAGCCCGCCGGCCGCTTTGTGGCCGTCGATGTCCATAAGGCGGGGGGCATCGGTTTAATCGCGCAGCGCCTGGTGCAGGGAGGTTACGCCGACGGCAGCGCTCTCACCGTCACCGGGCGCACGCTGGCTGAAGAGGCAGCAGAAGCCAATGAAACGCCGGGCCAGGAAGTGATCCGGCCTTTGGATAACCCTATCAAGCCGAGCGGGGGACTGGTCATCCTTCGCGGGTCCCTCGCCCCGGATGGGTGCGTGATCAAAGTGACCGGTTTGGAGCGGCAGATTCATCGCGGGCCGGCGCGCGTTTTCGATTGCGAAGAGGATGCCATGGCCGCCGTCACAGGCGGGCGCATCCAACCGGGCGACGTAGTGGTGATTCGCTACGAAGGGCCGAAGGGCGGTCCGGGCATGCGGGAAATGCTAGGGGTGACGAGCGCCATCGTAGGCGCAGGCCTCGGCGAGAGCGTGGCTTTGGTCACCGACGGCCGATTCAGCGGCGCCACCCGGGGGCTTATGGCCGGCCACGTCGCTCCCGAAGCCGCCGTTGGCGGACCGATTGCCCTGCTGCGCGAAGGGGACTCTGTCTGCATCGACATCGCCGGACGCCGCATTGACATCGATCTTGCCGAAGAGGAACTCGCCCGGCGCCGCGCCGCCTGGACCCCTCCCTCTCCCAAATACAAAACCGGAGTCTTCGCCAAATACATCGCCCTGGTTTCCTCCTCCGCCGAAGGCGCCACCACCCACCCAGCGCTGTAACGGAGGGCACTTTGAGGCGCCCGCCTCGCGTGTGTTAATCTCGTTAACGATAACGTGACGAAGTGGGCGGCAGCTTTTCAGTCCCGTGTCTCGCCTTGGCGCAGGAGCGATTTGCGGTGCGCTCGCACTGGTTTCATGCGCTTGGGCGGGAAGAGAGTGAACGAAGCGTTGGACCGGAGGCTGCGGGAACTCGGCATTCCGCATGAATTCCGCCTGGTCGAAGGCGGGCACGAACTGCGGGTGGTGGTCGAGAACCTCGCGCCGCTGTTGCAATTCTTGGAGAATACGGAGAAAGTCCAATGAAGACCGCTCTATTGCTATTGTGGACAGGCGGATTGCTGGCGGGCGCCGCCATCGAAGCAGGCGAGAAGCGCACGATCGCGTCTCAACCGGGCAAGCATTTCGGTTTCCCGCGCATGGTGCGCGCCAAGGACTCGAGCTTGCTGCTGTTCTATCGGGTGGGCTTGACTCACGCGACGGACGCAGCCATCAATGGGGTGCGGCGATCGCGGGACGAAGGCGCAACGTGGTCCCCGGAGCGTGAGGTTTCGCGTGGCAGCGACGCGGAGCACGGATCCATCAACGCAGTGCCTCTGGTGACTCCTGCCGGACGCATCGTGCTCTGGGTGTCCGACATTTTCATCGCCAAGGCGCCCTACCGCCGTGACCCGAACTACTGGCGCTGGTCGGACGACCACGGTGAAACCTGGTCGCCTCTGGTCCGCTTCGACCGCGACCCGACTCGCAGTACATACTATGTAACCGACGCCATCCCCATCTCTGACGGCTTGCTCGCCGGGGCGGCGACGTTTCCGCCGGGCGGCGTGGGCAATTGCTACACCGTGATGTGGCATTCCGCCGACGGCGGCAAGACGTGGTCTGTCCGCTCGCTTCTCACCAAGCCGGACGAGAACCGGGGCGATGAAGTCGGGTTGCTCGAGACCGCGCCCGGCGAAGTGCTTTGCCTCTTGCGCGTACGCAAGGGCAAAGGGCTCTCTCAATTCCGGTCCAAAGATAATGGACGGACTTGGGAGGAGGGCGAGAATCTGGAAGAAATGCTCGGCTGCACATTGCAGCGCCCGGTGCTCACGCGCCTCAGCAAGACCCGCGTTCTGCTTGCCGGCCGGGATTTCGAGAGGAAGCAAGTAGTCGCCTATCTGAGCGAGGACAACGGACGCACATGGAAGGGGCGCACCGTCATCGAGACCTATCAGAAGGATGGCGCCTACACTTCCTGTGTGCCGCTCAAGGACGGCTCCATTTTGATGGCGTACTATTCCGACGCCGCCAGCGAGCCGCTCAAGCCCGAGATCAAGACCGTCCGCCTGCGCATCCGATGAACCGCAAACGCCTGCAAGCCGACCTTGGTATCGCCGGTGGCGGCATGGCGGGCGTATGCGCGGCGCTGGCGGCGGCGCGCGCCGGAGCGAGAGTGGTGCTCATTCAGGACCGCTCCGTGCTCGGCGGCAACGCATCTTCGGAAATCCGTATGCACATAGTGGGCGCCTCCTGTTCGGGGCGCCGCCCGGGCGCGCGGGAGTCCGGCATCCTGGAGGAACTGCGTCTCGACGACGCCGTTCATAACCCCCACCGCAGTCCTTTCCTGTTCGACCTGCTTCTTTACGACAAGATTCGCCGGGAGCCAAACATCACCCTGCTGCTCGACGCCTGTTGCGTTGGCTGCCGCCGCGAAGGTTCGGCGATCCGCAGCGTGCATGCCGTGCGAAATCTGACCGAAGAAGCGTTCGACGTCGAAGCCCCGTTTTTCGCCGATTGCACCGGCGACGGGCGGCTCGGTTTCGAAGCGGGCGCCGAGCACCGCATGGGCCGGGAAGGGCGCTCGGAATTCGGCGAAAGCCTCGCTCCCCCTGCGCCGGACGCGAAGACCCTGGGGAGCAGCATCCTGTTCATGGCCCGGCGCCACGACCGCCCGGTGCGCTTCGAAGCCCCTCCTTGGGCCAGGCGCTTCACGGAAGCGCAGCTTAAATTCCGCAGCCACCGCGAGTATGAATACGGCTATTGGTGGATGGAGTGGGGCGGCGAGTTGGACACGATCCGGGACAACGACCGCATCCGGCACGAGTTGCTCGCCATTGCGCTGGGGGTCTGGGACCACGTGAAGAACGGCTGCCGTTGCCCGGCTGAAGACAGCGCCTCGCGATACGACAAGTGGCGCGAAGCCGCTGAGACGCCGCGGGAGGATCCCTCCTGTTGGGCGCTCGAATGGGTGGGCATGTTGCCCGGCAAGCGCGAATCCCGAAGGTTCCTCGGACCGCACATATTGACACAGCATGACGTGCTCGAAGGCCGCCTGCCGGATGATACGGTGGCCTATGGCGGATGGTGGATTGATACACACCCTCCCGGCGGGGTGGATGCGGCGGAAGAGTACCCTTGTACGCAGCACCCTGTGCCGTACCTTTACGGCATTCCTTTGAGGTGCCTGTACTCGCGCAATATCGATAACCTCTTTTTCGCCGGGAGGATCATCAGCGCCACGCACATCGCCTTCGCCTCCACCCGTGTGATGGGAACATGCGCAGTGGTTGGGCAAGCGGTGGGTGCGGCAGCCGCTTTGGCCGCCCGCACGGGCTGCCGCCGCATAGTCGACCTGGACGCCCGCCAGGTCCAACAGCTTCTGCTGAAACAGGACGCCTTCCTGCCCGGGTTCCGGAATGATGACCCCGCGGACGCCGCTCGCGCCGCGACGGTGACGGTTTCGAGCGCTCAACCGGATGCACCCGGAGAAGCCATCCTGGACGGAATAACCCGCGCCACCCATCCTCAACTGCACCCTGCTCTCGGTGAAGCCGGGCATCAGTGGCGCTCGGCGGGGATGCCCGCTTGGATTGAGTTGCGGTGGCCGCGCCCGCTAAGCATACGCGAAGTCCGCATCACTTTCGACACCGGCTTCGAACGGGAGTTGACGCTCACCATGAGCGACGTTTATAACAGCCGCATGATACGGGGGCCACAACCGGAGACGGTAAGCGACTACACGCTGTCCGCCGAGGGCGGCTGGGAGCTTGCCGTGCGCGGCAACTATCAGAGGCTCCGGACGCACCGGCTTGACGAACCGCTTCGGACCGGCTCTTTGCGGCTTACCGCGCACCGCACGCACGGCGGCGGCTGCGCCAGAATCTTCGAAATCAGGGTATACGAATGACAGACATGCAACGGAAAAAGCGGCTTGGCGGCGTCATCGCGCCGATGATGACTCCGCTCACGCGCGAAAGAGAAATCGATCCGGGAGGCGTGGAGCGTCTGGTCGAGTTCTTGATCGGCGGCGGAGTGCACGCCCTGTTCGCCCTCGGCTCGAGCGGCGAGTTCGTCTCACTTCCTTGGGCGAAGCAGCGCCGCTTGCTCCAGTTGACAGTGGAGGCGGCGCGAGGGCGCGTGCCGGTTTGCGCAGGCATTTCGTCGAACTGCCTGGACGAGGCCATCGAACGCGGCATCGATGCGGCTGAGTGCGGCGCCGATTACGCCGTCGCTCTGCCGCCATTCTACTTCCGCGTCTCCCAGCCGGAGTTGATCAGCTTCTTTACCGCCATCGCCGGCCGCATTCCCATTCCTCTGGTGCTTTACAACATGCCCTTCCGCACCAATAACAACATTGAACCGGCAACGGTGGAGGCCCTGGCCGGGCACCCCAGCATCGCCGGCATCAAAGACACCGTGCCCGACATGGCGCGAACACTCGACGTATTGGGGCGGGTCGCGGGACGGGAGGATTTCAGCTACTTCCACGGCAACGAACTGTTGGCGCTTCCGGCTGTTCTGTATGGAGCACGAGGCATGGTGCCGGCCATCGCCAATTTCGAACCGGCGGGCGTCGTTCAGGCGTATGAAACAGCGGTTCGCGGCGACTTGGTCCGGCTGCGGGCGTGGCAAAAGCGGATTCAGGGATGGATGCGGGTGTTCGGGTTGCTGGAAACGCGCGCCCAGGAATCCACTACACTACGCTTACAGGCCATTAAGCTGGTGCTCGAGCAGATGGGCATCTGTGGCAG
>Ga0101944_10003419_pt1 | contig 22226 bp, 19 predicted proteins | sample DewCreD2012metaG_FD_75245 | JGI IMG/M metagenome (GOLD analysis project Ga0101944, IMG submission 75245) | Hot spring sediment bacterial and archeal communities from British Columbia, Canada, to study Microbial Dark Matter (Phase II) - Dewar... ... | reverse complement strand
GTTTGGATAAATCACCTCATGGCAAGACGGCTGCTCTACCTCAACGGTTTAGCCATCATCGGCGCGGTACTTAATCACACAGCCGGGTGGGGTTATGTGGCGATGTTCTTCTGGGTACATCGCTACCTCAACGTCACTGCCCCCGATTTCTCGCAGTTGGGCAGTGCCTCTTACTACGCACTGCGGCTGATTGAGCAGATCATCATCCCTTCCATTCCGGCTTTCCTGTTTGTCTCCGGCTTTTTCGTGGCCTTTTCCACCCGCAAAAGCCAGCCGACAGTGGAATGGAAGTTCATCGGCGTGCGCATCCGCTACCTGGCGATTCCTTACCTGCTCTGGTCGGTGATTATGCTGATCTGGCAGGCCATTGATGGGCAGGTACATGCTCCGCTTGACTATCTGCGTATGCTCCTCTTAGGCGAGACTACCGCGGCGTTCTATTTTGTCCCCTTAATCATTCAGTTATATCTGCTGGCACCCCTTCTGGTTCCTCAGGCGCGCCAAAACGCTCGATGGCTGTTAGCGGCGGCGGCGGTCTTGCAGGTGGCGGCCCACATCATCCGGTACTTTCAAATTCTGCGCCTGCCGCTGTTGGCATCCGATTTAATGACGGTTTTTGCCGCCGGGTGGTTTTTCCCCGGTAATCTGTTCTGGTTCGTCTTTGGCATGGTGTTTGGCTTTCACCAGCCAGCCTTCAAGGCGTTCCTCAGCCGTTACCGCTGGCATTTTTTGGCTTCCGCCGCGCTGCTGTTTGCCGCGGGGATGGTTGAATGGGAAATGCTCCTCCAAGGCTCTGGCGAAGCGTGGATTACGCCCAAAGAGACGCTGGTTGACAATTTTTACTCGCTGGCTTTCCTGCTGGTCTTTCTGGCGTTTGAGCAGGCCACAACGCCCGTCACGCGCATGTTAGAAGAACTGGGCAGTCGTTCCTTTGGCATTTACCTGGTGCATTCGCTGGTCTTGCAGTTCGTAGCGCGGGCGGTGTATCACCTGGCCCCCTGGATGTTGGGGATGCAGTTCTTGTTCCAACCGCTGCTGTTTGCCAGTGGTGTGGGGGTCCCCTTGCTGTTGATGGAACTGGTGAAACGCACGCCTGCGCGCAAATATTACTCCTACCAGTTTGGGTAGGCGAAAAGAGGTTAGGTTACTATGCAAAAGATCCTGGTCACTGGCGGCGCCGGCTTCATTGGCTCACACATTGCCGCAGAGTTGTGCAATCGCGGGTATGCTGTGGTGATCCTGGACGACCTGAGCGGCGGTTTTGAAGACAATATCCCGCCGGGAACGCGCTTCGTCCACGGCAGCATCACCGACGCAGACCTGGTCAACCAGTTGATGGAACGCGAAAAGTTCGATTACGTCTACCATCTGGCGGCTTACGCCGCCGAAGGGCTGAGCCACTTCATCCGGCGCTTTAATTACACCAACAACCTGATTGGCAGCGTAAATTTGATTAACGCAGCGGTCAATACCGGTGTAAAATGTTTTGTGTTCACATCGTCCATTGCGGTCTATGGAGCCAGCCCTGAACTACCCATGACCGAAGAAACCACACCCCACCCCGAAGACCCCTACGGCATCGCCAAGCTGGCTGTAGAACAAGACCTGAAGGCCAGCCAGGCCATGTTTGGCCTGGATTACATCATCTTCCGCCCGCACAACGTCTACGGGGAGCGCCAGAATATCGGCGACAAGTACCGCAATGTGGTGGGCATCTTTATGAACCAGATTTTGCAGGGCAAGCCCATGTCGGTCTTTGGCGATGGCACGCAAACGCGCGCCTTTAGCTACGTAGGCGACATCGTCCCCATTATGGTAGACGCCATTCAGATGCCAGAAGCCTACAACCAGGTGTTTAACGTGGGCGCCGACCAGCCTTATTCGGTGAATGAACTGGCCGAAGCCGTAGCGCGGGCCATGGGCGTAAAGCCCAACATCGTCCACCTGCCGGCCCGCAACGAGGTCTTGAACGCTTATTCCTCTCACGAAAAAGTAGACCGCATCTTTGGCAAACGCAAGCTGCACACCTTAGAAGAGGGCCTCTGCAACATGGCGGCCTGGGTGCGACAGCATGGGGCGCGCCAGAGCCAGAAGTTCAAGAATATCGAGGTCGAGAAGAACTTCCCGGCCGCGTGGAAAACAGATTAATATGCTTCCGCCTCTCGTTGTTGCCATCGTCCTTAACACCAACCGGCGCGCAGACACCCTGGCCTGCCTGGAATCACTGCACAAACAGTCGTATGGCAACCTGCGGGTGATCGTCTTGGATAACGCCTGTACGGATGGCTCCAATGAGGCCATCCGCGCCGCCTTTCCTCAGGTGGAGATCCTCTCTTTAACGCAAAACCTGGGATACGCCGGCAACAACAACGTGGGCATCCGCGCCGCGCTGGAATGTGGGGCCGAGTGGTGCTTCGTCGTCAATGAGGATATTCTATTAGACTCAGACGCGGTGCGCTGCCTGGTGGAGGCGGCCCACCCCGACCCGACCGTTGGGATTGTGGGGCCAATGGTCTACCACGCCGACGCGCCCCAGGTGATCCAATCTGCCGGCGGGATGTTGGACGCGCGCTGGCAAGCTTACCACCGCGGTGAAAACCAGCTCGACCAGGGCCAGTTTTCGCGGGTGGAGCCGGTAGATTGGATTTCTGGCTGCGCCATTCTGGTGCGCCGAGGGGTGATTGAGCAGGTCGGCGCGCTGGATGAGCGTTTCTTTTACTACTTTGAAGAAACCGAGTGGTGTACGCGGGCACGCCGGGCCGGGTGGAAGATCTGGTTTGTTCCCCAGGCGAAAATCTGGCACAAAGGCGTGCAGATCAACTACCGACCCAGCCCTAACGTGACCTATTACGCCACCCGCAACCGTTTTCTGATGATGGCCAAGCATGGCGCGCCGCTGACAGCCTGGGGCTACGCACTGGTTGCCAACTTTTTGCGCCCCCTGCTGTCGTGGACTCTGAAACCCCGCTGGCGCGCCATGCGCCCCCACCGTGACGCGCTCTGGCAGGGCGCGCTAGACTTTTTCCGGCGCCGTTGGGGGATGCGCCCCACGCCGCGCTAAGACAGGGAAACCGATGAACGACCGATCTCGTGCCTCCCTGGTGCAGAAATGGAAAGATATGCTCCGTCTTAGGGATATTCCAACCCGCAACCTGGCGCTCGACCTGGGGCTGATACCCGGCCACCGCGACTACACCCGCTTTATTATCCTGGGGCGCTCGCGCACCGGGTCGAATCTGCTGCGCGGTCTGCTGGCCTCGAACCCGCGGGTTACAGTGTTCAGCGAGCTGTTCCAGAACCGCAACGAGATCGTTTGGGGGCTGCCCTACTACCCCACCGGCGGCAGGGTGTTCCAGCAGTTCCTCAACGAGCCGGTGCGCTTCCTCGAAGAGCAGGTGTTTCGTAAAGTACCCCTGGCGACCCTGGCGGTGGGTTTCAAGATTTTCTACTATCACGCCCAAACCGAACCCTGGAAGGCCGTTTGGGATTACCTGGCCGCGCACCGCGAGATTCACGTACTGCACATCAAGCGGCGCAATATGCTGCGCACGCATCTTTCCAAAGTGCGCGCCGAACAGAGCGGCCGGTGGGCGAACATCTCTGGCGAAAAGGAAGAGGAACGCCCCGTTTGCCTCGATTACCAGCAACTGCTCGACGATTTCACCCGCACCCGCCAGATGGAACGCGATGGCGATGCGCTGTTCCAGCACCATCCCAAGCTTGAGGTTATCTACGAAGATTTAGCCAGTGATTACCTGACCGAGTTCAAAAAAGTGCAGGACTTTTTGGGACTGGAAAGCTGGCCGATTGCGCCTCAAACTTACAAACAGGCGCGCGAGACCTCACTGGCGCGGGCGATCGAAAACTACGACGAGCTTAAAGCACGCTTCCAGGGTACGCCCTGGGCCGATTTTTTTGAAGAATAAACCTTATGCGGATTTTGGCGCTTTCCACCTGGTTTCCCTACCCGCTCGACCAGGGCAGTAAGATCAGGGCTTATCACCTTCTCAAAGGGCTGGCGCAGCGGCACGAGCTGGCGTTGGTTTCTTTTGAAGACAAGCCAATCCAGCCTGCGTGGATGGAAGCCATGCGCCAGTTTTGCGACCGGATTGAAATTGTGCGGCGCCAGCCGTTCGATTTTTCGCGTCAGGGGATAGTGCGCGGCTGGTTTTCCTGGCGGCCAAGCGCTGTGGTAGCCGGATACTCGCCAGAAATGTCGAACTGCGCCCAGCAGGTGGCGCGCGAGTGGCGGCCCGATTTGGTGCTGGCGATTACGTTTGTCACTGCGCCTTACGCCATGGAAATGAAAGGACTGCCCCGCGTTATTGACGTAGATAATCTGCTGTCTGATATGCTGTACGAAGCGTACCAGGCCGAACAGCACCCGCTCCGGCGCGTCCGCCGCTATCTGGCCTACTGGAAAATGCGCCAGTATGAAAAACAGTTGTTTCGCGCCTTTGACCTGGGGCTGATCGTCTCGCGGCGCGATGAACAGCGCGCGCAGGAGCATTTGGGAGCGCCCAAAAGCCACGTGGGGCTGGTTCCTAACGGCGTAGACCTGGAATATTACCGCCCTGGCTGTGCCGCAGTGATTGACCACAAGCTCATTTACAATGGGGCATTGACGTACTACCCTAACTTCAACGCGGTAAAGTATTTTTTAAGCGAAATCTTCCCCCAGGTACTGGCCCAGTCGCCGCAGGCCCGCCTGTACATCACCGGCAACACGGGCAATGCGCCGGTGGATGAACTACCCCACCGCAAGCAGGTGACGTTCACCGGCTACCTGGACGATATTCGCCCGGCGGTCGCGTCCAGCCGGGCCTGCGTGGTCCCGCTGCAACAGGGGGCCGGAACGCGCCTGAAGATTTTAGAGGCCCTGGCGCTGGGAACTCCGGTCGTTTCGACCTCAAAGGGCGCCGAGGGATTAGAATTTGAGGCCGGTCGTCATTTGGTGGTGGCTGACCACCCCGCAGATTTTGCCCGCTGGACAGTCCGCCTGCTGAACGAACCAGAACTGCGCGCCGAATTCGCCGAACAGGGCCGGCGCCTGGTGGAAGAAAAATATGACTGGCGTCAGATTGGGGCGCAGTTCTGCCAGTTGGTTGAGGAAACCCGGGAACGTACCCGCAAGCGAGGGGCCAATGTTCTCTGAACGGATCACCATTCGGGGAATCCCGTTATTTATCCTGAAGCAACATCTGCTGCTGCATTGGGTGTTGCCGGGGGCCGTGTTAGCGGTCAGCGCTGTGGTTGGTCTGCTGGCAAGCCAAACCTCACTGATTGCCTATGGCATCCTCGGACTGGTGGCGGCCATCGCTGGCGCGATCTTCCTGCTGCGCTGGCCGGGGCTGGGTTTCCCCCTCATTGTCGTCTCCAGTCTGCTCGTGCCATTCTCCATTGGCACAGGTACGCAAACCAGCATCAATGCAACCGTCCTGATGATCAGCGCGATGATCGGCTTATGGGTGCTGGAAATGCTCACCCAGGAAAAGCGCATCACCATTGCGGCATCGCGCCCGCTGCTGCCCCTGTTCTTATTTATGATCTCCACCCTGATCTCGCTGGGTTTCGGACAGTTGTTGTGGTTTCCCAGCCGCGGGGCGTCGATTGCCGCGCAAATCGGTGGAGTAGGCATCTTTTTGCTGTCGGCCGGGTCGTTCATTCTGGCGGCGCACCGGCTGGAGCGGCGCTGGCTGCGCTGGATGGTTTGGATTTTCATCATCTTAGGGACCATTTACATGATCGGCATTCTGGTCCCGTATTTTCCCGTCCGGCGCATGGTTTTCAGGACCTTCCAGCGCGCCGTGATGGACAGCCAGTTTTGGTTATGGATTACCATTTTGGCCTTTAGCCAGATGCTGATCAACACTCGCCTGCCCATCCCCGTCCGGCTGGGGTTGGGAGTGGTAACGCTGCTGTCGCTCTACACTACCTTTGAAGTCAAACAATCGTGGACGTCGGGCTGGCTGCCGGCCATTGTGGCAATGGGCGTAACGCTCTTTCTGGTGCGCCCCAGACTGGCGGTAGGGCTGGGCGCGGTGTTTGGCCTGCTGTTGATGCTGCGCTCTTCAGCCGCCTCTGAGGTGATTATGGCGGGCGATAACAGCTACAGCCTGATGACCCGCCTCGAAGCCTGGAAAATCCTGTTCCAGATTATTGCGCGCAATCCGCTGTTTGGGGTGGGGCCTTCGAATTATTACTTCTACACACCGTTCTTCAACATCCTGGGCTACAACGTCAGCTTTAACTCACACAACAACTACGTGGATATCCTGGCTCAAACCGGGATCGCCGGGCTGATCTTGTTCTTATGGTTCGCTGTCGAAATCGGCCTGGTCGGCTGGACCATTCGCAACCGCGTGCCGGAGGGGTTCGATAAAGCGTTTATCTACGGGGTCATCGGCGGGTTGGCCGGCATGTTAACCGCCGCTATGTTAGGCGATTGGGTGCTGCCCTTTGTTTATAACATCGGCATGGAAGGACTGCGGGCCAGCCTGCTGGGGTGGATTTTCCTCGGCGCGCTCGTCATGTACGAGCGGCTGTACGCGGCATCACCAGAAAAGGTGGAGAATTAGCCGGTGGACCTGTCAATCATCATCGTTTCGTGGAATGTGCGTGACCTGTTACTACAATGCCTGCGCTCCATTGTAGAGAGCGGCACAAGGTGCGCGTATGAAATCTGGGTGGTGGATAACGCCTCGAAAGATCAGTCCATCGAGCGGGTTAAAGAGCTGTTTCCTGCCGTACACTGCATCGCAAATCCCGATAACCCCGGCTTTGCGCGCGCCAACAACCAGGCCATCCGCCTCTGTTCGGGGCGCTATATCTTGCTCCTCAACCCCGATACAAAAGTTTTTCCAGGCGCGCTGGATGCCCTGGTGCGCTTCCTCGACGATCATCCCACCGTTGGGGCGGCTGGGTCACGCCTGTTAAATCCCGATGGCAGTCTGCAAGCCTCGTGCTTTCCCTTCCCCACCCTGGGGCGCGAGTTCTGGCGGCTCTTTCACCTTGACCGGCTCTATCCGCTGGCGCTCTACCGGCAGGCAGAATGGGACACCAGCATCCCCCGGCAGGTAGATGTCGTCCAGGGAACCAGCCTGATCCTGCGCAGGGCCGCGCTCGACCAGGTGGGGCTGTTGGATGAAAGCTATTTTGTCTATACCGAAGAAACCGACCTGTGCTACCGCCTGAGCCGGGCTGGCTGGCAGTTATTTTGGGTTCCACAGTCACAGGTGATTCATTACGGCGGGCAAAGCACGCAGCAGGTAGCGGTGCAAATGTTCCTATCCCTCTACCGCACCAAAGTTCACTTTTTTCGCAAGCATTACGGCCTGGCCGCCGCGTGGCTGTACCGGCTGGTACTGCTCTTGGCCTCGCTGTTCCGCCTGGGGCTGAGCGTCTTCAGCTTGTTCGGGCCGCCGGAGAGCCGCCGCCGCCGTCTGGCGCTGGCATCGAATTACTTAACCCTCATCCGCGCCCTGCCGGGGCTTTAAACCATGAACATTCTTTTTTTAACCCAAATCTTGCCTTACCCGCCCGACGCCGGCCCGCGCATTAAAACCTGGTACGTGCTGCGCTACCTGGTTGAGCGCGGCCACGCGGTGACGCTGCTCACCTTCTTGCGGCCCGATGAGAGCCGCCACGTAGAAGTCCTCGAAAAATTGTGCCACCGCGTCATCACCGTTCCCATCCGGCGCTCGCGGAAAGCCGATATGGGCTACCTGCTGCGCAGTTTCCTCACCGGCCGCCCGTTTTTGATTGAACGCGACGACCTGGAAGCCATGCGTCACGCGGTGGCGCAAGCCCTGAGCGCCGGGAATGTAGACGTCATCCACGCCGATCAGCTCACCATGACGCAGTTTGCCCTCGCCGCCCTCAAGGCGGCCCCCGGCGGCTCGCGTCCTCGCCTGATTTTCGATGCCCACAACGCCACCTGGACGATTCTCGACCGCATGGCGCAAACCGTCCCCTGGCCGCTGCGCCCGGCCCTCTGGTTAGAGCGCGAGCGCGTGAAAAAGTATGAGGCCATGCTGGTGGAATGCTACGACCACACTCTGGCCGTCACTGAGGTGGACCGTCAGGCGCTGCTGAAGGCCGTCCAGGATGCCGACCTGGCCCCGGTGGTCGGGGATAAAATCCGGGTCATCCCCATCGCTGTAGACGCGGGCAATACCCCGCCTGTGGCACGCACTCCCGGCTCGCTCAACATCCTCACCCTGGGGACACTGCACTACCCGCCCAATGCCAACGGCATCCGCTGGTTTATCAATGAGGTCTTCCCGCTGGTGCGCCAATCAACCCCGGGCGCGACACTGACGGTGGTGGGCAAGAACCCGCCTGCCGACTTCCAGCAGGCCGCGCAGGCCTCGGGTGGAGCTATTGCCGTCACCGGATACGTCCCCGACCTGCGGCCCTATTTCGAGAACGCCGCGCTGATGGTCGTCCCCGTGCTGGCGGGGGGCGGAATGCGCGTGCGCATTTTAGAAGCCTTCGCCCACGGCATGCCGGTCGTCACAACGACCATTGGGCTGGAAGGCATTGACGCCCAACCCGGGCGCGATGTGCTGGTGGAAGATACGCCCGCAGGGTTCGCCGCCGCTGTCAGCCGCCTTCTGGCCCAACCAGAGGCACAAGCCGCCCTGGCGCGCAACGGCCGCGACCTGGTTTGCCGTAAATACGACTGGCGTGTGGTCCTTCAACAACTGGATGCTGTCTATCGCAATCCTTAACGCAAAGGAGTGGCAAAACCGCAAGACACCATGAAGTGGTTTAATAACGCATCTCAGCACCGCGTACTCCTGGCAGGCGTTATCCTGGTCGCGCTGGTTGTCCGCCTGGCGGCGGCCCTGTATATGGGCAACGAGATTAAAAATCTGCCCGGACTGACCGATCAGATTTCCTATCATACCCTGGCAAACCGCGTGATTGATGGGCATGGTTTTACCTTTGGCGAAAACTGGTGGCCGGCCACCCGCGCCGGGGAACCCACCGCCCACTGGAGCTACCTGTACACCTTTTATCTGATTGACGTATACACCCTGTTTGGCTCGAACCCCCTGGTCGCCCGGACCATTCAGGTAGTGCTGACGACGATTCTTCAAACCGTTTTAGTATACCTGATCGGCTCCACCCTCTTCAACCGCGCGGTCGGGGTGATCGCGGCGGCGCTCCTGGCGGGTTACGCCTACCTCATCTACTACGCCCCTGCCCTGCTGACCGAGTCGTTTTACATTACAGCGGTGCTGGCGACCCTGTATCTTTCAATCCAAATGACCCGCGACGACCTTGCCCCCATCGGGCGCGTTGGCCTGGCAGTTTCCTTGGGCCTGTGCATCGGCATCGCCGTCTTGCTGCGCCAGTTGTTCTTATTGACCCTGCCCTTCATATTCCTCTGGATTCTTTGGAGCGCATCCAGGCCAAAGGCCGCTGCCAATGAACCGCTCCCCAACCAGCCCGGTCCCGCTGCGCCGATCCGAAAAAGGGTAGGATGGACCCTGGCCCAACTGGCGATCAGCGCCGTCGTGCTGGCGCTGATGATCTTGCCCTTCACCGTCTATAACTACGCCCGCTTCCATTCGCTGGTGCTGCTCAACACCAACGCCGGGTATGCCTTCTATTGGGCCAACCATCCGATCTATGGAACCCAGTTTGAGTGGATCATCTCTAGAGAAAAGAGCAATTACCTGGAGATGCTGCCCAAGGAACTGATGTCGCAGAAGCTGAACGAAGCCGAACTAGAGCGGGAACTGCTCAAACGCGGCATCCAGTTCGTGTTAGATGATCCCTGGCGCTACGCGCTGCTATCCCTCAGCCGGATTCCTTCATATTTCACCTTCTGGCCCACACCCAGGTCATCGCTTCTGAGCAACCTCTCGCGGGTGCTCAGTTTTGGCATCACCTGGCCCTTTATGCTCTACGGCATGATCGCAGCCCTGCGGAAACTGAGCCGGAAAGAGTTCCTGTCTTCGCCCGTGTTTCTGCTGTTCCTGTTTTTTGCCATTTATTCGCTGATCCATATTCTCACGTGGACGATGCCCCGCTACCGGGTACCGGTTGATGCGGTGTTATTGATCTTTGCGGCCTACGCCCTGCGCGACCTGTACCTGCGCATCCGCGCGCGGTTAGGCCGGCCCGCGGCAGCCCCGGCTGTCCGCTAAACCACCGCTTATGAAGAGGTTGTTTACTGAATTATGTGTACACTACGAGTTACGCTCGCTATCTACACATAATTGGAAATCCCACCCATGAAGATCCTGTTTGTTGTCCCTTATGTACCAAACCTTATCCGGGTGCGGCCCTATAACCTGGTGCGCTATCTGGCCCAGGCCGGGCACCGCGTGACGCTGGCAACGCTGTGGTCTTCGCCGGAAGAAGCCGCCGAGCTGGATGCGCTGAGAACCACCTGCGAGTCGATTCTGGCGTTTCCACTGCCCCGCTGGCGCACTTTGTTCAACAGCCTGACGGCTGTACCAACCCGCGACCCCATTCAGGCGGCCTACTGCTGGAATCCTGCCCTGGCGGCCGCCATCCGCGCGGAGGCCGGGAACGGTTATGATGCCATCCATGTGGAACATCTGCGCGGAGTGCGCTACGGGCTGCACCTGGTGCGCCATCTACGCCCGCCCCGCCCTCCAGTCATTTGGGACAGCGTAGATAACATCTCGTACCTGTTCTTCCAGGCGGCGCGGCAAAGTCCCTCACGTTTGCGGCGCTGGCTGTTGAGCCTGGAAGCCCGGCGCACCGCGGCGGCTGAGGCGCGCCTGCCGGGCGCATTTCAGCGCGTGTTAGTGACATCGAAGGTAGATCAGGAAGAGTTTCACCGGCTGCTTGCCGCTCGAGGACAGCCCCCGAATGTAGACGTACTGCCCAACGGGGTAGACCTGGATTATTTCTGCCCAGATCCCGCCGCCGCGCGCGAGCCGGCCACTCTGGTGATCTCTGGCAAGATGAGCTACCACGCCAATATTCGCATGGTGCTGCGCTTTGTCAAAGAGATTATGCCGAGAATCTGGGCCGACCTGCCCGACGCCCGGCTGTGGATCGTTGGCAAAGACCCCGACCGCAGTCTGATTGAACTGGCCGCCGACCCGCGCATCGTGGTCACCGGCACGGTCCCTGACATCCGTCCCTATTTACAGCGGGCCACTCTGGCCGTCTCGCCGCTGGTGTACGGGGCGGGCATTCAGAATAAGGTATTAGAGGCCCTGGCCTGCGCCACGCCAGTGGTGGCTTCTGGCAAGTCGGTCGCGGCGCTCAATAACATCACGCCGGGGGTTCACCTGGAAACGGCGGACGATGATGAAACCTTTGCCCGCCGGGTAGTTACGCTGATCCGCGACCCACAGCGCCGCCAGCAGTTGGGGCAAGCCGGGCGCCAGTATGTGGAACAACATCATGACTGGCGCAAGATTGCCGCCGACCTGGCCCGGCTGTATCAGGAAGCGGCACAAGCTTGTATCATCTGAGTACAAAGCTCGTGAAAGTGGTTATAATTAAGAGCGTCGGATCAATGGAACCAAGGGGGGATGCTATGAAACAACCATTACAGGTGAGTCACTGCGGCAATGCGTTGATTGCCTTATATCGTTTTGAGAGATTGGAAGGGTGCTATGAGTCTCATTGATTATGTTGCGCCGGTTTTCCGCTGGTGGTGGTTATTAATCCTGGCAACTGTCGCAGCAGGCGCTTCCAGTTTTTACGCAACCAGCCAACAGCCGCCGTTATACCAATCCAGAACGACTCTGATGATTGGTCAATCCATCAGCAATCCCAACCCATCTTCCAATCAGTTTTACCTGGGGGAACAGTTGGCCGCCATTTATGCCGATATGGGCACGCGTGAACCGGTGCGCCGGGCAACGATGGAAGCCCTGGGCCTGAACTGGCTGCCCGAATACGTGATTCGGGCGCTCCCCGATTCACAGATGGTGGAAATCACCGTCACCGATACCAACCCGGTGCGCGCCCAGGCCGTCGCCGCGGAACTGGCACGACAGCTCATTAAGCGCACGCCGACCAACGCCAATCCCGAAGATCAAGACCGTCAGGCGTTTATTGACCAGCAGTTGGATCAGATCCAAAAGGACATTCAGGCCACCCAAAAAGAGATCGAAAACCTGAAGCTCCAGTTGGGCAGCATGACCAGCGCCCGCCAGATTGCCGATACCGAAAGGCAAATTACGGTTCTCGAAACCAAATTAACCACGCTGAACAGTAACTACTCCAGTCTGCTGGCAAGCACCGACAAGGGGGCGCTGAATACCCTCAGCATCATCGAAGACGCCGAGGTGCCCTCGCGCCCCATCAGCGGCAACCGCCTGTTTACGGTGGCGCTTTCGGCCATGGTGGGCCTGGTGCTGGCGGCGGGTTCGGCTTATGCCATTGAATTTTTCGACCAGACGATCAAATCGCGCAAAGAGGCCGAAAAAGTGATGAATTCGATGGTGCTGGCCGAGGTACCCCTGGTCAAAGAAAGCTCTGACCGGCTGACTTATATTCTCTCTGAACCCTACTCGCCCTTCGCCGATGCCTTTCGTTCGCTGCGGATTAACCTGGATATGGCCGGGCTGGGAACGACTTTTAAATCGATCCTGATCACCAGTCCAGGGGTTTCGGATGGGAAAACGACGATCTCAAGCAACCTGTTGTTTACGATGGCCGAAGCCAAGCGCAAAGTAGTCCTCGTTGACGCCGATATCTACCGCTCGCCGTTTGAAGAACGGGCCAGCAAAGAAAACGGTTTTGAGATTTTAGAGGACGGCAGTCTGTTCATCGAACAGCACAATCTGAGAATCCCGGTGGTCTCGCTGAAACGGAAGCTCTCGATGATTGCGCTCAATGAGGGTTCTCCGGCCAGCCCTACCGAACTGCTCGGCTCGCCAAATGTGAAGGAGATCATGGAGAGCCTGCGCGAAAATTATGATGTTATCATCATTGATAGCCCGCCCTTTATCCTCTCGGATGCAATGATCTTATCAACCCATGCGGACGCGGTTCTCGTAGTGGTGAAACAAAACCACACCCGCCGCGATATGCTCCAGCGGATGCAAGAACAATTGAGCCGCTCAGGCATCCGCCTGCTGGGGTTTGTGTTGAACAACGCCGTGTTGAAGGCCACTTCGCATTACCATTATTATTATCGGGGAATGAAAGGCCCCATGAAAGGCGTGAAAAAGTTCTCTCCCAAATCGCCGGATCAGGAGCAAGAATCCAAGGTGCGCATCACCAACCAGCCCGGCAAGGCGCCATGAGCCTGCACCCGGCGATTTTCCTGGACCGCGATGGGGTAATTATTCACAACCGAAAAGATTACGTGCGGTCTTTGGAACAGGTCAAAATCTACCCACAGGCGTTACGGGCCCTGGCGCGCCTGAAGGACAGCCCTTATAAGATTGTGATTGTCACCAACCAGGCTGGGATCGGCAAAGGGCTGATGACGCGCGCGGTCGTGGATGAAATCCACGCCTGCATTTTGGCGCGGGTGGGGCAAAGCGGCGGGCGGATCGATGGCATTTTTCTTTGCCCACACACCGCCGCGGACGGCTGCACCTGCCGCAAACCGCAACCAGGGCTGCTGCTGCAAGCCGCCAGAGAGCTTGAACTAGACCTCAGTCGGTCGATTCTGATCGGCGACGCTCTGAGCGACATCGAAGCCGGGCAGCGGGCCGGAGTACAAGAGACGATCCTGGTGCTGACAGGCGTCACTCGCCGCGAGCAGGTGGCACGCTATCCCTACCGTCCCACCCACATCGTCGAGTCGGTCGCTGACATCGTTCTGGACCAGGAGGAATGAGCGGATGACGACGACAATTGAAACGGCACGTAACATTCTCGCGGAGATAGACGGAGTCCTGGCACGAGTCAGTGACGACGAGGTCACGGCGCTATGCGATGCCATCCTGCAGGCGCAAAACATCATCATCCATGGGCTGGGCCGTGAGGGGTTGGTGATGCGCGGTTTCGCGATGCGGCTGATGCACCTGGGGCTCAAGTCGGCCGTTGTCGGCGATATGACAGCACCCCCCGCCGGCCCGGGTGACCTGTTTCTGGTCGCTTGCGGCCCCGGGCGACTGGCAACCGCGCAGGCCTTGATGGATATTGCCCGTCACGCCGGCTGTCGCTGTGCGTTGCTAACCGCCCAGCCGGACGCTCCCCTGGCGCGCCAAGCCGATCTGGTCGTGACATTGCCAGCACAGACGATGGCCGAGTCGGAGCACAGTCGCTCGTTCCAGGCAATGGGTTCGGCCTTCGAGCAATCGCTCTGGATTCTGCTGGATGCGCTGGTGCCCCGCCTGCAAGTCGCCCTCGGACAGAGCGCCGACGATATGCGCCGGCGACACACCAATATGGAGTAGCCACGATGCGAGCCGTTGTCTTCACCGCTCCCGAAACCGCTGCTGTTGAGCGCGTGCCCGACCCGACGTGTGGGCCGGACGAGGTGATCGTGCAGGTCGCCCGCACCGGCATCTGCGGCACCGATGTGCACATCTATCACAATGAGTATATGTCCGACTTCCCCATCATCCCGGGCCACGAATTCGGCGGACGGGTTGTCGAGGTGGGGCGCGACGTCACCGACTTCAAGATCGGTGACCGCGTGGCGCCGGATCCCAACCTGTACTGTGGCCACTGCCACTTCTGTCGCAACGAACACGCCAATCACTGCCTGAACTGGCAGGGCGTGGGCATCACCCGGCCCGGCAGCTTCGCCGAGTATGTCGCCGTGCCGGCGCGCGCGTGCTATGCGCTGCCCGACGCCATCAGCGACGCCCAGGCGGCCTTTGTCGAACCGCTGTCGTGCGTCATACACGCTCTCAAGCGCTTCCGCGTCTGGCCCGGTGACGAGGTGCTGATCCTGGGCGCCGGCCCGATGGGGCTGATCCTGGTGCAGGCGCTGCGCCACAGCGGCGCATCGCAGGTCGTTGTCGTCGAGAAACAGCCCGATCGGCTCGCCCTGGCGCGGCAGCTGGGCGCCACAACGACGGTGGCGGCTGGCCCCGACCAGACCGCGATGCTGCGCGACCTGGCACCCTACGGCTTCGCCGTGGTGATTGACGCCACCGGCGTACCGGCAGTGATTGAGAGTGCATTCACCTACCTGAAGCCGCGCGGGCAGTATCTGCAGTTCGGCGTTGCCCCCAACCACGCTACGATCCGGCTGAGCCCCTATGACGTCTTCCGCCACGACTGGACGATCATCGGCAGTTTCGCGCTGTGCTACACCTTCCAGCCGGCGATCGCCTGGCTGAGCCAGGGCGTGGTGGACATCGCACCCCTGGTCAGCCACACCGTGCCGTTGGATGATTTTGCCTCGGTCTTTCGCCTGTTCGAGTCCGGCCAGACGCTCAAGGTACAGCTGGTCCCCTGAGGCCGCAGGAGCTTTAAAAGAACCACAAGGCCCCCGGGAACCGGGGGCCCTGTGTCATCCTGTTGGGAGCGTGACTCTGAGTCTACCAGCAGCAATAACCACCATCAATGATCATGTCGTGGCCTGTCATGAAATCGGAGGCCTCTGACGCCAGGTACACGACTGCCCCCTGCAGATCGGACACCAACCCCATGCGCCCCATCGGCGTCAGGCTCAGCCACTTCTTCTCGATCGCCTGGCCTTCGGGCGTGCGGATGAACTGCTCGACCATAGCCGTGAGCGTGTAGCCCGGGCTGATGCTGTTGACCCGAACCCCCCGACTTGCCCACTCGGCGGCCAGGCTGCGCGTGAGGTGTATCACGCCCGCCTTGGCTGCATTGTAGGCAGTCTGGTTCTGCGGCGTATTGACGATGTGGCCCGACATCGAGGCAGTGTTGATGATCTTGCCATAGCCAGCCTTCAGCATCACCTGCGCTTCGGCCTGGCAGCATAGGAACACCGCGTTGAAGTCCAGATCAATTACCCGCATCCAGTCGGCATAATCCAGAGTCTCAGAGTCGTGCCAGTGGGCGATGCCGGCGTTGTTGACGCCGATGTCGAGCCGTCCCCATCGGTCCACGACCTCTCGCACCATGCGTTGCACCTGGTCTGGCTTGGTGACGTCGGCGACGACGACCATTGCCTCGATGCCGGCTGCGCGGAACTCAGCGCAGGTGGCGTCGGCCGCCTCACGATTGATGTCCACCAGCGCCACCTTGGCACCGGCCTGGCCGAGCGCCTCGGCGTAGCCCTGACCGATGCCCATCGCGGCGCCTGTCACCAGCGCCACACGACCGTCCAACCGGAAACGATCGAGGATGTTTTTCTTGTCTGCCATAGCGTGCTCAATGCTCCTTTGACGTGAGGTGTATCGGATCGGCGTTCATCCGCGCTTAAAAATATACACTCCAAGCGCGACAGACACAAGCATTGCGCCCCAGAGCGGGATGTAAGCCTCAATGAAGCGTAGCCAGAGCAGATGGATCGCCACCAGGCACAGCCCGGAGATGAAGATGCGATCCCACGCGTTGGCCGGAAACGGGAGAAAACCCCGGCGCTCCGCAGACTGGAAATTGGTGCTGTTGTCCGGTTGAAGTGCTGGCGGCCGGTCCTGACTTGAGCTGTGCACAGTGTCGTCAGCCATTGCGACACCTCCTATTGCTTGACGGCGCCGAAGGTGAGGCCAGTCACGATGTAGCGCTGCACGGCGGCGACAAAAACGGCGGCGGGCAACAGCGCCACGACCGCCACCGCGGCCAGCTGGCCCCAGTTTGTGCCGGTAACTGTTATGAACTGCTGCATCGCCTTGGTGACGGTGCCTGCCTGGAAGGCGGTCAAGACCGACGCGAACAGATACTCGTTCCAGGCGAAGACCCAGCCCAGGATCGCCGTCACAGCGATGCCGGGTGCCATAAGGGGCACAATGATTCGGGTGAGCACTGTGAAAGTGGTACCCCCGTCCACGAAACACGCCTCGTCTAATTCAACCGGTATGTCGTCCATGATCCCCTTCATCAGCCAGATGGCGAACGGCAGGTTGAAGAGACAATAGAGCAGGATCAGACCGATGCGCGTGTCATACAGAGACCAGTCGCCCACTTTGAAAACTGAGGTGAAGAGAAGAAACAGGGGCAACAGGAAGGCCGCCGGCGGCGCCATGCGGTTGGTGATCGTCCAGAAGAAGATGTTGTCCTTACCCACCAGATCGTACCGCGACAGGGCATACGTCGCCAGGATTGCCAGGATCGCCACCAGGATCGCGTTGCACGACGCAACGATGATCGAATTGGTCAGATGGCGCATAAACACAGCATCCATGGGACGCGTGTAGTTTTCCCAGAAGATGCTGGTCTGCAGCAACTTCGGCCCGGCAAATATCTCGACGCGGGTACGAGCGCTGATCACAAACAACCAGTAGATGGGGAACAACGTAGCCAGCGTCAATCCCACCCAGAGTAAGTACGTGGGCGCGTGGCGGAGAATTCTACGCAGTGGTTGTCTGTTCATCCTGACTCACCTCTGTTGCTGCCGGCGCAGCTGCGTCAGCACCGTGTACAGCGCCCAGCAAAGAACGATCGTGAAATAGAGCATAAGCATTGACATAGCCGAACCGTATCCGTAATCGGTCTTCGCAAACACCGCGATGGAGAGATGGACACCGGCGAAACGGGTCGCCACCCCCGGCCCGCCGCCCGTCAACATCAGCACCTCATCCACGATGCGCAGTGCATCCATAAGACGGATGAAGATGACGGTGAGGATCAACGGCATCATCATCGGGATAGTCAGATGACGGATGATCTGCCAGCGGCTGGCTCCATCCACCATAGCCTGTTCCACTGGTTCCCGGGGCATAGACGAGAGTCCAGCCAACATGACCAATGTGACGAAGGGAGTCCAGTGCCAGATGTCCATGACAACCGTGGCGAAGAAAGCCTGATCCGCATATTTGCCGATGTTCAGATCAATCCCGAACCAATTCTGAAAGTAGTGTGGCAGAAGGCCCAATCCAGGAATGAGCAACAACCGCCAGATGACACCCACAGCAATAGGTGCCACCATCAACGGTAGCGAATGCACCGTCCGAAAGAATCCCTTGAGGGGAAAATCCTTCACCAACGTATTCGCCAACAGAAAACCAAGCACCAGCTCGATGCTGACAGTGAGAAGACTGAAGTGAATTGTCCGCGCCAGCGCTCCCAGGAACTCGGTATCAAACACGAGCTGTCGGTAGTTGTTGATACCGGCGAAGACAAACCGGGCCTGATCAGTGGCGAACATCACCCAGTTGAAGAACCCGACGTATAGGACGTAGAAGAACGGCAACAGCCCCATCACACCCAGGATGATCAGGGTCGGGGAGAGTAGAAACCATCCGGTGCGTTTGGATCGCATCGTGCATCGCCTCAGAGAGAGGGTGTATCCCGCGCCTGGATGCTGCGGCGCTCGCGACCACCCAGACCGGTCGCGACACCTGACGCTACGGCACAAGATGACACCGCAACGTGAGAGGAGCTACTTCGAGCTCCGGCGGGCCAGACATAGGTGGGGTGGGGGCAGGACGTGCCTCGCCCCCACCCCGGGTCAACCCAAGGTCACGCTACTTTCCGTAACCCAACTTGACCAGCTCGGCGTCAGTCGCCTTGGCCATTTCGTCCATGCACTGGTCAGCAGTGATCTCGCCGGCGATCGCCTTGTAGAAGAACGGCGCCATAGCCTCGCGGACCGGTGCGTGGAAGGGGAAGGGCGGCGCACCCGCGAACAGCTTGCCCCAGTCCCGCAGCAGCGCGAAGTAACCCAGGCCCTCGTCAAGCTTCATAAGGGCGGGATCGCTGAAGGTAGCTTGGTGGGTCACCCGACCTGCGGCAATCGCCCAGTCGGTCTGGACCAGCGGGCTGGAGTAGAACTGCAGCCACAGCGCCGCGGCTTCCTTGTTCTTGGAGCCCACCGGGATGCCGTAGGCGCCGCCGTCATAGTAACCGATGTAGCCCTCGCCGCGCACTACATCATCCAACACCCCCGGCTCGAGCGGCGGCAACGCCGCACCGGTCTTGCCCACCACCGTGGACCGCTCGGGATTGGTGCCAATCCACGAGATGTTCTCGCCATAGACAAGGGCCTCGGCGCAGCGGCCGGCGGCAAACGACCCGGCGACCTCGTCCCAGGTGCTGCTGGTCGCCTCCGGCGGGGCATACTGGAGCAGATTCAGCCACCACTTCATCGCCTCTTTGGCGGTATCACTGTCTATCTTACCGCCACTAGCGCTGGTAGCCTTCCAGTTTTCCATATTGATGCCCCAGTTGTAGATGCCGTAGGTCGGCAAGACGCTCTCGAACATCTCGTACCAGGAGGACACGTGGCCGGACGCGGCTTGCACGCAGACGCCCCACAGGTCCGGGATGTTGTTGTCCTTGGCCCACTGGGTGAAGAACTCGGCGATATCGGTGTACTGCTGATGAGTCTTGGCGGGCGCCAGGTCGTAGCCGTACTTGGCCTTGAACGCCTCCTTGGCCTTCGGATCCTCGAACAGGTCCTTGCGGTAGGCCATCGTCTTGACGAATGCCTCCATCGGGTAGCCGTATACGTTACCCTCAGCATCCTTGAAGTAGTTGACGAAGCTGGTGAAGTCGTCAACACTCACCTCAGGCGACTTGATGGCCGGATTGTCCTCTAACAGCTTGGTGATGTTGGTGAGGAAGCCCCTGTCCAGGTAGGCGTAGATGATGTCCTGCTCGATGTAGATGAAGTCATAGATGCCGGTGCCGGCCTCCATATCCTTCATCTCTTTGTCATACATTTGGTCCCAGCCGACCACCTCGAACTCGACATTGATGCCGGTCAACTTGGTGAAGGCGGGCGCCAACACGTCCTTGGCGAAGTTCGAGGGCGGCGTGCTCTCCGAGACACCACGAATGGTAACGCCAGCGTACGGCTTGGCGGCCTCGGTCCACCATGCCGGGTCCTTGACCATCTGCTCGGGCGTCTTGTCCTGAGCAAGTGCCGCAGCCGGCACCAACATGGCAACGACCACGACCAGACTCAAGATGCACAGAATGCGCTTCATCGTACTCTTCCTCCTTGTTTGTTTCGTTCAGCACTGAAACCTGGGGATTTGAGACGCATCACACGAGCGACGTCGGGCTGCTGTTGGTAGCGCATCACCTCCTTTCCGATCCATCGCGTGCGCCACAATCCCGCGCCTGGCAAGCATAGGAAGTGACCGAGGTGTGAGCGGACTGCGGCGCGCCAGACAAATCTTGCGTGCACGGCAGTGGTCGTTACCGGCGACTTACCTCCTCTCGAGAACAGGCAACGCCTTTCCAGCAGAGTATGGTCAAGTCGGAATGAGGTTTCTGGAAGATGCTGCAGAGGTTCCGATGTTTATCGTCACCACGATTCTAGCCTCTTCCAGCCAAATTGTCAATACCCCCACCAAGTGTTTGCCACCGCTCGGTGCATCACATATAATTATAGCGCGTGGCATCCAGTTTGTGTGGCGCGTTCGGCACAAAAGAGGACACAAAGCGGTCATGATGACGGAAGCGGAGTTCGTCGCCTGCGTGCGCACGGCACTGAACCACCTCTATGAGCCCGACCGCCTGCGCCGCAATCCTCTGGCAACGCTGTTCGGCGTGGCTGAGCGTCCCAATGCGTTTTCTGCATTGCAAACCATCCTCACCGACGCCATTGAGTCGCTACGCCCCCCACACGACGGCGGTCATCAGCGTTTCAACTTGGACCTCTATGAGCTGCTGTTCTACCGCTATGTGCAGCAGCTGAGCCAGAATCAGGTCGCCCGACAGCTGGGAATGTCGGTACGTCATCTGCGACGCAAGGAAGGACAGGCGCTGAAGGTGCTGGCCGATCATCTCTCGCAGCGCTACTGCCCACCCGGTACCCTTTCGTCGGCCTCGGACTCTCCCGACGAGCCATCGGCGAGCAGTCTTGACTCACCGGCGATCCAGGATGAGCTGGCCTGGCTCCGCGTGGTCCCGCCGGAAGAGCCCGCCGACGTCAATCAGGTGCTCGATGAAGTGGTACAGCTGATCCACCCGTTGACGATCCAGCACAGCGTGCAGCTCGAGATCGTGGCCTCCGGCCTGCCCCGACTGGCCGTGCATCCGGTCGCCCTGAGTCAGTTGCTGCTGAATCTGCTCAGCGTGGCCATCCATCGAGCTTCGGGCGGTAGCGTGACCGTCTCGGCCAGGCCGCGACCATTCGAGGTCGAAGTCGTCACGAGCGGACGCGCCTCCGCCTCAGGATTGCGGCCGCTTTCGGAAACCGACGCGGCCAACCTCGATCAGGCCCAGGAATTGGCAGGTCTTTGCGGAACGCGGCTAACCTGGACGGATGACTCGCGCGAGTTTCGAATAACGATAGTGCTTCCGGCACGCGAACAACTCCCTGTCCTGGTCATTGACGACAATGTGGACACCCTGGAGCTGTTGCGGCGCTACACCGCCGATAGTCGCTATTTCCTGATCACAACGCCCGACGCTGAGGAAGCAATCAGCCTGGCGCAGAAGTATTCGCCGCGCATTATCGTGCTGGACGTGATGATGCCGCACATTGACGGCTGGAAGGTGCTCGGGCGCCTGCGTCAGCATCCCGTCACAGAACATATTCCCGTGATCGTCTGCACCATCCTTGCCCAGGAGGAGCTGGCGTTGAGCCTGGGAGCCAGCAGCTTCATCCGCAAGCCACTCAGTCGGCAGGCTTTCCTGGCGGCCCTCGATGAGCAGGTCACGCTGATGGCGACAGAATCTCGCTGAGGGACTGCACGCAGGTCAGCAGATCGCCCACCGATAGTCCACCACCCCGTGTGACGGTGAGCCGATCAACCATGATCGGGCTGCCGATCGGATCCCGCGACGACATGACGATCACCGGCACCTCCCGTAACGTCGCATCGCGCCCCTTCTCGAGCAGCAGGTTGAAGCCGCTCGATGCAGGTGTACCCAGGTCCAGCAGCAGCACATCGGGTTCAAGGACGAGTGTGCGCGCAATCGCGACGCGCTGCCGCTGTCCGCCGGAAAGTTGCGCGGGATACTTGTCGCGCAGCGCGGTGAGACCAAAGCGCTCAAGCCAAAATTCGACGGAGGACGAACAACGAACGACGAATGTTTTGCTTTCGTCCTTCGTCTTTTGTCCTTCGTCTTGCCCGTAGAACTCGCGAATCCGCAACCCCAACTCTACATTTTCGCGCACGGTTGCCCAGGGGAGCAAACCGTAATCTTGCAGCACGAGTCCCGTCTTGCCGCGATGTTGTTTGCGCGGCACGCGCTCGCCGTTGACGATGATTGTTCCCGCGCTGGGC
>Ga0101944_10003418_pt1 | contig 22241 bp, 11 predicted proteins | sample DewCreD2012metaG_FD_75245 | JGI IMG/M metagenome (GOLD analysis project Ga0101944, IMG submission 75245) | Hot spring sediment bacterial and archeal communities from British Columbia, Canada, to study Microbial Dark Matter (Phase II) - Dewar... ... | reverse complement strand
AAAGCAGACCAAACACTTGGCGCGCCTACTGGCAGCTAACCCGAGCAATATTTTGATCATCGAGTGCGCGCCGCACTTCGATCTCGATTTCCACAAGCGGTACATTGGGTACTACGACGAGCAAGGCAGCTTTCGGCCCGGCATACTGCTCCAGTTTTGGGAGCTCTGTCGAAACCATCCGCACCAGCGCTTTGCAGTGGTGCTGGACAACTTCGACAAAATTAACCCTGAGACCTTCTTCGGGCCGGCCCTATGGGAGGCGCTTAGCAGCACTTCTGTGCGCCAGGCCAACCTGGGCGGCTATCGCGTGGTAGTGCCAGAGAATTGCCATATGCTCTCGGTGACGCACTTCGGCCCGGGTGGTCTGGTAGAGTTTAGCGGCGAACACTTTAAGCGATTAGGGCGCCCCTACTTGCTGCAGCCTAACCCACGCGAGTTGTGCGAAACTTTGTACCGCAGGTGGGTCAATAGCGCCGACACAGCGCGCGCAGCCTTTGTCCGCAATCCGGCGCGCATGCAGACGCACATATTTTACTTCCTCAAAGCCAACCAGCTCATTGCTCGCCGGTATGGGGAGGGGTATCAGTTGGGACAGGGTTCCGCGGCACGCGAGTTTTTCCTTGAGAGGGAACGCGATGAATTGCGGCGCTCTTTTTTAGACCATGTGGCCGCACTCACCTTATCTAACCCGCTGACAGAGACGGATTTCCAAACGATTGAGTACACCATCCGAGAAGACGGCTTGGCGCAGCATTCGAGTTTCTTCGACCGTCTTTACCAACTGTTACAAGACACCGGGTATTTCGTGGAGATTACCATGGTCATTACCACCGCTGTGCTTACGTTCCTCATCGGCTGGTGGGTGTTCCGACGTCGGGAGCGCCTCATCCGCCTCTATGGCGAGCAAGCCCAAGAGGTGTTCAGCAGCTTTGAACGCCAACTCATCAGCGCCGATACGGCTGCTCAACGCCTTGAAGAAATCAAAGCGGAGGTAGATGCTCTCGTGCGTCGGAGGCGTCTTAACTATACTGAGGGGCTTTACTTGCTGTCTTTCATCGAAGACAAAGTCAAACGGGTAGAGTTCGCCCGCAACGTCAGCCAAAACTTCATCGAGCTTTTCAATGCCTTTATGGAGGACAGTGTACTCACTCGAGGCGAATACCTGAAACTACGGCAGTTCCTCCAGCTGGTGCGACACAAAATACCCATCGAAACGTACGAGGAGTTTCACCGCAAAGTGGAACAGGCCTACAGTGAATATCACTCCGAATAGCTACGAAAAGAGCCGCCCCTGACAGACAGAAGCGACTCACGCGATACGCGCAGTCTTATGCTCCTGGCGTTCACGTTTCTGCGTAGAAAAATGGCACCTTCAAAAAGAATAGCACCTGCCCACACTATTCCCTATCACTCATATGGATGTGGTGTCCACAATATGGGTGCTACCTGGTGAATGGGTTGGCGCAGTGCTGAAGGTATAATTGTACTGTTGCATCATGAGACAGGAAAGTTTACAGGTTAAGTTATGATGCTACAAAGATTTAGGAACTTCTGCGAGCCATTCGCGACAAAATACGCCATTTCGTTACCTGCGTTTTCGAGCATGTCATCTCAAAAACGAGACCTAAGTTGTTGATTTTAAAGAGTTCAAAAATCAAAACACTCGACAATGTGTTACCTGCAGGCGGCCATCTGGCACGCCCATTTATTCCAACGTATCCAACACCATCTCCCACAAGTCTTCGTAGGGAATAATTTCAATTTCGTGCGTTTGGTTAGCCAGTTGGAGCGGTACCGAGCGCAGACTTTCTGCCAAGCGGGCTGCTTTCTCGGCTACAACGGTACGCTCAAACTGGCCCAACGGCACGTGTAAGAGCATTTTGATGAAGTAATAGCTGCGCCTGGTGTTCTCTCCGCGCAAGTGTCGGTAACAGTATTGCTCGGTGCTTTCCACTTCGTCCAGCAGTCTGCCGTACTGTTTTTCCTGGATGAGCATCAACCATTTAATGATGATGATGGCGATGTTGACCCCGCTGCGGTCTTTATTGAAAATGGAAAACTCGTTGATGAATTTCGCCAGTTTGAATTTTGCCTTAGGTACTTGTCTTACCTTGCCCGCGCGGTGCAAGAAGTAGAGATAGGCTTCGTAAATGCGCCAAATTTCGGAGACGTTTTCGGGCAAAAATTCGAAGCGCGGGTGCTCTATCGTGGCATAGAGCAACTGAGCGGCCTCCTCGTAATGGCGCGTGTGCAAGAGGAGATGGAGGTACAACTCCCGGTATTTGAACCAGTTAAAAGTCCCTTCTTGCATGAGGCGGATGCAGTGCTGGGCGGCCTTTTTGCCTTCCTCAAACTGGCGCAGGTGGATGTTGCAGATGAGTTCTTGATAGTAAAAAATCTGGAGCGGCACACGCGCCTCATAAGGGCGTTGCTGGAAGAAGACTATGGCCTCTCCACAATAGCGAAGGGCTTCGCGGTAATCGTTCTGGGAGGTGTGATAGGTTAGCCCGATCAGGTAGCCGTACATGTGCAGTTTATAGGTGGCGAATCGCTCCATGAACGGGCGGATACGCTCAGCGTAGGTTTTAGCCAGCTCGACCACTTCGGCAAAAGCCGAACGATTGTTCACCATGCGAACGACCAGTAGAGTATAGAGCTCTTCAGCTAGCGCCTCGGCATCGTACACCTGTCGGAAGTATTCAAACTGTCGGGTTGCCTCCTCGAATTTTTTAGGATTGCTCTCGCGCAAGCCGTACTGGATGCGCAGGTAAGAAGCAATATCCATACACAGCAACGTAAAATCAAAACGTTCGGCGGTACGCAGCAATTTATTGGCCAGCGTCAAAGCTACCGTATTGGCGTTTTGCCCGGTCAGGAAGCGCACGATGACCCATTGCTTGTGGCACTCGTAGTAGGCTTTTTGGTAGTCCGAGTATTCCTCTTGTTGGGTGTTGATCTCAAAGACGTATTCCAGAAGCCGGTCGCGAAGGGTAGATTTTAATTTCCGATAGCTGGAGGAGGCTCCTTGCTCTCTGTATAGATCCTTGGCAGCCTCTTCATCGGAATGGTAGCGCCCCTTGGCAATGCCCTCGTAAAGGGCCAGCAATTTGGAGTCTTTGGTACCCTCCAAGTCTCTCAGAGGGTGAACATTGTGCTGATGTAGCAGAAGAATTAATTCCTTGAGATCGTGCATACGGAAGAACGCTAGACGAGGATAACTTGATTAATTGGCCCTGAGACCTTGAAAAACAAAAAGCTATGGCTTGTAGACCATAGGTAACCTACCTGCTCTACATAGCACTCGCGGGGACGATTAGATAGTATAGATAGTAGCGCTGAAAAATGGGCCAGAAAAGTTTTTTGCCAGATTTAGCACAGCAAAAGGTGTCTTTAAGGTATGTTGATCTCGCCCCCGATTAAAAAAATAGTTGCTGCAAATTTAAATAATAGCCAAAAGAAATTTAATTTTTTTTTTGCTTTAGAATCCCATGCACTAAAAAAGACGATAACGACTAAAAAGCAAAAAACCAGAAATGTCGCTGGGTGTGAGGAGAGCCTTTTTAAATCAGGCGTATTAAGGCAAGGGCGGCCACTGGAAGGGCAGGTGTTTTGATGAGAAGTTGGTTATTTGTAATTTTATAAGTTTTTTTATAGAAAAAAGTACTTTTTAAACAGGTTTTTATCTGTATGTTTACAAGTATGCTACTTATTGAACTGCCTCTAAACTTCAACGCGGTCCCCTTTTACTCGGGCTTGCAGGCGGAATTTCCCCGCCCCTCGTGCTATACGGGGGGCAGGTGATATGGTCACATGGTTGCGGCGAGAAATCAATCAATCAGGGTGTCAGATGATAGCCGGTTGTCTCCTTCAAGTTTACTCAAGTGCCCTTGAAGAATAAAAAAGCAGCTGCCATCCTCTCGGGCATCGTGCTGCGCTCCGAAGTGGCGGTATCTTGGCCATTGAGCATCGCAGCGATTTGAAAGTAGGGGGTTAAGGAGGCTAGACGGCGAATGCTCGAAGTGGCGAAGTAGAAATGTGCCAGTGGGTCCTCTGCGCAAGTGTGCGGATAAAGCGCGCCATACGCCCTAATCACAAGGCGAGGCTATTTTTCCTCTCCGCTTCCCACACAAGGCAAGAAGAAAATGAGTGTTGCAGTGGTTTACAGTCGCGGCCAGCGATTGCCCACTCCCCTCTTTTTGAGCAACCCGGTGAACTTACGTTTTTTGCGGCTTCTTGCGTGCCGCTGGGAAGAGGATGTTGTTCAAAATAAGGCGATAGCCCGGTGAATTAGGGTGTAGGGCTAAGTCAGTGGGCGGGTCGCCCACATAGTGGCGGTAGTCTTCTGGGTCGTGGCCGCCGTAGAAGGTGAAGAAGCCTTTGCCGTAGGGGCTGTGGATATAGCGGGTTTCATTGGCTGCTTTGTTCTCGCCTAAAATGAGGATATGTGGCTTGATGGTGCTCTTTACAAAAGCCGTGCTCTGCCCCATGAAACCTTTTACTGTACGGGTGTGGTTTTGGTTCAGCATCGTGGGTATAGGGTCCCACTTGGCCGAAAAATCAAAGAGGGTGAAGTAGTCCTGCTCTGGATTGACATTCCGCCCAAAGTTGTTATCAATGGTAGAATGCTCATACGTAAGTGGGTCTCGGATGAGTTGGAAGTTGTGAAAAGCCAGGGTTTTGGAGAAGTCTAGCTTTTGTTGTGCGTTAGGGTCAGCAGGGTCGCCGTCGTACATTTCAGCGCAGATATCTACCCCTTCTGCTGCCAGGGCGATGTCGTACGTGTCGGTCGCCGAACACATGGCGAACATGAAGCCGCCACCGGCGACGTATTCGGCAATTTTTTTGGCTACAGCCAGCTTGAGCTGACTGACCTTAGAGAAGCCATTTTCGCGGGCTAAGCTTTCCATAAGCCGCACATGGTCTCGGTACCACGGCTGACTACTGTGGCTGGCGTAAAACTTGCCGTATTGCCCGGTAAAATCCTCGTGGTGCAGGTGTAACCAGTCGTAGAGAGGTAATTTGTTATTGAGCACTTCGGTGTCGTACACCACATCGTAGGGGATTTCTGCGTAAGTGAGCACTAGGGTTACGGCATCATCCCAAGGCTGAATCGTTTCACCGCGCTCGTTTTTATCGGGCGAGTATACTGCAATACGCGGCGCTTTTTCCAGTTTGATGACGTCCATATTCACCTCTGGATTAAGGATTTGCTCCTGTATGGCAGCAAATTGTGCATCGGCGAGTATCTCGTAGCTCACGCCGCGCACTTTACACTCGCGCTCAAAAACACTGGTGTATGGGAAAGCAAAGCTGCCGCCTCGATAATTGAGCAGCCAATATGCTTCCACACCCTGAGATAGTACCCAGTAGGTGATACCGTAAGCTTTCAAATGATTCTTCTGGCTCACTTCATCCATGGGCAATAGCATATACGCCGCGCGCACCTGAGTAAACGCGCACCAAGCCAAGCACCACACTATCAAAATACGTCGAAACATCATCGGGAAACACTTTTTTCAAGGTGGAAAACGGAGAAATTAAACGAGCAAACTCCCAGAAAGATTACAAGGGCAAAGCTACATCGCAAACCACGTGTTTCCTGGCTGTTCCAGCACTTGCATGCTTGACGAAACCAGGAATTAGCAAACAGCGGCAGAAGAGTACCAAGCCAATAAGCAGCAATTATCGGCGCGGATACCAGGGGCCGTTTAGGAAGTACGAGCACGTCAGCCCAGCTGTGTAATACCAGTCGCGGTGGTTGGGGTTTCCATTCAGGCTGACGCCGTCTATCAGGTCACTCGGGGCAGGGCGAGCGCAGACCTCGGCGCCCAGAGTGATGAAATCCGAGGCGATGTAGCGAAAGCCCAACCCAAAAGGCACCACCAACGCCGAGCGTTGTTTGCGTCCGCCCTCGGGTATGGGTTCGCGCTCGTGTAGCGGACGCTCGCTTTCAGGGCCATAATAGGTTACCTTAGGCGAAAACCAGGCGCCACCTATGCCCGCGAAAACATAAGGCGCAAAATGATAAGTCGTATTCCTTCGCGGCGGATCGTAGGCAATATTGGCAAGGGTGACTTCCACTTGCCCCGACAATTCGAGTACGTTAGCGCGAAAACGAAAGCTTCGCCCTGCATTTGGCGGGTAGTTGCGGTCGTCACCTACCAGATGCACCACGTGCCCGCTGGCGCGCACTTGAATAAGGCTACTCAGATGGTGCCGGGCAAAAAGACTTCCCCCTATGCGCGTCGCTGCCAGGCTAATATGATCGGGAGCCAAATCGCCGGAGTAATTAGTAGCATAAACACCCACACCTAACTCCCACCAGCGCGGGTACGATAGTCTCCGTTGTGCTTGTATAGAGTTAACATGGAGACAACACAATAAACCAATAGCCGAAAACAAACGCAGGTACATATAAAATCGAAAAGCCTATAGAAGCAGATAACCTAATAGAGGGCTAAAATAGGGCAATGTTAGGTCTGTTTGATGCACTAAGCGCAAAATTTAGCTGGCAGATAAAATAAACCTTGCATTCCCAAGGACCACCGACACCCAAGCAACGCACCCTCGAGCAGAGCAGTACAAGCGCGGCCAGCCAACAAGCCGGGGCTAAAGAGGCAGGGCTTTTTCACTATACGACAATGCCTACACAAAAAAAGCGGCGCCTACCCGAGCCGGGTGGGCACCGCTAAACCTGAAAAAGCAGCTCTCGCCCTCAATGCACAACGACTTTGTGCACCTGAGCAACTCCGGGAGCGTGCAGGAGCACGGTATAAAGCCCTGGCGCTAAGGGCGCATACGACAAGGTGCGCTGCAAGTGGCCGTCAGTAAGCAGCCATACCTGACGGTCTATGAGTTGACCATCCGACCGGAAGAGCGAATACACTACCTCGCCGGGTAGGGCACTGCTGAGTGAAAGGGTAAAATCTCCTGTGTTAGGATTGGGGGCGATGTTGCTTAGAAAGCCTCTGCCGGTGGTGCTTTCGGAGGTATTTACTACTCCGACGACTTGCCTCGTTGTATCTGCGCGGCAGTCGCTGCGGGCAATAAGAGTTACCGTGTGCTGCCCACTAACGGTATACAGATGCGTAGGGTTTTTTTGGGTACTCGATGAGCCATCGCCAAAATCCCACTCATAAGTGTCGGCGTCGGTAGACAGGTTGGCAAAGGAAACAGCGCCGCCGCCTACAAGACTCCACGTGAAAATGGCTTTAGGCCAGGTGATGGTCAGCGTATCGGAAAAGCCCGAACAGCCAAAGGCGTCGGTAATCCTAACATAGTACGCGCCCGCCTGCATTGGCCGGTAGGAGCCATCTGTAGCACCGGCAATGGGCAAGTCGTTGCGGAACCACTGGAACGACGGTCCTGGGACATTGAAAGAGGGCGATAAGGTGCAGTTTTGTTGCGTCAGTTGAACGTCTTCTACAGCGGGAGGTAGCACAATGATGTCGCGGGTAGGCGCAATGAAGCCCTCGGGCATCGTGCCTACAAAGGCAAAGCGGCCATAGGGCACTTCTTGAACGTCGTGCAGAGGAATGGGCGTCGAGGTCTGGTTGACGACGAAGGCTGGAAGGAGCTGGTTGTCAGCCTCCAACACACCCACTCCCAACAATGTCGAGGGTGCAGAAGGCTGGAGGGTGGTGCGCCCTACAGCAAGGGCTAAGCCCGGTAGGGCTTCTATGTTGATGATACTGACCAGCTCCTGATGGCCGGGTAAGGGCGTTACCAAGGTATCTAACGGGGTGCCGTCTGGGCTTAAAAGTAGGAAAATAGGGTCGGTCAGGCTGTCAGGGCCCATTTCTGTGTGCGCTGCACCACAAACGAGGATGTTGTTGGATGCCGGCGGAATGCCTCGTCCAGCTCCACCCATACGGCAGAAACCGTATTTGGCCTGGCGAACGTACTCATAGATGTGTTGCCATTGTACCTGACCTTTCGCGTTCACTTTTAGAGTTACCAACCGGTTCTGAATAGGTGCCTCGGCAGAAAAGAGGTTACCTATCAAGGCGAATATCGAAATCAGGTACTCGTCATTGCCTATCCGTTCAATCCGATGGGCGTTGTCCACGCCAAAAGAGTATGTAACGGGAGCATCAACAGGTTCCAGCGTGTTAGGGTTGATACGCATTAGGAAAACGTTGGCGAAGTCTACCCAGACACCTTCCGTTTCTCCCAGAACCAATAGATCGCCATTCAGCGCCAGTGCCACGGAGCGAGCACGGCCCCACTTGCCATTTACGGTTAGCGTTTTTGAGGCTATCTCTGTCAGGTTGGCATTCATCTTCAACACCACTACGCGTGGCTGCACCGTGTCGCCGGCAAGGGTAATACGTGTCTCGCCGACAGCCACGAGGTCGCCATTGGGCAGCTCAATAGCCTGGTAAAACGCCGTAGGGCCAGGCGTGAACGCCTTTAATCGTTTTCCTAACACCTCTCCACTACAGGTCACCTGGTATATTGAGCCCGAGCTACCTTCGCTGCCACAGACGACAAACGTCCCGTTGCTATGCAAGAGAAGGTCATTGGCCGTTTCATTGACATTGGGTATTCCTAATATAATTTGAGAAAATGTCTGTTTAGTTGCGCATATCAGCATTAAAATCGAAATAAAAAAGAATTTTTTCATGGTTAGTCAATTTTAGAAATGATAAGATGCAGGGAAATGGCAGGTCGCGCGGCAGTATGTAGTGCGCACAGGCACTGATTCATTACGCCTGCATAAAAATAAGGCCGATATTTTACCTGATAGCGTGGGAAAGCCGGGGCCAAAAAGGGTTAATTTTGCACTAAAGCCTAACCATGACCTTAGACCACGCCTATTCCGCTCTCAAAAAGTACTTCGGTTATGGCGACTTTCGTCCCTTGCAAGCCGAAGTTATTCAGGCTGTCTATGCCGGGCGCGATGCTTTAGTGCTCATGCCTACTGGGGGTGGTAAAAGCATCTGTTACCAAGTACCTGCGGTGACCCTCGAGGGCGTGGCTGTTGTGATTAGCCCTCTTATAGCCCTAATGAAAGACCAGGTAGAGGGGCTTAAAGCGAACGGCATCGCAGCGGCTTTTTTAAACAGCTCGCTGACCTTAGAGCAAGCGCGTGCTGTCACCAACGATGCGCTCAGTGGGCGCGTCAAGTTGCTGTACGTCAGCCCTGAGAAACTGGTAACGCCACACTTTCGCCAGATGCTCCATCACCTAAGGGTCAGTCTCTTTGCTGTAGACGAAGCGCACTGCATCTCCGCTTGGGGGCACGACTTCCGGCCGGAATACACCCAGCTGCAATTCCTTAAAGAGGATTATCCGCAGACGCCCCTGTTGGCCTTGACTGCCACCGCCGACAAGATTACGCGCAAAGACATTGTTCGGCAATTGCGATTGCGCGAGCCTCAATACTTCATATCTTCTTTCGACCGCCCCAACATTCGCCTCACTGTGCGCCCTGGGCAGCGCCGCTTCGAGCAAATAGTGGACTTCCTCAAAAGGCATCCCGGGCAGTCAGGTATTATCTATTGCCTAGCGCGCAGGACGTGCGAGGAACTCGCCCAGCGGCTCAGCGCGCGCGGCTTCCGGGCTGCCTACTATCACGCCGAACTGTCGCCGCAGCAGCGTAGCCAAACACAAGAAGACTTCATCAACGACCGCGTGCCCATCATCTGCGCTACTATCGCCTTTGGCATGGGCATAGATAAAAGCAACGTCCGCTTCGTCCTCCATTACAACATGCCGCGCAACGTGGAAAGCTATTATCAGGAAATCGGTCGCTGCGGCCGCGATGGGCTACCGGCAGAGGCGGTGCTTTTCTTTAGTTATGCCGATGTCATGGCCTATCGGGAAATGTTCGAGAAAGACGAACACAGCCCAGAGGAGCAGAAGGCACTGAAAATAGCCAAATTAGATCGCATGTACGAGTTTGCGCAGGCTCCCGTGTGCCGGCGCAAAACCATCTTGGCCTATTTCGGGGAGGCTTATGAAGGCAACTGCGGGCGCTGCGACGTGTGCCTGCAGCCACCTCAAAGCTTCGACGGCACCATTGCTGCCCAAAAGGCCCTTTCCGCCATCAAGCGCACCGGCGAGCGCGTGGGCATGAACCTCCTCATCGACATCTTGCGCGGCAGCCAACGGCGCGACATTATTCAACACAAGTACCACCAAATCAAAACCTATGGCCTCGGAAAAGAGTACTCCTCTGCCGACTGGGCCTTCCTGCTGTCGCAAATGCTGCATCTGGGGCTAATAGAAATTGCCTATGACCAGAATCATTGCCTGCGCGTTTCGGAGGAAGGGGACAAAGTGCTCTTTCAAGGGAAAAAAGTGAGACTGGCCGTACCCACCCCCACGCCCGCCGCAGCCCACAGCCGCGCCCGGGCTGAAAAGCCGCAAAAAAGCCCTGCTGAGCTGCGCCGCGAAGAACTACTCCAACGCTTGCGCGATCTGCGCCGCACCATAGCCGTGCAGCAAGGCATCCCTCCCTATCTCGTCTTTAGCGACACTACGTTAGAAGATATGGCCCAACAGTGCCCGCTTTTCGGCTTTTCTCTGCGCACCATTAGCGGCATGAGCGAGCGCAAAAGGGAGCAATTCGGCGAAGCTTTCCTCCGAGAAATCCGCTATTTTGCCTTAGAAAAAAGCGCCGAAGGTTTCCGCCCTAAAGGCATTACCTACATCCAAACCTGGCAAATGGTTCAGCAGGGCTACAGCGTCGAGCAGATAGCCAACAAGCGCCGCCTAGCGCCGAGTACCATCATAAGCCACCTGGCTACCTTGTACGAACGCGGCGAAGACATAGACACCAGCCCATGGCTCGGTGCCGACATCCTCGAGCAAGTCCAGAGCATACTGCCTGCGCTGCAAGAGCCATACGCTATAGGGGCCATCTACGAGCGCACCGGCGGACAGTACTCCTATGACCAAATCCGCTTTGCTGTGGCCCACCACCTGCGACAGCGGTATGCGGCGGGCGAACCACTTAGGAGCGATCCGGACGACCTGAGCGATCAATAAGCATGGCGGAAGCCTGTTGAGTGCTATACAGCCAAATGTCCTGCACGTTGACGTGGGGCGGGCGCGTAGCAATGAAATAGACAGCCTCCGCCACATCCGCGGCCTTAAGCGGTTGAAAGTCGTTGTAAATCTGCGCGCGCTCGGCGTCGCCATCGAAACGGGTTAGAGCAAACTCGGTGTCCTCCGTGTGACCCGGGCTGACCTGGCTGACGCGGATGTTGTAAGCGTGGAGGTCTAAGCGCATGCCGCGAGTAAGGGCCTCCACCGCAAACTTGGTGGCGCAATAGACGTTGCCGTTAGGGTACACCTCCTTACCTGCGCTGGAACTCACGTTGATGATATGGCCACGACGACGGCGCACCATGCCGGGGGCTACAGCACGCGTTACATAGAGTAGGCCCTTGATGTTGGTATCAATCATGGTGTCCCAATGTTCGAGACGGCCCTCGTGGATGGGTGCCAGCCCTTTGGCTAAGCCGGCGTTGTTGATGAGCACATCTATTTCATCCCAGCCTTCGGGTAAGTGTTCCAGATACTCGGCAACAGCAGCTGCCTCTCGCACGTCGAAAGGCAAGGTAAGCACAGCTGCGTTCGGATACTCAGTAGCGAAACGCTCGCGCAGCGCCTCCAGGCGCTCTGCCCGGCGGCCTACCAGCAACAGGCGATGGCCGTGGCGGGCAAACACTTCAGCCGTGGCCATTCCTATGCCCGAAGTAGCACCCGTGATGAGCACGGTCAGCACCTGTGTCGGTGTCGGCGTCTCAACAGCGGGTTCGGCAGCAGTCCCTTGCAGCGCCAGCGCTGGAGGTGACTGCCGGGGCGCGGCCTCAGCGGGTAGATGAAAGAAGGCGTCGCGCTCGCTCGTGCGTAGCAGTGGGTGCAGCGCACAGGCGTGCTGATAGAGGTCGTGCGCCTGTTTAGCGTCGCCGGCTTCTTGGGTCAGGTAGGCCAGTGCCAGCCAAGCCTCAGCGTGGTCAGGCTGCAGCACCACCACTGTGCCGAACAACTGGCGTGCGCGTTCGGGCTGGCCTAATTGCTCTCGCAAGAGCACAGCGTAACGGTAATGCAGTTCGGCATTGCCCGGCTCGGCGGCTAAAGCTTGCTCGATGTAGTGGACGGCCGTCTCGCGATAGTCATCCAAAAGATGTTGGGTGATTAAGTCAACCAGTTTGCGATACACTCCCGGAAAGATGGGGTTGAGGTCGGCTACTCGGTCCCAGCAGTATTTGGCCAGGAGGTAATCGCCTTTAGCCAGAGCATTGTCGCCCATGGCGTTGTAAGCGTCGGCTTCGGTGGGTGCGTAGCCATTGGAAGGAGACGGCGGCTGTGCTGAGGCGGGTGGAGGTGGTGTTTCTGCCGTTGGCGGTGCTGCAGGCGAAGGAGATTTCTGCTCTGGCATATTGGCGCGGGCGCGGTGGTATTCAGCCAGAGCAATGGCGTGGCCAGGATGCTCCTCTGTCAGGCGGCGCAGCATATCCAGACCGCGTTCCGGATAGCCCTTTTCGATCCACTTCCAGGCATCGCGGATGGTCTGCCGGATGTACTCCTCAGCTGTTGCTGTTTCCTGCGGTGCTTCGGGCTGAGTAAATGACGCCGCACCAGTTGTCGGGGGGGCCATAACTTCTGCGGGCTCTTCCACAGGATGCGGCACCAGTGGGCCAGCGAACACGGGCGTCTGCGCTACACTGACCACCGAGCGAGCTACGGCAGTTTCCACTTGCTCAACGGGCGGCGCCTCGGCATCCAGCGCGGCCAGCCGGCGGTAGTTGGCGTAGTGATCGAGCAGGCCAAATTGCTGGAAAAATACCGCGTAGTCGTCGGCCTTGAAAGCCTCCCAGCGGGTGTAGCCTGCATTGCGCAAGGCCGTGAACAGCTCGCTAACTTCATTGGCAATGAGGCGGTAGACTTCCATTTCGCGGTCGTAGGCCTCGCGCTGTTCGATGGACACCTCGCGCAAGCGGTCGGCACTCTTCAAAAAGATGTCTTGCCAGTAGTTCATGTATTTGATAGCATCGCCGATGCGCTCAAACTGCGTCGCTACAAGCTGGGATGAACCATCGGGTTGTACTTCGCGCCCGTGGGCAACGACGACCAGCAGGCGCTGCTGCCCCGACAGGGTTTGATACATTTTCCAAGCCCCGGCCATGCACAGCGGATTCTTCAAAAAGTTATCGGTTAGCAGCCAGAGGACCGGGCCACTGGTTGCTTCCATATGTGCGGCAAGACGTCCTGGGGGGTCGTGTGGTTGGGCCGTATGGTGTTGGAAGGTGATGCCGGCGCGGCCTAAGTCGGCTGTTATCCGCTCGGCCAGGTCTCGGTTTTCGAGGGCATAGAGGAGGTGGATGGTGGTCATGGTATGGTGGGTAGTGGTAAAAGTCGGAAAAGTTTGTTGAGCAAAAAGGTAAGGTAAAGATAGATTGAAAATGCGTTTAATAGCCTTGTCGAGCTACCCACTCCTGGAAACGGCGCGCATTGATTAGATGCGCCGCGTAGGTTTCGGCAAAGGCATGGGTGCCTGACGCATCCGGGCGTGCACAAAAGAACAGGTAGTTGTGCTTTTCGGCCTGCAGCACAGCATCGAGGCTGCTAATAGAGGCCATACTGATGGGGCCGGGAGGCAAACCCTTATACAAGTAAGTATTGTAGGGCGAGTCGAACGTAGTGTGATATTGCGTTACGCGGCGCGCTTCGAAGTCGCGGGTAGCGAACACACACGTCGGGTCGGCCTGCAGAGGCATGCCTGCGCGCAAGCGGTTGAGGTAAACGCCGGCAATGGTAGGGCGCTCGCTATCCACGTTGGTTTCACGCTCCACAATAGAAGCCAATGTAAATACTTCGACAGGCGAGAGCCCCAAGGCTTGAGCCTTTTTGAGGCGGTCGTTTTTGCTCCAAAAAGCCTTGTTTTCCCGGAGCATACGCTCCAGAAAGCCCTTCGGGGTTGTGTTCCAGAAGAATTCGTATGTGTTCGGGATGAAAAGAGCCATGAGGGTTTGTGGGGTGTAGCCCATATCTTCCAGCAGGGCAGCGTCGTAAAAAGTCGCGGCAAAAGCGGCGGAGTCGGGTTCCAAAAATTGGGCCACTGCGCCGGCAACGTCCTCTGGCAGACGCTCTACATTGAGCACCAGCCGCACAGGCGCCTGCTCGCCGGCGCGCAGGTGCTGAATGAGTCGGCGGTTACTCCAGCCGGGCTGTATCTCAAATCGACCCGGGCGCATCTCGGCACGTCGGTATTTCATCTTCTCAGCCAACCAAATAAAACTTTCCCGGTCAGTGAGGAAGCCGCCCGACATCAGGCTGTCCACCACCTGCTCAAAGGTCGCGCCAGTGGGTATGTACACGTAGCGGCGCGCCGGCTCACTTGGCACGCCGGAGAGATAAATGGCCTTTAGTGGCTTCCATACAACAGCGGCACCAGCGACCAAGGCCGCCAGAAGCGCCAGTCCAAGCATCTTTTTCCGCATAGGTAGGGCGTGTTCAAAAAAGTGTTTTTTTGTTTTAGTAACAAAAAAAGCAGTAAAAGGCATCGCTTTTTCCGCGCAAAGAACGCCTGCAGCGCCGGTACAGTTTGTGCAGCCTCAAAAAGCTTTTTTGTTAATAAAAGCCCGGGTGAGCTTGGTCGCCGCGTTGTCGCCCGCTTTTCTTCCCGACAGGCTCTTTCACGAACCCCCACAAGAGGATGCTTTGTTTTGCGTTAATGGTCCCGCTTTTAAACCTCTTGTTTCTCTTGCAACAAAACACCGTACCTTTGCAGGCCATGAGAAAAATGTTTCTACTGTTGCTTTTCCTCGGCCTTTGGGCTTGCAAAAGCGAGTTCGAGCGTATTCGGGTAAGCAACGACCCCGATTTGATTTTGAAAAAAGCGTACGAATACTACGAGAAAGGCGAATACTTGCGTTCGCAGTCCCTCTTCGACTTGGTGCTCAACACGCTGCGCGGGGGCAAAGAAGCTGAGAAAGCCTACTTTCACCACGCCTACACGTATTATCACCTTAAGCAGTACTTGTTGGCGGCTTACTATTTTAAGAATTTCGCCAACACCTTTACCACGTCGTCCTACCGAGAAGAGGCAGCTTTTATGTCGGCGTATGCCAACTACCTGATGTCGCCATCGTACCGATTAGACCAGAACAGCACTCGCCAGGCCATCGAGGACTTTCAGCTATTTGCCAACCTGTTCCCCCAAAGCAAGCGAGTGCAAGAGTGCAACAAGTACATTGACATTTTGCGTCGCAAGCTCGAGCAAAAGGCTTTTGCCGAAGGCGAATTGTATTTCAACCTGCGCCAGTATCGCTCTTCGGTTATCTCGTTCGAAAACCTCCTGCGCGACTATCCAGAAAGCTCCGACGTAGAACGCGTGCGGTACCTGATCGCCAAAGCCTCCCTTTTGCTGAGCCAGAACAGCATTTTAGACAAAAAACCAGAGCGATACCAAGAAACCATCCTGCGCTGCGACGATTTTCTGGAAAAGCACCCCTCTAGTAAATACAGCAGGGAGGTGCGCCAAATGCGCCAGGAAGCAGAACGCGAAATGCGCGCGGCTAAAAAACAACTGCAGACCTGATCCTTTCTCCTCTTGGAAACCACTAACCTAATCTGAGAAACAGGCAAATACACAACCACCGAATATGACAGAAATCAAAGTCAAGGCTCAAGGCTTAGACCCTAATGTGCAACCCCGCGACGTGGGCGAATTAGTGGCCCCAACGGGCAACATTTACAAGAGCATAGCCATCATTAGTAAGCGCGCGGCCCAGCTGAACAACGAGCTGAAGTGGGAAATCCAGCGCAAGCTGGAAGAGTTCGCTGTGCACAGCGATACCATCGAGGAAGTGCAGGAGAACAAGGAGCAAATCGAAATTTCGCGCTTCTACGAGCGCCTGCCCAACCCAGCCATCATTGCAACGAACGAGTTTCTGCGCAACGAGCTGCAGTGGCGCGAGCCGGGCAAGTCAGAGGAGTAGTGCGCGTGCGACGCCATGAAGAAAATCGTCCTCGGCGTCAGCGGCTCCATTGCAGCCTATAAGGCCGCAGTGCTCACGCGTCTACTGGTGAAGGAGGGCGCGGAGGTGCGCGTCCTGATGACGCCAGCAGCGACGGCGTTCATTGCTCCGCTCACCTTGGCCACCCTGTCGAAACACGCCGTGCTGACAGAGGTGAGTACAGAGGCAGGCTGGAATAATCACGTGGAGCTGGGGCTGTGGGCCGATGCTTACGTGATTGCTCCAGCCACAGCCAACACACTGGCAAAGCTGGCTAACGGTCTGTGCGACAACATCCTGACGGCCGTATACCTGTCGGCCCGCTGTCCGGTGTTTGTAGCGCCCGCCATGGATGTGGACATGTGGCACCACCCGGCTACGCGCGCTAATGTAGAGCGCCTGCGTACCTACGGCGTTCACATTATTCCTGTAGAGCACGGCGAATTGGCCAGTGGACTGGTAGGGGAAGGGCGAATGGCAGAGCCAGAAAGCATTGTGCATTATCTACGCGCTTTCAGCGAACCAACAACCCAAGCACTCCACGGCAAAAAGGCGTTGGTAACGGCTGGACCAACTCATGAAGCCCTCGACCCAGTGCGCTTTATAGGCAACTACTCCACAGGCAAAATGGGCATCGCCGTAGCTGAAGCACTGGCACGCCGGGGGGCCGACGTGACGCTAGTGCTTGGCCCTACGCATGTGCGTCCGACACATCCGGCCGTACGCGTAGTGTCCGTCGTCTCGGCTCAGGAGATGTACGAAGCTTGCGCTGCGCGCTTCCCACAAAGCGATATTGCTGTGTTGGCCGCCGCTGTGGCCGACTATCGGCCAGAAGCACCAGCCACGGCAAAAATTAAAAAGCAGGACGGGCCTATGAACCTGCCTCTGGTGGAGACAGTGGATATTGCCGCCCAGCTGGGGCGCCAAAAGCGCAGCAACCAGCTGCTGGTAGGTTTTGCCCTGGAAACCGACAACGAAGAAGCCAACGCGCGCAAGAAACTGGAAAAGAAGAACTTCGACTTTATCGTTCTCAATTCCCTGCGCGACGAGGGCGCCGGTTTTGGAGGCGACACCAACCGCATTGCTATCTTGCGACGCGATGGCACTCGCACGGCATTCGACCTAAAACCCAAAACTGCGGTCGGTGAAGACATCGCACAGGAAATCGTTCGATGGGTAAACCCAGACAACGGCTGAGCCACGACCAGCGCCAAGACAGTAAAAAAGCAGTAGACCTATGACATATCGCATGCTTATCGCCGCTACGCTCGCCGGAATGCTAACCACAGCGAGCACTTACGCTCAAGGTGAACTCAACTGCACCGTGCGCATCAATACACCGCAGCTACAGCAAGCCGACCGCCGCATATTTGATGAGCTCGAAGTGTCGCTGCGCGACTTTCTAAATAACACCAAATGGACGAAAGACGTCTTCGAGCCAGAAGAGCGCATCAAGTGCAACTTCATCCTCACCATACGCAGCGAATTGGGCAACAACACTTTTGAAGGTGAACTGGCCGTGCAGTCGGTGCGACCCGTGTACAATTCTACCTACGAGTCACCTATGCTGTCGCACCTGGACAAACAGATCATTTTTCAATACGAACAAAATCAGCCTATTCAGTTTCAGCCCGACGTCAACGATAACCCCAACCTGCCCTCGTTATTTGCTTTCTATGCTTACATTATCCTGGCGTTAGACTATGACTCTTTTTCCCTCTATGGTGGCGATCCTTACCTCCTGCAAGCCCAGCAGATTGTAACTAATATTCAGAATACGCCGGGCAATACCAGCCCTGGATGGCGCCCAGCCGACGGAGCCGGCAACCGCAACCGCTACTGGATTATTGAAAACCTGCTCAATCCACGCGTTCGTCCCTTTCGCGCCGCCCTGTATACCTACCACCGAAAAGGCCTTGACCTGCTGACTACTGACCTGCAATCCGCTAAGAATAGCACGCTGCAAGCACTAGAAGAGGTAGACAAGGTGAATACAGCCTACTTCAACTGTGCCATTGTGCAGATGTTTGCTAATGCTAAGAAGGATGAAGTGGTGGAAATGTGGAAAATCGGAGAGCGCCAGCAAAAGGAGCGCGTCCAGCAAATTATGATGCGAATAGACCCCGTGAATACGCCGCGCTATCGAGAAATAGGTATTTAACTTGAGCCTGCGCCCGGCTGCGCGAGCCGCCTTGCTCCTTTGTGAGTGAGGCGGCTCGTTTCTTTGTCAAGTCATCATGATAAGCCGACCGTATAGGGTTTCGCTTTGCTCAAAAGAGGAGTAAGCATCTTTTTAAATTTGTTAAATAGGCCATCTATTTTTGTGCGCAATCTTAAAGGCTGCGACAACTAAAAGCATTTCTTCATAAAATTTTGATTGTCTCATGTCAACGAATACCCGCCCTCGCTTCTGGAATCGCGTTTCCTTAACTATCAAAGATTTTTGCCTAGCTACGTGTCTCATAGTAGTGGCTAATAGCCTAACGGCTCAAGACTTCATGATGCAAGGCTGGTACTGGGACTACCCTAAATTCGGGTGTAACAGCTACTCCGGTCCTTCTCTGGCTGCCGACATGACCACGCGCGTAGTGGCGCAAAAAAATGCCGGCTTCACCATGATGTGGCTGCCGCCTTTATCGAAGGCGAGTTTTGGCAATTGCAGCAATGGCTACGACCCTAAAGACCTCTACGATTACGGGCAAGTCAGTGGTCGGACCGGCTTAGGCACAGGCGCAGAAGTACAGACCTGGCTGACGACTTTGGCCGCCAACAACATCTTTCCCGTGGCGGATGTAGTGTACAACCACCGAGATGGCGGCGATTGGGAAAATAACCCCGCCGTGCGATCTTACATCCTCAATTATCCCACGGGCGCTGGCTGTAGCGGCTTTCCTGCCACACCTTACCCGGTCAATGGCAAAATGCGCTATCGCCTTCCCCTGGGAGGAGCCAGCGGCAATGGTGCCGGGGCCTATTACTTCAAGTTTTCCTCTGCCTCCGCCCACGCAGGGTTCAACGGCAAATCGTACAAACTGTATTTCCGCACGCAAAACACCGTACACAATCCCACCCCTATTAACGAAGTGGAGCCTAACGGTGGCGGCGACTGTGGCGAGCCCAACAATCAAGTCTTCTTAGGGCGCGATGTGTTCGCCACGCAGGAGGTAGGCGGCGGCTGCAATACGGATGAGTTCTATCTACAGCTCAATGCGGGTGACTTTATGGCTTCTGGTGACTTTTTAGAAATATATATTGAAGAGGTGAGTGGTGACGGCACGGGCATTGACCAACGCATTTACGGTATCTGGTCGGCACCGCGCAGCATGGACATCATGGCCGATTTGGCTGTACAGACACGTACTAATTTCAACAGTATGCCCAGCGGCTCAGGTGGTATGACCTTCCGCCACTTCAAGCCCAATGGTGTAACGCCTACTTGTATGGTGGGCGACGAAGAGTATCCGTTCTTCTTCTTCGATGTCGAGCAAGCCTACAACGGCAGCATGGGCGGCCAGTCCACCTTGCAAGTCTATGATGATTGGAACAAATGGTTGTGGAATACGTTGGGCATTCGCGGTTTCCGCATGGATGCTGTTAAGCATTTTCCTGCCTCATTTGTGGGTGATTTGCTCAATAGTCTGCATGCCGCTGGGCTAAATCCGCCTATGGTTGTAGGTGAGCATTTTACGGTAAATGCCAACGTCGTCAAGAACTGGATTAATGCGGTATATGCTGCTATGACACCGAGTGCGGCGTCGGCCATTCAGGTGCGCGCGTTTGACTTTGAATTGCGCAATGCGCTCAAGCAAGCCTGCGACAATGGCCTGTACGATGTGCGCAATATCTTTCAGTCTGGGTTAGTAGATGGGGCAGGGATGAGTGGGCTCAATGCAGTAACCTTTGTGAATAACCACGACTACCGCACGCCGGGAGAGCATATCCTCGATCGGATGATGTTAGCGTACGCTTATATTCTGACGAACAATCGCATCGGCCTGCCTTGTGTTTTCCATCCCGACTATTATGGGGGCAATATCTATGGGCCGGCGCATCCTATTCCAGCGTTAGAGACCTCGATTAACGAGCTTATGCAGGTGCATAAAGACCACATTTTCGGGGCGCCTACGGTGGACTATCTCAATCGCTTCGGAACGCCCTATAGCAGCGTTTATTTGCAATCAGGGCCTTTTGACTGGCTTCTCTATCAGATACAGGGCGGGCCAAGTGGCAAGGATGTTATTGTAGCTATTAACTTTGAAAATCAACCTTTAAAGGTAAACCATCAAATTAATACCAGCAATGCTCCTCTGGGCACGCAATTCAACCTTATTGCTGGACAGGCTAATTTTACCGATCCTATAGTGGAGAACAGCCCCAATGGCGTGCCCAATTCGTTGTATTTTGATCTGCCAGCTTACTCGTATGCTGTCTTCCTACAAGGACCCCAGATAGTTACCTGCTACGCGGACCAGGATGGCGACGGCTTCGGTGACCCGAACAATAGCCAAAACTTTCCCTGGAGCTGCGGTCCAGGCTATGTGGCAAATGCGAGCGATAACTGTCCCTTCGATGCCAATAAGACCGAGCCTGGGATTTGCGGCTGCGGAGTAGCGGATGTGGACACGGACGGCGATGGCTTACTGGATTGCCAAGACAATTGTCCTAACGTTCCTAATGCCACTATTCGCCCTATTGTGGTGGATGGGAATATCAGTGACTTCGGGCCCGCTATTGCTAACGGCGCCAATGGAGTAAACTACTATTTCTCGGCAGACAACACCTACTTTTACGTAGGCGTAACGGGGGTAAATCTGGCCAACGACAATATCCATATTGCGTTCCGCAATAATGACGGAAGCACGACCGCCGCTAACTGGGGGGTTAATTTTAATGGAGCTCCTTATACTTATCTTATTTCCTTCTTTGGCGCAAACGATATCTGCTATTATCCTTACAATACACCCTACACCTGTCAGCAAGTGGGCAACTCGTGGCAACACTTTGCCGGTTGGAGCAGCAATACAACCAGCGAAATCCGCATTCCGCGCTCCTTTCTGGGTTCCCTCAACGCTGGCTCTGGAATGGTGCAGATATCCATATGGGCCAATAACAATGCGGGCAACTTTGTATGGTCTACCTACCCCACTAATAATCCTACAGGGCCAGCCAATGTGAACTGGATAAATCACGGCCAGCAGCCTTACCCCACCTATCTACCGCAAACCGATACGGATGGGGATGGCGTGGGTGACGCCTGCGACGGCTGCCCAAATGACCCCAACAAAACGGATCCGGGCGTTTGTGGCTGCGGTGTGCCAGAGGTAGTATATACCTGGTACTTAGATAGCGACGGCGATGGATACTATACAGGTAACCCTGTAACCGCTTGCTCCTCGCCTGGAGCCGGGTATGTTACTTCAGTTATTGGCGGCGGAGACTGCAACGACAGTAACGCCGCAGTGAATCCGGGTGCCGCTGAAGTTTGCGGCAACAATGTAGACGATAACTGCAATGGCACAGTGGACGAAGGTTGCTGCGACATCACCATTACCAGCACCTCTAGCACTGCGCCTTCCTGCCCCGGCGGCAGCGATGGCACCATCACGGCAACGGCTACTTCAAGCCAGCCACCTATTACCTATGCCATCAGTGGCCCGGTAAGCCAGAGTAATATGAGCGGGTCATTTACAGGCCTGACAGCGGGTACTTATACCTTGACTGTAAGCGATTTTGTCAATTGTACGGCTACGACTACTGTCTCTGTACCTGTTGGCGTGGACAACCTGCCGCCCTCGGCTACGTGCCAGGACGTCACGGTCAGCCTCGACGGCTCGGGCAATGCCAGCGTTACTCCGGCCAGCGTCTTTGCCAGCGGCACGGACAACTGCGGCACGGTCAACCCGGCGAGCGTTTCGCCCAGCGCCTTCACCTGCGCCCATCTCGGCTCAAATACGGTAACGCTGACGGTTGACGACGGCAACGGCAACACGGCCACCTGCACGGCTACGGTGACGGTGCAGGACGACCTGCCGCCCTCGGTTACGTGCCAGGACGTTACGGTCAGCCTCGACGGCTCGGGTAATGCCAGCCTTGCGCCGGCCAGCGTCTTTGCCAGCGGCACGGACAACTGCGGCACGGTCAACCCAGCGAGCGTTTCGCCCAGCGCTTTCACCTGCGTTAATCTCGGCTCAAATACGGTGACGCTGACGGTTGACGACGGCAACGGCAACACGGCCACCTGCACGGCTACGGTGACGGTGCAGGACG
>Ga0101944_10003417_pt1 | contig 22262 bp, 11 predicted proteins | sample DewCreD2012metaG_FD_75245 | JGI IMG/M metagenome (GOLD analysis project Ga0101944, IMG submission 75245) | Hot spring sediment bacterial and archeal communities from British Columbia, Canada, to study Microbial Dark Matter (Phase II) - Dewar... ... | reverse complement strand
GGCCCACGGCCGCGCGGCGCGGCCCGCCATACGGCCGGTAGTATTGCCGGCCCACCACGGCCCGGATGACGAACCCGCCCGGACAGCCGCCGCTGGCATTGCCGCACTGGGCATAACTCACGGCGGGTTGCTTCAGGTTGACGACCGTGGCGGTGATGGCCGGATAGCCACGGGTCTTGCGCTTCTCCCCAGTGAAACTCGGCGGGCGGCTCTTGATCACCGTGCTGACGCCCTCCAGTTTCGCTGTGTACGGCTTCTCAAAGTTCACCGGGTCCACCGCGATGACCAAATACTCCGGCCGCTGCTCGGCCACCGTCACTTGCCCCACCCGATACAACCCTTTCTGCAACGTCCAGTGATTGAACCGTTCGTTCCCCAAAAACCGATACACCCGTTGACACGTCGGCCAAATCGTTTCCTCCGGATGGCTCACCCCGCGCGCCATTTGGGTCACCAGCGGCGACTGACTGCTCACCACCCCTTGCACCAACAACTCGGCCACGGCTTTCAGCTGCGCATCCGGCCACAAACTCGTCACCGGTTCCAAAAACAACCGCAGGCTCTCATTCAATTCGGCCACGGGCAAGCTCGCCACGACGTTCAACTGTGGTATCGTGTTCATCGCTCCGCTCCTGAGAAGATTGGTCTTCGACAACCCAACCTTACCTCAGCGAGCGGAGTTCCTTCTATCCCGCAGACTTGTGATAAATCACCGCAAATCACCGCTTGACATGCGTGTTGCTTAGCAGTATTGGTAATAATAATGTGAATGCACCTCGGCAATCTCCCACTTCACAGGAGACATAGAGATGAGCGATGTGGTCTCTTTTCTCCTGGTTTTGACGCGTTGGGTCCTTGGGGCGCTATTTGTCCTGGCTGCCTTCTCAAAGTGGCTTAATCGGCCGGGTTTTGAACATAGCCTCAAACAGCTCCGAGCCTTTCCTCCAGATTCAATTCCTATCATTGCCCTTGGAGTTGCGAGCCTAGAGACCATCGTCGGGTTAGCTCTGCTTGTCAATCTGTTGTCGAATCTGTTTGCTGGCCTCAGTCTGCTACTCCTCAGCGCGTTCACCGCTTCCTTGGTCATACGTGTTCAGCGAGGTGAAGCTGAAGGCTGTGGTTGTTTTGGCGCTACTCGTGAGAAGATCGGTTCACTGACCTTTGCCCGTAACGCCGCATTGATTACCCTGTCGGCTGCAATTTTCATTGCGCCCGCCCAGGAATGGAATCCCTGGCCGATCCCGGTTAGTCTGATCATGGGTGCTTGGCTTTATGCTAGTAGACCAACTAGGACGAGGTCAAATGTTATCAAAGGCAAGGCTGAGCGAGGTGTTTCGCCCCAACAAGGGATATCTCGACGTAACTTTCTTCGTCGGTTGGCGTTGATGGTGGGCGGTATCCTTGGTGTCAGTTTGTTAGATCATTGGCTGGCCAAGCCGGCGTATGCTGGTTGCCCATATGTGCAATATTATGAGCACTACTATGACACGTGCGCTGTGATTTGTTCATTTGAGTATCGGATTCATGACACGTGGGTTCGCACCTGTGATCCGTGCGGTTGTGGCTGTGACACCAATAGCTGCTGTGGATCGTGGACTCTCTCTAGCCGAACGTGCCAGCCCTGCGATGATTGCTATCGCGACTCGATTCAACCGTGTATTGGTTGTCCATATGGTTGTTTCACAGATCCCTGGACATGCCCCTAAGGCCAAAGAATACTTGACAGCCTGTGTCTCGTCTGTCGATGCGTGACCTGATCATCATCCTGAGGAAAGCAATATGAGAGCTCAGAGGTGGTGGATTGGTTTCGTTGGTCTGTTTGTCGTTGGCCTCTTGGCTGGCCTTGCCCTTTACGGGGAAAGAAGCATAGACACTATGAGCACCCCTGACCACGCCCTAAACTCATTTGTGCAAGATCAGGGCATTCTATACGTGCGCATCGAGGAGCATCAGGCTCAACGGGGCCTCTCGATCGCGCTTGGTGGCGGGCAGATGCGGCCCTTGACCACCATCCATGAATTTTGGCTCGATGCACAGAATCCGTGGCGTATTCGCCGCGTGACGAGCGAGTTGCTCGAAGATGGCCCCCATCTGATTTTTGCAGACGGTTCTGATGGAAATACAGGTTGGTGGAGCGTTGATTGGGCGAAAGGCCAGTCGGCACCTGAGCGCGGCGAAGGACGATACCCGCTGCTGGAGCAGAGCAAGACCGAACTGAGCTTCGATGTCTGGATAAGAGGTTTTTGGCGTGATGGACAGACTTGGTTGAACCGTCTGCACGATGGCAAGGCGATGCAGGTCGGTGAGGCTGAACAAGGGAGATGGGGGCATGTACTCCTGCTGCAGGCGAACGAAGCGGGATACGTTGTGACCGCCACAGTACGGGCCGAAACCCCGAACATTCTCGTTGAAAAGATCACCGTAGATTCGAATGGCATACTCCAGAAAGCCCAGCGCATCACGAACTGGGACTGGCTGGATCCAACCCAACTTGGGGATGATTTCTGGATGAACCCCCCGGCGGATGTGCCCATCGGCTCAGGGGCTCTGAAGCCATAGAGCAACCTGTGGCTTGGCTCATAATCGATCGCATTTCTTTCGGCTTGGATGGCTGGCATGGCCGCGCATCCAGCAGTGCTACAGGTCAAAGAGTTCATTGAGCAGTCCTGGCATGGGTTCAACCATCTGACCACGCTCGCGGTAGAGCTTACGCTTCGCAGGGGTGTTCATCTCCCGGATCATCTGTTGACGCTGGGGCGACTTGTCCTTGCCGCGGCGAGGGCGGGTCAATAGTTGGAGGCCTCCGGCTTGCCGAGCGAAGTAGAGTTTCTGGTCGTCGGCTTTGCTGTCCATGCAGACGGTCGTCGAGAAAGGCGGCCACTCTTCACCCAGGCGTTTGCCTTCGCGCGCCGAGTTCGGCATCCAGAGGAACAAGCCCAACATGGGTTTCCCGTGCGCCGCCAGACAGCCAGTGCCATGTCCATGCACCCAGCCATCGGCTTTGGAGTATTGGGCCCTGATAGATGAATGTCGCAGGCACGCAGGTGACCTGATGGCGGATTCAAGCACGTTTTGGCTCTGCGGCTTGTCATAACACAGCGCGACGGGCGACATTCTTTACTCAGGGATCAATAACTCCAGGCGGCGTCGCGGCCCAGGCCGGTCAGTCCTTTGGGAACCACGCTTTGCGCTTTCTGCTTCTTGTGCCAGGAGTTTGTCACCGTATAGCGAGTTCCGTTTGCTCTGCCGCCACCCCGGCGGAGGCCGGGGTCCAGACCCTGTCAAAATCGGCTGGATTCCGGCGAAAGCCGGAATGACTGACATCAATCGAACTGGAAATCGCTGTAAGCCGAAGGCGAAGAGGCTCGCGCCGCTGGGCGGGGCGGGATTCTTCGCCGCTACGCGGCTCAGAATGATACTTGCCCCCAAAGTGAAATACCCCCAACTCCGGCCAGAGCGAACATCAAGCCGTTGACATAGGATGAGTGGCGCGGCCGACGGCGCCTGAGTCGCCGCGATCCCAGGTTGGTCCTGCCCCGGGCAGAGCCGGCAACGGATGAGCAAACGGATGCAAACGGATGACCGCGTCCGCTTCAATCTGTTTGTCTGTTTTGCCGGAGCGCATGGCGCGGCGCGATCGGTTGACGATCCACGCCGGCACACCGTGCGATGCGTTCTGTTGTGGACCCCCGCTCACGTTATAATCTGTCTGCCACCTGCCATCTGCCCACCTGCCCACCGTGCGCGAGTACCTGCCGCTCTTCTTCCTCCTGGTCCTGCTCGCTGCCGTTTTGCGCGACGACGCCGTCGTCCTGCTTTTCTATCTGCTCGCCGGCGTCTTCATCGCCGGGCGCTGGTGGAGCCGCAAGGCCCTGGCCTCGGTCGTGTTCGAGCGCCGTTTCACGCGCCGCGCCTTCCCGGGTGAGGCGGTCCCGGTCCGCCTGGCGGTGCGCAACACCGGCTGGCTGCCCCTGATCTGGCTCGGCCTGCGCGAGAGCGTGCCGGCCGGGCTCACCGTGGCCGCGCCGCCGCTGGACGTGGTCAGCCTGGGGCCGCGCGGCCAGGCCGGCCTCGACTACACACTTCAGACTTATAAGCGCGGTTATTACCAGATCGGCCCGCTCTTCCTGAGCTCCGGCGACGTGCTCGGCCTGGACGCCGACCACCAGCGCCAGGGCCCCGCCGACACGCTCACCGTCTACCCGCGCCTGGTGCCGCTGACGCAGCTCGGCCTGCCGTCGCGGTCGCCGCTCGGCACGCTGCGCCATGCGCCGCCGATCTTCGAGGACCCGGCGCGCGTCGTCGGCAAGCGCGATTACGCCAGCGGCGACTCGCTGCGCCGCCTGGACTGGAAGGCCACGGCCGCGGCCGGGCGCCTGCAGGTGAAACAGTTCGAGCCGTCCATCGCGCTGGAGGTGATGCTGCTGCTCGACCTGCGCGCGGAGAGTTACGCGCTGCGCGCCCGCTACGACGCCTCCGAGCTGGCCATCGTCGCGGCGGCGTCTCTGGCCGACTGGCTGACGGGCCAGAAACAGCCGGTGGGCCTGCTCGCCAACGGCGCGGACCCGGCCTCCGGCGACGGGCCGCCCACCCTGCCGCCGCGCAAGGGGCGCGGCCACCTGATGCGTGTGCTCGAGGTGCTGGCCCGCGTGCAGCTTGCCGAGGCCGCGCCGCCTGTGGCCGACCTGGTCCGGCGCCAGAGCGCGGTCCTGCCCTGGGGCGCGACGCTGGTGACGATCACCGGCGGCCTGGACGAGGCGCTGACCGACGCCAGCCTCCATGCCCGGCGCGCCGGCCTGAACGTCGTCCTGATGCTGGTCGGGCCGGTCACCTCTGCCGACGAGGCCCGGCGGCGCCTGAAACCGTTCGGCGTGACGGTCCACGCGCTGTGGAACGAGCAGGACCTGGCCCCGTGGCGAGGCTGAGGCCATGCTGACGTCGCCGACGCCCGAACCTGCCCGGCTCACCGAGCGCGCCTGGGTGGTCGCCAACCACCTGATCATGGTCGCCATGCTGGCGTGCGCGGCGGCCCCGGCGGTGCGCATTGCCGAGCGGCTGGCGCCCGGCTGGGACGGCAACTATTTGATCGTCTTCTGCGCCGGCGTGGCGCTCGAGGCGCTGCTGGCCGAACGGCTCTTCCAGCGGCATTTTGCGGCGCTGGGGGTGCTGCGCGTGTGGCTCTACCGGGCGCTGGAAGTCGCGGCCCTGCTGGTCCTCTTGAAGCTCGGGCAGTTCCTGCACCGTGACGCCGGCGGCCTGTGGGCCGGCGTCCTGCTCTTCGGCCTCCGTCTCCAGGAGATGCTGCGCGCCCGCGCCGGCGCGATGCCGGGGGACCTGTTCGGCTGGCCGGCGGCCGGCGTCCTCGACGCCGAGTTCGGCTTCGGGCTGGTGCTGGTTATCGCGGTCTGGGCGGCCGGGGGCTGGTTCGCGTCCAGCCTGCTGGCCCTGGAGGGCGACGCGCAGTTGTTCGAGCACGAGCGCGACGCCCAGATCCCGGCCGAGCGCGGCGAGGCGCGCCGCCGACTGCTGGGCAATGTCTTCACCCTCGGCGCGCTGGTGCTGGCGCTCACCGCCGTCCTGCGCCAGGACCTGGCCGTAGTCGGCGTCCGCTCGCCGGCCTCCACCGGCGGCCTGCTCAATCTGCTCCTCTATTTCAGCCTGGGTTTCCTGCTCATCGCCCAGAGCCGCTTCGCGGTCCTGCGCGCGCAGTGGGGGCTGGAGCGCATCGCGGTCCGGCCGCAGATGGTCTGGCGCTGGGCGGGCTACACCCTGCTCCTGCTCCTGGCCGTGGACGCGCTGGCCAGCCTGCTGCCGACCGGCTACTCGTTCGGCCTGCTCGACCTGATAGGCGTCTTCATCGCCGGCCTGTTCCTGGCCTTCCAGTGGGTGATCTTCCTGGTGACGCTGCTCTTCGGGCTGGTGATGGGCCTGCTGGCGCGGCTGTTCCCGGCCTCCGCGCCGCCGCCGGCGCCGCCGGCTACGCCGCCGCCTTTCACGCCCCCGCCGGCCGAGGCGTTTGCGTTGAGCGCGCAGTGGCGCACGCTGATCTTCTGGGCCGTGTTCCTGCTCGTCTTCGCGCTCACCTTCTACTTTCTGTACCGGCGCGGGCCCGATTTTCAGGGCCGCGATCTGCCGGTCGCCCGCTGGCGGGCCTGGCTGTCGGCGCGGCTGCGCGCTCTGCTTGATTTCTGGCGGCGCGTGGAGCGCGGGACGGTCGAGTTGGTCCAGGCCGGCCTGCGCCGCCTGCGACCGCCGACCCCGCCCGCCATTCCGTGGCCTTACCTCGGCCTGCGCCGGCTGTCGCCGCGCGACCAGGTGCGCTTTTATTATCAGGCGCTGTTGCGGCGCGCGCGTGAGGGGGCGTTGCCGCGACGCCCCGGGCAGACGCCGTTCGAGTACGCGCGCGACCTGGGCCGCGCCCTGCCGGACGAGGCCGAGCCGCTGGCGGCGTTGACCGCGGCCTTTGTCGAGGCGCGCTACAGTCTGCACACGGTCGAGCCGCAACAGGCGCGGCGGGCGCGCGGCTGGTGGCAGGCGCTGCGGGCCGCGCTGCGCCGGCGTCGAAAAAAAGTTTAAGGAGTTCCTTCCATGAAGAAGAGCCTCTGGTTGAATGCCGTGACTGCTCTGGCGCTGCTGGCGGCGGCGCTCGGGCCGCTCGCCCCGGCGCTGGCGCAGGACACGCCGAACCCGGACCGCGTGGTCATCCCCGGCACGCTGCAATCCGAGCTGGGCTGCTCGGGGGACTGGCAGCCGGATTGCGACCTGACCGCCCTGACCTACGACGCCGAGGACGACGTCTGGCAGGGGACGTTCCTGGTCCAGCCGGCGAACGACCAGGACGAGAGGGGCCCGCGCTACAAAGCGGCGCTCAACGGCAGCTGGAGCGAGAACTACGGCAAGAACGCCCAGGGCGGCGGCGCCGACATCCCGCTGGTGGTGGCTGAGCCGACCGAGGTCAAGTTCTACTACGACCACAAGACCCACTGGGTGACCGACGACTTCAACAGCCGGATCGTCACCGCCATTGGCGATTTCCAGACGCAGCTCGGCTGCGCGAACGCCGGCGACCCCGGCTGTCTGCGTAGCTGGCTCCAGGACCCCGACGGCGACGGTGTGTATGCGTTTCTCACCACCGCGCTCGCGCCCGGCGCGTACAGCGTGCAGGTCGCCGTGGGCGAGGCGCTGGATGAAGTCTACGGCGGGCCGGACGGCGCGCCGGTGGCGTTCACGGTGGAGGCCGCCGGGCAGGAAATCTACTTCGGTTTCGACTCCGCCCGGAACGAGCTGGTGGTGAGCACCGCGGGCGCGCCGCGCGGCAGCCTGGCGACGGCCCGCGCCCACTGGGTGACGCGCGAGGCGCTGCTCTGGTCCGTGGTCGGCTCGCCGCGTTACACCTACACCCTGCACTACGACCCGGCCGGGGCCATGGCGCTCGGGCCGGGCGGCGTGGAGGGCGGCCAGGCGCTGGCGCTGACGTGGGCCAAGGAGGGGCCGGGCGGCGACGTGTTCAAGCGCTTCCCGCACCTGGCCGGCTACACCACCCTCAAGCTGGCCGAGGCCGACCTGGCGCGTGTGCCGGAGGCGCTCACCGGCCAGCTCATCGTCACGGCTCAGGATCCGGACGGCAAGCTGGTGGACGCCACCCGCGTGCAGATCCCGGGCGTCCTCGATGACCTGTTCTACTACGACGGCCCGCTCGGCGTCACGTATGAGGGCGACACGCCTACCCTGCGCCTCTGGGCGCCTACCGCCCAGGCGGTGGCCCTGCACCTGTTCGACGACGCGCGCACCGAGGCGGCGACGATCGTGCCGATGACGGCCGGACCGGAAGCCGGCGTGTGGACGGCGGCGGGCGCGCCGGACTGGAAGGGCAAATACTATCTGTACGAAGTGACGGTCTACGTGCCGGCCACCGGGAAGGTGGAGAAGAATCTCGTCACCGACCCGTACTCGTTCAGCCTGTCCGCCAACAGCGCGCGCAGCCAGATAGTGGACCTGGACGACCCGGCCCTCAAGCCGGATGGCTGGGATACGCTCACAAAGCCTGAGCTGGCCGCGCCGGAGGACATCGTCCTCTATGAACTGCACATCCGCGACTTCAGCGCGAACGACCTGACCGTGCCGGAGGCGCTGCGCGGGACGTATCGGGCCTTCACCGTCCGGGACTCGGACGGGAGGCGGCACCTGGAGGCGTTAGCGGACGCCGGCCTGACGCACGTCCATCTGCTCCCGGCCTTCGACATCGCCAGCGTCAACGAAGACAGGTCCACCTGGGAGGCGCCGGACCCGGCGGAGCTGGCCGCGCTGCCCGGCGACTCCGACCAGCCGCAGGCCCTCCTCGCGCCCTTCCGCGACCGGGACGGTTTCAACTGGGGCTACGACCCGCTCCACTATACCGCGCCGGAAGGTTCCTATGCCACCGACCCGGACGGTCCGGCCCGCATCCGCGAATTTCGCGAGATGGTGCAGGCCCTGAACGCCCTCGGCCTGCGGGTGGTGATGGACGTGGTCTATAACCACACCAACGCCAGCGGCCAGGCCGAGAAATCGGTGCTGGACCGGATCGTGCCCGGCTACTATCACCGCCTGAACGCCGACGGCCAGGTGGAGAAGAGCACCTGTTGCGAGAACACGGCCACCGAGCACCGCATGATGGAGAAACTCATGGTCGACTCGGTCGTCACCTGGGCCACGGCCTACAAGGTGGACGGGTTCCGGTTCGACCTGATGGGCCACCACATGCTGGAGAACATGGTCCATGTCCGCGCCGCGCTCGACGCGCTGACGCCGGCAGCGGACGGTGTGGACGGCCCCGCGATCTACCTCTACGGCGAGGGTTGGAACTTCGGCGAGGTGGCGAACAACGCCCGGGGGCGCAACGCCACGCAGCTCAACATCGGCGGGACGGGGATCGGCGTGTTCAACGACCGCCTGCGCGACGCCGCGCGCGGCGGCAACCCGTTCGGCGACCCGCGTGAGCAGGGCTTCCTCACCGGCCTGTTCACCGCGCCGAGCGATTTCCCCCAGGGCGGCCCGGACGCCCAGCGCGCCCGGCTGCTGGAGTACATGGACTGGATCCGCGTCGGCCTGGCCGGCAACCTGCGCGATTACCGCCTGCAGAACCGGAACGGCGAGACGGTGGCCGGCGCGCAGGTGCTCTACAACGGCGCCCCGGCCGGCTACACGCTCGATCCTCAGGAGAACATCGTCTACGTCTCGGCCCACGACAACGAGACGCTCTTCGACGCCGTCCAGTGGAAGATGCCCCTCTCGGCCACGCTGTCCGACCGGGTGCGCGCCCATAATCTGGGCGTCAGCCTGGTGATGCTCGCGCAGGGCGTGCCCTTCTTCCACGCCGGCGACGACCTGCTGCGCTCCAAGTCGCTGGACCGCAACAGCTACAACTCAGGCGACTGGTTTAACAAGCTGGACTTCACCTACCAGACCAACAACTGGGCCGTGGGCCTGCCGCCCGAGGGCAGCGACCGCTGGGACCTGATGCGGCCGTTGCTGGCGGACCCGGCGCTGCGGGCCGCGCCGGGCGACATCGAGGCCGCGCGCCGGCACTTCCGCGAGATGCTGGCGCTGCGCAGGTCGTCGCCGCTCTTCCGGATGCGGACCGCGGACGACATCATCCGGCGCCTGACGTTCCTGAACACCGGGCCGGACCAGGTCCCGGGCCTGATCGTGCTCGACCTGACCGACACGGAGGGCGACGACCTGGACCCGAACTATGAGCGCCTCGTGGCGCTGTTCAACGCCAACCCGGAGCCGGTCACGTTCGGCGACGACGGTCTGCGCGGCCTGGCCCTGGAGCTGCACCCCGTCCAGCAGGCCTCGGCCGACGCGCTGGTGACGACCGCGGCCTTCGACGCGGCCACGGGCGCGTTCACGGTGCCGGGCCGGACCGCGGCCGTCTTCGTGCTGCGCCAGGCCGAGCCGGAACCCACGGCGGCGCCTCCTACGGCCACCGCTCCGGCCGCGACGGCAACCCTGGTCCCGCCGACCGCCACCCGTGTGCCGCCGACGGCCACGCCGCAGCCGGCCCCGACGTCCACGCCTGTCCCGGCCGCGCCGGCGTCCGCGCCGGCCCCCTCACCGTGGGCGCTGGTCCTGGCCTTCGCCGGCGCGCTGCTGGTGGTCTACCTGGCGGCGCGGCGGCAGGTGTAGTTCTCAGTTCAGACGCTTCTCAACGCGAACGGGGCAGGCCGGCCGGCCTGCCCCGTTGTCTTCAGGTTGGCGATGGGCGAACGCCTTCCCCGGCGCCCAACTTCCGTCTACGGCGCGTTGCCGCCGGCGAAGTTGTCGAACCGGGCGCTGGCGGCGTCGCGGTAACAGATGCCCAGACGGCCGCCCTTGTTCACGAAGAAGTTGCCATGCGCGCTCTTGGTGTCCATGACGCCGATCAGGACGCCATTCTTGTACACGCGCACGGTGCCGTCGGCCAGGGCGCGCGCGCCGAGCACGTCGCCGGCTGCGAACGTGGCCGGCATCGGCGCGGCGTGGAACCAGCCGTTGAACGGCCCGGGATTGCCGGGCTGGTAGGTGTCCACGCTTACATAGCCGCCGCTCGGCAGGTAACTGACGTCGATGACGCCCTTGTTCCAGTGCGGCGATGAGCCGCCCTGGACTTTGAGCATCACGGCGTGATCGCCGCCGGCCAGGACCACGCCCGTCAGGGTCAGGCAGACTTTCTGGTCCGCGCCGTAGACGCTGGCCGCGCCCCCCTTCATCCAGTAGATCGGACCGCCGCCGAAGACCTGCACCTGTTTGGACCGGATGCTGTAGCCGCCGGTGTCACCGCGCCAGTTGCTGCCCAGCTTGCCGTCGCGGCGGTCGAAGTTGTCCAGCACCGGGCTGCACACCAGGCCCATGTCGCGGATGTTGAACGGCTGGCTGACGGCTGGGGCCAATCCCGGCGAAGTGGCGACCAGGGTGTAGCCGAAGCCCACGGTGCTGACCGAGAGGTCGGTGTACGCGGCGACGCCGGCTATGGCGTTGACCGTGGCCGTGCCGCCCAGCGTCGCGCCGCCCGGGTTGGCGCCCAGGGCCAGCGTCACCGGGCCGGAGAAGTTGACGTCCACGTTGCCATAGCTGTCTTGGGCCTGCACCACCGGCTGGATCGGCAGGGTCATGGCCTCCGTCCCGTCGCCGGGTTGAGTCGTGAAGACCAATTGGGTGGCGACGCCGCAGACGGTCGTCAGGTCCGGCTGGAAGCCGACGGCGGGCGAGGTGTCCACGCCGGTGCATAGCCAGGGCGTGAAGTCTGCGCCGGCGCTGACCGAGTCGCCGCTGCCGGGGCCCGCGCCCGAGGGGCCGGTGCTGCTTCCCCACCAATTGCGCTCCGCGTCCAGCGGGAAGGGGCTCAGGTTGTCTACGCCGGCCAGATTGCCGCTGAGGCTGTTCAGATTGAGGTCCACGTTGGCGAAGACGGTGCCGGTGCAGTTGCTGGTGCACTGGTACAACACGACGCCCGTGCCCCAGTCGCGGATGTAGTTGTTCTGGGCGGTCAGGTCGATGTCGGAGGCGCCGAAGCCGGCGTCCGCCTCCAGGCCGATGCCGGCCGCGGAGCTGTCGCCGGTCAGTTCATTGTTGATGACGATCACCTGCTGGACGCTGGCGCTGCTGATGGAGAAGGACGCCAGCGCTTCGGCCGTCATCAGCGTCTCGAAGGTCGCCGTCGTTTCGGCGGCCGGCGCGTCCTCGAGCGGCGAGGGCACATGCGCCGGCGGCGGGGCGTCCACCACCAGGCCCCAGAAGCCCGGCGAGCCGGTGCCCGCCCCCGAGGCGCTGATCACGTTGCCGTCGTGGACGCCATTGGTCTCGATAATGTAAATGCCCACCTGGTTCTCGCTCACCGTGTTGTTGAGCGTGTCCACGGTGCCGGCGCCGTAGAGCAGGAGGCCGGTGGAGACATACGCGAACGGCGTGTAGGAGTGCCGGCCGACCGTGTTGCCGCTGATGGTCGCGGTCGCGCCGCCGCTCACCTGGATGCCGTTCTGGGCGATGACGGCCGTCGGGCCGGCGCCGGTCACCGTGTTGCCCGTGATCGCGGCGTCTGAGCCGGTGTGGCTGACGGTGATGCCGTTCTTCTGGTAGGCCTCGATCAGGTTGTTGGTGATCTCGGCCGTGCCGCTGGTGCTCAGCGCCGCCCGGCCCACCTGGATGGCGACGCCGTTCTGGCAGCCGCTGAACGGCTGATCGCGGATGTCCAGGAACCGGTTGTCGTGGATGTCGGCGTGTGCGCCGTCGCGCACGAAGAGACCGTAGGCCAGCGACCCGCAGCCGGACGGGCCGGGTCCGGCGATGGTGAAGCCGGTGATCTCGGCCTCCACGCCGGCGCCCGTCACGAGGACAATGGCGGAATTCGGATCGGAGGCGGCCGGGATCGTGGCGGGCGCCTGGATGAACGTCGCCAGCCGGCCGGCCTCGCCCACCAGGGCCAGATCTTTGTTGACGGTCACCTGCTCGGGATAGCTGCCCGGCTTCACCAGCACGGTATCGCCGGCCTGGGCATAGTCCACCTCGGACTGAATGAGCGCCCCGATGCGGCGCACATGGTTGAAGGTGTACGCGCCGCTGGTGTAGCTGTACGTGCGTACATCGAAGGGCGGGTAAGCGCCCACCAGGGCCACCGTGGCCTTGTTGAAGCTGTTGTCGTTCCAGTAACTGGTCCAGTCGAACTGGGAGTTGTCGTAATCGCCGCGCGCGCGGATGTGGGCGGCGCCCGGGCCGGCGACGGTGCTAAGGCGCGTGAAGGTGTTGTTCTGGATCACCGCGCCGCCCACGGAGTACACGAACCACGGCACGCCCGTGCCGGAGCCGTTGAAGCTGATGGTCGCCCAATTCTGGCCGCTCTGATCCGTGAAGGTGTTGCCGGTGATCTGGCGCCCGCTTACCGGCCCGGAGAGGCCCGCGCCGCTGGTCAGATCAATGCTGGCGCCGGCGTCGAGCCAGTTGGCCTCAATCGTATAGCTTTGAATGTGCGACGGTCCGCTGCCGGTGTAGCGCCAGTCGTTGAAGTACACCGAACCGCCGTCGGGCACGGCGACATGGCTGTCCCGCAGCGTAAAGGCGTCGCCGATGATCTCGATGGTCTTGTTGTCCCCGGCCGTATTCGGCCCAATGCGCAGACCCTGGATCGTGACGCCGTCCCCCTCGATGAAGACGCCGCTGTAGCCGAAGTTGTTGGTGGCGTTGGTGTTGACGGTGGCGAGCACGCCGGCGTAGCTGGTGATCGGCGCATCACTCGCATCCACCCCCATCACCGTTACGCCGTTCTTGGCGATGAACAAGCCGAACTGATGCGGGCCGTTTGTGCCCAGCACCCAGCGATTCGTCGCCGTTTCGCTGTACGTCCCGGGGAGCACGCGCACCTGTCCGCCCGGCTGCACGGCGTCGATAGCCGCCTGGATGGTCTTCTTGGCGCTGGCGGGCGTGTCGCCGCCGAAGGCGTCGTCGCCGTTGACGGCGTCCGCATAGCAGATGGCCGTGCACGGCGTCTCCGGCTCGAAATCATAGGTGACCTCGTTGCCGCCGGCCTTGATCGTGAAGGCGTCCACGTTGCCGTCGAAATTCGGCCAGGGCCCGCCGGCCTTGAACTGCACGGCGCCGCCGGCGCGCACGCCGGCGTTCGGGAAGGCCGTCAGAACTTCTGTCCAGGTGCAGGGGTTGGCTTGCGGGCATACCCCGTTGCCGGGCGCGCCGGAGCTCCACCATTCGCCGGCCAGGGCGTCCCAGGTCTGCCAGGTGTTTTGGAGGACGGCGCCGCCGACGCCCGGAGTCAGATAAGGCTCAAAGACCAGCCGACCCTGCCAGGCGGTGTTGGCGTCGGTCAGATCGTAGTCCATGTCCAGTTGCAGCGAAATGGCCAGGTTGTTGCCGGCGTCGGCCGAGCTGCGATAGGTGCTGTACTGCAATACGGAAATCTGGTCGAGCCGGACGCCGGCGTAGGCGAAGGTCCCCAGCAGCTCGCGGCCGGTGGCGTCCAGGGTCATCCGGGCGCTGCCGTTGCCGAGCGGGGCCGGCGCCGGGCCGACGACGAAAGAACCGGTGGCGCTGGCGACTTCCTCGTAGAAGCCCCAGCCATTCAGGGCGCTGGGTTTGACCACCACGTTGACGGCGGCAGCCGCGTGCGGAGCGGCCCGGGCCGCGACCAGGATGATGACGACCACCGCCGTCCAGATCAGGCGCGCCGTCATCCGGTTGGCCAAAGTGTAGCGACAGAGTCGAGCGACAGTGCTCATGTCGTGTTCCTCCCTAAAGACCCAAGCGTAAGAGTATCCCCAACTGCTTAAACTCAAGAACGCCGCTGGCTGTTATCCTCGGCGTCGGCCGCCTGGCGGGCTGGCCTGATCTCAGGGTGTCTCCATGCGCTCCTCCTTTCCCCTCGCGCAGGATGAATGGCTACCTGCCGATCCGGGCCGCGCGGCCCGGCCGGAAGACGCTATGCGTTTGTGGTCTGGCGGTGGCTGAAAGTGTTGCCCCTTGTTCGCGGCTCTTAGGATAAGGCCGGGTTGTTCAGTCTGGCAATAGACGAACGTCCTGATTCCCACCTGAAGCAGGTTATAGTCACGTTAGCACAGCTCAGCCCACAACGGGGTAACAAAAGGTTGCCGACCGTAGCGGTTACGGCCGCCACAGGTAGCCCTGGCGGCGGACCGTGATGAGGTGGCGCGGGCGGCGCGGATCGGGCTCGATCTTCTTGCGCAGGCGGGAGAGATGAGGCTTGATCAGGCTCCTGGCCTCGTAGTCGCTGACGTCGTAGTCCAGCGCCGCCCGGCACAACTGATAGGCGCTCACCGGCCGCCCCTCGGACTGGACCAGCCCCCACAACAGGTAGAACTCGGTCGTCGTCAGTTCAAGCTCGCGCCCGTCGTAGCGGGCCAGCTGCTGGCCGAGGTTGAGGTCCAGCGGCCCGGAGGTCAGTTGGGCCGGGGCCGGCTGCGGCCGGTCCTCCGGCGCCAGGGCCTCGACGGCGGCGCGCATGTGGCCGGCCAGCCGGTCGCTCTGGCGCTTGGCGCGCATCAGCGCGATCTGCTCGGCCACGGTCCGGCGCAGTTCGTCCGGCCGCGCCGGCTTGAGCAGGTACTTCTGGATCTGCAGGTCGATGGACCGGACCGCGCTCTCCAGGCCGCCCTGGCCGGTGAGGATGACGATGGCCGTGTAGGGCGAGCGCAATCGCAGCGCCTCGGCCACGGCCATGCCGTCCTCGGCGCCCACGTACAGGTCCAGCAGCGCCAGGTCGAAGGCCTCGGCGCGCACGGCGGCCAGCGCCGGCCCGACCGCCGCGAAGCTCTTCACCCGGTAGCCGGCGGTTTCGAGGATGTCTTTAAGAATCTGGCGATGGTCTGGGTCGTCTTCGACGATCAGGAGGCTGGCGGAAGGAACGTCTGACATACAGCGACACCCCTGTTCCTCCACAGAACGGTGCGGCGGCGAACGACGCGACGGGCCTTAAGCTTCTGGAACTCATTATACAACCGGCGGACCTTCAACCGGGCACCGGCCGGCCGAACCCGATAACCAATTCCCTACCCCTTGTCTCGGTCGCGGTCTGCGGCTTCGGCCTCGACCGCTCGCTGCCCGTCGTCTGTCCGCGGCCCTCTGTTCGCTGTCCTCGGTTCTCTGCCATCTGTCCTCTTCGTCCTGCCTCGTCTATAATCGCCGCATGTCATTCCCGATCGCCCTCGTCTTTCATTTCAACCAGCACACTCACGAGTACGCCGCTATCGCCAGCCGGGCCTGCTACCGCGGCTTGCTCAACGTGTTGCGCGCGCACCCCGACCTCAAGTTCAATCTGCACCTGTCCGGGACGTTGCTGCGCGCGCTCAACTGGTTCGACCCGGAGGTCCTCAACCTGGTGCGCGCCGGCCTGGCCGACGGCCAGTTCGAGCTGCTCGGCAGCACGTACGCCCAGAACATCCCGTACGCGTGCGACGATTGGGACAACGCGCAGCAGATCAGCCTGCACCGCGCCGTGCTGCGGCAGTTGTTCGGCGTGGAGCCGACGGTCTTCTGGAACGCCGAACGCTGCTGGCGGCAATCGCTCGTGCCGATCATCGCCGCCGGCGGCTACACGCTCACGCTGGTGGAAGATCACATCCTGCGCGCCGCCGGTCTGACGGACCCGGTGCCGGTGCGGACGAAGTCCGGCGCCCAGGCCCTGACCTGCGTGTATGACGACCCCGTCTTCCGCGAGCGCTTCAACTATGCCGCCTGGTTTGGACGCCGCGCCCAGTTGTTCAACTACCTGGAGACGTTCGCCGAGCGGCCCGGGTCCGACCGTTTCGTGCTGGCCTATGCCGAGGACGCGGAGGCGATGGGCCTCTGGCCGTGGGAGGCCGGCTACCTGCCGCAGGCCACCTGGGCCCACCTGGACCGGCTGTTGGACGAGATCGAGGCGCGCGGCGCGTTCCGGCCCATCCACCTCTCCACGGTCCGGCCGCAGGCCGACGTGGCGGCGCTGCCGGACGGCGCGGCGCGCTGGATGGACCGGGCGTTGTTGCGCGCCGATGCGCCTTATCATGAGGCCGGCTACGAGAACTGGTTTGACTTCCTGCGCCGCTCGCCCAAGGTCCAGTATTTCAGCCGGCTGCATGAGGTGGTGCGCACGAACCTGCGCCAGGTCGGCGAGGGCCGCCGGAACGCGGCTGTCGCTCAGCCGGCGGCGACGGCGGCCGACCGGTTCTACCGCCAGGCGCTGGAGACCTACTGCAGCCACCAGTACGAGTTCGGGTGCATCGGCGTGGGCGGGCGCGGCGACTGGGGCTGGGAGAACATCCGCGCCACCTTCCTTTACACCCGGCTGGTCGAGATCGCCGCCGACCCGCAGCCGCGCCGCTGGATCGAGGACCTGAACGGCGACGGCTCCGATGAGCAACTGCTGTGCGACGGCCGTCAGCTCGTCGTCCTCACCGCTTACGGCGGGCGCCTGCTTGGCTGGTTCGACCTGGTGGAAGGGCGCCAGGCCGCCGGCAACCCCCTGGCCGTGCCCTGGGCGCCCTACGGCGAGGGGGCGTCGCAGCAGCCCAGGCTCAAGCCGGCCCCGCGCCGCTGGCTGCCGGAGACCTTCGACGCCGACCTCCGGCCCTGGAAAGGCTACAAGCGGAAGGAAGCGGCTCCGACCCGCCTGGGAAGATATCTCACGCCGGAGCTGTTCGCGCGCGACTCCGATGAGCTGACCGTCTACTTCAGCCCGCCGCCGCCGGACGGCGAGTGGCGGCCGCAGCCGGCGCAGACCGGCGCCCTGAATGACTGGCTGGCCCTGGACGAGGCGGCCGAGCTGCCGCCGGACAGCTTTCTCGATTACCGCTTCGAGCCGGAGGGCGTCGTCAGCTATCTGAATGCGCTGCTGCCGGAGGCCCGGCTGGACAAGCGCATCGCGCTGACGCCGGACGGCGTCCAGGTGCGCTATGAGCTTCAGAACCTGGCCGACCGGCCGCGCCGCGTGCGCTGGCGTCTGGCCAGCGAGCTGGCGCCCGACTACGTCGAGATGCTCCCTGTCGGCGCTCCGGCTTTGCAGCCGTATGCGCCCGGCCCGGACTCGGCCGGGGTGCGCAACGTCGCCACGGGCCGCGCCGTGCGGCTGCAGGCCTCGCGCCCCTGGGCGGCGCAGGCGCATCAGGTCCATCTGCTGGGTCTGAACCTGGAGCTGCGCTTCGAATTCGATCTGGCCGCCCGGGCGGCCGAAGCCTTCGCCGTGACGCTGCGCGTCGTGGATACCCGGCCGGATTCTTAAGATAATCTGATGCGCCCGGCCGGATTTGCGGCTATAATCACCCCCGTCGGAGGCGCGTCGCCAATCATTGCATGAACTCACGGTCCGAGGGACAAGGAGGCTGCCCGGCTCATGAAGACCCGCGTCGTCATCCTGGCCGGCGGTGAAGGCTCGCGCCTGGGCGTGCTCACCGCCAAGCGCGCCAAGCCGGCTGTCCCGTTTGGGGGCAAATACCGCATCATCGACTTCGCCCTCTCCAACTGCGTCAACTCAGGCCTGTTCGACCTGATGATCCTCACCCAGTACCGCCCGCATTCGCTCAATGACCACATCGGCGTCGGGCGGCCGTGGGACCTGGACCGCTCCTTCACCGGCGGCGTGCGCATCTACCAGCCCTACAAGGGCCGCGCCGATACGGACTGGTACGCCGGCACCGCCGACGCCATCCAGCAAAACTTCACTTTCCTCAAACACGGCCGGCCGGACTACGCCCTGATCCTGGGCGGCGACCACATCTACCAGATGGATTACTCCCGGCTGATTAATTTCCACCGGGAGAACAACGCCGACCTGACCATCGCCACCCTGCGCGTCACCCTCGACGAAGCCACGCGCATGGGCATCCTGGCCACCGACCCCGCCTACCGCGTGACCCAGTTTGTCGAGAAACCCAAGAATCCGCCCGGCAACCTGGCCTCGATGGGCATCTACATCTTCAACCTGGACGTGCTCGACCGGATGCTGTACGAGGACAGCCGGCGCCTCGATTCGTCGCACGACTTCGGCAAGGACATCATCCCGCGCATGGTCACCACCGGCATGCGCGTCTTCGCCTACCCGTTCACGGGCTACTGGGTGGACGTCGGGACCATCGACTCCTACTGGCGCGCTCACATGGACCTGCTCCGCTTCCCGCCGCTGCTGGACCTGAACGACCGGGGCTGGATCATCCACACCCGCTCCGAAGAGCGCCCGCCGGTGCTGATCCAGAGCGGCGCCACCGTGCGCGAGAGCCTGATCACCGACGGCTCGATTATCTCGCCCGGCGCCATCGTGGAGCGGAGCGTGCTCTCGCCCGGCGTCTACGTCGGCCCGCAGGCGGTCGTCCGCGAGTCGATTGTCCTGACCGACGCCTCCATCGAGGCCGGCGCGGTCGTCGAGCGCGCGATCATCGACAAAGAGGTGACCGTCGGCCACAACGCCCGCGTCGGCCGGCTGGACCCGGACAGCGCCGAACTGGGCATCACGACCCTCGGCAAGAGCGCCCAGATCCCGGGCGGCGCCGTGATCGGCCGCAACGTCGTCGTCGGCCCCAACATCATGCCGGATGATTTCCCCGGCCTGACCCTGGAAGACGGCGCCCGGCTCGAGAAACTCCCCTTCGGAAAGAAAACCAGCGCATGACGCCAGCGTCAACCTCGCCCGCTCAGAAAACGTCGCCGCGTTCAGCCGGCCTCCTGCTCCATCCCACTTCCCTGCCCGGTCCCTACGGCATCGGCGACCTCGGCCCGGCCGCTTATCGCTGGGTGGAGGCCCTGGCCTACGCCAAACAGACCTGGTGGCAGATCCTGCCGCTCAGCCCCACCGGCTACGGCGACTCGCCTTACCAGAGTTTCTCGGCCTTCGCCGGCAACCCGTATCTGGTCAGCCCGGACCGCCTGGTTGAAGACGGTCTGCTCACGCGCAGCGATATCGCCGCCGCCCTGGGCGGCGCGAGTTTCCCGGCCCAGCGCGTCGACTTCGGCCCCGTGATCCAGTTCAAGGTCCGCCTGCTGACCCGGGCCTGGGAGGCCTTCAAAGCCGGGGCGGCGCCGGCCCTGCGGCCCGAGTTCGAGCAGTTCTGCGCCGAGCAGGCCGCCTGGCTGGACGATTTCGCCCTGTTCATGACGCTCAAGGACGCGCACGGCGGCGTCAGCTGGCTGGAGTGGGACGCGCCCGCGCGCCTGCGCGACGCCGCCACGCTGGCGCGCGCCCGGAGCGAACGCGCCGATAGCCTCGCCCAACACCAGTTCCGGCAATTCCTGTTCTTCCGCCAGTGGTCGGCCCTCAAGCGCTATGCCCATGCGAAGGGCGTCCGGCTGATCGGCGACGTGCCGATCTTCGTCTCCTCGGACTCCGCGGATGTGTGGGGCAACCCCCAGCTCTTCCAGTTGGACGATCAGCGCCGCCCGACGGTGGTGGCCGGCGTCCCGCCGGATTACTTCAGCCGGACCGGCCAGTTGTGGGGCAACCCGCAGTACGACTGGGCCGCGCTCCAGCAGACCGGCTACGCCTGGTGGATCGCGCGCCTGCGCGCCGCGCTGAGCCAGGTGGACCTGATCCGCATCGATCACTTCCGCGGGTTCGAGGCCTACTGGGAGATCCCGGCCGGCATGCCCACGGCCGAGGTGGGGCGGTGGGTGAAGGGGCCGGGCGCGTCCCTGTTCACGGCCATGCAGGCGGCGTTCGGCGAGCGCCTGCCGCTGATCGCCGAAGACCTGGGCATCATCACGCCGGAGGTCGACGCGCTGCGCGAGCAGTTCCACCTGCCCGGCATGCGCGTGCTGCTGTCGACCGACGATCCGAACAACGCGCGGCCGATCTGCTGGGTCCACGAGTATCGGAAATCACGGGTCTGCTACTTCCAGTTGGGCCACGACGAGAAGGCGTACGGCGCGCCGCAGTTCGGCGAGGTGCTCGGCCGGGCGATTCGCTGGTCGGCGCTCCAGCCGGCCGTCGCGCCGCAATGATGGCAAGCACCCCGGCCGGAGGCGGCGCGGCGCGCGGAGTGCATCGCGCCGGCGCCGCGCCGGCGGCGAGATGCGCAACGTTCGCCGTGCGCATTGCGCGCAATCCCGCTTCGCGCAAGGGGGCGACCGCCCATGCGCGCCGCGGCGCGGAAGGCAGCGGCCGGCGGTGGTGCGAGAATGATGCTCTTGACCCGAGACCACGAGGCGCCGAGACGATGAGACCCCGGGCAAGGACGTGGTGTGGGCCGGTTCTCCGGTGGTTCGTGCGCGGCGCGATGCTGGCGATGCTTACCGCCGTTTCGGCCGGCGCGCTTGCCGCCGAGAATACCCCGCTCGGACCCGAGCGGCTGGCCGCCTCGGCCGACGGCAAGACGCTGTACGTCGCCTGCCGCGACGGCCGGGAGGTGCTCTGGGTCGATCCGGCCGCGGAGCGCGTCACGCGCCGCGTCGTCGTCGATGCCGAACCGACCGGCGTGGCGATCGTGCCGGACGGGAGCCGGCTGGTCGTGACCTGCGCCGCGCCGAAAAGCACGGTCGCCGTGTTCGACGCGCGATCGGGCGAGCGGCTCGCGTCGATCCCGGCCGGACATACGGCCATGGCGCCGGCCGTCGCGCCCGACGGGCGGCGGGTCTACGTCTGCAATCGCTTCGACAACGATGTGTCGGTCATCGAGCTCGAAGCGGGTGCCGAAGTGGCCCGGGTCGCGGCCGTTCGGGAACCGGTTGCCGCGGCCGTCCTTCCCGACGGCAGCGCCGTGCTCGTGGCCAACCATCTGGCGCTGGCGCGGACCGACCCGATGTTCGTCGGCGACATCGCGCCGCAGATCACGCGCATCGACGCCCGAACGCTCGAAACCACCCAGATCGCGTTGCCCCACGGCTCGCTTGGCGTGCGCGACCTGTGCATCGCGCGCGACGCGCGTTCCGCGTACGTGACCCACCTGGTCTGCAACTTCACCCTGGTGCCGATGCAGCTCGACATGGGCTGGGTCAACACGAACGTCGTCACCGTCATCGACCTGGAGCAGAACAAGCGGATCAACACGCTGGCGCTGGACGAGCTGTACCAGGGCACGGGCAATCCCTGGGGCGTGGGCCTGACGGCCGAGGGAGCGACCCTCTGCGTGGCCCACGCCGGCACCCACGCCCTGAGCGTCGTCGAAACCGCCCCGCTGCGAGGCCCCATGCTGCAAATGTTCACCTCGTCGTTCGTCGGGGCGATCGTCGACGACCCGGTCAAGGGCACGCGCCCGCCGCGCCGTGTGAAGTTGCCGGGCAACGGGCCGCGCGGGTTGGTCGTCGCCGGCTCGAAGGTCTTCCTGGCCGAGTACTTCACCGACACGATCGCGGTGGTCGATCTCGACGCGCCCGAATCGGCCCAGCCGCGGCAAATCGCGCTCGGCGGCCCCGCCACGCCGCCCGACTCGCGCCGCCGCGGCGAACTGCTCTTCAACGACGCGACGATCTGCTACGGCCACTGGCAGAGTTGCGCCAGTTGCCACCCCGACGCCCGGACCGACGGGCTCAATTGGGACCTGATGAACGACGGCGTCGGCAACCTGAAGAACACCAAGAGCATGATCCTCTCGCACCGAACGCCGCCGGCCATGGCCGAGGGGGTGCGCGAGACGGCCGAGGCGGCCGTGCGTTCGGGCATCGAACACATCCTGTTCTCGCGCCGTCCCGAGGAGGAAGCCGCCGCGATGGACGAGTACCTCAAGGCGCTGCGGCCGGCACCCAGCCCTCGGCTTGTCGACGGCAAGCTCAGCCCGGCGGCCGAGCGCGGCAAACAGCTTTTCGAGAGCGAGCGGGTC
>Ga0101944_10003416_pt1 | contig 22276 bp, 18 predicted proteins | sample DewCreD2012metaG_FD_75245 | JGI IMG/M metagenome (GOLD analysis project Ga0101944, IMG submission 75245) | Hot spring sediment bacterial and archeal communities from British Columbia, Canada, to study Microbial Dark Matter (Phase II) - Dewar... ... | reverse complement strand
GCTCGGCCTCGGGCGCGCGCTGCTCCTGGCCCTCGAAGCCGAGGCGCGCCGCCTGGGCCGGACGACGCTCGTGCTGGACACGCGCCAGGGCGACCCGGCCGAGGCGCTCTACGCCTCGCTGGGCTGGGTCAGAGCGGGCGTCATCCCGGACTACGCCCGCAGCGCCGACGGCTCGCTGCACGCCACCGTCATCTACTACAAACTGCTCGCATAGCGCGGCGATGGTCTTTTTCCTCCAGGGCCTCACCCTCGGCTTCTCGGCCTCGGTCGCGTCCGGCCCTTTCATGGCCTACCTGCTGGCCCAGACGCTCAAGCTCGGCGCGCGGCGCGCCCTGCCCCTGGCCCTGGCGCCGCTGCTCAGCGATGGCCCGATCGTGGCCGTGGTCGTGCTAGCCCTCAGCCGGATGCCGGACGGACTGCTGCGCGCCCTGCAGGTCGCGGGCGGCGCCTTCCTGCTCTACCTGGCCTGGGGCGCGCTTCGCCTGGCCCGCGCCGCGCCGATCCTGGTCGCGCCGGCCGCCGGAGCGCAGCTCAGCCTGATCCAGGGCGCGCTCATGAACCTGCTTAATCCCAACCCCTGGATCTTCTGGAGCGTCGTCGGCGGGCCGCTCCTGCTGGAAGCCTGGTCGCGCGCCGCGCACCTGCCGCTCGCCTTCCTGGCCGGCTTCTATCTCACCCTCATCGGCGGCACGGCCGGCTTCATCGCGCTCTTCTCGGTCGCGCACCGGCTCGACCCCCGGGTGACGCGCGCCCTCAACCTGGCCTCGGCCGCGGCCCTGCTGGTCTTCGGCCTGGTCCAACTCTATCGCGGGCTTTTTCTGGGATGACGGGGAGCGACGGGTTGGCCGCCGCCGCGCCGGCACCGGCGGAGGTCCGGGAACGGCTCGCCGCCGCGCTGGCGGCCCGCGCCCCGCTTCTGGAGACCGACCCGCGCCATGAATCGGCCTGGCGGCTGATCAACGGCTTCGTCGAGGGCGCGCCGGACCTGGCGGCCGAGGTCTACGCGCGCACCCTCGTCCTCCGCCACCACGGTCTCGCGCCCCCGCCGCCCGGGGTCCAGTCCTTTTATCTCGAAGCGCTCCCGTGGCTGCGGTGCGTCGTGGTCAAGGCGCGCCACGGCGCGGATGAGGCGCGGCGCGGCGTGGTGACGTACGGCGCCGCCCCGGACACGCGCCTGCGCGAGGCCGGCGTCCGCTACGCGCTGGACCTGCGCCTGAACCAGGACACGAGCTTCTACCCGGACACGCGCGGCCTGCGCGCCTGGGCGCGCGAGAACCTGGCCGGGAAGACCGTGCTGAATGCCTTCGCCTACACGGGCAGCCTGGGCGTGGCGGCTCTGGCCGGCGGCGCCGCCCGCGTCGTCCAGCTGGACCGCAGCCGCGCGGCTCTGGACCTGGCCAAAACGTCTTACACGCTCAACGGCTTCCCGATCCGCAAGGCCGACTTCCTGGCCGAGGACTTCTTCCGCGCCGCCGGCCGGTTGCGGCGCTCCGGCGCGCTCTTCGACTGCGTGATCGTGGACCCGCCGTTCTTTTCGGCCACGGCCGGCGGCCGGGTGGACCTGGTGCACGCGAGCGAGCGCCTGCTCAACAAGGTCCGGCCGCTGGTCGCCGATGGAGGCTGGCTGGTGGCCGTCAACAATGCCCTGTTCCTCAGCGGCGCCGAGTACATGGGCGTGCTTGAGTCGCTGTGCGCCGACGGCTATCTCTCCCTCGAGGCGCGCCTCCCGATCCCGCCCGACTGCGCCGGCTACCCGGAGACCACGGTCCGCGCCCTGCCCGCCGACCCGAGGCCGTTCAACCACGCCACCAAGATCGCGGTCCTGCGCGTGCGGCGCTGACCACGGAGGCCGTGGCGCGGCGCACGCCGGCGCCCGTTGCGCCTTGACCCGCCCTCCTCAGCGGCTATAATGCCCGCAGACGCTGCGCTTCGTTATTGTCCCATTCGTATCATGACTGCCCTGCCGTATCCGCGCGCCGAGGCGCGGGCTTCTGCGCCGCCCAGGCCGTTGCGCCTCTCGCTCATCCTGCCGGCCTACAACGAGGCCGCCGCCCTGCCCACGGTGCTGACCGATGTTTTCACGGCGCTGGAGGCCGCCCTGCCGGGCCGCTTCGAGGTGCTGGTGGTGGACGACGGCTCGTCCGACGACACCGTCGCCGTCGCCCGCGCCTTCCCGGTCCGCGTGGTGCGCCACCGGACCAATCGCGGCAAGGGCGCGGCCGTGCGTACCGGCCTGGCCCGCGCCCGCGGCGACGTGATTGTGGTGATGGACGCCGACGCCACCTACCCGGCCGCCGCCATCCCGCGCATCGTCGAACTGCTCGGCGAGTACGACCTGGTGCGCTGCAACCGTCCGCGCCGCGCCGAGCACATGCCGTGGCTCAACCGGCTGGGCAACCGCCTGTTCGACTGGCTGCTGGCGCTCTCGCACGGCCTGGACGGCTCGGACCACCTCAGCGGGCTGTACGGCCTGCGGCGCGAGGCGCTCCTCCGGCTGCGGCTGGAGGCGGAAGGCTTCGACCTGGAGGCCGAGATCGGCATCAAGGCCCGCGTGCGCGGCCTGCGCATCACCAGTTTCCCGATCCCCTATCATTCACGCCTGGGCGAGAAAAAACTGAACGCCTGGCGCGACGGCCTCCTGATCCTGGGCCGTATCGTCGCCATGCTTCTGCTCTACAATCCGCTGGCCACGTTCGTGCTGCCCGGCTTCGTCGTCATGGTCGCCAGCATGGCGCTGGCCGCCGTGCTGAGCCTCGGCCCGATCGTCACGCCCTTCTTCGGCCTGGACATCCACAGTTTCATCGTCGTGACCCTCGGCGTGCTGGCGTCGTTCCAGCTGATCGTCTTCGGCCTGGCCGCCGCGCTGTACGGGGTGGAGGCCGGTTACCGCCCGGCCCGCTGGCTGTTGCAGCTCAGCGCGCGCCCGGTGCGGTTGTCCGGCGCCGTGCTCGGCCTGACGACGGCCGCGGCGGCCCTGTTCTATCTGGTCCGGCTCACGTACGGCTGGCTGGCGAGCGGCGCCGGCCTGTTCTCCGGCCTCCAGCACGTGGTGCTGGCTTCGACCTTGCTGGTGTTCGGCCTGCAGCTTCTCTCGGCGTCGCTGTTTCTATCCATCTTCGCCGGCCGCCTGGAACGGCTCCAGAGGCAGCCGACGGCCGGCCTGGTCCCGGCCGCCGAAGACGTGCTGGATGAGTGAGCGCCCCGCGCCGCTCGTCTCCGTGGTGGTCGTCCTCTACAACAGCCGCGACCATCTGGACGAGTGTCTGGCCGCCCTGGAGGCCGATACGGCTTCGCCGGCCTTCGAGGTCTGGGTGGTGGACAACGCCTCAGCCGACGGCGGCGCCGAACTGGCCGAGGCGCGCGCCCATGGCTGGCCGCGCCTGCAAGTCCTGCGCAACCCCGTCAACCGCGGCTACGCCGGCGGCGTCAACACCGCCCTGCCCCGTCTGCGCGGCGAGTTCGTGGCCGTGCTCAACCCGGATTGCGTCGTCACGCCCGGCTGGCTGGGGCCGCTGGTGGATTGCCTGCGCGCCCACCCGGCCGCCGGCGCCGTCAACCCGGTCCTGCTCCTCAACGAAGACGCGCCGGCGCCGCGCCTGAACGCGGCCGGCCAGGACGTGCACGTCACCGGCCTGGGCTTCAACCGCGGCCTGTGGCGGCCGCGCGCCTGGGCCGGCCGTGAGCCGCACGTCGTCTCCGGCCTGCAGGGCGGCGCCTTTTTGATCCGGCGCGCGCTCCTGGAGCAGATGGGCGGCTGGGACGAGAGCGGCTTTCTCTACCATGAGGACGTCGAACTGTCCTGGCTGGCGCAGCTCATGGGCCACGACCTGTATTGCGCGCCCGCCTCCGCCGTCTGGCACCGCTACCACCTGACGATGTACCCGGAGAAGCTCTTCCTGCTGGAGCGCAACCGCTGGGCGATGCTGGCCACCCACCTGCGCGCCGGCGCGCGCTGGGCTCTGGCCCCGCTGCTGCTCGTCACCGAGGCCCTGATGTGGATGTATTGCCTGCTGCGCGGGCCGGAGTTTCTGCAGGCCAAGTGGGCCTCCTGCCGCTGGGTGCTGGGCCGGGCCGCGGAGCTGCGCCGCCGCCGGGAGCAGGTCGAAGCGCTGCGCCGCCGCACCGACCGCGAGCTGCTCGCGCGCCTGCGCTGGAATTACGCCTGGGACCAGTTCTTCAGCCTCGGCCGTGAGCGCGGGCCGTCGCAACGCCGGCCCGCCGGCGGGATGCCGGTCTCGCTCGACGGCCCCGGGCAGGCGACGGGCCGCCAGTGACGCAAGCCGCCGTCGTCATCCTCACCTACAACAGCCGCGCCTTCCTGGACGATTGCCTGGCGAGCGTGCGGCGGCTCTCCACCCCGGTCGAGGTGGTCCTGGCCGATAACGGCTCGACCGACGGCACACTGGACCACGTGCGCCGAAACTGGCCGCACGTGCGCGCGCTCGACCTCGGCCGGAATTGGGGCTTCGCGGGCGGCTACAACCGCGCGCTGGCCCAGGTGACGGCGGACTGGCTGGCGCTGATTAACCCGGATGCCGCACCGGCGCCGGACTGGCTGGCGGCGCTCCTGACGTTTGCGGCCGAGCACCCGCGCGCCGCGATCCTGGGCGGTAAACTGCTCTTCGGCGGCGCCGACGCCGGACAGCGGATACTGCAATGCGCCGGGACGCGCGTCACGGACGCCGGCACGGCCTTCGAGGTGGGCTGGGGCGAGCCGGACCGGGGCCAGTACGACGCGGCGCAAATCACGGCCTCGGTCCCGGGCGCGGCGCTGTTGATCCGCCGGACCGCCTGGCAGGCCCTGGGCGGCTTTGACGAAAGCTACTTCACTTACCTGGAGGACGTGGACCTGTGCTGGCGCGCGTGGCTGGCCGGGCACGAGGTCTGGTACGTACCGCAGGCGGAGGCCCGCCATTATTTCGGCGGGTCAGCCGGCGGACGGGCCTCGCCCTTCCGCATCCGCTGGATGCAGCGCAACCGCTACGCCAATATGCTCAAGCATCTGGAGGCCGGCACGCTGCTGCGCGGCGCCATCACCTCGGCCGGCTATGACCTGTATCGCATGCTAGAATTCGCCGGGCAGGGTCAGTGGGCCGGGCTGCGCGCGCTGGCGGCCGGGACGCTGGCCTTCTGGAGCGCTCTGCCCGATCTGCTGGCGCAACGCCGGCGTCTCCAGAAGCGGCGCCGCGTGCGCGACGCCGATCTGCGCGCGCGCGGCCTGCTCGTCCCGGCGCTGGCGGCGTTCCGCGAGTATCGCCGGCTGGCCCGGCTGCCCAGGTCGCACGCGGCCTGAGGCGCGGCCCGAGGAGTCGTGTGTGTTCGCTTCATTATCCGAGATTATCAAGTACCGCGAGGCCGCCCGGCTGTTGACGCTGCGCGAGCTGCAGGTCCGCTACAGCAATTCGGCGCTGGGCGTGGTGTGGAGCCTGTTTCATCCCCTGGTGCTGACGGCGTTCTTCACCTTCGCCTTCACGGTCCTGCTCCGGAACGACATCCCGGCCTATCCGGTCTTCTTCCTGGCCGCGCTGTTGCCGTGGAACTTCTTCAGCCTCTCGGCGGTCAACGCCACGGTGTCCATCACGGGCAACTCGCCCCTGGTCAACCGCGTGTACTTCCCGCGTGAAGTCCTGCCGCTGGCCGCCGTGTCGGCCAATGCCGCCAACTTCCTGATCGCGCTGCTGCCGCTGGCCGGGCTGATGGTGATCCTGGGCGTCCCCTTCCGGGCCTCGCTGGCCTGGTTCCCGGTTATCCTGAGCGTGCACTACGTCTTCACGCTCGGCCTCGGGCTGGTCCTGGCCGCCTTGAACGTGTACCTGCGGGATGTGCAGCAGATCGTGGAAGCCCTGATGCTGCCGCTCTTTTTTCTGACGCCGGTGATCTATTCTCTGGCCGGCCAGGGCGTCTCCAATGACCTGCAGCGCCTGGCGCTGATCGTGAACCCCATGGCGGGTCTGGTGACGCTGTATCGCCAGATCATCTATTTCGGCCAGAACCCGGACCTGAGCCTGCTGGCGGTGACGGCCCTGGAAGCGCTGGCGGCGTTGCTCATCGGGTTGGCGACCTTCCGGCGTCTCAGCCCCCATTTTGTCGATGAACTCTAAAGCCGGCCGGCGGCGGCGATGGGGCGTCCCCTCGGCCGCGGCTTTCCTGGCGCTGTGCGTGGCGGCGCGGCTGGCGCTTGGGCTGGCGCACAGCCTGATCACGCCCCCGTGGGAGTCGTACGACGAGCAGGGCCATTTCGAGTACGCGCGCTACATCGCCAAATATGGACGCCTGCTGCAGCCCGGGGACCCGGAAGCCGACGCCATCTGGTCCAAGTTCCAGCCCCCGCTCTACTATTTGATCGTGGCGCCGGCGCTGCGCGGCTTCGATCTGGGCGATCGCTTCCAGGCGCCGATCCTCAACCCCTTTCTGGTCAACGGCGACGCCGGCGTGAATTACGCGGCGACGCCGGACCGGCCGCAGGGCTTAGAGCAGCAGACGATCCGGGCGCTGCGCGCCGGCCGGGCCGCGAGCGGCCTGATCAGCGCCGCCAGCCTGATCTTCGTCTACATGACCGCGCGGCGCTTATGGCCGCGCCAGCGGCGGCTGGCGCAGACGGCGACCGTGCTGTACGCGTTCTGGCCGCAGTTCATGTTCATCGGCAACATGATGACCAATGACCTGCTCGTCACCAGCCTGGCGGCCGTCGCGTTGTACCTGATCGTCAGCCTCCTGCAGGATGGCGTGCGGCCGGGGCCTCTGGCCGCCCTTGGGCTGGTGATGCTGGCCGCCATGCTCACCAAACTCAACGGGCTGGCCCTGATCCCGGCGGCCCTGGTCGCGCTCCTGGCGCCCGCGGCGGATCCGCCGCGCGGGCGGCGCCTGGCGCTCATCGGCCTGCTGGCCGGCGCGGTCCTGATCGGGCTGTTTCTGCTCGGCTCGCTGGACTTCGTCACCGGGCACGTGTTTCAGTTCAGCACCGTCCAGCGCCTGGTGAACAACCTCCTGGCTCAGGCGCTCAGCCCGCAACAGGCCGCCGCGGCCCTGCGTGTGGCCGCCTATGGCCTGTGGACTTTTTTTGCCTCGTACGGCTGGGGCAACCTGGAGACCTTCGGCTGGCTCTACTGGCTCTGGCTGGCCGGGATGGCGGCGGCCGGGATCGGCCTGGCGCGACGCCGGCGGCCGGAGGACGCCGGGCTGCCCGGGGCCGTCGGCCTCGCGGTCGGCCTGACGGCGGCCGGCGTGGTCGGCTTATCCGGCCTGCTGTCCATCGCGCAGAACGATCCTTTCCTGGTGGTCGGCCGCTACTGGCTGCCGGCCCTGCCAGGGCTGACGCTCGTCCTGGCGGTCGGCTGGCGCCGGCTGGCGCCGGCGCGTGATCGGGCCCTGCAGGCCGGCGCGCTCTTCATGATCCTGGTAAGCTGGCTGGCGCCCTTCGCCGTTATCGCGCCCGCTTACGCCAAGCCGCGCCCGATGGACGCGGCCCAGGCCGCGCAACTCCAGACCTCGGCCGCCGCCGTTTTCGGCGGCGACCTGCGGCTGCTCGGTTTCCTGCCCATAGCGCCGGCCCACCCCGATTCGGCCGCCCGCCTGACCCTGTGCTGGGAGGCCCGCGCGCCGTTGACCGAGAACTACCCGTTGCTGTTGGAGGTGGTCGGACCGGACGGCCAGGGATATGGACGTCTGATGACGTACCCGGGCCGCGGCAATTACCCGACCCGGCTCTGGGAGCCCGGCCGTCCCTTCTGTGACGATTACGCCGTGCCGATCCGGGGCGACTTCCCGGCGCCCGCCCTGGGCGAAGTGCGCCTCCAGTTTCAGACCGAGCCGTTCGGGCCGGCCCTGCCCGTCACCGGCCCGGACGGCAGCCAGCGCGGGGCGGACGCGCGGCTGCCGCTGGTGGTGCGCTCCACCACGCGCGCGCCCGAGCCGGCTCATCCGCTGCCGTACCGTTTCGGCGACGAGGTGAGGCTGCGCGGGATCGATGTCGCGGCCCTGACAGACGGGCGGACCGGCTGGCGGGTGACCCTGCACTGGGAGGCGCGCGCGCCGGTCGGCGAGGAGTACAAGGTGTTTGTCCACCTGCGCGACACGCCGCAGACCGCGTACGCGCAAAGCGATCAGACGCCGCGCCGCAACACTTACCCCACGCGCTATTGGACGCCGGGCGAGACGGTCCTGGATGAGCACGACCTGGTGCTGCCGCCGGGCCCGACGCCGACGCTGGAGCTGTACATCGGCCTGTACCGGCCGCAGGACGGCGCGCGGCTGCCGGTGTTCGGCGCTGAGGGACAGGCGCTGCCGAACGCCGAGGTGCGCCTCCCCTTCCCGATCACGGATTGACCAGCGCAAACACCCAGGCGGCGCCATTGCTGTAGAGCAGGCGATAGCGCGGCGAGCCGACGAACATCTCCGGCTTGAGCACGCCGCCGCGCGCCCCGATGAAGACGTGCGTCACGCCGCCGTCCTGCAGGAGCGCCAGCGCTTCCGGCGAGTCGGCGTCGCGCAGCGCCGCCAGACGCTCGTTGAAGGCGCGCACCTCCGGCTCCCAGGTCGGCTCAAGCCAGTAGTCGAGCGGCGGCATCGTCGTGCGCCGCCCGGTCAGCGGCCATACCCAGGCCCCGCCATCCGGCCCGGACCAGGTCGTGACCTGCCATCGCCAGCTGTTCGTCAGGAAGACGGCCTCCGCGGGCGTATGGTCCGCGACCCAGGCGAGGGCCGCGCGGTCATCGGGCGTCGCCAGCACGGTCAGTGGATTGAGCGCCAGCACCTGTCCGCGCAGCCCGCGCAGGCCGAGGGCCGCCGCGAGCCCGGCCAGAACCGCGATGAGCAGCAGCCCGGCGCACGCCGGGCGCCGCCGGCTCCAGACCCTGGCCAGCGCCCAGAGCCTTTCGGCGCCCCAGCCTACCAGGAGCGCGCCCGGCACAAACAGCGAGATGGCCCAGGAGTTGTTGTTGACCAGCCACGAGCCCGGCCCAATGTTGAGCAGCGCGAAGGTCACCGCCAGCCAGCCGGCCATCACCCACACCGGCCGCTCCCGCCGCCACAAACCCCACGCCAGCGCCAGCAGTCCGAACGCGATCCAGGCGCGGTCCAGATCATTCTGAAAGTATTGGACCGGGAAACTGTTGTAGCCCTGCGGCGACGCCAGCTGGCCGGGTTCCCGGAGGATCGGCTGAAGCCAGTGCTCCCATAGACGCCAGAGCCAGGGCCACGAACATCCGGCGGCCAGCGCCGCCGCGCCGCCCAGCCATTTCCAGCCGCGGCGCCTCCCGGCCGCCAGGGCGGCCCAGGCGAAGGTCGCATAGAAACCGAGCACGCGGTAGTGGGTGAAGACCAGGCCGCTGGCGAGACAGGCGACCAGGACCAGCCAGACCCAGCGCGGCCAGGCCCCGGCCAGGCCCCGGCCGACCAGCCGCCAGGTGGCCCCGAGCAGAGGCGCCAGCACGACCAGGCCGGCCAGCTGAGTGTAACGGCCCCAGGAGACGTAGTACGCCGGGAACAAAGACACCAGGCCCACCAGGCCGGCCCCGACCACCGCCGCGCCCGGCCGACGGGTGAGGGCGACGATGAAAGCGGCGACGGACACAGGCGCCAGGCCGTTGAGGACCTGGCCCAGAAACAGAAAAACATCGGTCAGAGGCTGCGCCGTCAGCCAGTGATAGGCCACGGCCAGCCCGTGGAAGCCGAAATGGTACGTGAAGTGCTGCACCGGCAGCAGCGGCGCGTAACTCGCCGGCACCTGGCCGATCTCCATCAGGAGGCGCGCCACCACGAAATGATGCGGCGAGTCGACCCACGCGGGCAGCGCCAGATCCCGCACCGCCAGCAGGCGTGCGCCGACGCTGACGACCACCACCCCCACCAGGGCCAGGTCGGACCCGGCCACGGCCGGCCAGCGCCAGCCGCGGCCGCGCCAGCGGAGGAACGCGCTGACGGCCGCGGCGGCCCCGATCAGGCCGTAGGCCAGATTCAGCCTCTCAGGCGTCCAACGCAGCCCGATCACCGTGAACCATTGCCACAGCAGAGGCGCGCTGGACAGGCTCAAGGCCAGCGCCAGCCCCCAGTCTTCAATCCTCCCGCCACGCGACCGCAGCCGGTCGGGGAGCAGCTGCAGCAGCAGGAAGCCGGGGGCGAAGAGCACGAGCCACAGCGGCGCGGCCGCGCGGGCGAGCTGGAGCAGAGACAGAAACGCATCGCGCAGGATGTCAGCCGGCAGATACGTGTAGGTGGTGGTAAAGCGCAGGTCGCTGACCCCGGCGCGGTCCGCGGCGCGCAGTTCGCCGCGCGCGTACCCATCCAGGCTGTAAGCCCAGACCGTCGCGCCATTGGCGTCCCCGCCCGACAGTTCGAGCGTGTAGGTCTGTCCGGCCGAGTCCGGCTGAGGCGCGAAGCTCAAACGCAGGGGAGCGTTGTGGACCAGGCCGGTAAACGTCGCGGCCGCGATCAGGCGGCCGTCGGCCGAGTTCAGCCGCAGCGTCAGCGGCGCGCCGGGCGGCGCGTCGTCGTAGACGACGGCCAGCAGCTCGACCGCCGACAACCCGTTCCGCGCGGCGATGAAAGTCTGGGTCACCACCTCCGCGCCGCGCGGGAGGGGCGCGGCCCGGTCCAGGCGGGGCTGTTCCTGGTCGCTGGCCGTGAGCGGGCCGGGCCGGGCCAGGACCAGACCGGCGGCCACGGCCAGCGCGGCGACGAGACGGCTGGCCATGGCGCCAGGCGGGAGCGCGGGCCATCCGAACAGCCGACGGGTCTCAACTGGACTGGCCATAGCCTGATTATATAAAATGGGAGGGATGAGCTTTCCTCACCGCTTCGTCGGCCGGCTGGCGCTGGCCGTGGCGCTGGCGGGCGCGCTCACGGCTTCAACCCAGGCCGCGGCGCTGTCGGCGCCCGCCACTGAGACGTGGGAGACCGTGCTCGCCCGGGCAGAACACTGGCCGGGCGAGGCCGAGCTGGCTCGGGCCGGGACCGCGCTCGCCATTGACGCGCCGGAACTGGCCCGGCTCGGGGTGCGAGTCTGGCGCGCGCCGGCCTCCGCCGCCGGCGACCTCCTCGCCCGGCTGCGGGCTGCGCCGGGCGTGATCTTTGCCGATCGGGCGCGTCGGGTGTACGCGCTGGAGACGCCCGACGACCCCGGCTGGGATCAGCAGTATGGCCCGGTGGCCATCCAGGCGCCGCAAGCCTGGGAGATCACAACCGGCGCGGTCTCCATCACCATCGCCATCCTGGATACGGGCATCGACCTGAACCATCCTGACCTGAGCGCGAAATTGATTACCGGGACCACCTTCGTCACGGGCACGATCACGGCGCAGGATGACCACGGCCACGGCACGCACGTCGCCGGCATCGCGGCCGCGATCGGCGACAACGGCGCCGGCATCGCCGGGATCGATTGGGGGGCGCGGCTCATGCCCGTCAAGGTCCTGGACCGCTACGGGCAAGGCGAGGACAGCGACGTGGCGGCGGGGATCGTGTGGGCGGCCGATCACGGGGCCGACGTGATCAACCTGAGCCTGGGCGGCGGCTGTCCGTCGCCGGTGATGGAGTTGGCGGCGACCTATGCCTACACGATGGGGGTCACCGTGGTAGCCGCCGCCGGCAACACCGGGGCATTCGGCGTGCTCTGCCCGGCCGCCTTCCCGACCATCATCGCGGTGGCCGCGACCGACTTTGGGAACCTGCGGGCCGGCTACTCCTCTTACGGGCCGGAAGTGGACCTGGCCGCGCCCGGTTCCGGCATTTATTCCACGCTGCCGGACGGCAACTACGGGACGAAATCCGGCACCTCGATGGCGGCGCCGCACGTCGCCGGGGCCGCGGCGCTGCTGGCCGGCCGCCCGTCCTTCGACACCCCGGACGCCATCCGGGCGGCCCTGGCGTACACGGCGCTCGACCTGGGCGCGGTGTGCCGGGACGACGACTATGGCGCGGGCCTGGTCCAGATCCAGGCGGCCTTGCTGTACAATCCGCTCGCTGAGCACCCGCCGCGCTGCTTCCAGCACTATCTGCCGGCGCTCAGCCGCTAAACCCGAGACATGGTCGAACCCAACGAGGAGAAACTCAGCGACCGCGAGCAGGAGATCCTGCGCCTGGTGGCGACCGGCGCCAGCAACAAGGAGATCGCGGCGCAGTTGACCATCAGCCCGAACACGGTCAAGGTCCATCTGCGGAACATCTTCAGCAAGATCGGGGTCGCTTCGCGGACGGAGGCGACGCTGTATGCGATCCAGCAGGGCTATGTGACCATGCCGACCGGGGCCGCCGCGGAGCTGCCCTTGGTCCAGGATGGCGTCCGGGCGCCGGAGCCGACCTCCAGGTCGGCCCGGCGCTGGCTGTATCTGAGCGGCGCGTTGGCCCTGATCCTCGGCCTGACAATGCTGGGGCTCACGGCGGCGCGCCGTTGGGCGCCGCCGACGACGCCCACGGCCGCCACCCGCCCATTGTCACCTGCCGTCGGGAGATGGGAAACACGCGCGCCGCTCCCCACGCCCAGGCGCGCGCTGGCCGCGGCTGTCTACGAAGGCCAAATCTACGCGATGGGCGGGGCCACAGCCGAAGGCGTAACCGGCGTGGTCGAGCGCTTCGACCCGGACACAAACACCTGGCAGGCCCTGGCGCCCATGCCGCAGCCCGTGGCCGAGATCAGCGCCGTGGTGATCGGCGGCCTGATCTACGTGCCGGGCGGGCGCACGGCGGACGGCACTCCGACTGATCGCCTCGCCGTGTATGATCCGCGCCGGGACGCCTGGGAGACGCGCGCGTCTCTGCCACGCGCCATCAGCGCGTATGCCCTGGCCGCCTTCGAGGGGAAGCTGTATCTCTTTGGCGGCTGGGATGGGCAGCATTACCTCAACGACGTCTACGCCTACATCCCGGACCTGGACCGCTGGGAGCCCAGGACGGCGATGCCGACCGCCCGCAGCCTGGCCGGGGCGGCCGTCGCCGGAGGCCGGATCTACGTGGCGGGCGGCACCGAGGGCGGAGACGCGCTGACCACTCTGGAGGTGTTTCTGCCCGACGCCGATCAGCGCGGTGAAACGGCGTGGCTGCCAGGACCGGCTCTGCCGGCCGGCCGTTCGGGGGCGGGTGTTATCGGGATCTCAGATGTCGTTCGGGTCATCGGCGGCGCAGGCGCCGCCGAGCCGCAACAGCTGTTCCTTGACCGGCAGGGCGGCGCCTGGCAGATCGTCGAATCGCCCGATCTTCCGGCCGTGTCACAACCGGCCCTCGTCCTCAATGGGGCGTTCTTGCACCTGCTGGGCGGACAAGTCGGCGAGAGCCCGTCCGCTCAGCACAGGGCCTATCAGGTGATCTACCTCATCCCGCTGCCGTTCTTATCGCCGTAAACCTTTCCCCGATGGCCGGGCCGGGCGCTAAGGCCAATCCACATACAGCACGCCGAGCATGCTTCCCTCGTCGGCGCGTAGTTCCACCAGGCGGGGCGTGCGATCTTCGGGCCCATTTTCGACCACGCGCCAGTCATAGGGAGCCCAGACAAACACGTAATAACGCCCCGGCGCCAGATCGGCAAGCGCAAACCGGCCGGCCGCGTCGGTCTGGCCGGCATAATCGCCTCGCGCCGGGTCGGGGTCGCCGACCACGGGCGGCGGCTCGTCGCCATTGGGGCCGGTGGCCGGCGTGAAATAGAACCCGGTGTGAACAACAGCGCGATTCTCCCGGTGTGAGAAGAGGACACCAGCGACGGAGGCCCGGCCGGGGCCTGGCGCCGGCGCAGCCTCCGGCAGGGCCGGGATGCCGAGGGCGACCGTCGGGATGCCGTCGCCCGGCGCAGGATAGCTCCCCAGCGCCGCCGATCCGGGAGCCGGGTAACCGCCCGCCGGGCCGTCGGCCGCGGGCGTCGGCTGAACCGAGGCGGGCGGCGGGGAGGTCGTCGCCGAGCCGCACGCCGCCAGGCTGATGACCAACAATCCAAGCGTAATCAGGTTGAGTCTTCGGGACATCGTCTTTCTTGCTCTTGAAAAGAAAGCGGCCAGCCATCTCTGGCTGGCCGCTATGACGTCGCGGCAAGCTCAACAGCCTATTTCGTGAACAGGCCGTGCGCCATCAACTCATCGCCGCTGGGGGCCGTCGTCTTGGTCAACTGCACGAAACCGTCCAGCGCCACCCCGTTCGTGGACTCGACCGTGAGGGTGCCGTACCAGCCATCCGGGACCGGCGTCACCCCCGTGCCGGTGGGCAGCCGGTGATTCAGGATCAGGCTGCCGCCGGCCGGGATGCTCAGGCCGTTGACCGTGATGTTGCTCGCGCTGCCGCCGCCGCTGACATAGGCCGACGAGGGCACATAGGTCAGGTTGACCGTCGCCGCCGTGCTCTGATTGAGGTTTTGGATCGTGACGGCCGTGGCAAACCCGTTGCCCAGGCGCTTGGCGACCAGGGGCACGAGCACCGTCGTGGCCGTACCGGTGCCCTTGATGGCCTCGTAGGCCGCCGCCCCGGGCGTAACCCCCGGCTGTCGCATCTGGACAAACGCCACCACGTTGCCGGTCGAGTTAATTCGGCAGGAGCCGAACCAGCCGGACTGCGGGATGTTGACCGTGTCGGCCACAGGATTAAAGAACACCGACTCGTTGTTGGCCACGGCTGCGGTATTGCTGGCCGTGAAGTTGGTGCCCGGGCTGGCCGCATCCTTGGTGCACGTCATCTGGATGCCGCCGGCCGCAATCGTGCCGCCGCTGAGGTTCTGGACGGTCACCGGCGTGCTCAGGTTGTTGCTCAGGCGCGACGTGAACAGCGGAATGTACCACAGCGTCGCCAGGTTGCTCTGCGAGAAGGCGTTGAAGGTCTGGAGCTGGTCGGCGCCGGCGAACAGGTTAGAGACCACGCTGATCTTTTTGCCGCTGGCCGCCGTCACCACCGCCGAGCCGAACCAGCCATCAGCCACATTGGCGCTGGACTCGTCGTCAAGGTCATAGTAGTAAGTAGCGCCCTGGGCGATGGTGATGTTGGGCTTGGTGTAACTGGCGCCCGGGCTGGCGGACGCTTTCACCAGCTGGATCGACACTGTGACGGAACCGGTGTCCGCATTCTGGACCATGATCTGGCTGTTGGTGCCGTTCAGCCGGCGGATGACCAGGGGCACGTAGTAGGTGCTGTCGGTCGCCGACGAGCCGATATAGGCGCCGCTGGTGGGGACCTGGCCCCGCGCCAGGATCTGCACGACCGCGCCGAGCGGTTGGTCGGAATTCACCACCGCCGAGCCTCGGCCAGCCGACATCGTGGCATCAAAGTACTGAGCCACAATCGCCTGACCACCGTTAGCCGGGATGACAAGATTCGTAGAGCTGGAAGACGCCACCCAGTTGCTGCCATCCTCTTTGTAGTAATTGACCGTCACCGTCGCCTGTTGATTGCCCAGGTTAACCAACGTGTAGTTGGTGCTGAGGCTCTTGGCCGTGGCCGCAGCGCCCACGACGCCGACCGCCACCGCGGCGACAACGACAACGGACATTATGGAAAACAATATCTTTCGGAAACGCGCCGTAAGCATAAAGCCTCCAGTGAGTTGGTTGGTTGGGTTTGATATACTGCATTCCACATCCACCCGCAATAACCATTCAGTAGTAAGTCGAGAATGAGTGTAAAGCAGAGCAGGCGCAGGTTGGATGCAAGGCGCACTAATCCTATTGGGTGAGTGGCTTTATGTCCTGACTTGTCGATTTGATGGTTCTCAACTTAGCGATTAGACTTGCGCTAACGAGTGCAAATTGTTGTTTATGTTTTGCGTTGCCCAGAAGATTGAGCCAGGCCATGAAGATCTCCGACTCGCCTTCCCCGACCAGTTATGACCCCGGAGAGTATTGGGAGACTCACCTGCGCCGCCGGCCCGGCTTGTTGGGTACCGGGCATCGCCAGTTCTCCCTCACCTATAACGAGGTGATGTATCAGATTGCGACCGAGCGCCTGCGCGCGGCGCTGGATACCGCCGGCATCGACCTTAAGGGGAAGGCTATCCTGGACGTAGGCGCCGGCTTTGGGTACTTCATACACCGTTTTGAGGCGTGGGGCGCGGGCTCAATCACGGGTATCGAACTTACCAGGGTGGGCGTGCAGGAGTTATGTCGCGCCTTCCCCCAGCACACTTTTATCCAGGCCGACATCTCCACGCCCGATCTCGCGCTCCCGCAACGCTTTGACCTGGTCAGCGCCATCAGCATGATCTTCCATATCGTGGACGAGGCGCATTTTCGCCAGGCGCTTAACAACCTGTGCGCCCACGTCAAACCGGGCGGCTGCCTGCTGGTTGTGGACGCCTTTCGACCGACCGGCCTCCCCACCGCCGCGCATGCCCGGCTCCGCGGTCTGGCGGCTTACACGCCCATCCTGGCCCAGCAGGGCTTCGACGCGCCGACTCTGTTCCCCATGTACCACTTGATGGGCCGCACGTTTGTCCCCGGTCTTGGGCCGCTCCTGCTCAATCAACCCGCCATCCTGCGCTGGCTCGCGTCGCTCGACCGAAAAATAGGCGCGGCGTCGCCGTCACGGCTGGGCTGGCTCAATTACTTGATCGCCCGCCGGCCGGCCTGACTCACGCGGCCCGTGATGGCCGAACAGTCACCGCCAACCCGACAATGATGTAAACCAGCTCGGCTATCAGAATGTAAGCGCGCGCCGCCAGGGCGACCGCAGTGGCCATCGGCATCCCCAGGCCCAATTGGGTCATCAACAGCCCGACCAGCGATACCTCGCGCACCCCTAAACCGGCCGGGACGAAGACGAAAAGAAAACCGGCCACCCAGGCGGTTGCAAAGGCAAACGTCGCCGCCGGCCAACCGCCCTGGAGGGGCTGGCCCAGGGAGAATACGGTGAGCACGATCGCAGCGCCGTAGCCCAGCCAGAAGAGGAGGTGCAGGCTCAACAGGCCGATCCAGCGCCGGAGAGTCACGGCCCCCAACAAGTCGAGCGCCGGCCAACGCGCCGCGGCCGGCCAACGCCGCAGAGCCTGTCCCATCAACCAGGACGACGGGACCAGCGCCACGGTCACGATGAGCATCCCTGCCTGGGCCGCGCCGCGCGTGACGGTGGCGAGGTAGCCCGCCGCCACCAGGCCGGCCGACGCCAGCAGCGACGCCACTTCCAGGATTGAACTCAGGTTGGAGACGGAATAGGGGACAGAAAAGTGGTGCTCCAGCCAATGGCTGCGCCCGAGATACCCCCAGATGCTGCCCGGAATGTAGCGCGCCATAAAAGGCAGGATGTAGCCGCGCATCAGGCGCCAGGCCGACAGACTGACGCCCAGCCAGCGGACCACCCAGATCCACGCGGCGATTTGCACGGCCGTGGCCATCAGGATCAGGCCTGCGGCCGCCCCCAGCCAAACCGGGTGCGCGATCTGCACCAAATTCTGGCGCACCGCCGCCGCCGTCGTCCAGACCTGGTAAGCCAGCAGGCCGGCGCCGATGAGCACCCCGGCCCGGTACAGCCACTGCCGCCAGGCGGTTTTCATAGCCCGGGCGGTTGCTCGTCCGCCGCCGGTTTGGCGAGCAGGAACTGAGCATGCCAGGTCAGCACTTCGCCCAGCACCGGCCAGCGCACAAAGCTGACCGGCCAGTAACGAGTCGAGATGTCCCGGCAGACAAAGCCGGTCTGCGGGATCAATTGCCGCATCCGGCGGATGGTCATCCGATACAGCCCCCAGCCGCGATACAGGCCGGCGAACGAGCCGGCCGACTCGTCGGCCGCATACATCTCACTGACCCAGGGCGCCACCACCCGCCGCCGGTTCACCAGCCGCACCGCCAGCCGTTCACCCAGGTAATGGTACGGCGAAAACTCGTGCCCGCCCAACGGGCTGTAATACGGCGGGAAACTCACGTAGGCCTCCCCCCCCGGCCGCAAGACGCGCCAGATCTCGCGCAAGACCGAATCGGGCTGGGCGACATGCTCGATCAGACTGGCGCAGAACACGACGTCGACCGACCCGGTCCGCAGCGGCACCCGCGTCGCGTCACCGCGCACAGGCGCCAGCGCGGCGCCGGGCTCGCGGCGCGGCTGGGTCAGATCGATGCTGATCACGGCTGCACCCCGGCGCGCGAATTCCCGGCCGTACCCGCCGACGCCGCTGCCGAGGTCCACCAACCGTCGCCCGGCGAGCGACACGCCATGCTGTTCCAGATACCCGATCAACAGGCTGGCCTGATATTGCTGGAACTCCAGATAATCTTGCGGAGAGCGCGCCCGCTTGCGGGCGACGCGCCAAAGCTCTAACAGATTCATGGTGATGTTCGTTGCTCCGGCTCCTTGATCAGCAGCCAGTTGAAGTTCGGCAGCGTCACCAGCGCCAGGTTCCACAGCCAACGCGGGACGCGCTGCGCCACGGCCGCCCAACGGGGCGGCACCACCCACTCCGGATTCGATTGCAGCAGGTCCACCGTCACGTCCCGCACCGTAAAGCGCGACCACAGCCGCCGCAGGCCCCACCAGGTCCGCGAACGCTCATAGTACCGCTCGCCGCGGCGCAGCCAGCGGAGGCAGCGGTCCGCCCAACGGGGCGGCAGCCAGTGCAGAAACGGCAGGAAGTAGTGCGGCTCAACCGGAAACAGTTTATTCGGCCCGCTAAAAAACACGATCCCGCCGGGCCGCAGGACGCGATGGACCTCGGCCGCCAGGCGGACATCATCCGGGACATGCTCGTAGACCTGCGCGCAGATGACGACATCAACCGAGGCGTCCGCGGCCGGCAGCCGCATCGCATCGCCCTGCACAAACGTCAGCCGGCCCGAGTCGGTGTCGGCCGTCCGAGGCGCATGCCGCAGCGCCTGGGCGTCATACTCAACCCCCAGCGTTCGCGCAAAGACGGGGGCCAGGCTGGCCGTGATCAGGCCCGAGGCGCAGCCGACATCCAGGCAGATCGCCGTCTCCAGCGGGCGCCCGCCGAACGCGCGCAACAGGTAGGCAATTTTCTCGGCTTTGCGCCGCCGCCCGTGCGGGTCCCGCACGCCTTCATACGAGTCGAAGAACCCGACCTGATAGCCTCGCTGATCCACCTTAGCTCGTCTCCGCCGCGCGTTCCGGCTTGCGGGCCGCCACGCTGTACCCGAGCGCGAACAAACCGGCCCGGTCGAGGCGCGCATCCAGCCAGCTCGAGAGCGCCACCACCAGCCATCGGTTGAGCAGCCAGGCCGCCTGGCGCAAGCCCGGCACCCCCCAGGTCAGGCCGAGCAGCGTCGTCGAAACCTGGTGGCCGATGAAGGACAGCAGACCGCCGCGGCGTTCCAGCTCGAGCAATTCAAAGCCCGCCTGCTCCAGCAGATGGCGCACGCCGTGGCGGGTATAGCGATAGTAATCGTGCGGCTCGTCGTGCAGGCGGCTGAGGTGCGGGACCGACATCACCAGCACGCCGCCCGGCCGCAGGATGCGATGGATCTCGCGCGCGGCCCGGAAGGGGTCAGGCACATGCTCCAGGACCTCAACACACAGCGCGGTGTCGTAGGCCGCCGACGGGACGACCGCCATGTCCTGCACGTCTCCCACATAGGTCACATCCGGCCGGCGCGGGTAAAGATCCAGGCTGTCGTAACCGCTCACCTGTCCACGCACAAAGGATCGGAAGGGCATATCCCCACAACCCAGATCGATCAGCCGGCCGCGCGCATGCCGGAGCAGCAACGGCAGGGTGACGGCGTACTGGCTGTAGGCGGCGGGCGAGAAATGCCGCTTCTCAGGCGAGTCGGCGAGATCGCGCTCCAAAGCCTGGCGATTGCGTTGGATCAGAGCCTGCACCACTAACCCGCCTCGCGGACGGCCGCATAAATCGCCTGCAGCCGCAGCGCCACTTTTCGCCACGTGTAGCAGTTCGCCAGCACATGGGGCCGCGCGCGTTGATGCATGGCGGCCCAGGCCTGCGGATCGGCCAGCACGGATACGATCGCCTGACTCAGGGACGCCGGATCGGCCGGCGGCACCACGCGTCCTACCTCCGGCGTGACCACTTCCGGGATGCCGCCCACCCGGCTGGCGACGCACGGCGTGCCGGAAGCCAGCGCCTCCAGCAACACAATCCCCAGGGCCTCTTCCAGGGAGGGCAACACAAAGAGCCGCGCCCGCCGCATCCACACGGCGATCTGGGCCTGGGATTGAAACCCGACGAACTCCACCCGGTCCGCCAGGCCGAGCGCGCGCGCCTGCTGCTCAAGCGCCGACCGCTGCGGGCCATCGCCGACGATGGCTAACCGGACCTCGGGAAAACGGGCCGCGATATCCGGCAGGGCGTCGAGCAGATGCTGCGCGCCCTTGCGCTCGATCAGGGAGCCGACGAACAGCAGCAACGGCTCACGCGCCGCCGGGCCCGGCGTGAAACGGTCAACGTCGATCCCATCCGGCAGGACCTCCATGCGCTCGGGCGGCAGGCCGAGGGCGACGGTCGCCTCAGCCAACGCCGCGCTCACGGCAATCACGCGCCGACAACGCCGCAGCGTCGCCCGCGTCAACCCGCCCACCAGGGGCAGGCGCGGCGCCTGAAAGACGTCGCTGCCGTGCACGGTGAGCACAATCGGCCGGCGATGGACGCCCTGCGCCAGCCAGGCCGCCATCGCCGACAAGGTCCAGTGTGCGTGGATCACGTCACAATCCCGGGCATGCCGCATCACGGCCACGGTCAGTGCGCCAAAGAACGGCAGGAAAGCCAGTCGCGCCCGACGGCTGCGCCGCCAGATGGCCGGCAATCCCCCGCCCTCTTCCAGCAGAATCTCCCAGCGTTCCGGCCACAGATAGCGCGCCCGGATCACCTCGATCCCTTCCACTTCCTCGCGCACGCGCGACCCGGGCGCGTGCGGCGTGAGAACACGCACCTGGACGCCCAGATCGCGCAGGGCGCGCGCCGTCTCGAGCATGGAAGGCCCCCGGCTGTCATCCGGCCAGCGCGGAAAGGCCGTCGTCACCAAACAGACCTTCACAACCACATCTCGCATGGCGCCGGCGGCCTGTCGCCGCGCCGGCGCCGCTCAACGCGCGGCGGCCGCCGCGCCGTTCAGGGCAAAGATCGTCACACCCTCAGCCTGATACAGCAGTTGCAGCTCGGGATCCCGTCTCAGCCGGTCCACATCCAGAGTCCGGCCCCAAACCTGGTGCGGCCGGCCGACGTAAAGATGCGTGATCCCGAGCCGCCGCAACTCAGCCGGCGAGCCCTGGCCCGATTGCAGGGCTACCACGGCCCGGGTGCGTTCGATGGTCTCCCGCCAGAAACTCGGATCAGCCAGGACGTACAGCATGTTCTCAGCCGTCGTTCGCCGACCCGTGAAGTAGGGGATCCAGTAGCCGCCATCGTTGCCGTACAGGTGCTCGTCGTTCACCAGCCAGGTGTTGACGGCGAAACGCGCCTCCGGCGGGGTGTTGGCCGCAATCCAGTTCATGGCGGCCACATCGCCGGCCGTCACGAAGAAATATTGCGGCAGGACTTCCTCGGCCCGGGCGCGCCCGGCCCACAGGCCCGCCGCCAGGCCCACAGCCAGCAGCGCGCCGGCCGCCCAGGCGCGCCAGCGCGGGCGCAGACGCCGAACGGCCGCTTCGGCGCCCGCCCCAACCAGCAGGCCGAGCGGCAGATAAAGAGCCAGCAGCACCGCCGTCATATTGGTGAACTGCAGGAGCGGAATGCCCAGGACATAGGCCGACCCGAGCAACCACAGCGCCGCGATCCAGCCGAAGGCGAGGAGGGCAACCCGGCTGCGGTTGAGCACGGCCAGCAGGCCGCTCCCGGCCGCCAGGAGCAGCAGCCACAGGCGCGCGCCCACCTCGAGCACCCAGGACCACGAATAGGCGTAATAGGCCGTCATCAGATAATCATAGGACTCGCGCCGTTCCGGCGACAGCAGCCGATCGGTGTGCGCCACGTACGCGCGCCACGCGCTCCCCAGGGCGGGCGCGGTCAGGAGAAGCGCGCCCGCGCCGACGGCCAGGACGCCCAGGACCAGCGGCCGCCAGCGGCCGGCGCGCTGCGCCAGCCCGCCTTCCCACACGATGGTCATGGCCAGGAGCGGCAGGAAATAACCGGCGACCCGGAAATGGAGCTGAAAGACAGCGGCCATCAGCAGGGCCGTGACTCCCACGTTCCAGGCCCATTCCATCGGGCGCGGCCCGGCCGGCTGGCGCAATTGCTCCAGGAAACGCCAGAACAACCACCACGCGATCAGCAGGATGGCCTGGCTGGCGACCGGCGTGAAACGGCCCCAGCTCATCAGGATAGCCGGCTGAAAGGACAACAACCCGGCGGTGACCGCGCCCAGGATGCCCCCCAGCCGGCTCGCCTTGTCATCCAGCACGACGTAGATGCCCAGGC
>Ga0101944_10003415_pt1 | contig 22302 bp, 22 predicted proteins | sample DewCreD2012metaG_FD_75245 | JGI IMG/M metagenome (GOLD analysis project Ga0101944, IMG submission 75245) | Hot spring sediment bacterial and archeal communities from British Columbia, Canada, to study Microbial Dark Matter (Phase II) - Dewar... ... | reverse complement strand
TGTCCCCGCGCAGGCGGGGAGCGGGAATCCAGTGTTCTTAGGGGGTTCTCCGGACTCCCGCCTACGCGGGAGTGACAGCCAAATCGTGTCTTTCAGCAACGTGTGACGGCTTTCACAGGAAAGACTGCATTGAATTTGAAACAGGAGGTTTCAGGATGAATTCGTTAGCATACGCCATGGGAACCGGAGGCGCCGGAGGCGGCGACGGGGGAGGAATGAGTGCCTTTATCCCTCTGATTCTGATGTTTGCGATTTTCTATTTTTTGCTCATCAGACCTCAGCAGAAAAAAGCAAAGCAGCACAAAGCCATGCTTTCCTCCATTCGAAAGGGGGACAAGATCGTCACCTCCGGAGGGCTTCACGGACTGATTACAGGGGTCGCCGATGACGTGGTAACCCTGGAGATCGCACCCAAGATCAGAGTGAAGGTGTCGCGAGGCTCTATCGCGGGGATTCTCAAGAGAGACGAAACCGTGTCTGCGCAGGAATGACCTCGAAGGAGTGGACCGTAATGAAAAGACTTGGCTGGCGCGCGGGCATTGCCGCTGCACTGATGGTGATCGCATTTGTGTTCCTGGTCCCCTCCATGACCCAGGAGCTTCCCCCCTGGTGGTCGGGGGTCCTTCCGAAAGACAAGATTCACCTGGGGCTGGATCTCCAAGGGGGCGTACACCTGATCCTTGAAGTGGAGGTGAAGAAGGCTGCTGAAAGTTACCTGGAAAGGGTCGTGGAGGACCTGAAGCCGGACCTTCGAAAAAGCAAGATCAGGGTTCTGGACCTGAAACGGCGGGGCATTGAGGGAATCGAACTGACCCTCCCTCCGGACCAGGACACGAAGGATCTCGAAACCCTTTTGGGATCCACCTATCCGAGCTTCAAACTGGAGCCGGGGGTGAAAGACGAAAAGGGCCGCACCTATTTGCTCTCCCTTCTCGATCAGGAAAGAACGCAGATCTTCAAAATGGCGGCCGATCAAGCCCTGGAGACCATCCGGAACCGGATCGACCAGTTTGGAGTCACGGAGCCGGACATCCGACCTCAGACCGGGCACCGGATCCTCATCCAGCTTCCGGGGATCAAGGATCCGAAAAGAGCCATTGACCTCATCGGCAAGACCGCACGCATGGAATTCAAGTTGGTGGACGAGGAAAACAGCCTTGAGGAAGCGCTCAAAGGCAACGTGCCTGCAGGAAGCGAAATTCTTCATGAATCCGCCGTGGACCGAAAGACGGGCCGGAAAACCAGCGTTCCCTTTCTCCTCAAGAAAAGGGCGCCCCTGACAGGAGAATCCATTACCGATGCCCGGGTTCAGCTCGACACTCAGATGGGCGAGCCTTATGTGTCTCTCTCCTTTGATTCCCGGGGGGCCAGGGTGTTCGAACGGATCACCGGGGAAAACGTGGGAAAACGGCTCGCTATTGTTCTGGACGACAAGGTGTACTCGGCCCCCGTGATCCGCGACAAGATCTCGGGCGGAAAAGCACAGATCACCGGCGCTTTCACCATGGACGATGCCAAGGACCTGGCCATCGTGTTGAGAGCCGGAGCGCTTCCCGCCCCCGTGAAGATTCTCGAAGAGAGAACCGTGGGGCCCTCCCTTGGAAAGGACTCCATCGATCAGGGGCTTCAGTCCATGCTCATCGGCGGCATCATCGTGCTCATCCTGGTGGCCTTGTACTATCGCCTGGCCGGGCTGATCGCGGACGTGACCCTCCTTCTGAACATTCCCTTTATCCTGGGGGGCTTGGCCATGTTCGGGGCCACGCTCACCCTGCCGGGCATTGCGGGGATCATCCTCACGATCGGCATGTCCGTGGACGCCAATGTGCTCATCTTCGAGCGCATCCGGGAGGAGCTCAGAATGGGGAAACCCGCTCGGGCGGCCATGGAAGCGGGCTTTTCACGGGCGGTGGTGACGATTTTGGACTCTAACGTCACGACCATGATCGCCGCCCTCGTCCTGCTGCAATTCGGAACCGGCCCCATCAGGGGCTTTGCGGTTACCTTGATGATCGGACTGGTGTCCAACGTGCTCACGGCCGTGTTTATGGCAAGAATTGTCTTTGATTATCTTTACGTCCACAAGAGGTGGAAAACCATCAGCATTGGATGATGCCGCCCCATAACCCTGGAGTCAGGATTGCTCCGGGGCACGGATGGACCGGATACGGAGCGAGACCATGGAAATCTTCAAATCCAAACTCAACATTGATTTCATAGGCAAAAGATATGCCGCTTTCACGCTTTCAGGATTGTGCATTCTGGTCACCCTTGTCCTTCTCCTCTGGAGGGGAGGCCCCAATTACGGGGTGGATTTTACCGGCGGCGTGGTGATCCAGGTCAAAATGGAGAAGAAGCACACTCCTTCTGAGATCCGGGAAGCCCTCGCGGGAACGCAGCTGGATGACAGCATCATCCAGGAATTCGGGGAGACCGGGGCTTTTGAATATTTGATCCGGGTCACCAACCCGGACCTTCAGGCCGCCGGTCTGGGCGACAAGGCTCAAAAGGCTTTGAGTGAAAAGCTCGGGGAAAAGGTCGACATCCGCCAGGTGGAGATGGTGGGGCCTCAGGTGGGAGAAGAACTGAGGAAAAAGGCTCTTTACGCCATCTTCTACGCCTTGCTCATCATGGCGGTTTACATTTCAGGCCGATTCGAACACAAGTGGCTCATGGCGATCATCATGGCCGGATGTCTGATTGCAGCCACCTCCTTTGCTGCGATCTTCGGGGCCGGCGTGGTCTGGCTCATCTTCATTGCCCTGTTCGTCACCATCGCCTTTTGCTGGTTCCTGACCCTCCGATTTGCCATGGCCGCCATCGTTTCTCTCATGTTTGATGTCCTGATCACGATGGGCGCTTTTGCGGTGACGAACCGCGAGATCTCTCTGTCCATTGTCGCGGCGCTGCTGACGATTGTCGGGTATTCCATCAACGACAAGATCGTGGTGTATGACCGCATCCGGGAGGTTCTGGCCCGTTTTCGAAAGATGGCCTTCAAGGACATTATCAACATCAGCATCAATGAAACCCTGAGCAGAACCATCCTCACCGGCACCACGACCCTCATTGTCCTGATCGTTCTGCTCATTTTCGGCGGCCCGGTGATTCACGACTTTGCCTTTGCCCTGCTCGTAGGCATTATCACCGGGACCTATTCTTCCATTTTCGTGGCCAGTCCTATCCTGCTGCTCTGGGAAGGCAAGATCACCCAATCCGGCAGGAACTCTCGGCCGCAAGGGTAGGATTTGGACACTCGAAAGCCCAAGCGCCCGCGGAAGAACAGGACGGCTTTTGCGGTCACCCTGCTTCTGGTGGTGGCTGTTTTTTGCTTTGTCTGGTGGGTCTGGCCGGGCCTCTACAATGTCTCGCCTCAGTTCCACTCTATCCTCCTGGAAAAGAACGATCAGCGGCTGAAACTCCTGCCGGGAGATACCCTTCGGCTCCATTTTCAAGACCAGGTCAGGATTCTCGCCGTCTCCACCACCGTCACCTTCAATGTGGGCGTCAGGCTGGTGGCCGCCGGCATGGACGTCCAAGCCTTGACCTACGATAAGATGCCCTTGGGCGAACTCTTCCCAAGGGAGTCCCTCCTCCAGCAGCACCGCATCCGGGTCTTTGTGAAAGAAAGAAACAGGGATCTGGGTCATGTGGACCTGGTGATCGAGCCTTACGTGGAGGACTGGCTTGAAAAAGTGGAAAGGACCATTGATCCTGAGCGGCGGATCGCCATCCTGGAGGAAGCGAGGCACCTGGCGCCCCAGGACAAAAAGATCAGGGAGCGCCTGATCCAGGAGTTTCGGTCCCTCAAGAGATGGCCTCAGGCGGCCAAGCTCCTTGAGGACATGGTGACAGAGAAACCTGACGAGCAGAAACTCTTTGAGCTTTACGAACTCTATGAGAACATGAAGGACTCGGACGGCGCCGTGTCCGTGTTGAGGCGCTTGCTTCAGAAGACTCCGGAGGACCCGGAACTCCGGCTCAGGCTTGCCAGGACCCTGGAGAGGGCGAAAAAGCTTCCGGAGGCCATCCGAGAGTACGAAGCGGCGCTGAGTCGCCTGGAACCGCCGGAAAGACTGGCCGTGTACAAGACCCTCGGATTCCTTTACACGGAAACAGGGCTTCCGGACAAGGCCGTGGCCTTCTATCTGAAGGCCGTGGAACTGGACCAGAAGGATGTGAACCTCTATTACAACCTGGCGACTCTTTACGAAAAAATGGGGAACAAGGACCAGGCTGGCCGGTTCCTCGCCAAGGCGGTGGCCCTTCAGCCTGAGGACCTGGAAAACCGTCTGGCCCTTGCGGAGACCCTCTTCGATAAAGGGAACCTGGAGGAGGCGCAAACCTATCTGGACGAGGTGGTCAGGCGAAAACCGGACTCCATGAAGGCCCTGCTCCTACTTGTTCAGATCGCTGAAAAGAAAGGGGACAAAAAAAGGCTGAAGGATCTCTACGAAAAGGTGTACACCCTTGCTCCTGACAATGAGATCGTGCTCTACAATCTCGCCGTGCTGGAGTATGAGGCGGAAAACCGGGGAAAGAGCCTTTCTCTCTTAGAAGCTTACTCGAAGAACCACCCCAAGGACGTGGAGACTCTCCGATTTCTTTTTGATCTTTACAAGAAAGAGAAAAAAGAAGATTCCGCTTTCGCCACAGCCAGGACTCTTCTTTCTCTGAATGCCGGGGACCCGTCCCTGTACCCTTTTGTTTTCGAATACCTCAATGCCCGAAACGACTTCAGGCGGATGGCCGAGATCATGCAGGAAGGGATTCAGGCCCGGCCGGAGAGCGTGGAGTTGAGGCAATACCTGGTCCTGGCCCTTTTGAAACTCGGAAATGAAGAAGCGGCCGCCGAACAGCTGGCCCAACTTTCAAAGCTCAAGCCCAAGGATGTGAGCCTTCTTCTCCAGCTCGCCCGTCTGCAGGAAAAACTGGACCACACCCAAGAGGCGATGGAGACTTATAAAAAGATCGTGGAACTCTCGCCCGGCCATCAGGAAGCCGAAGAAGCGTATCTCCGGCTCCGCCTCAAGGAACTCCGTTAGGGACCGCCCGCGTATCCACCACCGAGACACAGAGAGCACAGAGAGGGACGTTTATTTTTCGTCTATCGGGAGATGCCGATAGACGAAAATAGCCTCTTCAATTAAGATCATGAGGCAGAAATTCATCCTGAACCGATACCAAACGACTTAGGATCATGAGTTCATCCATCGTTCATAGTGCAGAAAAGGATATTATAGGACAGATTATTTCTGTTTGTCGGTACCTCCCGACAAACAGAAAATCTTCTCCGTGTCCTCTGTGCCTCTGTGGTGATTCTGCTCTCTCAGCTGGCAAGTCGGGTAATCGCGATGGCTAAGCCCCACTTCCACGTGACTGCAGGTCTGCTCTGGAAAGACGGAAAACTCCTCATCACGAGGAGACCTGAGGGCAGCCACCTCGCGGGTTACTGGGAATTCCCTGGCGGCAAGCAGGAACCTGGAGAGAGTCTGGAGGCATGCCTGGAGAGAGAGTTCCTGGAAGAGTTGGGCATGAAGGTGAAGGCCGTCGAGCACCTCCTTGAGATCGACCACGACTATGAAAGCAAGTCGATCACTTTGCACCTATTTCGCTGTTCGTGGCTGGATGGTGAACCGGTTCCCATGGGCTGCGATGACCTCCGATGGGTGCGGCCCGAGGAATTGTCAGACTTTCAGCTTCCACCCCCGGATCTCCAACTCCTGCCTGCCATTCGGAACCTCGCCGGCTCCTTAGAGGACCCCCCAAAGGGCTTCCACGGATAACCGGGTGCCCGTGACCCAAAGGCCAGCCTGGATTTCCACGAAAGGTGGATCTCTTAACGAATCCAGGCTCCTTTGACAGACTCAGGAGAGCACCATCGACGTCCTTCCCTGCTCGCCTGCCCATCCAGATAATGATTATCCCTCGCCCTGCCTGTGGAGGATCAGAAGGCCAATCCCAATTTCAAAGCAACCTGCTGGAGTCTCTTGTCGAGTGTCCAGAGTGGGACTCCGCTCAGAAGCGTCGAAGCAAGCAAATGCATGTCAATAAAGCCGAGCCCCTTGCCCATCAATCGATGGTCTTCTATGAAACGCAGCACTTCGACATGTTCCGCAGAAACAGCCATCGGAAGGGCTTGGAGGAGCGCCAGAATTTCGGTTCTCTTCTTGAGGTTCCCGCATGCGAGTTCACCCACAATGAAGGGGTGACACAGGACATGGCCGTCCTCCAACAAGTCTTCAAGGACAGGCTCACCATCCCGGAGATGCTTTACCCATACCGAAGTGTCAACGAGAACCATTCTTTACCACCGGGCCTCTCCTGCGGGGGACCCTTCTCAGCTTTCTCTCGGTTCCCCCAAGCTTGGCCAGCCTCTTGCTGCTTTCCCTGGCAATGAGCGCTTCAAGTCCAAGACGGACCAAATGGGTCTTCTCATGAATGCCGGTCATTTCTTTTGCCTTATGGATGAGCTTGTCTTCTATATTCAGAGTTGTTCTCATAAAGACCTCCGGTTCGTAAGCGCGGTCATATGCATAAGTCTGCATGGTAAATATGTCTTTGTCAAGGGGTTTCCAAGCACTTTCCATAGGGTGTGGGAAGCGGTGTAGAAGCAGATCCTCCAGGCGTCTGATCCAAATCGCTTATCAAGAAATGGCTATGAAAACAGCAGGACCCATGGCAGAGCTCTTCCAAGTTCATTGTTTTTCGGCAGATCCCTGCAAAATGCCGGAGGCGACCCGGAAGGGATATTAGGCGAATTTCGAAACCGTCAATGCGTTGAGGTCAGGGGCTGGTCAAGGAGAACAGCGGGATATGCTGATGCCTTAAAGGGAAGGTCCGACGACGCGGCGACCACGGGCGCATCATGCGCCGGCCCAATTCAGAATCTTCAGACCAGGTACGCGTAAAAAGTCTCGTTCATTGTTGGTCACGATCGTCAGGGCTGCCGCCTTTGCATGCGCAGCAATCCACAAATCATGATCACCGAAATTGCAGCATCCCCTGGCTTGAGCTTCTGAAAATGCCCCAACACCCTCAGAATCACTCTGAAGACGAAATCCGTTCTATGGCGCGCCGATTGGACGAGAAGTTCTTCTTAAGGGATCCATTTTAGGTGGCGCGGGACTGGCGGTAGTACCACTCCATCTGGCCGGCGCTGCTCTCTTCGTCGACATTTTCTTCAGTGATCAACTTCTTTCCCCTGCCGGGCGGCAGCACCTCCTTCAGCTTCCAGCGCTCCTCCAGACGGCCGAAGGTCCAGTACTCCTCAAAGGGAGTCACCTCCTTCTGCTCGCTCAACACCCGATCCCCCCGGCGCACCCTCTTCTGCGCATGGGCATCGATCCTCACCGTGAACTCGTCTTTGGGGGAATCCGTGAAGTTTCGCACCAGGATGAGCTCGGCTTTGCGCACGCAGAGGTTCCGATACTCCACCCTCACTCCGTCGGATAGCCACTGCCGGATCTGCTGCCGCAGATTTTGCGCCACATCGGGGAAGAGATCCGCCTCAGGCACCTGAGCAGGGTCCCCGGACTCCCTGGCCAAATAAACGGTCAAAAACACCTGCCTGGCACGCTCCAGCATCTGATGCCGATTCCAGAGTTTGTCCGTCTGCACCAGGAAGTTGAGGAGCCGCTCGATCCGCGTGGCTTTCTTTTCTTCCCCCTTTGCAAGCCAGGGCCCTGCCGTTCCTTCTTTGGCCGCTTCCTGGTAGATCCCCTGGATGGTCTCGTGGGTCAGCATTTCCGCAAAGTTCTCATCCTTGAGGATGTCCGATTCTCCGGCTTGTTCGATCTCCCTCAGGAGCCACCGGCCGTCCATGAACTGGAACGTCCAGAATTCCTGAAAGCGCGACGCCTTGTCATCCCCGCGCAGAAACTTGCCGGTCCGGTCGTCCACGTAGAGATCCCGCGCTGTGGCGGTGACCAGGGCCGTGAACTCCCGTTGCTCTTTCTTTTCTGTGTACCGGACATGCACCAGGTCCACCCTCTCGACCTTCAGGTCTTCCAGCCGGTTGATCTCGTGGTTCCGGACCATGCCCAGCACCTGGCCCTGCTGCTGCGCAAAAAGAGCCGGCATCAGGAGTTCCTTGACCGGAGTGTAATCCCTGGTCTGCCAGCACTCTTGCAGTTTCAGAAAAGTGGACTGGGCCATGGTCCTGAGGGCTTCGGGTGCGAGAGCCGGATCCTGCCGGCTGAGGAAAAGAAGCAGTTTTTCTGTTTTCTCAGCCTTGCGACCGATGGCCTTCCGATCATAGACGAAATCGAGGTTTTCGCTCTTTCTGACCTTGTTGGACCGAAGGACATGGATAAAGATGAGAATAAAGACAATGAGAAAGATAAAAAAAATCGCGGCGCCGGGGTTGTCCCCCCCTGAGCTCGATCCACTCCTGCTGCTGCTGATCCTGCTCGAACCGGAGCGTCTAAAGCTTCCTCCGCCTCTTCCACCGCCCCCTCCGCCCCCTCCCTTGTTGTGCACGGCCAATTGCTCGGCGAAAAAGGTATTCGGAGAATCCGTCTGAAGATTCGAGACTTGGACCCGTTCCCGCACCTTCTGGACAGACACGATCTTTTGCTCTGCCAGGGACCGGCCATTCCACGCCATGACCTTGTCTCCGGCTTTGAGGAGGGCCAGGGTCTTAAAGGCACCGGCGCCGACGTAAAAAGGATGGTCTTCCGTGACCCGCAGGGTCGCCCGTTCGGTTTGAAGGATCACATACCGGTCGGATTCAGCGTGGACAATGCTTCGCACTTGGGTGTGTACGAGGGCTCCTTCCCTGGTGAAGGCCAGCACCTTGTCCCCGGGCTGCACAGACCGGATGGGCACCTCTGTGCCGTCCGCCATGAGAATCTGAGTCTCGGGCAGGAAGCATCCTCCCCCGGCCCTGGCCCAGGAAAGGGAGGGGAGCAATAGGATGACAATCACTGAGAGTTGGAGGATCAGTCTCTTCATAGGACTCCGGAGGAACTTGGGAGCTGAAAACCGCAGCGCACGGGAGAACCATTGTGTTTCGGGCTGATCAAAAACGTCCAGATGCAAGGCAACGATCTTGGTTACGAGTGAATAGTAACGAGTGACGAGGAATACCTTTTGCCCTGTCTTGCCTTGTCACTTGTCACTCGTCACTTGTCACTCCTCTCAGAGGAATGAGGCTTGTCAGCCTCAGGCTGGGTCACGCAGCCCTTCGATGTGACTCAGGGCCATGAGCCCGTCGAATGGCAGATGGGCGTTTTTCATCAGCCCGTCAATGCAGCGCGGCGATGACGCCGCCTAGTACCGCCGCAGCCACCACGATGCTGACCCCCAGGATCGCAGCACTCACCAGCCTTCCATAGTATTCGGCCACGGCGCTGTTTCCGCGAACGATCTCCTTTTGCTCGTCCATGTGCGGGGTGAAGCGGTCAATGAGTTTGGGCACGACCACCGAGGCCAGGAGCACGAGCACCATGCCCACAAGCCCACCCACCACCGAGAAGATAATGGCCCAGCCGATATTGTGAATGACCTCCATCATAACATGCTCCTCCATTCACCGCAGAGACAATCGGGGGGGATCAAAACTTGATCTGAGGAACGGCTTTCTCCCCAGGCTCTTCGAGCTGGAAGAAAGGCTCAGGCTGGAAATTGAACATTCCTGCGACCACATTGCTCGGAAACATCTCGATGCGGTTCTTGTACCGCATGGTCGCGTCGTTGTAGTACTGGCGGGCAAAGCCGATCTTGTTTTCAGTCCCGGCGACCTCCTCCTGCAGCTTCAGGAAGTTCTGATTGGCCTTGAGCTCCGGATACGCTTCCGCCACGGCGAACAGGGAGCGGAGGGACTGGGTCAGCAGGTTCTCCACCTTGGCCCGTTCCTCAACGCCCCCGGTGAAGGAAACCGCCTGCTGCCGGGCCTTGACCACAGCCTCCAGAGTCCCGCGCTCATGGGCGGCATAGCCTTTGACCGTTTCCACCAGGTTTGGAATCAGGTCATGCCTCCGCTTGAGCTGCACCTCAATGGAGCTCCACGCGTTCTTCACCTCGTTCCGGGACTTCACCAGCCCATTGTAGGCGCTGACCCCGAAGAGGCCCATGCCAACCAAAATCACCAGGATCACAATGAAGGTCACCGTCGCACCTCCTCTAAAGATTTGGGCCAACCCGACGCCTTACTCAACCGCTGCGAGTGTATGTGATCGGCGTACTGACTGTCAAGCGACCGTAGCCGATGGGAGTATCGCCGAAGGCCGGAACGTCCTATCGGCCGCAGCATTTCTTGTATTTTTTCCCGCTGCCGCACGGACAGGGGTCATTGCGGCCGACCTTGTTTTCAGCGGTCATGGGTTTGTGCGGAGTCAGCAGGATTTCCAGGTCCGTGATGTCCTCCGGCTTGTCCGGTTCCAATCCAATGATATATTTCCAGCCCTTCTCTTCAAAGATGGTCCTTATTTCATTCAGCCTCTGTTCTGTTTGAACACGGACCACCGCGGGCTTCTTGTCGGTCCCCAGTCTGGCCGTCTTTTCCCCATCAAAAACCTTGGTTGGCCTTTCAGAGCCAGGAGTTCTTCCTTTCCGATCGCCGACATAGATTCGTCTTCCCATCTTTTCCTCATAGTGAAGCTAGCCCGTTTTTGCGGTCTTTGACGTCATTCCCGCGTAAGCGGGAATCCAGCCTTTCTTGGGTTTTCTGGACTCCCGCCTCCGCGGGAGTGACGGAAGAATTGTTTTTTCAGCAGCCTACCAATGTCATAGCATACTGATATTTTTTCTGCTTTGTCATTTCGAGCGTAAGCGAGAAATCTTAAAAACTGATGGGTAATCCAGATCTCTCACGACCTTCGAGATGAGAGGCCCGGAGAGGCAACCCATCAGGTTCTGCTCATCACGAGCGCACCCGTGGTGCATACTTTAACACACTGTGGGTCGCCTCCGCAAAGATCGCAATGATAAGCCATGCCCCCAAAAACGGGAAGCGCATGGAAGGGACAAAGCTTCGATCTTTTCGCCGGCCAGATGAATTTTGCTCTTTCCTCTTGAGGAAAAGCCCGCTCCCCTTTCACGCATTTCATGGTCTTGCACCGGCGGCAGACAGAAGGGGAATTCATGCTGGTGTTCAGATCGTCCTTCTCGATGCGGATGGCCGACCTCTCCGTATTCACCACCCCGAGGTGAAAAAGAGAGCACAGGGCTTCGCACAGACGGCAGCCGCTGCACTTGTCCTTGTTCACTTTAATTCGCATGGGAAAGCCCCAGCCGCTTGATCGTCTTTTTGCTGGGGATCCCCTCTTCATCCCAGCCATGGAGCCTGTAGTACTCGTCCAGCATCCTGTTGAACTCTGTCCTTGAAACCACTTCGCCCTTTGAAGGGCCCTCCGGAACCGGCTCTTCAAAATATCTTTCAGGAAGGGTGTCCTCGGTCCTGGAAATTCCCTCGCCCGCGATCAGGAGTCTTTCCAGCGTGTAGATGCGTTCGCCGGCTTTCTGGATCGTTTTGGGACTGAGGTGAAGGCCTGTGGCAAGAGCGATGAGATGAGCGAATTGGGAGTATCCCAACCCGTGAGGGCTTGAAAACACGCTTTGAAACCGGCAGATCCCCAGAGAATCGCACACGGCATTCAGGAGTTCATGCCACCAGACCATTCTCGCCTTTCCATCATAGGAAGAGAGGTCCTCGCTCACAGGTCCGCCGTAAAGCTTTCTCAAAACCGGCCCCGGAAGGCCCACAGCGTCAATGGACGGACGGCTTCTCATGTGACAGGCCCCCCTTGTGGACGTGGCCATTCCCAGGGCAAAGCTCTTGGGAAGCCTCTCGTCCGTCATCTCCATGGGAAAGTCTTTCACTTCCAGAAGATAGGGTCTAGAGTCCTGCCCAAACACCTCTCGCGCGAAAGAGCCTTCCGCGAGGCTGTCTCCAAAGCCCCGCCGGCGAGCGATCTGGTCAAGCAGCCCGACCATGGTTTTCCCGTCACCCCATTTCAAAGGGACCCCAGTCTTTTTCAGGTCCAAGATCCCCCGCTGATACAGCTCCATGGCCCAGGCGATGTACGACCCTGTGGAAATCGTGTCCAGCCCGTAGAGATTGCAAAGGTGCGTCGCATAAATGATGTTTTCAAGATCCAGGTTGCCGAGCTTGGTGCCGAGGGAGCCGATGGAAGCGTACTCAGGCCCCTCCCCTTTGATTCCCCTGTACTTTCCCTTTTCCACTGTAACCCGGTGCCTGCAGTGCACCGGGCATCCAAAGCAGGCGACCATTCCTGTGGAATAAGGTTCAAGCGCTTCGGCTTCCAGAAGGCGCCCCTGGTCGCCGATCGTCACGAGCTGGTGGTTGCGCACGCTCAGGAACCCAAGCGCATTGGAGTAACGAAACAGCACGGGAGTCCCCTGGTTTCCCAGGGCTTGGACCCACTTGGTCTTCATGAGCCCGGCCAGGGTCTTGAGATAGTACCGGCGATAGTCGTCGGGTTTCGAGAGACCGATGTCCAGGCTCCCCCGCACGGCCACGGCCTTGAGGTTCTTGGATCCCATGACCGCGCCCATGCCTGTCCGCCCTGCCGCGCTCTTCATGCCCGATCGGATTGCGGAAAACCGGACCAGGTTCTCACCCGCCGGTCCGATGCACGCCACCTGCGCCCTGGGCTCCCGCCTTTGAGCGCGAATTCGCTTCTGTGTTTCTACGGTGTCGAGCCCCTTGAGCTTACGGGCGTCGCAGAACTCTATCTTTCCATCCTCGACCGAGAGGTACACGGGCTTCTTGCTTTTCCCCGTGATCACCAGATGGCTCAGTCCTGCCTTCACCATCTCGGCGCCGAAGTCGCCGCCCATGTTGGAATCCCCAAGATGCCCTGATTCCGGCGACCGGGAAGTGATGTTCATGCGGGACCCAAACCCCGGAAGCCCGGTGAGCAGGCCGGCTCCGAAGACCAGGGGGTTGTCGGGAGAAAAGGGATCTGGGACGGATCCGTAGGATTTCGAAAGGAGATGCATGTTGATTCCCCTACCGCCCAGAAAGTTCTTCCTCCACTCCATGGGGATTTTCCTGATCTCGTAGGAGCCGTCACTCAGATTCACGTAGGCGATCTGTCTGTCCAGCACCGTTCCGCCGTTCATGGTCAATCCCTCACCTTCTTATTCCCCCGACCTATAGAGGCATGGTCAATGCTGGAGGAGTGTCTTTCCTGTCATTTCGACCGAAGGGAGAAATCCAATGCGCAGCATTGTCCCGAAGAGAGGGGGCTCTGTCGATCAGCAGCAGATCCTTCCTTGGCTCAGGATGCGACACAACCTCCTAACAAAGCGGGCCGATGGAAAACCACCGGCCCACCTGTTTGGAGCCTATAGCACAATTTTGGCCTCATGGCCCCAAGTAAGCAGTCTGCAGTAAGGAGTATGCAGACAAGGTACTGCCTACTGCTTTCTGTCGACTGCTTTCTGGTTACTCCCTACCGGAGCCAGGCGACCCTAAATCCGAAGAATGTTTTTCGCGACGATGGTTTTCTCGATCTCCTTGGTGCCCTCGTAGATCTCCACGATCTTGGCATCGCGATAGATCCTCTGCACCTTGTACTCGTCGATGTAGCCGTAGCCGCCGTGCATCTGCAGCGCCTCGTCCGCGCATTTCACGGCCACCTGGCCGGAAAACCACTTGGCCATGGCGGTGACCGCATGATCCATCTTGCCCTGGTCGCTGAGCCACGCGGCTTCGTAATAGAGGTTCCTGGCAGCGCGGATCAGGGTGGCCATCTCGGCGATCTTGAACTGGAGCGCCTGGAACGAGGCCAGAGGCGCCCCGAACTGCCTTCGCTTCTTGATGTGGTTGATCGCTTCTTCCAAAGCCGCTCGCGCGATTCCCACGGCCATGGCGCAGATGTGGAGCCTCGTGAGATTGAAGAAAGCCATCAAGTGCCTGAACCCGTTGCCCAGCTGCCCGACCAGATTGGAGGCAGGGACTCTCACATTCGAGAAGGAAACCTCCGCCGTGTCATTGGCCCGGATGCCCAGCTTGCCGTGGAGCTTGTTGGCCTGAAAGCCTTTCCGGTCCGTCTCCACGATGAAGAAGGAGTGTCTCTGGTGTCGATCCGGATTGTCCGGGTCGGTGAGACAAAACACGTTCATGTACTTGGCGATCGTTCCGTTGGTGATGAACATCTTGGACCCGTTGATCACCCACTCGTCCTTGTCCTTGACCGCGCTCGTAATGGCGCCGGTCACATCAGACCCTGCGTCGGGCTCCGTGATCGCACAGCCCATGATGGCCTCTCCCTGCACCAGGGGTGGAAGGTACTTTTTCTTTTGCTCCTCTGTCCCGAAGAGCTTGAGCAGTTCAGAGCCGAAGGTCGCGGTGATCACCGCATTGCCCATGCCCGCGTCCACGGCCCAGAATTCTTCCGTGATCAGGCAGTGCTCCAGGAACCCCAGCCCCGCTCCTCCGTATTTCTCATCGATGAACACGCCCACAAAACCCAGGTCGCAGGCCTTTTTCCAAATGTTGAGGTCAAAGGTCTCGTTGCGGTCGAACTCCCGGGCTTTCTCAGGGAGGAATTCCCCCAAGGCGAATTCCCTGGCCGCTTTTTGAATGTCCCGCTGTTCTTTGCTGAGCGTGAAATCCATTTCCTTCTCCTTCACAACCTCCCTCACCCTTCATTCTTCAAAAACAGGGAAGAGCGGGGATATGAAAAGACCCGAATAAACTGCCCCGCCGCAAGCATCGGGGTACCGGACGTATTACCACACTTGTCACACCCGCGCAGGCGGGTGTCCAGAAAGCACTATAAGACTGGATTCCCGCCTCCGCGGGAATGACGGCACCACGGCGAGCCGCGGAAAATGAACCCGAACGGATTCAATCCTAGCCAAACCGAAAATAAGAATCGGCAATCGAAAATCAAAAACTCCTATGCCAGCTTCGCCTTGAGGGCGTCGACGATCTTAAAGAGATCGTCCACCACGCCGTAATCCGCCACCCGGAAAATGGGCGCCTTCTTGTCCTTGTTCACGGCGATGACGCATCCGGCGCCGGTAATGCCGGCCACATGCTGAAAGGCGCCGCTGATCCCAAAGGCAAGATACACCTTGGGCTTTACCGACTTTCCCGAGGTGCCCACCTGGTGGAACTTGGGCAGCCAGTTCTTATCCACCACCGGCCTGGAGCAGGAGAGCACCCCCTTCATCTTGTCCGCCAGCTCTTTGACCATGGGCACCTTGTCGGCCTCTCCAACGCCACGGCCGATCGACACCAGGAGGTCCGCCTGGGTGATGTCCACTTCGCCCGCGCCCGCGTCTTCAAAGGCCACAAACTGCTTCACCGGCCGGGGCAGGTCCGCGGGCACCGGCATTCGCACGATTTCTCCCTTGTGATCCCCCACTTTTTCCGCCGGAAAAGCGCCGCTCCGGATGGTGATCAGGTAACCGGGCGCATCCTGAAACGCCACCTTGGAGAAGAGTTTCCCGCTGTAGATCTGACGGAGGGCCTTGGGTTTTCCGTTGTCCACGAGCACATCCACGCAGTCCGTGGCGATGGGATACCCCAGCTTCACCGAAAGGGAGGGAGCAAAGTCCATCCCCCAAGGCGTGTGGGCGGCCAGGGTGAGCAGGGGCTTGTGTTCCTGAATCAGCCTGAACAGGATCTCCTTGTAAAGATCGCCGTTGAAATTCGCAAGACCCTCCACGGCAAGGACTTTGTCCGCCCTCTCCTTGAGGTCATTGAGAAAAGGCTCGTCTTTGGCTCCGATCAGGACAAGCGTCAGGGTTTGAGAAAGCTTCTGGCAGAGGTCATTCGCCTTCCAGAGCATCTGGTAGGTGACCTCTCTCACCTCTCCTTTTCTGTGTTCCGCAACCACAAAGATCTCGCCCATTATATGCCCACCCCCTTTTCTTTGAGGATTCGGAGAATCTCATCCGCCACGGTCGCCGGATCTCCTTCAATGAATTGGGCCCCCTCGGTCTCCGGCGGCAAAAAGATTTCTTCCACCATGGTCCTGGCCTGGAGGTCGGCCGCAGCAAGACCGAGCGTGTCCACACCGACGACGTTCAGCTCCTTCTTGGCCGCCTTGCGGATGCCCATAATGGAAACATAGCGCGGCTCGTTGATTCCCGTCTGGATGCTCAGCAAGGCCGGCACTTGGATTTTCGAGACTTCATCCGTGCCGCCCTCCAGCTCCACCCGGATGGTCGCTTCCTTGTCCGTGAGCTCCACCTTTCTCACCACTTCGGCATGGGGCAAACCCAGGTGCTCGGCCAGCATGGTGCCCACAGCGCCTTCATTCAGATCATCCCTCTGAACTCCGGTCAAAATGAGATCGTGGGGCTGGCCCTTGATAAACTGCGCCAGGACCTTGGAAATGACAAAGGGGTCCATCACCAAGTTTCCAGGATCAATTCTGAACGCCTTGTCGGCGCCCATGGCCAGGCACCGCCGCAACACTTCCTCATCGTCCTCGTTTCCGATGGTCACCGCCGTGACCGTCCCGCCGAGCTTCTCCTTGATCTGTATCGCCTCCTCGATGGCGTAGTTGTCCCATTCGTTGATGACGTAGGCCAGCATCTCCTTGCGAACGTCGTTCTTTTGTGGACTGATTTCCAGGTCCACTTCCTGGGTCATGGGAACCCTCTTGACGCATACAATGATCTCCATGCTTCGCACCTCCTGAATCGTTAGATGAAGCTCCCTGGAACGCTAGGCTTTCAAGCTTTCCTTCCCCGTGTTACTCTTCAAAAACACTGTTGATTTCAATAATGAATGAATTCTCATTCATTTTGTCCGGCAAGGTACCACACCTCTCCGGACCTGTCAAACATTTTTGGGAAAAGGGCTGAGGAGGCCCGAACAAGGAGAGTCTTGAAGTTGCCGGCGCTCTCGGCTGAAACCGACAGAGGGCGGGGCAAAGGGATAGGGCGGCTATGGCCGTGCCGGAGGATTACCTGCCGCTTTTGGAGCCTCGATCCGAAGTGGAGAAAAGGCTTTCCTTGGGCAGGCTCTTTACCGCTTCGTGAATTCTGTTCCTGAGCGCCTGGTCGTTCCCGGCCAGCTGATCCGCCTTGAGGAAATGGTGCCGCGCTGTCCTGAAATCAAAGTTTCTCTGAAAGTAGAGGCCGGTGTAGTAGTGGGCCATCGCGAGCTTTCCCTGTCTCCCGTAACAGACGCCCAGGTTGTAAAAAACCTGGTCTTTGACGGGCCTCATGGAAGCCAGCCTCTCGTAAAAAACGGTGGCCTTGGAGTAGTCTTCCAGGTTCTGGTAGGACATTCCGGTGAGGTAGAGAGCCGACTTGTTGCGCTCATCGGTTCTGAAGATCCGCTCAGCCACTTCAAGGGCTTTCCGATCCTGTCCCTTGAGCTGATAGGTCTCCGCCAGGTGAATGAGAATCGGAAGGAGATCGGGGGCTCCCTTCAGAGCCCTCTCAAAGTGCTCTATCGCCTTCGGATAATCCATTCTTTCTTTTTCAAGAACTCCCATCGTGAATTGGGCCACCGGCGATTCCGAAGGGTCTCCTCTTGCTAGGCTCAAGGAACGGAGGGCCGTCTGATAATCCATGGATTTTGCCACGCAGACCGCTTTGAAGTAGGGAAAAAGCTCACGGAAGCCGGCGGATTCCTTGCTGTCAGGCTTGGGGCTATACTGGCTCAGGAGGGTCTCGGAGGTCGACACCCTCTCTGGTCCTGCGGGATGCGTGAGCAGGTAAGGCGGAACAGCGTTCGTTCCTGCCGGAGACAACCTCTCCAGCTTCTTCATCATCGTGATCATGCCCTCGGGATTGAAGCGCGACTCCTCCATGTACTTGAATCCGAGGTGATCGGCCTGCCTCTCATCCTCCCGGCTGTAGCTCAACTGTTTCTGGATGCCTGCGGCCATGGCGCCCGTGGCCACAGCCCCGCCCGCCTTGCCCCCCAGCAGGGCTCCGGCCAGCATTCCCGCAAGCACCGCGATGGTCATGGCTTTGTTTTGCTCTATGCGATTGGAAAGGTGACGTGCCGACACGTGGGCGATTTCATGAGCCATCACGGCGGCCAGTTCATCCACTTGATCCATGATGGCGATGAGGCCTGTGAAAAAGAAGACGTGGCCGCCCGGCCCGGCAAAGGCATTCAGGTCATTGTCCTGAACCACGTAGAACTGAAAAGGAAACACCTTGGTCTCCAGGGTCCGGGTGATATACTGGCCGAGGTCATTGAGATAATCGTTCGCAAAATCATCGTTCAGCATTTGAAGTTGCCGGCGCACGGCCGCCTGGAATTCTTCGCCGGCGATTCTTTCGTCTTCCGTGGACAGGGCAAAGGCCGGCTGCGTTCCCAGGGAAAAAAGAAAGAAAAAGATGAGGACGGAGGATAGGAGTGCTCTAGTTTTTCTTCCGCTTGCTCTCATGAGGTTCCACCCGCGGGGCTTCTGTCCAGAGGCCCTCCAGATCGTAGAATTCCCTGACCGGCTGATAGAAGATGTGTATCACCACGTCCCCATAGTCCATGAGGACCCAGTGGCCTTCCCGCTCTCCTTCAACACCCAGGGGTTTAAACCCTTCTTCTCTCAGCCTTCGCTCCATGTGCTGGCTGATCGCCTGAACCTGCCGGCTCGAATTCCCGCTCGCCACCAGGAAGTAATCCGTAATGGAGGTCAACCGTCCCACTTCCATCAGGATGGGATCCACCGCTTTTCTTTCCTGGATGACCTCCAGGAACAAAAGGGCTTTATCAAGCGTTTTCATGGGCGCCATACAACCGGTTCATGTGAATGTAAGACCTCACCGCTTCCGGGACAAGGAACCGGATAGATTTTCCGGCTGCGACCTTCTCTCTGATCTTGGTGGAGGAGATGTCCATCAGGGTGGCCTCCATGGAGATCACCTCATAGCCCGAGGGAGACAGGAACCGATTCCCTTCCTGATCTTTTTTTCTGAAATTCACTCCCAGGGTCAGAAGGAACGATTCCAGGACGTCCGAAGGAAACCCGGGCCTCTGGATCACCACAAAATGGGCATAGTTGAAAAGGTTCCTGAAGTCTTTCCAGGTCTCGATTTCAAGGAAAGCGTCCATCCCAAGCACAAAGTGAAGGTCCAGGTCCGGGTGGACTATTTCGTGAAAGATCTTCAAGGTTTCGATGGAGTAGGAAAACCCTTCCCGCCGGCCCTCGAGGTCCAGAACTTTGAGGCGCGGGGATTCCGCGGACGCAATCCTCGTCATTTCCAGTCTCTGGGAAAAGGCAGACACGCGCCTTTGACCTTTGTGGGGCGGCAAGGCGGCGGGAATGAGATAAACATGTTCCAGGTTCAGACTCTCTCCCACCTCTTCGGCCAGGCGCAGATGACCGTAATGGATGGGATCAAAGGTCCCGCCCAGAATGCCCAGCCTAGGTCCTGATTTGACCGTTTCCATAGACGATGAATTTTTGAGTGGTCAATTCCGCCAGGCCCATGGGGCCGAAAGCGTGGAGTTTGGACGTATTGATCCCGATCTCGGCGCCCAGACCGAGCTGGTTGCCGTCGTTGAACCGGGTAGAAGCGTTCACCAGAACCACCGAGGCGTTCACTTCCTCAAGGAAGCGCCGGGCCCGGTCATAGCGGGTCGTGACGATCGCCTCTGTGTGGTTGGAGCCGTAGGTCTCGATGTGATCCAGAGCCTCCTCCAGTCCTTTCACCACCTTGACCGCCAGGATCAAATCCAGAAACTCCGCAGGCCAGTCCGAAGGCTCCGCAGGTTTGGCTACCGCCATGTACTCGAGGGTTTTGGGACATCCGCGGATTTCCACCCCCGCGTCGCGGAAACGCTTGAGCATGGCCGGCAGGAAAGCCCCTGCGATGCCCTCATGGACCAGCATGGTTTCCATGGCATTGCACACGCCCGGCCGCTGCACCTTCGCGTTGAAACAAATGTCCTCGGCCATGGCCAGATCTGCAAACTCGTCCACGTAAACGTGGCAGACCCCCTTGTAGTGGCGCAGCACAGGAATGCGCGAGTGGTCCGTCACGAATCGGATCAGGCCTTCGCCTCCTCGGGGAATGATGACATCCACGTCCTCTTCCTGCTGGAGGAGGATCCGGGTGGCCTCCCTCTCTGTGGTGGGAATGACCTGGATCGAAGCCCCCGGGAGCTCTGCTTCCTGCAGGGACTGTTTCAGGATTTCCCCGAGAATCAGGTTCGAGTGAATGGCCTCGGAACCTCCCTTGAGGATCACTGCGTTTCCTGCTTTCAGGCAGAGGCTCGCCGCATCCACCGTGACATTGGGCCTGGACTCGTAGATGAACCCGATGACGCCGAGGGGAATCCGCACCCGGCCCACGGCCAGCCCGTTGGGTCTTTTCCACATGCCGGTCATCTCGCCCACAGGATCCGGGAGCGCCGCCACTTCCTCGAGCGCCTCGGCCATGGACCGCAAGGTCTTGGCATCGAGGGTGAGCCGGTCGAGCAGCGCGGAGCTCATGCCCTGTTCCTTTGCCTGGGCGAGGTCTTTCTCGTTCTCGCGAAGGATCTCCTGTTCTCTTTTCATCAGCCCTTGCGCCATGAGCCTGAGGGCTTTATCCTTTTGGTCCCTGGACACTCTCCGGAGTTCCCGCGCGGCCTCTTTCGCGGCTTGAGTCATGGCTTTGATCCTGGTCTCTAAAGACATAGGGCCTCTCCCTCCTGGAGGGTGCGGGTGATGACCAGATTGTCCCGGTGGATGACCTCGTCGTCGTGCCTGAACCCCAGGACCGATTCAATCTCCGTAGTCTTTCGGCCCATGATCTTCCGGATATCTCCCGAGTCGTAGTTCACCATGCCCACGCCCAGTTCCTCGCTGAACTCGTTGACCACGACCACCGAGTCGCCGTGGTTGAAGTGGCCATGAACCTCAAGGATGCCCGAGGGCAGCAGGCTCTTGCCGCTGGGCTTGTGGCGATCGGGCGTGTCGGCCGGCAGAGCGATGCCCGCCAGCTCCAGCAGCGTCGGCAGCACGTCGGTCACCCAGGCAAACGCCGGCGCGATCGCGCCGTCGGGGCGGCCCGGCCGGTCGCCCGATGTCAGCGCCGGTTCAGTCGCCGGGGATCGGGACGCACGGGCTGCGTGTGCTTCGCCGCGCCGGGGGGCGAGATCGCGCCGGGCCACAACGCGACCAGCGCCAGCCACGTGCCCAGCCCAAGGGACAACCCGGCGAAGTTCTCCACGAGGTCGAGCACCTCGACCGTTCTGGGCGGGAAGAATCGCTGAGCCAATTCGATCAGCACCGCATAGCTCAGCAGCGCCGCGATCGTCCAGCGCGGCTTGAGCGGCCAGCGCGACGCCCCGACGAGAAACCCGAGCGCCGCGAAGGCGGCGAAATGCGCGCCGCGGCCGCCGGCGAATCGGGCGGCGCGGGCGATCTTGAGCCAACTGCCCGGATTCGGCGCCAACAACAGGAAGCTCAGCAGCGCGAGGTAGGCCAGGCAGAGGAGGCGCCAAATCCACATCGGGCTACTCGACGACCTTGAAGACGGCATCGTGCTCGCGGGCGTGGTCGACCACCTTCAGCCCGATCGTCTGCCCGGCAACCGCTTCCTCGACCGACTCGTTCTCGACTTGCATCGAGTCGACCGGCTGGGTGAAGTCGCTGGTGTGGCCCTTGACGTGGATCGTGTCTCCCACGCGCAGCGCGCCGCTGGTGATTTCGATTGCCGCCACGTGAATCTTGCTGAAGTAGTGCGTGACCCGGCCGATTTCGACTTCCGCCATCGCTGAACCCTCCCGGAAACGCCGTCGCTGGACGTTGCGGTGACCGGCGGCCAGGTCGACTCGACAGCCGCAGTCGCAGCGCACCCAGCGCCCGAACTGGAAAAGCGTTACATCGTAAGCCGCGCCGCAACGCGGGCAGCAGATCGCCATGGGAAGGTCCCGAGCCACCCAGGGGGCTCGACGGCGCGCCCGAAGCCTCGGCCACGAGCGACCAGCGGTGATTATGGCCGCGGCGCCGCGCCGTGGCAAGCGCCCGGCGGCGGCGTTCCACTGCCCGAGGCCCGCAGTCCGTCCGCACCGCCCGGCGCGCGGGCCGACGCCCCGGCCCGCGGCGTCCCGGAAGCCCGACGGGCGAGACTCACGACGCGCCTCGGCGCGCGCCGAGCGATTCGAGCCACGCGCGAAACTCGTCGAAATACGACGGCGTCGGGAAGTCGTTGTGATCGCGCCCCGGCATGACGATCAGCCGCTTCGGCTCGCCGGCCGCCTCGAACAGCCGTTGGCCCAATTCGAGCGGAACGATCGTGTCGAGCTGGCCGTGACTTTGCAGCAAGGGGCCGCGGTAGCGGCCGATCTTGGCCGCCGAGTCGAGCCGGGTGCGCATGAGCCATCGCAGCCCCGGCAGGGGGTAGTGGTGGGCGGCCACGTCA
>Ga0101944_10003414_pt1 | contig 22307 bp, 24 predicted proteins | sample DewCreD2012metaG_FD_75245 | JGI IMG/M metagenome (GOLD analysis project Ga0101944, IMG submission 75245) | Hot spring sediment bacterial and archeal communities from British Columbia, Canada, to study Microbial Dark Matter (Phase II) - Dewar... ... | reverse complement strand
TAGCAGGAGGGGTGTTAATGGGGAGCGACCCCATCGCCATGAACGAGGTGGAGCGTTCGCTTAAGAAGGCAGCCAACGATATAGACGATTTGATCATGAAGATTAAGGACGGAGAGGGCACGGTCGGCAGATTGATCTCCGAAGATGCGATCTACCGCGACCTGGAAGCGCTTGCCGATGACCTCAGAAGGCACCCCTGGAAGCTGTTCTGGAAGACAAAAGAGAAAAAATAACCTTAAGCCGATGAGCCGCATTAAGGCAAAATCCGTTTTTTGCTGTCAGCATTGCGGGTATCAGTCTCTCAAATGGTTGGGCAGGTGCCCCGATTGCAACGCCTGGAATTCTTTTGTGGAAGAGGATTTTGCGGCGCCGACTCAAAAAGGGATACCGCAGCGCGCAGCGCTTTATAAAGAGCAGCCGGTTTTGCTGAAGGATGTCGAGGTTACGGATGAGGCTCGCCTTCAAACGGGGATACATGAGCTTGACCGGGTGCTCGGAGGGGGTATTGTTAAGGGCTCGGTAGTGCTTCTTGGGGGAGACCCGGGCATCGGTAAATCTACCATCTCACTGCAGATATCCAACAGGATCGCAGACCAGGGGTTGACCGTGCTCTATGTGAGCGGGGAAGAGTCCGTTGCCCAGACCAAGATGAGGGCAAAGCGCCTGGGAGGATTAGCCGCTAAACAAAAAGGCGGGCTCTATATCGTTAATCAGACCGATCTCTCAAGCATCCTCGAACACATACGTGCGCTTAAGCCGGCGGTGGTAATTATTGATTCCATACAGGTGATATTCGAGCCCTCTCTAAGTTCTTCGGCAGGCAGCGTCAGCCAGGTGCGTGAGTGCGCCGGTATGCTGACCCAGCTTGCAAAAACCAGCGGCACAGCCTGTTTTATTATAGGACACGTTACCAAAGAGGGGACGATCGCAGGCCCGAGGGTCCTTGAGCATATCGTTGACACCGTTCTTTATTTTGAAGGGGACCGGTTTAGCGTTTACCGGATCCTGAGGGCTGTCAAAAACCGTTTTGGTTCGACCAATGAGATCGGGGTATTCCAGATGGCGCAGGAGGGGCTCAAAGAAGTGAGCAATCCTTCCGAGATTTTTCTCTCCGAGCGCCCCAAAGACGTCTCCGGGTCAGTGGTAGTCTCGATCCTCGAAGGGTCAAGGCCGTTACTGGTTGAGATACAGGCGCTGGTCAGCAGGGCGGGGTTTGGCTACGCGCGCAGGCGCACCCAGGGTTTTGATTATAACCGCCTTAGCCTCCTGGTTGCCGTGCTTGAGAAGAGGGTGGGTTTGCACCTTGAGGCGGATGATATCTTTGTGAATGTAGCCGGAGGCATTAAGGTCGAAGACCCTGCAGCAGACCTTGCAGTAGCCGCTGCCATACATTCTGCTTTTGGCGAGCGTATGGTCCTGGCGGATACCGTGGTGCTGGGTGAAGTGGGGTTGGCAGGAGAGATACGCAGCATATCCCAGGCAGGCCTACGCATCAATGAGGCTCAGAAACTGGGCTTCAAACGCTGCATACTCCCCAGGAACAATTGCCGGAACCTCGATATCGCCAAGAGCGCGATAGAGCTTATTCCCGTGGTGCATGTTAAAGAGGCGCTGGGTATCGCCTGCCCTTAAACAATGCCGGGGGCAGCGCGGCAGTACGATCATTTATATTTCATAAGGAGGCATATATGAATTTATTGTTGGTGCGGATCCTTTTTTTCGTAGTCAGCAGTATCGCCGGCTTCCAGATCCTCGATCCTCACGGCAAAGGGTTGTTGGGCCTGGCCCTTGGTTTTGTCGCCGGCCTGATTATTATTCTGCTTGAGATCGGGATGCGCCGCGTATCGGTACGGGGCTTATCAAGCGCCGTCTTCGGCCTGATCCTTGGCTTGATCATGGCAAAGCTTGTGACCGACGCTATTACCCTGATGCCCGTGGTCACCGGAGACCTTCCACTGATCCGTTTCAGCCTCACCCTTATATTTTGTTACCTGGGAATGGTCATCGGCTTGCGCGGTAAAGATGAATTCAATATTATCATTCCTTACGTGCGCCTGCGGCGCCAGGACCAGGCAGAAGAGTTGGCGTTATTGGATACGAGCGTCATTATTGACGGCAGGATCCTGGATATCTGCAAGACCAAGTTTCTTGAAGGCAAGATCGTTATACCCCGTTTTGTGCTTAAGGAGCTTCAGCAGATTGCCGATTCAACCGACCCGATAAAACGCCAGAGGGGAAGAAGGGGCCTTGAGATCCTCCACGCCATACAGAAGGAGGCTGGGGTCGATATTTCCCTGCACGAGGAGGATTTCCCGGAGGTTCCGGAAGTTGACGCAAAGCTGGTTAAGCTTGCCAAGCTGCTTGAGGCAAAGATTATGACGGTTGATTTTAACCTCAACCGCGTTGCCAGCTTCCAGGGAGTGAAAATCCTTAATATCAACGAGCTGGCTAATGCCCTCAAGCCTGTGGTCTTCCCGGGCGAGCAGATGCGCGTTAAACTGCTCAAGGAAGGCAAAGAGCATAATCAGGGGGTGGGTTACCTTGATGACGGCACCATGGTTGTGGTCGAGGATGCCCGCCGCCTTATCGGCCAGGAGGTTAGCGTGGTAGTCACCTCTGTCCTGCAGACGCAGGCAGGAAGGATGATTTTTACCAAGCTTGAAAGGTAGTAATGCATGCAAGCGCAGTAGTCCTTGCCGCGGGAAAGGGAAGAAGATTCTTAAAGGGTGTCTCCAAACCGCTTGTACGGATTAATAAGCGCCCCCTTATTGCGTATTCTCTAAAGGTCCTGCAGCAGCACCGTTTGATCAACGAGATCATTGTCGTAGCCAACAAGGATAACGCGCAAAACCTCAAAAAAATAACCCGCTCCTATCCTAAAGTCAGCAAAGTGGTATTGGGAGGGGCGCGCAGGCAGGATTCCGTGCGCTCGGGGCTTGCTGCTCTTTCAGGCGGCCGCAAAACTGTCCTTATTCACGATTCAGCCAGGCCGTTTATCAACGGGAGAATGGTTTCTCAAGTCCTGGCAGGAGCGTTCGCGCACAAGGCGGCGATTGTGGGGGTTCCGGTAAAGGCGACGATTAAGAAAGTCGCAGAGTCGCAAAGTCGCAAAGTCACAAGAGTGAAGGAGACGGTGGAGCGCAACGGGCTCTGGGAGATACAGACTCCACAGGCATTTGATACAGCCCTGCTTTTGAAGGCATACCGGAAGTTCGGCAGGTTTGATGTTACCGACGATGCAATGTTGGTGGAAAAAAGCGGCATTAAGCCCATCGTGATCGCGGGCAACTATTACAATATCAAAATTACCACGCCGGAAGACCTTCTCCTGGCGAAAGCCATAGCGCTTAAAAGATGAAATACGCAGTCGGGATCGGATACGATATACATTCTCTGGAGGCAGGAGGCAGGCTTGTTATCGGAGGCGTTGAGATACCGTATGAAAAGGGTTTACGCGGGCACTCGGATGCTGATGTATTGCTGCATGCTGTCTGTGATGCGCTTTTGGGAGCGGTTGCAGAGCCGGACATCGGAGAACAGTTTCCCGATACCGACGCGCGCCTCAGGGGGATTGACAGCAGGGAACTGTTGCATAAGGTCTATCAGGTGGTTACCACAAAAGGTTTTTGCATTCAAAATATAGATACCGTTGTCATAGCGCAGGAACCTTCTTTGGCGCCGTTTAAGAAACAGATCAGGCAGCAGATCGCCGGGATCCTTGGTATTGAAGATTCGCGCGTCGGCGTCAAGGCAAAGACCAATGAGCATATGGGGGAGATAGGGAGAAAAGAGGCGATCGCCGCGTATGCGGTAGTATTGGTAAGCAAGGGGGTTGAGCAATGACGTGCCTTCTGAAAGTTTTACTGGTGATCGCGGGTTTGGCGGTTGCCAAGATCCTGCTTTTTGCCGTGCTTTTTCACGATGAGGTGAGGGCAGCGCAGAAAAGAGACCCTGCGGCAAAGAGCTTCTTAGAGGTGCTTCTATTGTATCAGGGGTTGCACGCGCTTATCAGCCACCGTGTTGCGCACTTTTTCTACCGGATGCGGCTGTATTTTCTGGCGCGCATGATAAGCCAGGCCTCGCGCTTCATGACCGGTATCGAGATCCACCCAGGCGCAAAGATCGGCAGGCGTTTCTTTGTCGATCACGGCATGGGGGTGGTTATCGGCGAGACTGCCGAGATAGGCGACGATGTACTGATCTACCAGGGAGTGACCCTGGGAGGAGCCGGCCTTGAAAAAGGGAAACGCCATCCTACCATCGGCAATAATGTTGTTATCGGCACCGGAGCAAAGGTGCTGGGCAATATCACGGTAGGAGATAATTCCTATGTCGGTGCCAACGCCGTGGTGATCAGGGATGTCCCTCCTAATTCCACGGTTGTGGGCGTGCCGGGCAGGGTTACCAAGCAAGACGGCAAGAAGATTGAGATAAGCCTCGACCACATACACGTGCTCGATCCGATCATGCAGAGCATAGAAGAACTCCAGAAGAAGATAGAAGACCTGGAAAAACATAAAGGAAAGACACAGTAGCTAAATCCCAAGCACTAAATCCCAAAAAAAATTCAAATTCCAGGCAAACAAAAAATTGAAATTTTGAGCGTGGAGTTTGAATGTGTTTGAGATCTTGAATTTTTCGTGATGAGTATTTATATATATAATTCCCTTACCCGCAAGAAAGAAGAATTCGTCCCCCTCAACCCGCCCCGCGTGAATATGTACACCTGCGGAGTGACGGTTTATGACGAGAGCCACATCGGCCACGCGCGCAGCCTTTATATCTTCGATGTGATCAGGCGCTACCTCGCCCATCGCGGATTTGACGTCAGGTTCGTGCGCAATATCACCGATATCGACGATAAGATCATCAACCGTGCCAAAGAACTCAAAAAAGACTGGCAGGAACTGGTCTCTACCTACATTGCCAGGTATTATCAGGACCTTGACGCCCTGGGGATACAAAGGGGAGATTTTGAGCCGCGCGCAACCCAGAACATACCCCAGATGATAGATTACATCCAGGGGCTCATCCAGAAAGGGTATGCCTACGAGTCAGGCGGGGATGTGTATTTTAACGTAAGGAAATTCGCCTCGTACGGAAAACTTTCCGGCCAGAGCATAGACCAGATGGAGGCAGGCGTGCGCATAGACCCGTCGGAAGCAAAAAAAGACCATCTTGATTTTGCCCTCTGGAAAAGCTCAAAAGAAAACGAGCCATCCTGGGAAAGCCCCTGGGGCAAGGGGCGGCCCGGCTGGCACATCGAATGCTCGGTGATGAGCCAGGAGTGCCTGCAGGCCGACACCCTTGATATCCACGCAGGCGGCAGGGACCTCATTTTCCCCCATCACGAAAATGAGATAGCCCAGGCAGAGGCATTTACCGGCAAGCCGTTCGCAAAATACTGGATCCACCACGGCCTTTTGACCATCAACGGCCAGAAGATGTCCAAGTCATTGGGTAATTTCGTGACCATAAAGGATTTCATGGACAAGTACCAGGATGCCGACCTGCTGAAGCTTTTCTTTTTATCCGCGCACTACAGCCATCCCATTGATTACAACGAGAACAAGATCGAGGAAGCCAGGCGTGCCAGAGAGAGGATAGCGATCTTTCTGGATAAGACAAAAAACAAAGCGCCTCAGGCACCAGGAATCCCTCAAGAGGTAGAGGCCTTCAAAGATGCCTTTCTGCAAGCCATGGATGATGATTTTAATACCCCTCAGGCGCTGGCTGCGATGTTCGGATTGATCAATGCGGCGCATAAAAACATGGACGATGCGCTCTTTGCCTGTCAGGCCCGGCAGACCTTTGGATTTATGCAGAATATCCTGGGATTATCCCTGAAGGAAACAGCTCCAATGATGGGAGATGCGGTAGAAAAACTGATACAGGAAAGGAATCAGGCGAAGAAAGACAGGAATTTTACCCGCGCGGATGAGATCCGCAGGGAGCTCGATGCATTGGGAATAATCCTGGAAGATACCAGGGATGGCACGACATGGAGAAAAAAGATTTGATTGTTAATGAATATAAGATCTCTGTTCTTCCAGAAAAGTTTTAATGAACCTGGCGGTTTTTCCGCTCAAGTCGATTTTGCCCGGCACGCTTTATGACGGGCATGCCAAAGGTCTTTCGCATTTTCGGCGGCTGCGGAACTCGTCCCTTTTGCCCTAGCAAAAGGGACTCAAACATCCTCGCCGTCCGCCACATAGAGTGGCGGATGCCCGAAAATGCTCAAGCTGCTTTGGCTAAAATCTCCATTCGCGTCAAAACCGCCAGCTTCATTTTGTTCATAACCGGCGAAGGATCAAACGTGTATTAAAGGGTTAAATCATGAAAGGTCTCTTCATCACATTCGAAGGCTCGGAAGGCAGCGGCAAGAGCACGCAGTCGCGCATGCTCTATCAGTATCTTAAGCGCAAAAAGCATAAGGTCATATACCTCAGGGAGCCGGGGGGTACGGCAATCAGCGAGAAGATCCGCCAGATCCTGCTTGATGCCAGGAATGACTCAATGTCCGGTGCCTGCGAGATGCTTTTGTATATGGCCGCGCGCGCGCAGCTGGTACGTGAGGTTATCAGGCCGGCTTTAGCCAAGGGCGCGATTGTCATCTGCGACAGGTTTCTTGATTCCACGCTTGCCTATCAAGGGTATGGCCTGGGGATGGACAAAAATTTTATCAGGCGCGTCGGAAGGTTCGTTACCGGAGGCCTTGCGCCGAAGGTAACAATCTTTCTTGACCTTCCGGTCCATAAAGGCCTCAGGCACCGCCAGAACGCGCAGGACCGCATCGAGAAACGGCCTCTCGGTTACCACAAGAGAGTGCGCAGCGGTTATCTGTCCCTGGCACGCAGGGAACCGGCGCGGTTTAAAGTTGTCAAGGTCCAGAAGGATAAATATGTAACCCAGTCGAAGATCAGGGAGCTTATAGAGGATGCCGTTCGGAGACATTAAAGGGCACCGGGTTGCGCTTGACCTTTTAACCGGAGATTTGCGTTCCGGAAAACTGGCAGGGGCTTATTTTTTGAGCGGTCAGGAAGGGCTGGGAAAATTTTTCGCTGCCCGCACCTTCGCCAAGGCGATAAATTGCCTCAGTTTTGAAGCTGACTCCTGCGGGAGTTGCTCCTCCTGCAGGAAGATAGATAAGCAGGAGCATCCGGACGTGCATTTCCTGGAACCGGAAGGAGCCTCCGAGGCCTTAAAGATCGAAAGCGTTCGCCAGATGCAGCAGAAGATTTCCCTCAGGCCTTACGAAGGCAAGAAGACGGTCGTGGTCATCAGGGAGGCCCACACCTTAACCTCCGAAGCAGCCAACGCCCTCTTAAAGACTCTGGAAGAGCCGCCGCAGCATGCGGTTTTTATACTGACCAGTTCAAGGCAAGCGCTTATGTTTAAGACCATTGTTTCGCGTTGCCGCCTGGTACGCTTTGCTCCTCTTCAGCGCCATGCGCTTGAAGAAATTCTCAGGGATGATTTTTCCGTCCCGCAGCCCCGCGCCCACTTCTTGGCGTATTTCAGCGAAGGCAGGATCGGCCACGCCCTTGCCTTGAGGGAAAGCAGCCTCCTGGAGCAGAAGAACAGGATTATCGATGAATTCATCTTTTCTTCTCAGGGCCAGGCAGGGAGCGTAAAAGAAAGGCAGGATGCGCGCGTTGTGCTCAATGTCCTGGCAACCTGGTTCAGGGACTTATACCTGGTAAAGACAGGCCTGCCCCATTCTGAGCTTATCAATCTCGACCGCAGGGATGAGCTCCTGGGTTTTATCAACCGCTATGGCTGGTCTGCGCTGGAGAGGATCATCGGGAGCATCTCCGAGTCCCTGTTTTATCTCGAACATAATGTCAACACCAGGCTTTTATTGTCAAACATGAGAGCCCACATATGTCAAAAATGATTTTGGTGCAACTGAGAGAGCTGGGCCAGGCATATCCCTATAATGCCCAGGACCTTGAATTAAAGGAAGGGGATTATGTCATTGTAGAGCATGACCGCGGCCTTGATTACGGCCGGATCGTCTGCCCTAAGGGGCATAACCAACAGGCTGAATCCAAGGAGCCGATTAAGAAGATCGTGCGCCTTGCCCAGGAGAACGACCTGAAACAGATCGAGGATAACCGCATCAAGGCAAAAGAGGCGTTTGGCACCTGCGGTAAAAAGATCGACGAGCATAAGCTTGAAATGAAGCTGGTCCAGGCGGAATATTCCTTTGACCGCAGCAAGATCATCTTTTATTTTACCGCAAACGGCCGCATAGATTTCCGGGAATTGGTAAAGGACCTGGCAAAAATCTTCAAGGCCAGGATCGAGCTGCGCCAGATCGGCGTGCGCGATGAAGCCAGGCTTTTCGGAGGGTTTGGCCCTTGCGGAAGGGAATTATGCTGTGCGCGGTTCCTGAAGGATTTTGAGCCGGTGACCATCAAGATGGCCAAAGAAGAAGGGCTGCCGCTTAACCCGCCCAAGATATCCGGCCTCTGCGGCAGGCTGATGTGCTGTCTGTCGTTTGAATACGAGACCTACAAGAGCCTTTCCAGGGGGCTTCCCAAAGAGGGAGAGCGGGTGCATCTTTCGCAGGGCAAAGGAAAGGTTATTTCGGTAAACGTCTTTAAACGCAGCGCAACAATTGAGCTTGAGGACGGTACGCAGGTGGAAATGCGTTATAAGGAAAAAGAAAATGGCAAATAAATTCTACATAACCACGCCGATCTATTACGTGAACGCCGCTCCTCATATCGGCCATTCATATACTACCATTGCCGCCGATAGCCTTGCGCGCTATTACCGCAGGGCGCTGGGTGAGGGGAATGTGCGTTTTTTAACCGGGACGGACGAGCACGGCCAGAAGATCCAGCGCGCAGCAGAGGCATCCGGAATGGCGCCCTTAGAGTTTACCAACCGCATAGTCCCAACCTTCAAAAAACTCTGGGAGAAGCTCAACATTTCTTACGATGATTTTATCCGCACTACCGAAGACAGGCATGTGCGCACTGTGCAGAAGGTGCTTGAGATACTGAACAGCAAGGGGGAGATATATACCTCCGGCTATGAAGGATGGTACTGCACTCCCTGTGAAACGTTCTGGACCCAGATGCAGCTTATAGAGGGCGCCTGCCCCGACTGCAGGAGGCAGGTTGAGAAGATCAAGGAGACGAATTATTTTTTCAAGCTCTCTTCCCATCAGGACTGGCTGCTCAGGTATATTTATGAGCATCCAGATTTTATAAGGCCTGCAAGCCGCTATGAAGAGGTGGTTAAATTCCTTGAGCTGAACAAGCTCAATGACCTGTGCATCTCCCGGCCCAAAGAGCGCCTCAGCTGGGGCATACCGTTCCCGTTTAGCCCGGAACATGTAACGTATGTCTGGTTTGATGCGCTGATTAATTACATAAGCGCTGCAGGAGAATTCGACGCAGAAGGGCATTATCATTCCGAATGGTGGGGGGATGATTCGGTCGTCGTGCACCTCATCGGCAAGGATATCTTGCGGCAGCACGCTGTCTATTGGCCGATTATGCTCCAGGCCCTCGGTATACGCCTGCCCAATACCGTCTTTGCCCACGGGTGGTGGATGGTTGGGGAGGATAAGATGTCCAAGTCGCGCGGAAACGTTGTTTCTGCGCTGGAGATGGTGGATAAATACGGGTTGGACGCCTACCGTTATTTTCTCCTGCGCGATGTGCCTTTTGGCCTGGACGGCAATTTTTCCGAAGAGGCCCTGGTGAAACGCTATAACAGCGACCTGGCCAATGACCTGGGGAACCTGGTGTACCGCACGTTGACTATGATAGAGAAGTATTTCAACGGCGCTGTGCCGCCTGAATCGGGTTTTTCCTATAACAAGCAGGAAGAAGACATTATGGGGCTTATCCGCTCCTCCCCGGGTGTGACTGTTAACACCTTTGCCCTTTCGGTTGGTGCGCACATGCAGGAATTTGATTTTAGTTCCGCGTTAGAGAAAATCTGGGACTTGGTCGGCAAGACCAACAAGTACATAGAAGATAAGAAGCCCTGGAACCTTGCCAAGGAAGGTAATACTGTCGAGTTGCAGAAATTTGTTTTTATCCTGGTTTCTGTTATCAGGGAGGTTGAACGCTGCATTGCTCCCTTTATGCCTGCAACCGCCGAATCTATCCGGCAGCAGGTCGGCTCAAGCCAGATCGACAAAGGCAACCCGCTGTTCCCGCGCATCGACACACGCAAAACCTCTGCCTGACGATATGAAAGAATCGTTGCGGCCAACCTTAATCGACACGCATTGCCACCTTGATTTTCCAGATTTCGACATTGACAGGGATCAGGTTGTTTCGCGCGCCCTTGAAAACGGCATCACCCATATCGTCAATATCGGCTCAAGCCTTGAGGGTTCCCGGCGTTCGGTTGAACTGGCCGCGGAGTACGGGTGCGTCTATGCAACCGTCGGCATACACCCGCACGAGGCTGACCGGTCAGGAGAAGAGCAGGTCGCTTCTTTGAGAAAGCTCTCGAGCGCACCTAAGGTGGTGGCGATCGGAGAGATCGGCCTGGATTATTATAAAGGGTATTCCAGAGCGGAGAACCAGCGGCAGCTTTTTATCTCCCTTATCAGCCTGGCTAAGGAGCGCGGCCTTCCTTTGGTCGTGCATACACGCAATGCCCAGGCCGATACCCTTGCCATCATCAGGGAACAGATGCCTTTGAGGGCGGTGGTGCATTGTTTTTCAGGGGATGCCTCTTTTATGCGCGAATGCCTGGACCTCGGTTTTATGGTCTCTTTTACCTGCAACATCACTTATCGCAAGGCAGAGGACCTGCGAACGCTCCTTAAGGCAATCCCTCTTGAACGGCTGATGCTTGAAACCGATGCGCCGTTTTTGTCTCCGGAAGGCCTGCGCGGCAAGAGGAATGAGCCTTCGGCTGTGCTGGTGCTTGCCGAGGAGATAGCGCGGATACGAGCAATACCCGTGGAGGAGGTTGCCCGTGTCACAACTGAGAATGCGCGCGCATTCTTCAAAATATGAATATCCCTACGGTTTCGCTGGTAAAATGCAACAGCTATGACTGCCTCCAGGTTGTGGAGGCAGTGCGCAGGTCAGTCGAACTCCTGGGAGGGGTATCAGCTTTTGTCAGGCCCCGCTCAAGCGTCCTGGTCAAGCCAAACCTTCTGATGGCCAAAGAGCCCAGTTATTGTATTGATACCCATCCTGAAGTGGTGCGCGCTGTGGTGCGTCTCCTGAAAGACATCAACTGCCGAATATACCTGGGTGACGGCCCCAGTCTCCTGGGGAGGAAAGAGGATGTAGAGGAAGAGGTTTATGAGAAATCCGGGATGAAGGAGGTCGCACGCTCGGAAGGGATTGAATTGGTCAGGTTCGATAAGAGGAGGTGGCGCAGGAATTTTCCCTTTACCAGCTGGCTCGATACCTGCCAGCACGTGGTTTCTGTCCCTAAATTCAAAACGCATCAGCTCACTACCCTTACCGGAGCGGTCAAGAACCTCTTCGGCCTTATTACCGGAACCTATAAAACGGAATTGCACCTTAAACACTACAACCTGGAAGAATTTTGTAAAATCATAGTTGATATCTACGAAGAGGTAAGGCCTTCCCTGACGGTGATAGACGGGGTTATGGCGCTGGAAGGGGATGGGCCCGGGACTTCGGGCAAGCCCCGTCACTGCGGGCTTGTCCTGGCAGGCGCTGACTGCGTTGCGCTTGACAGCGTTCTGGCGAAAGTGATGGGGATAGAGCCTCTGGATGTCCCGACGACAAAAGCAGCTGCGGCAAGGCTCCTGGGCGAATCCCGGCTGGAGAAGATCGCGATAGCAGGCGACCCTCTGGAGGATTTTCTGGGAAGGCCTTTTAAACTTCCTCAGGCATCGCTGGTCAATAAATTGCCTCCTCCGCTCATCAAGATGGCAAAGAGGCTGGTAAAACACTATCCGCGCATATCCGACGAGAAATGCATACGCTGCCAGGCATGCATACAGGTCTGCCCGAATAAGGCGATCAGCATGCATAAGGAGAGGGTCGTCATCGACTACAAGCGCTGCATTGCCTGTTTCTGCTGCCAGGAGTCATGCCCGGCTTCAGCGATTCAGTTGAAGCGCAGTATCCTTGCGTATATAATGGGGATATGAGATGGGCAGGCACGGCGCGTTCGTAGAGCTCAGGCTTAAACTTGATGAGGCAATAACGTACGGGACAACTCAGGCGGCATTAAAACTCGCCAGGGACGGGCTTAAGAGGGCCCGTAAAGCAGGCCTCAGAGGAGAAGAGGAATATTTCAGCGGTCAGATTGAAATTATCAGAGAGCGCTATTCTTCGGCGATAGAGCATTTTGATTCAGCTATCAGGTACAATCCCTTTGACGGAGCAGCCTATAACGACCGGGCCCTGTGCATGGTTGAGCTGGGAGTTATCGAAGCGGCCCTGGATTATTTCGATAAAGGCATTGAGGTAGAACCTGATTACGCCACCATTTATCACAATAAAGGATGGCTCCTGAATAACATCGGCAGGCATACCGAGGCCATTGCCTGCTTTCATAAAGCGCTTGAGCTTGAGCCGGGCCGCGCAGTCACCTATGATAACCTGGCTGACGCGTATTTTAATCTGGGGGACCTTGAGGCGGCGTTGCAGGCTTACCGTAAGGTGCTGGAGCTCCTGAAGCCGGGCTCTTGCCGGGGCATAAGAAAGAACATACTCTTGCGCATAAAGGAGATCGAGGGCCTGCGTGCCGCCAAAGGGAAAGAGAGATGAAGAGAAAAACCGATCTGCGCAGTATCTCCTGGCAGGATAACTGCGTGGTTATTATTGACCAGACAAGGCTTCCGGGAGAGCTTCGTTTTCTGCGTATAAAAGACGTGCATGCGCTCTGGCAGGCAGTAAAAGAGCTTAAGGTGCGCGGAGCCCCTGCGTTGGGCGCAGCTGCAGGGCTGGGAGCTTACCTTGCGGTAAGGAATTCAAAGGCAAAAGACTTTGAGAGTTTTTTCCCCGGGCTTAAGAAAGCGCTCCGTTATATCGCTACTTCAAGGCCGACGGCGCGCAACCTTTTCTACGGCCTTGAGCGCATTGAGCGGATTGCCCTGCACAACCGTAGCAAGGGCGTAGCCCAGATTAAACGGCTCATATTAAAGGAAGCCCAGCGTATCATGGATGAAGACAGGGTTTCATGCCGGCTGATCGGTGAGCATGGAGAGCGGCTGTTAAAAAGCGGGGATACGGTCTTAACCGTCTGTAATGCCGGGATGCTGGCTACCGTCGGCGAGGGGACGGCGCTGGGTGTCTTGTATGCGGCCCAAAGAAAAGGAAAGAGGATCAAGGTGTATGCCTGTGAGACCCGCCCGCTGCTGCAGGGAGCGCGCCTGACTACCTGGGAGTTGATGAAGCACGGGCTGGATGTTACCCTGATCTGCGATAATATGGCAGCGACGCTCATGCGGCAGGGTAAGATCGATAAGGTTATTGCCGGCGCAGACCGCATTGCCGCAAACGGGGACGCAGCCAACAAGATCGGCACCTACAGCCTTGCGGTACTGGCGCGTTTCCATAGAATCCCTTTTTACATCGCCGCGCCCGCATCCACCTTTGACGTTTCGATAGCACACGGAAAAGATATCCCCATCGAAGAGAGGGCTGCTGAGGAGGTAACAGCCCTGTTCTTCAGGAAGCCCGTTGCACCCGAGAGGGTGAAGGTCTATAATCCTGCTTTTGACGTGACGGACCAGGCGCTCATCAAGGCGCTCATAACCGATAAAGGGGTTATCCGTCCGCCTTACCATCGGAATATCCGCAGGATCATTTCTTTAAAGAGGGGCCATGCGACTGAATGAGGTCGGAGAATTCGGCTTTATAAAAAGGATCGCCACGCATGGTAAGTGTGATTCTTCAGTGAAAAAGGGGATCGGGGATGACTGCGCGGTCATTGCCTATAAGCGGGGGTCTTATCTTTTGTTTACGTGCGATATGCTGCTTGAGGGCGTTGATTTTCGCAGCAACGACGATCCATACCTCATCGGCAGGAAGGCCCTGGCTTGTTCGATAAGCGACATTGCCGCCTGCGGCGGCTCTCCGCGTTATGCGCTCGTTTCTCTCGGCATCCCTTCCCGGATGCGCCTGTCTGAAGCAGAGGGCCTTTATCGCGGTATATATAAGCTGGCAGAGGGGTATGGGATCAATATAGTCGGCGGAGATACCTCCGGCAGCAGGTCGCTTGTAATTGATATCAGCATGCTGGGAGAGGTAAAGAAGGAGCATCTGGTGCTTCGAAACGGCGCCAGGGCCGGCGATATAATTTTCGTCAGCGGCGCGCTTGGCGGGACGATCCACGGTAAACACCTTACTTTTGAGCCGCGCCTCAGGGAGAGCCGGTATCTGGTCAGAAATTTTAAAGTTAATGCAATGATCGATATATCCGACGGCCTTATACAGGACCTGGGGCATATCCTTTGCCAGAGCAAAAAGGGCGCCTTTTTATTCGAGCAGTTGATACCCCGTTCCCCTTGCTCAGCCAGCCTTAAAGACGCCTTATGCGCAGGCGAGGATTTTGAGCTTTTGTTCACCATGAGCCATTCCTGGGCGCGCAGGCTTTGCAGGCAGGCGAGGTTCCCCTTTTACCCTATCGGAGAGATTGTTCCTCCTGCTTATGGCTTACGCCTCCTGGATAAAAACGCCCGGCTCATCGACATCAGGGGGTTTAAGGGATACCGGCATTTCTGATGAGTAAGCTGCATTTTATCTCGAATTCTGTCAGCGATACCATGCGTATCGGCAGTGCCATTGCCAGGCATGCCCAGCCCGGAGACATCGTCTGCCTTTTTGGCGAGCTCGGGTCAGGAAAGACCGTGTTTGCTAAAGGTATTGCCCGCGGCCTGGGCGCTACAGGCGCAAAGGCGATCAGCCCTACATTCGTGATTATGCAGCGCAGAGATGAAGGAAGGATGCCATTGTACCATTTTGATTTTTACCGCCTTGGCGGGCCCCGGGACATCGCCCCGCTTGGCTACGAAGAATATTTTTACGCAGACGGCATTTCCGTCATCGAATGGGCTGAAAGGCTTGATAATTTGATGCCAGAGGAGTTCCTGGGAGTGCGTTTAAGCATCCTGGGAAGTAAAAGGCGTTCCCTCAACTTCCATGCGCGCGGCAACCGTTACAGGGTTTTATTGGAGAAGGCAAATGAAACTCTTGGCGCTTGATACCACGACGCGGTTTTTATGCCTGGGGGTTTATGATTCAGGCAGGATATACGAATATACCCTTGAGGCAGGGACAAACCTTTCGCGTCTGCTTACCGGGACTTTAGCGAGAGTGCTTGCGGCTTTGGGGTGGCAGCCGAAAGATATTGATTGTTTTGCCTGCGGGGTGGGCCCGGGTTCTTTTACCGGCGTGCGTATCGGCCTTGCCGCGGTCAAAGGTTTAAGCTGGGCATTGAAAAAACCGGTTGTAGGCATACCTACCCTGGATATTATTTCCCGCAATGCCGCAGGCAAGGGAAGATGGGTTGTGCCTCTGGTCGATGCCAAAAGAGGCCTTATGTATTGTAGCATATATAAGGATAATGGCAGGGGGCTACAAAGGGTAAGCGGTTATATGCTTCTTTCGAAAGCCGGCCTCTTGAAGAAACTCAAGCCTGGCTCCCTGATCCTTGGAGACGGAGTTGGAGTGTTTGGCTCAGAGATTGCAGCCAGCGGTAAGGGCGCCTTGCTCTTAACTCAGGATTACTGGTTTCCGCGTCCGTACAACTTAGTTCAGCTTGCGCTGGAGAAATTCAGGCGCAGGCAGACAACGGATGCGTTCAGGTTAAAGCCTATCTACCTATACCCGAAGGAGTGTCAGATACGCGATGTCAAAAAACACCCCGCATAAGGGATTTCGTCCTACCTGGGCAGAAGTTGACCTTTCTGCCATTGCGCATAACCTCGGGATAGTCAGCCGCCTGGTTAATCCGGGAGTAAAAATCATGGCTTGCGTTAAGGCCGATGCCTATGGCCACGGCCTTATTCCCGTCTCAAAGAAACTGGTTTCCTGCGGAGCTGATTATCTGGGGGTTGCTTCTATTGAGGAAGGCCTGCTTTTAAGGGAGGCCGGCATCCGTAAGCCGATCCTGATCCTGGGGCTGATCAGCCAAAAGGATATCCCGGCGCTCTTTCGTTTCCGGCTTATGCCTACAGTCTGCCAGAGCGATTTTGCTTGCGCCCTGGCAAAAGAAGCGCAGAGGCGCGCCAGGCGCTTCCCTATCCATATTAAAGTAGATACCGGGATGCACAGGATAGGAGTTTTGTGCGATAAGGCCCCTGGATTGATTAAAGAAATCGCGGCATTGAAAAATATCATTATAGAAGGCATCTTTACCCACCTTGCCTGTGCTGATACTGACAGAAAATTTACCCTCGGCCAGATAAAACTTTTTAAGTCGGTGCTTGAGAAGGTAAAGGCCTGCGGTATCCGCATACCCCTGGCACATGCGGCAAACAGCATGGGTGTGATTGCATATAAAGAGAGCCATTTCAACATGGTCAGGCCCGGCCTTATGCTTTACGGGCTTTATCCAAAAGAAACCGCTCGCATGCCTCTGCTTCGACCTGCTTTGAGCCTTAAGACCAGGGTAGTATATGTAAAGCGCCTTCCTGCCGGAAGCGGTATCAGTTACGGCCACACCTATATTACCCGCACACCCGCCTCAATCGTTACTCTCCCTATAGGTTACGGAGACGGTTACCCTCGTAACCTCTCCAACCTCGCTCCGGTTCTGATAAAGGGGAGGGTATTGCGCATAAGCGGCAGGGTGTGTATGGATCAGCTCATGGTTGACGCGGGAAATATGAAAGTAAGCACAGGCGATGAGGCAGTGCTTATCGGTAGGCAAGGAAACCGGAATATCTCTGCCGAAAGGCTGGCAACGCTTGCAGGGACTATCCCTTATGAGATCGTCTGCGGCCTGGGAAGTCGCATCCCCAGAATATACGGATAGATTACGGAAGGTCCTTTATCAGGTAGAGGCTTACAATGAAGGCCAGCGCCGGGCTTATGGCCACGGCAGTAAAAGGGGTAAGGACCCCGGATTTTCCCAGCGCGATACCCACCGCATTGCAAACGTAATAGAGAAAGCCCACCATTATCGATATCCCGATTGAAGAAAGTCCTGTTGCGCGCCTGCGCATCTTTAAAGCGAACGGTATGCCCAGGAGTATGATAATCACAGGGGCAAGGGGCGCGGCAAATCGCTGGTAGAGCTCGACCTTCAGGTTCCTGATCACGGTCGTTGCCCCGCTTCTGGAGAGTTTCCATATATAAGTATTTAATTGCGAGATGTTCATGACATCGGGACGCTGCCTCTGATGCAGGAAATCGGCGGGGCTTTCCGGAATGGACATGATTTCTTCTTTCAGGTATTGCGGTTCCCCGATGATCTGCCCGCTTCGGTCAAAGTCGTAGGTAATGCTTTGATAAAACCTCCACACCCCGTCCTCATAAACCCCTCTGCTGGCGACTATCTTCCTGGAAATATTCTGGCGCTCGTCGTGTTCGAGGATGACGATCCCCTCCAGGGTATTTTTCGAAACATCGAATTTATTGATAAAGAAGAGCCTGTTTTTCAGGCCGTACACCGAGAGGTTGCTGATCTCTTCGCGTTCCTGAGGCCCCGCAGAACCCGAGCGGTTCTCCATGCGGTCTTTGATCCTCTGGTTGGCAAGCATAGCCTGCGGCACGATCCTGTCATTGACCCAGAATATCGCCGCGCTCAACAGCACTCCCATCACTATGGCCGTGCGGGTGATTTGTATAATGCTCAGGCCCGATGCGCGCATGGCCACGACCTCATTATCGCGGTTGAGCTTTCCGAAAGTGTAGAGGACCGCAAGCAAACAGGCAATGGGAGTGATTTGCACAAAGATAATCGGCACATAGGAAAGATAATAATCCCTGAGCATAAGCAGCGAGACCCTGTGTTTCAGTATTTCGTCCAGATGCGAGAAGAGGTCGGCGATAATATACAGAAGGAAGAAGGTGAGAAGGCAGAGGAGAAAAAGGTGAAGGATGGACTTGAAGATGTAACGGTCTAATATGCGCATATTTTGAGGGTGAGGACCAGCCCTATCGTTCCCAGCAGGGCATTGGGTATCCACATGGCGAGTTCAGGTTTCACATACCCTTGCAGGCTGAGGGCTTCGGAGCCTATCAGGAGGAGGTAGTAAATACCGACGACCAGAAAGGCGATCCCGAAATTGATTGATTTTTCGCGGCGCCTGGTGATGATTGCCAGGGGTGAACCCAGGAGCATAAAGACCAGGCAGGAGAAGGCAAGGGCTATCTTTTCGTGGATGGCGGTGATCAGGGGGGCAGGGTCGATCCCCTCCTGCTTGAGGCGCCGGGCCTCTGTTTTTAATTCGTTTATGGTCATGTCTTTTGGCTTTTTTTCCAGCTTTTCCTTTTCCTGCGCCTGGCTTAGGTTCAGGGACATAAAGTACGTCTTGAAATTCAACTTGTAGAAATTATTCGGGTTTTCCGGGTCAGGCTCGTCTGAGGTGCCCTCGATGAGCTTGAGCTTGATCATGTTCTTCTCGGGGAGCGCGATAAATTCCCCTCTTTTTGCGATAATGGTGCGCGTGGGCTTACCTTCTCCCTGGGGTTCATAGATGCGCACGTTGTTGAGCTTATTATCTTCAATATGATAGATAAAGAGGATATAATTCTGGAAAGAGTTGATGAACACCCCGGGCTCAAGCGCGGCGGCAGGGTTCTTTATTCCTACTTCCAGCAGCGTCTTTCGGGAGGCGTAATGCGCGTAAGGGATGACGCGGTCATTAAAGATGACCAGCATCAGGCTTAAGATGAGCGCGATGATCAGGAGCGGGACGATCAGGGCAAAGAGGTTTATCCCGCTTGCGCGTAACGCCACCAGCTCGTTATCCCCCGAAAGCCTTCCCAGAGCGAGCAGCACCGCCGTCAGCGCAGCAATAGGCACGATATAGGTCATCAGGTAGGGGATCATGAAGAGAAAGAGCTTGATTACCGTCAGGGGGTCTACCCCTTTATTGATGATGAGCTCGGCAATCTTGATCAAATTCCCCAGGATCATCACGAACGTCAGGACGCCAAGCGCCAGGACGAACGGCCCGATGAACTCACGAAGGAAATAGTCCCTGAGTATTTTCACGTATCTTTTAATTTGCCAGCGTCAGCACAAAGACAATCCCTGCCCCGGCATTTTTCAAAGCCAGCGCTGCTTCGGAAGATGTAGCGCCCGTAGTGAGCACATCGTCAACCAGGAGGATATTTTTACCAGCGACTGCCTGCGGGGCCTTGACCGTAAAGCTTCCGCGGACATTCGTAAAGCGTTCGTTGCTTCCAAGGTCTGCCTGCGCTTTTGTGGGGAGCCTGCGGATAAGGCAACCGTCAAGCATCTCTTTGTTGAATTCCCGGGCGACAAAAGACCCGAGGACCTCAGCCTGGTTAAATTCGCGTTCCCGCAATTTTGCGCTGTGCAGGGGAACGGGAATGATACAATCTACGACCTCCAGCGGAAGCCGGTATTGCCGGGCGTGCTCTGCCATGAGTTTTCCGAGAGAAGGGCCCAGGTAGCTCCTGCCGCCGTATTTGAACTGATGTATAAGCTCTTTGATGACGCCTTCATAGGAGCATGCGCTGAAGGCACGGTCAAAATGAAGGTGTTTACGCATGCATTCGCTGCAGATGTCTCTGCCGGAAGCCACGTTTTGCAAATGCCTGCCGCAGCGGCGGCAGAAGGGAGGAACGCATCTTTTTACCGCGTTCCAGCATTGCGGGCATACCCGTTCGCCGGAGGGACCCTCAGGGAGTTTTTTTCTGCAGCTAAGGCATATCCTGGGATAGACGAGCTCAAGCAGGCCGCCCAGAAACCTTTTTAAAAAAGCCGTTCTCTGCTCCGGAGGCTTTTCTATCTGCATCGGGCATTATCATAACAACGAAATCATGCTTTGTCAAAGTGTATTAGCCGCTAATCCGCTTGACTGCCGCATGTTTGGATAGTAGAATACAAAAGACAATGGGAAAAGACACCGTAGCAACCCTGAAAGAGAAGCTTCGTATTCTGCTGGAAGCCCACGCGCTGAAGAGGGGGGAATTTGTGCTTTCTTCGGGAAAGACGAGCCACTACTACCTTGACGGCCGGGTGATCACCCTGACGCCGGAAGGCTCATATCTGGTGGCGCGTATCCTGCTTATGAAGGCGCAAGAAGAGTCCATTGACGCCATCGGCGGGCCGACCCTGGGGGCAGACCCTGTCGTGGGAGCGGTTGCCTGCCTGGCCCATATGGAATCCGTGCCGCTTAAGACTTTTATCGTGCGTAAGGCAGCCAAAGAGCACGGCATGCAAAGGCAGATCGAAGGGCCTGTCCTTGCGGGCGTGCGCAATGTCCTTCTGGTAGATGACGTTGCCACCACCGGCAAAGCCCTTATCGAAGCAAAGGCAGCCCTGGATAAAGAAGGTATCAGGGCCTCAAAGGCATTTGTTATCGTGGATAGGAACGAAGGAGCAAAGGAGAATCTTGCCCGGGCAGGGCTGGAGCTGGGATCCATCTTCACCATACGGGATTTCGGACTTTAAAACACGGTGAAAAGAAAGATAATCGTCATAGGGGGCGGGCCTGCGGGGATGATGGCAGCCATAAGCGCCGCCTCGCATAACCAGGACGTCACTCTCGTAGAAAAAAATTCTACTCTCGGGAAAAAACTGCTTTTGAGCGGTAAAGGCAGGTGTAATCTCACCAACGCCTGCGATATTGACTCCTTCCTTGAGAGATTTTTCGGAAAAGGCCAATTCCTCAGAGACGCCTTCAAAGAATTCTTTAATAATGACCTGATTGAGTTTTTCAGAGAGCGCGGCCTTAAGCTGGTTGTCGAAAGGCAGCAGCGCGTCTTTCCCGAACATAAGCGTTCTGACGCGGTTCTGGTGGTGCTCAAAAGAGAGATCGAAAAACGCAAAGTCAATGTGTTACTGCGTTCCGCATTGAAAGATGTCACCGCCGAAAAAGGGGTTGTTACCGGCGTGCTACTTGAGCAGGGTAAGCACCTTCCCGCAGAACGAGTAATACTGGCAACCGGAGGCGTTTCCTATGCCTTTACCGGTTCAACCGGCGAGGGATTAACAATCGCCCGGAAATTAGGCCATACCATAATTCCCTTAAGGCCTGGCCTGGTGCCGTTGTGCACCAGGCAGCAGTTCTGTCATTTCCTGGAAGGGCTTTCTCTGAGAAATATCCGCGTCACTTTTGCGACGGAAACACAGAGGCTTGTTTCCCGGGTCGGAGAGATGATTTTTACGTCTTACGGCGTCTCAGGGCCCCTTATCCTGACGCATAGCGGTACGGTTGCAGATTGGCTTAGTCAGGGCAGGGAGAGCTGGATAGAGATTGACCTAAAACCGGCATTATCAACCGAACAGCTCGATGCGAGGTTTCTGCGCGAATTTAAGGAATTCCCGCGCCGCAGTATTAAGAATATGCTTAGGTCTGTGCTCCCGCAGCGTTTCATTCCGGTGTTTCTCGATACCGCCTGTGTGCTTGCCGATACCCGGGTGAGCTATATCCGGCAGCAGGATAGAAGAAAGATGATCGGGCTCCTCAAGTGTTTCCGCCTCGATATTTCAGGGACTCAGCCCATAGAAGAAGCCATGGTGACCAGGGGAGGGGTTGCGTTAAAAGAAATAAACCCGCGCACCATGGAATCCCGCCTGGTTAAGAAGCTGCATTTTGCCGGTGAAATCATGGATATTGACGCAGATACCGGTGGTTTTAATCTGCAGGCTGCGTTCTCCACCGGCTATCTTGCCGGCAAGAGCGCTGCCCAGAATTAGCCTTATGGCAAAGCACGCCTCTTGCGTCTATCTGGCCTCCTGCTCCAAAGCACGTAAAGACCTTCTTCGCTCATGCGGCCTTTCCTTTAAAGTAGTCCCATCCGGAGTGAAGGAGGCGCGGGGCCTGGGCAGGGGCGTCCGTTCATACCCTGAGCTGGTCAAAAAAAATGCCCTGGCTAAAGCGCAGGCAGCAGCAGCCAGGATAAAAAAAGGCCTGGTGATTGCAGCGGATACGATCGTGGTGCAGGATGGGCGTATTTTCGGCAAGCCCAAAAGCCTTTCTGCGGCGCATGCCATGCTCAAGCAGCTCTCCCGCAGGCCGCAGGCGCTTTATACCGGCCTTGCCGTTATCGACGCAAAGACCAAACGTCAGGTTGTCTCCTGCGAAAAAACCAGGATATTCATGGATAAGCTTTCTGATAAAGAGATAAGCGGGTATTTTTCCCGCGTTTCCCCCCTTGATAAGGCAGGCGGTTTTGATATCCAGGGTAAGG
>Ga0101944_10003412_pt1 | contig 22318 bp, 20 predicted proteins | sample DewCreD2012metaG_FD_75245 | JGI IMG/M metagenome (GOLD analysis project Ga0101944, IMG submission 75245) | Hot spring sediment bacterial and archeal communities from British Columbia, Canada, to study Microbial Dark Matter (Phase II) - Dewar... ... | reverse complement strand
GCACCACGCGCGCGGGCGTGTCCACCAGCCCCTCGCGGTCCGGGTCGTCCCCGGCCCACAGCAGCAGGGTGCGGACGGCGGCCTCGGCTTCCTCGCGCGTCGGGCGCGGATGGGAGGACGTGTTGGACGCGGCCGCGGCGGCGGCCGGAATCTGGATGTTCATGCGGGCGAAGCCCCTTTCACGCAGGCGTTGGCGGGATGACCGTTCTTGTTGTTCTCAGGCGCCCGGTGCCCCGGCGCCGGACAGCGCGGGTTCTGCCTTCCGCGCTGCGGCGCGCGCCGCATCGTGCCACAACCGCAACGCAAGCAGCAGCCACACCTGCGCCGCCCGACCCTCCTGGCCGCCGTAGAAATCGCGCACCAGCCGGCGGATCGCCGCGGGATCGAGATACGGCGCAAGGTCATGCGCGCCGGCATCGAGCGACTCGCACACCAACGCACGTAACGGGTCTTTGAGCCACCGCGCCAGCGGAATACCGAAGCCCCATTTCCGTCTTTCGAGGAATTCCTGCGGCAACAGCGGCGCGGCCGCCTTACGCAACAGATATTTCCGTACCTGTCCCTTGCCGTTGCCGCGAATCCGCAGCTCAAGCGGCAGCGTCAATGCGAACTCGACAAGCTTGTGATCGAGCAACGGCACCCGGACCTCGAGGGAATTGTCCATGCTCATGCGATCCACCTTGACCAGAATATCGTCCGGCAAATAGCTGTTGAGGTCCTGCATCTGGCAGCGCGCCACCGGATCAAGAGTGGCGTCTTCCCAAACCCTTTCATCGCCGGTTTCGCGCTGTCCCGTGAGTGACTGACGTTGCTGCACCGAAAAAATATCGCGTTGGCGATGATGCACGGTTTCCCAGCGCAAGCTCCGCACCTCGGTGAAGCGCCTGATGCGGCCGCGCGGCAGCACCCGCGTCATAGCGGCAAAGAGTGGCCGGCAGGCCTGTCGTTCCGCCGCGCGCAACACGTCGGGGTAGCTGTCATAACCGGCGAACAGTTCGTCGCCGCCGTCTCCTGACAGAACCATCTTCACTTCCTGCGCCGCAAGATGTGACACGTACCACGTCGGCAATGACGACGAGTCTGCGAACGGTTCGCCAAACCTCGCGGCAAGGCGCAGCAGCAGCTCGTGCGATACTGCGCCCGACATCACCGCGCTGCGATGGTGCGTCCGCAAGTGATGAGCCGCCGCCTCCGCATAGGTGAGTTCCGAATATTGCGTGTCATCGAACCCGATCGCGAATGTGCGTACCGGATGCTCCAATTCCCGGCCCATCAACGCCGTCACCAGGCTCGAGTCCACGCCGCCGGACAGGAACGCTCCAAACGCCACATCGCTGCGCACATACAGACGAATGATATCCCTCAGCAGCGCCTGCAGCTCCTCGAGTGCCTCTGCTTCCGGCCGCGGACGCAAAGTGGGTTGCAACTGCCAATAGCGTTCGCTGTGGACGTTTCCTGAGCCGAGATCGATGGTGAGGCAGCATCCCGGCTCCAATTTGCGCACATCTCGATAAACGGTCAGCGGCGTCGGCACATAGCCGTAACGCAGGAACTGCGAAACCGCCTCCGCGTCCACCGCGCCGGGATCGGATGCGGCCGCAAGCGCGCCAAGCTCGGAGGCGAACTTGGCCCCGTTTGGCGTTACCTGGTAATACAGCGGCTTGATCCCCAGCCGGTCGCGAACCAGGTAAATTTTTTTCCGTGCCGGATCATGGAGGGCGAAGGCGAACATGCCGCGAAAACGCTCGATCGCCGCCATTCCCCAGCGTCGCCAGGCGCGCAGGACCACTTCGGTATCGCTGTCGGTGCGAAAGCGTTCATCTCCGAGTTCGGCGCGGATTTCGCGGTAATTGTACACCTCTCCGTTATAGACGAGAGCCAAGCCGCTCTCGGGATCGACAAACGGCTGCGCCCCGCCGGCCAGATCGATAATCGCCAACCTTCGATGCGCAAATCCGACCCCGTCCTTGGCATAAAAACCCTCCCCGTCGGGCCCGCGATGCGCCAGATGCGCCGCCATGCGGCGCAAAACCGTCATATCGGCGGGCGCATCGTCAAAGTGCGCGATTCCGGCAATACCGCACATGGCTGGCGATCGGTCTGCGCGCAAGCGGGCCTAAGCCCGCTTGCGCGCACGAATGACGAAACCCCAATTCTCCGCCCGCCGCACCTCGCGCGAAAAGAAGAGCCGCGGGTCGCGCAACCTCCGCCGCACGGTGCTGATAAGGTCTCGAACGCCGCGCCAGCGCCACAGCAGCTGTCGGGCGTCGAAACCCAAAATCTCCAACTCGAGCTCCACTTGCCGCGGATGGAATGCGCGCTCCATCACGAACCCGCCAGCCTCGGGATTGGTCGGCGCAATTCCAGGCCGATAGCGCCTTTCGACGAATTTCTCTCCGGGGCGGTATGCCATGACCACTTTTTCCAGCTTTTTGTCGTACAACCCAAAGGTCGTCGCCGCGAGATAGCGTTGGGTTTCGGGGTCGAGATCGGGACGCAAGCGTGCGATCAGAGCCCGGCGCATTTCACAGTAGGGTTGCGTGACGACGTCCCGTCCCGTCGACCTCCCGGCGGGGCCGTTTTCCCACGCATCGTAAACCTGCAACAGATCGGCACGGCACTCCCGGTTCGCCCAGTTGTTGCCGTCCGAGATCAGGAGCACCCCGCCCGGCTTCAGCACCCGTGCGATCTCCCCATACAGCACTGGCAGATAAGCCGGATTGACGTGGCTGATCACCTCGTTGGCAAACACGAAATCCACGCTGTCCGATTCAAGCTCCAGATAGCCCTCCTCGCACAATTGAAACTCGATTTGTCGATAAAGCCGGCCGAAAATGCGCCTCCCCTCCGCAAGGTATCGCTCCTGAGCATCGACCCCGATCGCCTGTTTTGCTCCGAACTCCAACAGCAGCGGTAGCGCATGCCCAAACTTGCATCCGAGATCCACCACGGTTTTCGTACTGAGATCCACATCGGCCGCTTCGAGCAGATCGATATAACTGCCCGCCACCTCGGGTTTTGCCATTGTCGCGGTGACCGAGACAAAATAATCCGACATTCCGAGATGGCGGCTTTCCTCCATCAGCCGAATATAGAATTGCGTTGCCTGCGTGCGGGTCATTTTATCAGCTCCGGCGTCTCGCGGCCGCTTGCAAGGGCGCGCAACAGGTTTCCGAGCCGCTCCAAAACCGTTGTTTCCGCATGCCGCGCTGCTACGTAATCGCGTAATGCCCGCCCTGCCCGTTGTCGCGACGTTTCATTGCAGTGGAATATCCGAATCGCCTCCAAGAAGCGCGTAAAGTTGCCGTTCGCCGCAAAGCCTCCGCCGCTTGCCGCAAGCAAGCCGTCCGGATCGACGTTCAGCGACACCACCGGGGTTCCCTGCATCCCGGCTTCCAAAAACGTGTTCGGAAATCCCTCGAAATCCGAAGTGTTGATGAGTGCCGTTGCTTCCGCCATGAGTTTGTACATCGCATCCGGTTCGACGAAATCAACAATTTGGACATTGCTGCCGGCCGCCTCCCTCACCTTCCGGTCGATCCCCTCATCCACACGGTTCATCACCATGACGAACGGAATGTCGCCGAGCGTGCGCGCGGCCTCGACCGCGATATCCGGGCGCTTCACCCGATCCGATTTACCTACCCAGAGCACATGGCGCCGTGGCACGGCCGCCGCCGCCCGCGCGGCGACCGGATTTGGCAACACGGCAGCGGTCAGTGCAAAACGCTCCCGCAGCAGACGGGCTTGGCGCTCGGTCTGCGCCAAAATCAGGTCTGCCCCGACGAGGGCCCGATAACAAAGATCATGGCGGCTGCCATAAACGTTTTGCCTCGCGTCGCCGGGTCTGTAGTCGCTGCTGACATCGAGCTCGCTGCCGAGCATGAGCACGAATTTGCGGCCGGCGTTCCGGCACCATTCGGACAACGCCGCGGAATGGTCGGCGACTCCGATGGTGAGATAGACATTTGCATTCGCCGTCTGCCACAACGCACGCGCCGCAGCCCATCTGACGCTGACATCGCCAGCGATGCGTGCACGAAAACGGCGCAGCAGCCGGAACAGCAGAAAACGGGGCGACTCGCGTTGCACCAACGGAAGAACCGTGACCCCCTCCGGCGTCGTGTCAAATTGTTGGCCATCGCGCAGTGCCGCGATCAACGATACCTGGAACCCGGGGTTGCGAGCGAGGCCCGCTGCCAATCGCAGCGCCCGCTGTTCGCTGCCACCGACAATGGTCCTCTCACGTTCGAGCAAGAGCCCGACGCCGGGTGTTGCGAAACATACTGAGGTCGGTTTACTCACATATGCGCATGGAATGCAGTCAGTCGGCATTTGTCTATGGCGGCCCACCAGCGCGCTTCGGAACGGATGGTGAAAAACGCCGACCAGACCGCTGTCTCAGGTCTTGAAACCGATCGTCTCGATGATGGACCGCATTCCAAGACAGCGTGGCGGATAGCCCGGCGCCGGCATTGTGACAGGCGGGTTAGCGTAAAAACTCGCTGCGCCTTCTGATGTGATCGCGATTGGGCTTAACCCGGCCGAGGCCAGTTGCCTGCGCAGCCAAGTCTCGGTGACGACGATGTTCTGCTTCCGTCTCAACATAGTGTTGTGAATCATGCGCAGCGCCGGGCGCCGGTTCCAGGGCACATTCTTCAGCAGATGCAGATACCAGCCCCAGGAATTGGCGTTGATATAAAAGCGGCCACCCGGCTTCAACAGGCGACGGAACTCAGCGAGCACCTCCGGCATCTGCGTGAACATGAAAACGCCATAGCAAAAGATCCCGTCGAAACTCTCGTCCGGATATCCGAGTCTCTCCAGCTTGGCACAATGGAAATGGCAGTTGGTGACACCCATGTTGGAGGCAAGCTTGCGCGCCAAATCGACGCGTCGGTGGTTGAGATCGACGCCTTGAACCTCGCGATTCCGTTGTGCCATGGCGATCGACCATTGGCCCATGCCGCAGCCGGCATCGAGCACCCGATGCATGTTTCCGAATCCAAGATAATCGATGCGGTCGAGGTAATAGGACAGAGTCCTCGGCGGCAGAAACTCGAAGGCAACAAATTTTCGTTCGTAATCGTCGAGCGATTCCACCGATTCTTTCGGCCATCGCCAGCCTGCAGCTGCCAGGTTTTTCTCCGTCACCATGACGCAGTCACCAAATGTCCGGCAGCCGGCGCATGCGTACAGTGACCGAATATTGGCCGGTTTCGTCCGGCCCATTCAGATGGAACGGGAGTTCTACGTTTTTGTAGCGGATCTTTGGCATCGATGCCGGATGACAATACAGCGTTAGCCCGCCGAACAATGTCGTTGGCTCGTCCACCTTGCAGTCGATATCGAGCAAGAAATCGGCGTCGCCCCGAGCGGCTACTTTCACTCGCCGCACCATGTCAGCATATTGCAGCAGCCGCTGCAGGCCCGCGACCCACAGCCTGCCTTCCTCCGCCTCCCGGGCTAAGACCCGCAGCGGCGCCAAGAGATGCGGCATCTGGCGCACCGTTTCCACACATGCCGGAACGCATTTTCCGGCAATGCGGGTCAGCACTCCGAGGTGTTGATAGAGCACCACGATCCCGCCGCTGCGATAAAGCTCCTCAAGTTCAGCCCGCTGGAGCTGATAGGCGAGCGAGGACAGGTTCGGGGCGTTAAATCCCGTTCCGCGCAAACGAAAAAATGCCTCAAAACGACTGCCGTCCCGCAACTGTGCCGTGCTAAAAAGATCCTGTCGCGTAGCCGCTTGTGGTCGCCGCCAGCGCCATCGCCCTCGCGCTGGTATCGCAAGGCTTGGTGCGTGTCCGTCAAATGCCGCATCTCCGAAAATGTAACGCGAAGACGTAATATAGCGCGTCCCGTGCGCTGCCAGCAGATCAGCATGATAGGCTGGGTTTCCAGGTGCATCCCCCTTATGATGCGGAGCTTCCTCCCCGAGGCATTGCGAATTGTGCGCATCACCGTGGTTAATGAATATATCCAACCGCACGCCAAGCTGTGCCAGCGACTCGAATACCCGCATCGCATGCTTGCGCGTGAAACCGCCGATGCCGTCAAAGTCGCCATAAGCGTGGTTGGCGTCGATCCAACCGGATACCAAATAATCCTCGACCCGCGACGCATGCTCTGACAGCGGCGCATCCGGATCAATGCCGCAAAAATATGAAAACTGCCGCTCCGGCTGCGAGAAAGCAAAATAGCTCGACGTGACTTCCAAACCTAACCCGGTTCCAAACGCCGTATTGCGCCGTGTGTTGAGAAAGCGCATCAATTCTTCAAAAAATGCCATTTGGCAGAAATCGGCGTCATTCGAGATCGCCAGCGCCGCCCGGAACGGATACGGTAACCTGCGGATGGACAATTTCGGCAGTACAGTCATGTTGAGGATTCTGCCACCACCTTTTCGATGAGCTGCATATACTTTGGCATCAAAGACTGTTCGCTCAAATTCCTATCAAACCATTCCCGCGCCCGTTGCGCGAGTGCCGCTTGCGCTGCGGTGTCTAGCGCCGTAACAGTGTGCAGCGCTGCCTCGATCGCATCTTCAGTATCCGCAGCAAATACATGGGGGGGCCAGTCATGCGCATACGCCGCCAAATTGTGATTGCCGAAAGCCGTGATCAGCGGCCGCCCGTAAAAACTTGCCTCACGACCGATGTTGCCAAGCATTGCAATATTTGGGTTGAACTGATCGCAAACCACGACATTGTCAAGACTGTAAAATGCCCGCAGCGTTCGGTTGCTCATTTCCGGATACCAATCGATATGGTCCAGGAGCCCCAGTTCTGCGGCCAGCCGTTCGCTCTCTGCGATGTCTTCCATCCGCCCTTTTCGTATCAAAAGCAGACGCACTCGGAATCGAGATCGACGCACGAAACGTGCGAACGCCCGCAACAGCTTATCGTTGTCCTTAAGGTACACGTCTCCGTCTAACCTCAGATACATGTGCCGCGTCGGATGCAGGAATACCTTGTCGAATGCGCCGTAGCGGACGCGCAACTGTTGCAGTTCGGCCTTTGGAACATCCAACAACAGGTTCGGGTCCATAGGAATGTTGAGGGCAAGCTCGACCCGTTCGCGCGGAATTCTTAAACGTTCCACAAGCGGAAGCTGATGCGTGCTCAAGATCAGTTTGCGCGCCTGACGGATGCCCGCACGCTGCCGTCGTTGCAGATGCGCATACCCCACGAGCTCCCAAAATTCCAACCAGGCGGCACGCGGCCCTCGCAGCGAACGCCTAATGCGGCCAGCGATCCCCGCTTTTCGGCTCAGTAGAAAAGGCAACAGTTGCAGATCAGCGCCGAACGCGAAGAAGATTTTCGGCACATCCAGAAGCTCGGAAAACAATGCCGGCCCGGTCTCCGCCATGATCAGCACGTCGAAGCGTCGCAGTTTGTCGTAAAGAGCGCGAATTTCCAACGTGCGAGTCAGCCGCCGGGCACGGCCTAGCGTGAAATCCGGCACATATGTAATCAGTTCTTGTTGCAGTGGCTCGTTGGACCACCACTCGTGCTGCTCCTGCTGGGATGGATAATGGATGCAATAAAGATGCGCATCCCACCCTTCCCGATTCAAATAGCGGACAAATCGATAGCCCACATTAAGATTGTTGCCGTAGAACGCAACCTTGGGAAATTTGCTCGATACCCGCATCGTCAGTTAGCAGTCGGTTTCGACCGCGAGCTTCGCCACCGGTAACTCCGCTAGGACGCCACGCCCGAACAGCCTTGGATCACGATAGATTGCGTTGAATTCGAGCGCACGCCGATAGTAGCAGTAGCAGGTTTCATATGAAAAATGATAGTCGGTCCGCGCCGGAAACATCTCGACATCGATGCGATACATTCCGTCCCCGCCAGTGAATGCGGCAAGATCAATTCGGATTCGCCATTTTCCTTTTTTCAAAACAAACGGCGCCGCTGCCTCTTCCGCTCCGAATACAGCAACCGGCAACGGCAGATAACTGAATGTTACCGGCGACTTTTGCGTATAGACTTCACAGCAAATCCGCACGGCTGCGAGATCGGTTTTTGACATTCCTTCGATCACCAATGCAAATGGTTCCCCGATGACGACTTCCAAAATCCGTACCCCATTGCTTTCCAGATGCATTGAATTGATGACGACCTCGCCGGTTCCGAGCATCGGCGGCCCTAAATTTCCAGAAAACGTCTGTTCGCGGAGCTGGCGATGCTGCCCGCTGATATAATGGGCGATCGCAGCATCGGTATCTCCGTCGAACACAAGGCGCCCTTTTTCCAAAACGATGCAGCGGCTGCAGAATTGTCTCACTTGGCTGATACTGTGCGATACAAACAGCATCGTGACGCCGCGGGATAATAATTGACTTACATGGTGAAAACATTTTTGCACGAACGCTACATCGCCAGTGGCAAGCGCCTCGTCCACAATGAGAATTTCTGGCGTGATGCTCATCGAAATTGAGAACAAAAGCCGTGCCCGCATGCCCGAGGAATAAGTGCGGAATGGCTGGTCGATGAATTCTCCAAGTTCAGCAAATTCCACAATTGCTGGCAGTTTCTCCGCGATTTCCGCACGCGACATACCAAGTAACAAACCGCCGTAAAAAATATTTTCCCGTCCGCTAAATTCCGGGTTGATACCCATCCCAAGCGCCAATAAAGCATGCACACGTCCGCGCACAGATATACTGCCCGCATCAACCGGCAATAGACCAGCGATCATTTTCAGCAAAGTGGTCTTTCCAGAACCATTGGCACCGATAATTCCCACTACCTCGCCGCGACGAACGCTAAACGACACCCCATCTACAGCCCGGAATATCTCGTATGTCCCCGGTCGGGGTTTTACCCTGAACATCCGCCGCAAAGCTCCTGTTATCGGATTGCGGAAGCGATAGAAATGTTTTTCCACCGCCTGCACGTCGATGACAATTTCAGTCATCGTTATATGAGTTCGTAGATCATGAGTTTCACCCGCGCCATAATAAAAGCGCCGCTCAAAAGTATGATTGCGGTTAAACCGACAAAGATAATCCAGCTCACTGGATGAAAGGTGCCTTGCAAAACATCGCGAAAGCACAGAACAACGTGCGCCAATGGATTAATCAGAATGATATTCCAAAGGAGTTCCCCGGTCATTTCAGGTGTCAACAACACAGGCGACAAGAATACAAAAATCCCCATGAGTACGGCCACCACTTCGCGCAAATCGCGAACCACCACACCCCCAACCATAAAAATCCATGCAGCCCCGGTCAACAGCAGCGTCAAAAGGAGCACCGGAATCGGCAACAGCAATACGCTCCATGTCAATTGGGTTTGCAGCACAGCTAGGGCCGCATAGATCAGAAAAGTAACGCCGGCTGGAATAAGCGATATGATAATTGATGAAACCGGTAAAGTTTCAATGGGATAAACGATCTGCCGCAATACCTCCATCCTTTCCCGCACCAAAGAGGGAGCCTCCTCTAGACTTCGTTGTAACGGCTGCCAAGCTATCATTCCTGACAAAATGTGGAGCGTATAATCCAGCGTACTGACCCCGTTTCCTGGTCGAACCTTTAAAACGAACATGATGATAAGCACATATCCGACAGTGTAAACGAATGGCCTCAGAAATAACCAGCTCAATCCGAGCACTGATCCTTTATACAAACTGCGCAAATCTCGTTCGGTTATTGCCAAAGAAAATCTAAGCTGGCGCACAAACGATCGCATCAATGCAAGCGTTAGCATTGCCCCACTTCCGGTTTGAAAATGAACAACAAACCTCTCTCAGCTACAGAGGCCGTTTCGAAAGTAGTTGAGTGACTGAAGTCCTTGTGATTCCGGGCGGCTGCTGACACCGATTTGGAGCCGCCATGTGGACCCCGGCCACCCGCAAGCACTATAGCCGTCCAGGTTTGCGTTACCAGAGCGATGTGAGCGACGAGGAATGGCGCACGATCGAGCCGTACTTACCGCCATCCAAGAATACGGGACGACCACGAGAGTGGCCTCTGCGCGAGATTGTCAACGGATGACGTACCCATCATCGCTTGAGCCAGGGCCGGGCGCCGCCCAGCCCAAATCAAAAGTGCGAAAGATTCTGGACACTACCACGGCTTGCCAAGGACTTTGAGGCTACCATCGACCCCGGCAGAGCCTTCCTCTACGCCGCTTCCGTCATGCTATTCTCATGCCGTCTCGCGAGGGCCGCATGAGTTTCGAAACTGACTCTCAGCCTCAGACTATCAGCGCAAATAAACAAAGGTTTCGTAGGCGTTTTTATATACACGTCGTCCCTTTTCATCTACCTGCTCGCGACCTTGATAATTGTGCCAAATCGTGCAATCGCGGCATACACTGTTGGAAAAGGTTTTTTCAAAAGCTTCTTTACGTATCCGCAGATAGGGCTCTGACAGCCAGATTTCTTGAATCGTCTGGGTGTTCACGTTGCCGACGTAAGGCACATCGGTGCGATAGCCCACATACATTGTCGTCAAGCAACACAAGGCTACCTGTCCGTCCGGATAAATGGCAAGTTGATTATATAGCTGCGAGCAAACATTGCGCTCCCCGAGTTTATCACCGGCAACATCAAAATTGAGAGCCGGAAACTTCCAGACGCCATGATCTAACACGCTTAGATTGTAAAAACTGACCACATCGACCCCGAGAGTATTCATCAATGCCAAGAAGAGTTCTGTCTCATGCTTATTGTGCTCTTGAAGCACCAGGCAGGCACGGATTTGGGTGGGATACCGACCTTGATCGCGCATGGCGACCAGGCGGCGCAAATTTCGGATTGGCACCTCAAAGTCATCAAGTCGGATCTTGCGATATGTCTCCGCACTTGCTGCATCAAGGCTGAAAGAGATATGTTCGACCTTGGCTTCGAGCAGAATTCTTGCATCCACCTCATTCAGCAGGGTCCCGTTAGTGGTAATTGCCACCGTACAACCGGCATCTTTTGCGCGCGCTGCCCACTTAGCAAACCCCTTGTAGATAAAAGGCTCGTCATATTGTCCGAAAGAAATATTGGCTTTGTAATGTCCGGCCTCTTTGAGAATTCGCTCAAGGATCGATTCCGGCATCCTTAGGCCATGTGCAAAGTATGGCACTGTATGTTGTTTCCGCAATTCTTCGGCATGATACGGGCACATGATGCAACGTAGATTGCAGTTTTTTGTCAGCGCAACATGCAACCCTGCGGGAAATGCAAACTCCGGCAACAAATGCAGTTTTTGGGTCAAGATATGCTTGTTTAAAGATACACTCACACTTGTTTCATCTCCCACAATACGACTGCGCAAATACTCGACACCTTTGCGAATGTTTCGGAATAATACGCGACATGCCCTGCGCCAGAAGGTACGGGAGTTGCCAGGTTCCCACCGCTCACTTCCAACCAACACAAACCAATAAAGCATTACTGCCAATCGTGCGGCAAAGTTTCGAGTACGAAACCGCTCCAATTGCACCGAACTTTTAAGCGTTCGGTTTACGGCGACTTCAAAACGGAGATATGCCTTTTCTTCTCCTTCCTGCTGTAATCCCTGTGCGATATTATCCGGTATCGTAATTTCGGGATGCCTGATGAGAAACACTATGTGCGCACCGCGCAGGTAACGCCATAGTCTAGGTCTCGCCGACCACCGAGTTCGAAGCTGAACCACGCTATTGTCGGCAAACTGACGCAGCGATAGTGCGCTCTCGGCATTTGAGACCTCTAATAGTGGACGAGCTTCCACCACCTCAGGTTTGAGACGGTGCACGTCATTGGTGGTTGACATGTGAAATGCCCTTAGTTGGCTGGCGGCCTTCCCGTGGCACCTGGCGCCTGTTCCGTTTTTTTGCGGAGATTTGCGAGCGTCAAGACCGGGTTTAATCCAAGCCGTGTGCGGGTGGATCGAATCAATTTTGCCGGCACACCTGCTACGCCCTCCAACTCCGTTTCTTCCAAAATTACCGCATCACGTCCGGCCAACACCGCGACCCTTCCGCTATCATGCTCAATACGGATGACTTGTCCGGGCACGCCCATGCAAGGATACACCAATCTTTCCGTTTGCGCGCGCCAAATCGTCAACCGCTGCTCGTCGTGAAAGGTGAAGGCTCCTCCGAATGGACGCGAACTTGCCCGTACCAGCCGGCAAATCAGCTCTGCCGGCTGTGTCCAATCGATCAATCCATCCTCCGGCCGCCGCGGGAAGCAACGTAGCGTTAATCTCGGATCTTCCGATTGTGGATCGGGCTTGAGTGCGCCGCTCGCCAGCCCCTCCATTCCCGCAACCAGCAAACGAGGAAATTCTTGATCAAGAAAAGCATAAACATCGCCGATGTAAGTATTTTCAGTCAGAGGGAAACGACTTTTGATAACAATAGGCCCCGCATCGAGTTCCGGTACCATCAGATGCACGCAGGCCCCGACGTGGTTCTCGCCGGCAAGAATGGCCCAGTTTGGACAGGCATTGCCTCGATAGCGCGGCAAATCGCCAGCGTGCGCGTTCAAGATGCCGAGCGGGAACGCTCCGATCATATCCGCACCGATCAATGTGGGCCAATTGACGCTGAGCGCAATCGCGGCGCCGGAGGAGTGCGCGAGCTGCAGGTATTTTTCGTCATTGATCCGCGCGTCGATGAAGAACGGACAGCGCAGCTCAAGCGCCAGCCGTTCAAAGTCTGCCTCCCGCACCTTGTACTCCGGTGCGCTGGCGCAGGTCCCGATCAGCACTGGCTTGTGGCCGCGGGCGATGGCAAGCCGCACCGCCTCATACAGCCACTGCGTCCTGCCGAGAGCCGCGAATTTCAAATCCGCTCTCCCTTCCCCAGCAGCGTCATGAGGCGGTCGCGGACGCCGCCTTGCAGCGGCGAGGCTGCGCGGCAAAGGCTTAGCCAATCGCCATGTGCCGGTCGTGACATCTCGTAATGCTCAATGCTTTGCGAGTTGAGCGCCACGTGGATGGGATGAAAATCGAACACTTTCAGCCCCGGCCCTGCAGCAACTGCGAGTATGTCGGGTCCTTTGCCGTAGATCAAATCCACATCGTCTTCCCAGCAATAGGGGACGCAGGTCAGCCCGTTCCAGTGCCGATATGGCCGTAAAGCCACTTTCGTATGCGCCGGAATAAAGTGGTTGCAATCATGCGTAAGACCGACAGCCTTGAACAGATCTCGAAGCCGTGACGATTGCGTCATGGAATGGCTGCGCACTGCTCGCGCCTCGGGGACGATGGCCTGCAGCTTACGCAAAATCTCCAACGCCCCGCCGTTCCCCTGCGCCGTACCGTCGAGCAGCGGATTGAAGTTGGGGTGCAACCCCAGTTCGATGCGCGGATTGTTCCGCATCCGCGCCAACAGCGGCGTATCGTGGGTAACGAATACCGTGGCCGCAACCCCCGCTGCCTCGATCAGATCAAGACACATGGCAATCGCAGGATCAATGGCCCAGTCGAGATCGAAGGTCAGAAACAGCCGTCCCTCCCACGTGGCTGGGTTGTCGACATCGATGTCGCCGATTTTGGCAAACCGCTCAGCCCACGCGCTCGACAAAGCCACTTCCCCCCCCCACCTGTCGTGCGAATTCAGCGCCCGAGAGCGTTGTTCCTAGCCATTCCACCTCGCACAGCGCCACCCGCTGGCGCTCGCCGCAGGTAACCGTTGCCTCGGCCGGCTGCGCCTCCGGTCGCCACGTCAACAGCCCGGCCTCCGCTGTTGCGGCCTGCGTATTCGCCATCTCCGCCTCACGCGGCTCCACCCGCCACAGTGTCAGCCGTTCGCCACGGAATTGTGTGAATGCGCCGGGATAAGGCCGTGTCTGCGCTCGTACGAAATCGTAGATCCGTCGCGCCGACCACTGCCAGTCAACGGCGCCGTCTTCCGGCGAGCGCTGAGGAAATACGCGACGCCGCGTCAAGTCCTGCGGCGTCCCGACCGACTCGCCTCGCGCAAGCCTCGGCAGCTCGGCCCGCAGCAATTCGAGCCCGCGCTCCTCGATGCGATCATAAAGCGTCGCAATCGTATCCGTGTCCAGGATCGGCTCCTCGGCCTGTGCCAGTATTGGTCCATCGTCTACGCCGTCGCCAAGCTGAAACAAGCTGATTCCCGTCCGCTTTTCCCCGTTGATCATAGCCCACACCAGCGGCGCTCCGCCGCAATAGTCAGGCAACAAAGACGCATGCAGGCCGACCGCAGGCGCCATCTCCCGCAGCTCCTTGGGAACCATGTGATACCAGCCCGCGACAACGAACAGATTCGGATTCAAGCCGCGGATGGCCTGCATCAGCGCGGGCTCTCTCATTTTTTCGCGCATCGTCAAGCAAGGGATTCCCCTTTGCCGCGTGTATTCGCCAAAATCGGCATGCAGAACATTGGTTACACCCTGCGGCCGGTACGAGATGCTAAACTGCTTCGGCGCCGTCACCGCTCCGACCACCTTGCATTCCGGAATATGCTCGATTTCTTGCAGACACCGCAGCCCGAAGCGCGTGGCGCCGATGCAGATCACACGCAGTGTCAATGAAAGGTCTCGCACCACTTCTCGAAATTGAGCAGCGACCAGATGAACAGCCGGCGGTTCTGCTGTCCGGTAATGTGCTCCTCGATCAGTCGCGTCACTTCAGCGCGGTCCATAAAATCGTAAATGCGCGCCCGGCCGTTCACCAGCTCGCGCCGCACGTAGTCGATGCTTTCGCCGCGAAACCAGCTTGCATCTGGTGCCGAGAATCCCTGCTTCTCACGGTTGATGATATCCGGCGGCACGTAGCGGGCCATCGTCTTGCGCAGGATAAGTTTTCCGTCCCTAGTGCGCTCGAAATAGCGACGGCTTTTGTCGCCAGGCTCGTTTTCGTTCATGCGCACCACCTCCCCGAGATTTCCGAGCTTGAATCGCACCGGCACACGCATGGCGAAGTCAACGAGATCGTTGTCAAGAAACGGCACCCGCGTTTCCATGCCGTGCGCCATGCTGAGTTTATCCTCTATCACCAGAAGCCCGTGCAAAAACGTTTTGGCTTCGAAATAGAGCGAGTGATTGACGTAATCCTCCGGCCGCGTAAGCTTGGCCGCATGTTCATGAAACACGTCGCGAAAAATGTCGCGTGTCCGCACGTGCCGCACTTCGTTCCAGATCGGCGCGAACAGCGCCTGCAGCATCTCGTTGGGAACCAACCGCTGCCAGAAGGCGTAGTATTTGTCTATGTAATGTTCAAAATCGTCGTTCACGACCGCACGGTAGTAACGCCATGGGTAGCCGCCGAATAACTCGTCCCCGCCGGTGCCCGCGAGTGCTACTTTGACAAACTTGCTGGCGAGTTGCGCCACATAAAAATTCGGATAGCTTTGCCCAACCCGCGGTTCCTCGATATGCAGCGCTAGTCGCGGCATTACCCGCTCCATGTCGCCGGCTTTGAGCACCATCTCGTAGTGCTCGGTCTTAAAAAGATAGGACATGTGCTCCGCCGCATCGCGCTCGTCGTAACCCATTTCCAAGCCCGACGCCGAATGCAGGTCGAAACCGCAGGTGAAACTTTTAAGGTGGGGTATCTCGCGCGCCGCCACCGCCGTGATCGATCCTGAATCTATCCCACCGCTCAGGTAGGCGCCAATTTCCACGTCACTAACAAGCTGCCGCCTCACCGCCCTCTGAAACAGCCAATCCAGTTCTTCAACGCACTCTTCCTCGCGCAGCACCGCCTCTACATCGGAAAAATGATAATCCCAATAGCGCACTGGCGCCCGTCCCAAAGACCCGGGCTGCACGACGAGATAGCAACCCGCCGGCAGTAACCGCACGTCTTTGAACAAGGTCCGATCGGTGAAGAAATTTTGAAAGGTAAAATATTCGATCAAGGCTTCTTTATCAAGCACTGTGCGATAAGCTCCATGCGCGAGTATGGCTTTAACTTCCGATCCGAATAAAAAAGTGTTTTTGATACACAAATAATAGAGCGGTTTTATACCATAACGATCTCTCGCCAGAATTAATTTTTTTTCCTGCGTATCCCATAATGCAAAAGCAAACATGCCGTTGAAACGGTGGAGCGCACCAACACCCCATTTTGCCCATGCTTCCAGCAGCACCTCTGTGTCGCTGTGGGACTGAAAACAATGTCCCGAGACCTCAAGTTGATTCCGCAATTCACGATAATTGTACAATTCACCATTATACGACACTACGAAACGACCATCCTGTGTCACCATAGGTTGCCGCCCCATCGGGGACAAATCGATAATTGCCAACCTTCGATGGCCTAATCCAATTTCGCCGACAACCCATTGACCCTCACCGTCAGGACCGCGGTGCGCAATCGCGTTGGTCATCCGTTTGAGCGCAGCAGCGCAAGCCGGTGTTCCGTCAAGCTGCAAGATGCCGGCTATACCGCACATTCTGTCAACGGCGCATCAACGCTTGGGCAAGCCTGCTGGCTATAATACCCGCCGCGCGTCGCGAACCGGTGTCGTTGTAATGTACGGTATCATAAATGAATTCGCGATGCGGCGGCATTAAACGCTCGAGATCGATCAAAGCCACTTGTTCTTCGGCTGCAACACTTCGCATCGTTTCGATAAAACGCAGCAAAGTTTCACGATATGTGACATAATCAATGCCGTTGTCACGCTCAAGTCTGCTCAAAGTCAACTTGATCACCGGATCTGGATTTTCTGTCAAACGATGCGCCTGCGTCATCAACACCGGCTGAATAGCGAACGCTCGCGCAGTATGTACAAACATGCGCAAGCTAGCCGCGTACGCGTTCAACATCACATCAAGTTGCGGTTTTAGCTGTACACCGCGTATTCCGGCAAACTCATCTGTGGCTTCAGGTTCAGTGTTACGCAGCATCCACCGTCGTGTTTTTCCGAGAACTTCCGCCGTGTATGGAAACACACCGCGGATCACCGATCGCCAACCATTCAAGAATTCTTGCCAGCGATCTGCATGGCGTTGTCCAGCTTCCTCTACAATCATGCTGCGGTAGAGGTTATCGTTCCAATAACTTCCAGTCAGCAGCATAGTGCCAAAATCGTTCATAGCCTCCATTAATACTACAATCTGCGGTTTCATCGGTGCCACTTTTGCCGCCAGCAAAATATTCGCGTGCATCGTGTGGTTTCCGCTTACGCCGCCGTTGTAACTGTTGACGGTCATGCCGAGCTGCGCCTCTAACAAGCGCCCGACCAGATAGGGAAACCGTGACTCAGGAGAAACATAAAGACACTCCGTACTGGAGCCGCCAAGAAAAACGATTTTTATTTGCGGCGCAACGTGTACTGATGAGGGTTCGATGAACCCATTGCGATCGATTGACAGTTGATACGATTTTTTTCTAATGAATCTGTTTCTTTTAGATACTCTTCGCTGGGTGTTACCAAAATATTCATCAACGGCGGGTGTTCGCGAAGCCGCGCGTGACGTTTGATCGGTTGAAGCTTATTTGCGGAACGAACTGCGACTTTATCCACAACATAAGGATACATGAACTCGAATAGCAACAATGCCGACAACACACCAAAAATGGCAAGCACCAAAGTTGCTCGCGCAGACGATTTTTGAGATGGTAGTCCCACCACGTTGCTTAGCCCCGATCACAAGTGTGGTTTTGACAGTAATTGAACTTAAACGGATCAATCAAGTTCAAACGCCTGGCGATAATCATGTTTAAGAGCCGGATTCTGTAGTTTTTTCAACAAAAAGGCATTGCCAATCGCCAATACATCCAAATCTGTACCCATGAAACAGCGGAACGCATCTTCAGGTGTGCAGACGATAGGTTCACCTCGAATATTGAAACTTGTATTTACCAACACAGGGCATCCTGTGCGTTCTGCAAATGCGTGAATTAGGTTATAAAATAATGGGTTTGTTTCCTTATGCACCGTCTGAATACGAGCCGAATAGTCTACATGCGTGACAGCCGGGATTTCCGATCGTACAACATTGAGCTTATCAATACCAAACTTGCGCTCGTCCACCGCGCTCATGACGCGACACCGTTCTTGACGCACGCGAGCCGTTAATAACATGTAAGGACTGTCGGTCTCTAATTCAAACCAATCTTCAAGCTTATCGCGTAAGACAGCTGGCGCAAATGGGCGGAACGATTCGCGGAACTTGATTTTTACATTTAACACTTTTTGCATAATCGGGGAGCGCGGATCCGCGAGAATGGATCTGTTTCCCAAAGCCCTCGGTCCAAATTCCATACGCCCTTGAAACCAGCCCACCGCTTTGCCTTCGGCAAGATTTTCGGCAGTGCGTTTGATCAGTTCAGCATCCGAAAGCAGGCAAAAAACGGCACCTGCCGAATTCAATCGCGCCACTATTTCCTCGGTTGAATACGCCGGCCCCAGATACGAACCGTTCATTCCATCAACGGCGTTGGCAACCTTGCGCGGTTGACGTGCATATAAGTGATATGCGCCAAGAGCAGCACCAAACGCTCCGCCTGCGTCACCTGCGGCTGGTTGCACCCAGATTCCGTCAAACAAATTCTCCCGCAATAATTTTCCATTCGCCACGCAATTTAGCGCAACTCCTCCTGCCAGACAAAGATGGCGTACATCTCCAATCTCTTTACGAACCGATCGACATAGCCGAAGGATGATCTCCTCGGTAACGGACTGAATTGATGCGGCGAGATCCATATGCCGTTGTTCAATAGGAGCATCGGCCCCGCGTGGGGGACCACCGAACAACTCCTCAAAACGCCTATTGACCATCGTTAGACCTGTACAATAATCAAAATAATCCATGTTAAGCCGAAAACTGCCGTCTTCTTTAACATCGATCAGGTGCTCATATATACGGTCACGATAACGCGGCACCCCATAGGGAGCGAGCCCCATGACCTTATATTCGCCTGAATTGACCTTGAAGCCGAGGTAATATGTCATTGCGGAGTACAACAGTCCAAGCGAATGTGGAAAATAAATTTCCCTCAAAATACGAATTTGATCATAATTTCCGATTGCAAGCGATGTCGTGGTCCATTCACCGACACCATCCATTGTCAGTATAAACGCTTTTGTATACGGTGAAGGATAAAATGCACTAGCAGCATGGCTAAGGTGGTGCTCCATAAAAATCAGACGTCGCTCTACATCGAAATTTGCTTCGAAACGACACAATTCCTCTTTAATCAGACGCTTTTGAAACAACTTTTCCTTCAACCACAGCGGCATTGCTTTTTGAAACGACCGAAAGCCACGCGGGGCCATGGCGGCATAAGTTTCAATCAGGCGCTCAAATTTCAAAAACGGTTTTTCATAGAAGGCCACGATATCGAATTCAGCAAGCGACCGCCCGGCAAGTTTCAGGCAAGCACCAATTGCCCGGCGCGGAAAACTGGCATCGTGTTTTTTGCGCGAAAATCGCTCTTCCTGCATAGCAGCCACGATTCGACCGTCTTCGACGACGGCGGCAGCGCTGTCGTGATAAAAGGCCGATATGCCGAGAACCCGCATGTTGCGATACTTAAAAGATGGTGTAGATAAAAGGTGCCACCGCAGACCCCTTGGTGAGCATGACCAATCCGCCGAGAATTAGCATCGTCACCAGCATTGGTATTAACCAGAATTTTTTCCGTGCACGTACGAAGGCACAGAGTTCAAGGATAAACGACATCGCTGCTCTCAGAATTGATTTTTGAGGCTATCTGGATCCGGTCCGGGTGGTTCGCGGATGATCCAATAAGACCTTACTCCGTCACTTTTGTCCAATCTCAAAGGATCTTTGCCAAATAGCCGGAGCAAAAGTCCGGTCGGTAGAACAACGCCGAAGAATATCACTGCCATGATGATAGGCGTTGTAACGCGCGACAGCAGCAGGCCAAAGCTTTGCCACAGGCGCGCCGCCGGGATAAGTAATTTTGGAGCGGCAAACGCGATCACAAGCAGGATCGCGGATACTCCGCCCGATATCGGCCAGTATTTCACCGCATGCCACCACTGGTAAGTCGCAACAATCCCAAAGACTGTTGCAAAGACGGCGTCAAAGCTCCGCCCCGAAAGTGAAGGTGTTTCCTCAGTTTGTGACGTTGGTTCAAGCATCAGGACAATCTTTGCAATGCATTCACAACGTGTTGATAGTCTTCTTCCCGCATGCGATTGTGCAGCGGGATCGCCATCGAACGGCGGTCGCAGTCGCGCGCGGCCGGAAAATCGTCGGGGCTAAAGCCGAAGCGTTTTCGGTAATAGCCGAGCATGTGCACCGCATGCGTGCCGGGTCGCGTGTTCACCCCCCGTTGCAACAGCCGCTCCATCACTTCATTGCGGCGCATGCCGAGCTTGTCTTCGTCCACCATGCACACGTAGGACTGCCACCCGTGCCCGTAGCCCTCCGGCACCCGCGGCAACATAAGCCACGGCAGATCGCAGAGCTCCCGCCGATAGAACTCGGCCCACCGACGGCGTTCCGCGATGTAGCGTTCCATCTTCGCAAGTTGCACAAGCCCGACGGCCCCCTGCAAATCGGTCATCCGATAATTGAAGCCGAGCAGATTGAAATCGGCAAGTTCATAGGGCTTTTGCGCCACGTGCCGCGCTTCCTCGGAAATGTCGGCACCGTGGTTGCGCAGGCAGATCGCGCGCGTGGCAAGCTGGGTGTCGTCGGTCGTCACCATGCCGCCCTCCCCGGTGGTGATGGCCTTGCGCGGATGGAACGAGAACGCGGCGGCAAGCCCGAGCGTGCCGGCGCGCCGCCCCTTGTAGCTCGCCCCCGCGGCGCAGGCGACCTTGCGCCTTAGTCGACAGCATTAAGCCTTCGAACACCGCACGCTCATCTGCCGTCAAACTAAAGGATCGCCCCATGGTCCCCGTTCATGCATTTTTCAATCAGGGATTACAGGAAGATGGGTACTTAGTTTGCGCGTTAGTTTTCCGCCCGGCGTACCCGTTCCAATGCCTCGCGAAGGCCAGCAAATGCCAGCACCGGATCAAGGCCGAGGCGCATGCGGGTGGAACGTATCAAAGCAGTCGGCGCGATAACTTGCCCCTCGGACTCGACTTCCTCCAACACCACAGCGTCCTGGCCCGCAAGCACCGTAACCTCACCGTTATTGCGGTCAACCGCGATGATTTGGCCAGGAACACCCATCCAATTGTATTGCAGCTTTTGTACCCGCGCCCGCCAAATTGTCAGCCGACGCCCTTCCAGATAGGTGAACGCTCCTGCAAAAGGTCGCGCGCTGGCCCTCACCAAGCGGCAAATATGTACCGCCGCTAGCCGCCAGTCGATCAAGCCGTCCTCCGGACGGCGCGGAAAGCAGCGCAGCACGAGCGCCGGATCGTCCGGCTGCGGCTCGGGCCTGAGGGTGCCTCTTGCCAGGCCTTCCATGCCATCGACCAACAGGCGGGGAACTTCCTGATCGAGAAAGGCGTAGACATCGCTGATATAGGTGTTTTCCGTCAGCGGAAACCGACTCCGTAGCACCACCGGCCCCGCATCGAGTTCCGGTATCATCAAATGCACACAGACGCCGACATGGTCTTCGCCCGCAAGGATGGCCCAGTTCGGACAGGCATTGCCGCGATAGCGCGGCAAATCGCCGGCGTGCGCGTTCAGGATGCCGTATGGAAACATCCCTATCATGTCCGCGCCGATCAGCGTGGACCAATTGACGCTAAGCGCGATCGCGGCGCCGGAGGAGCGTGCAAGTTGCAGATATTTTTCGTTATTAATCCGCACATCGTTGAAGAATGGGCAGTGCAGCTCCCGTGCGAGACGTTCGAAGTCCGCCTCCCGGATCTTGTACTCCGGTGCGCTGGCGCAGGTTCCGATCAGCACCAGTTCGTGGCCACGGGCGATCGCGAGCCGCACCGCGTCATACAACCAGTGTGTCCTGCCGAAAGCCGCGAATTTCAAGACCGCTCCCCCTTCCCCAGCAGCGTCATTAGTCGGTCGCGGACGCCACCTTTGTGCGGCGAGGCGGTGCGGCAGAGGCTTTGCCAATCGCGATGTGCCGGCCGCGACATCTCATAATGTTCAATACTTTGCGAGTTGAGCGCGACGTGGATGGGATGAAAATCGAACACTTTCAGCCCCGGTCCCCTAGTAACCGCGAGTATGTCGGCTTCTTTGCCGTAGATCAGATCCACGTCATCTTCCCAACAATAGGGCACGCACGTGAGCCCGTTCCAGTGCCGATACGGACGCAATACCACTTCCGTATGCGCCGGAATAAATTGGTTGCAATCATGCGTAAGACCGACAGCCTTGAACAGATCTCGAAGCCGTGACGATTGTGTCATGGAATGGCTGCGCACCGCACGCGCCTCGGGGACAACGGTCTGCAACTTGCGTAAAATCTCCAGCGCCCCGCCGTTTCCCTGCGCCGTACCGTCGAGCAGCG
>Ga0101944_10003411_pt1 | contig 22325 bp, 19 predicted proteins | sample DewCreD2012metaG_FD_75245 | JGI IMG/M metagenome (GOLD analysis project Ga0101944, IMG submission 75245) | Hot spring sediment bacterial and archeal communities from British Columbia, Canada, to study Microbial Dark Matter (Phase II) - Dewar... ... | reverse complement strand
GCCTCTGCTTCACCGGCTGACCTCCATGCTCGGGCAAAGGGTGGCGACAGTCAACCACCACCCAACGAGGGGTGGGGAATTTTCGATCGGCAGAACGGGGAGTTTTCAACCGGCATTGACATCCGCAGGAAATTGCCATTGCGCCTTCAGCTCACCCGTGATCCGGGAGGGCAAAACCGCATGGCCCCTCTCATCGGCCAGGCAGGCCATCTGATACAAACCGGCATCGCCCGATGGCTCTTCCCCGCGCGGGAGGAATGCGCAGATTCTCCCGTCTCCACTCAGACCCAAAGAGAAGTGGGTGTCCGGCACAGCCGGCGGGATCTGCTGTCTCCAAAGCTCCTTGCCCCCGCTGTCTGTCACGATCATCTGGGCGAGAACGGGAAACCAGAGGACGATTCGCGAGCCACCCCAGGCAAGGACGCGCGGCTGGCCCTTGTGCGTCCACCTTTCGATGTACCTGGATGGGGGCAGGGTGTCGCGCGGCACCGACCGGGAAAGAACCGTTCCGTTCCGGTCGAACCGGTGCAGGAGGGGATAACGGAGATCCCCTGCCTTGGCTTTCTCGATATCCACGCCCAGACACAGCAGTTCCCCGTCGTTGGCATAATCGAGCGCCGTGCATTTCACCGGCTGAGTGTCCAGCACCTTCAGAACGTTTCCGCTGGAAATGTCGAAGAAAACCAGCTGATTGACAGGCTCCTGCCCGGTTCGCCAGCAGAGAATCGATGCCGCAAGGGTTTTCCTGCCGTCAAAGGCGGCGTGCTCAAGCCGGGTCATCCGGCAGTCCGCAGCTTCGCCGGGAAAGACCCGACGCACGAGGCTCAGGTCGTTTCGCAGGACCGCAATCCATGCATCCTTCGGCCCGCTGTAAGGAACACCGCTGCTCCCCAGGGCGACGTAGTAAGAGCGTTGCAGGTAGACGTTCCCGGCTTTGACTTCAACATTGTTGAAAAACCGCTCCGAGACGGCGACTTTGCCATAGGCCCAAAGAGCCGTGCCAGCAAGCCAGGCCAGGAAACAAACCGCTGTACGCGCAACCATCAGGCGGGTGTGTAAGTGCAGCCCGGTGATCATGACATGACCTCCATGCACAATGTCCACTTCTTTACTCGCACGGTTTATCCTGTGCACAAACAGGACATTCCACGCTGGATGGCACCGGCAAACACGCACTGTAATCATCTGCGAAACAGAGCGCTGATGAGCACCGCCCAAACGGGAAGCAGGAGTAGTAATTCGAATCCGGGTACGAATGATGAGTACAATCCGAATCAGATGAATGGCGGACTCTCACCAGGGATTGGCATCCTTTGCGGGCATCAGCAGGGACGGCAGGATCACAGCATGACGGTTCCAGCGCGGAGCTTCGCCAAGCAGCTGATCCGGAAACAGGCTCCGGGACTCCCTGTCCGACGATCATAAAGGCTCCCAGAACAACAGAGGAGCACGCAACGAAGAGCTGGATCTTCATCATGCCAACGACTCTGTCCTGAGTCTGAGCCTAGTTGCCGCCTGATCCCGTGTCAATGCTCAGGTGCCGTAATTTCCCACTATTTTTAATCTCGCGGCGGCGCTCCGGATGCGCGCATCCTTGCGTCCACGTCGTCTCGATTGAACCGCCATTGTTTGCCTGCCTTGACAGCAGGCAATAAATTACGCCGCGCCCAGTTTCTGATTGTGCGTTGCGTCACGCCAAGCCGCTGCGCAACCTGGCCGGTTCCAAGAGAATAGCCACGCCCCGGCGCCGCCAGCCCTGCTCCGGCCAGGCTTCTGATTGAGGCCAGGAACTTCTGGCGCTCGAGAGAGGTAGCCGAAGATGGGACAAATTGCCGGTAAGTCTCAAGATTTCTCCAGGTGCTCACAACAAGGCTTCGATCCGATCCTGTAACCGAGAGAAACCGTTCGAAATCGGCTTCCTGGTCCGCTGTTCTCATTTGCAGCCAACGCTCAAAGACAGCCTTGTGTGCTGACCGCAACACCTCATCGGTTGCGCGGCAGTGATTCGGTCCCCGAGTGCCCTGAACGCCGTAAAGTCCCGAGTTTGGGTCCCGCAGAGATGAGAACTGATTGAGTTGGTGCAGAACCGTGGGCGAGGCGCGGATGTTCTTCAGCAGAGTCTCGACGGCAATACTCGGAGAGTCACCCGGAAATCGCAGACGGCCCAGATTTGCTCGCTCCAGATTACCGCCTCAGATCGGGGACTGATTCTTGCTTGGGGAGAGAATACCAGCGTTTTATTTGGAAGTCAATCCTGAATGTGTTTGAGCCGAAAAGGGGCTGAACTCAGCCTTTTGCCCCTCGTTTGAATCACGATAAATATGAAACACTAATCACATTTCAGTATTCGGCTGTTGGTATCACATGGGCGCTTCAGTCAAGTGGAGGGAGGCAGAGACCCCTCAAATGAGCTTAGCGGGAGATCAGCGGACACCAAGGGGTGCTGAGAGCTGTAGCAGGCCCTCCTGAGCGGCGCCCACAGGGGTGCCTCCGGTGGTAGATTTTTGGGTTTGCTGACTCAAAAAGAAAATCGAAAGGACACCCACTGTGGACACCAGAGAGAAGCTTATCAAGGCCCGGCTCGGGCTGCTGGCCCTGGCCGAGCAACTGCAGAACGTCTAGCAAGCCTGCAAGCTGGCCGGCATCAGCCGCAGCCACTATTACGAAATCAAGGAAGCATATGAAAAGCTCGGCGCCGAAGGCCTGGCGCCGGGCATCCGCCGCAAGCCGCGCATGCCCAACCAGACCCCGCCGGAGCTGGAGAAACAGATCCTGGACATGACCGCGCAATACCCCACCTACAGCTACCTGCGCATCAGCCAGCAGCTTCGGCTGATCGGCATCGGCGTCGCGCCTTCGGCCGTGCGGGCCGTCTGGCAGCGCCATGGCCTGACGCTGCGCATCCAGCGCCTGCTGTGGCTGGAGCAGAAGTCAGCCGCCGAGGGAGGCTTGCTCACTGAGCGCATGATCCGGCTGATCCAGAAGCACCGCGGCCGCACCGTGGATCCGGAACAGCATGTGGAAGCGCCCCATCCCGGCTACCTGCTCTGCCAGGACACCTGCTTCGTGGGCACGATCAAGGGCGTGGGCAAGATCTCTATGCAGAGCGTGGTCGATGCGCACTGCTCGCTCGGCTTCGCCCGGCTCTACCTGTCGAAGGCGCCGATCACGGCCGCCGATACGTTGCATAACCACGTGCTGCCCTTCTACGACGAGCATGGCGTGGCCGTCGAACACCTCCTGACCGACAACGGCCGCGAGTTCTGCGGCAAGGAGCTGCAACACCCCTTCGAACTGTACCTGGTCATCAGCCAGGTCCGCCACCGCCGCACCGAAGTGCGCTCGCCGGAGACCAACGGCTTCTGCGAGCGGTTCCACCGCACCGTCAAGGAGGAATTCTTCTCGGTGGCCTTCCGCAGGACGCTGTACGAGAGCGTCGAGCAGCTTCAGACGGACCTGGACAGATACCTCGACTTCTACAACCGGCAGCGAGCCCATCAGGGCTATCGCACCAAAGGCAGGACGCCCTACGAGGCGTTCTTGGATGGAGTGAAAGACATGCTTCAGGAACGAGTCGCCTGAGCCAAAATCGACTCACCGGTGCGCGCCCCGGTGTCCGCTGATCTTCAGCTAAGTACAACTGATCCATACGGGGAAAGGCTTGGTCGGGACAGCGCCGGAAATCCGTACAAGGCCAATGCCTGCGGTCCGAATCGGGGCCATTTCAACCGCTCGCCGGTCGAGGCAGCGGTCCCTTGGGTTGACGCGACCGGGGAGACAATGGACGCGGCCGGGTTCGGGCATTCCCGGAAATGCCGGAAGCGGCGGCACGCGGCCTGTACCCGCTTTGGCCAGAGGAGCCGTGAGGCTGCCACGAAAAGCGCAGGATCGGTCCGCCGGAAAGCTGCAGGGCGCGGAGCGGGGCATTCAGGATGATGCAAGATGGGTCTCGGAGGACTCATGGCCCCGCCAGGCCCCTTGGTGGCGTCTCGGCCGCCCCTTGGCGGCGGGGACGCTGGGCCCGTATTCCAGCATGTGCTCGTGGCCGACTGGAGCGCCCGCTCGCGCCCCGCCCCGGCGCGCCCGGCGCGCGACGCCATCTGGTGGCACGGCACGTGGCTGGGCGAGCCGCGCTATTGCCGCACGCGGCACGATGCAGAAGAGCAGATCCTCGCCGCGCTGTCGGCCGCGCCCGGCCCCGTGCTGGCGGGATTCGATTTCTGCTTCGCCCTGCCGGCGTGGGCCATGAACCGGCTGGGCGGCTGGCAGAGCGTGTGGCGGCTGATCGAACAGCTCGCCGCCGAAGGGCCTGAGCACGCCGCCCGGGAATTGAATCATCGTCTGGGCGGATGGGGAGACGGGCCTTTCTGGGGCCTGCAGGAGCTGCCTCGGAAGCCGCGCCCCTATCTTTGGACCGAATTCCGCGAGTGCGAACTCCAGTTGAAGCGCCGCGGCCTGCACCCCAAACCCGTGTTCCAGTTGCGCGGGGCCGGCGCCGTGGGCGCTCAATCCATCCTCGGCATCGCATCGCTTGAACGTTTGCGCCGGGCGCTGGGTGCGCGGGTCTGGCCATTCGAGAGCCCCGCGGGAGCGCAGGTCGTTTTCGCCGAGGTCTGGCCGGCGCTGCTCGGCCGCCCGCCCGCTGATGAAGGAATCCCTGACCGCTGGCAGGTGGTCAAGCTCGCGCAGCGCCTCGCGGGAACAGGCCTGCCCGGTACGCCCGGCGCGGCGTCAGTCGAGGGTTGGGTTCTTGAGCCTCCCCGATGCGCCCCACCCCTGTGAATCCGCTACACTGGCCTTAAGCCATGAAGGCCCTCGTCTACGTCAACCTGAAGAAGACGGTCCTGGATCCGCAGGGGGCCACGATCGCCCGAGCCCTGCAGGGCATGGGCCACCCCGGGATCGCCGATGTCCGGCAGGGGAAGTTCTTCGAAATCGAACTCGAAGGCGTCTCCGCCGGCGAGGCCCGGCCGCTGCTGGAAAAGATTGCCGAGGAGGTCCTGTCCAATCCCGTGATCGAAGAGTTCCGCGTCGAGCTGCTGGAGGACTGATCCCGAGCGGCGGTTCAGCGCCGCAGGCGGACGCACGACCGGGCGGAGGAGGCCAATTCTGCATGTGCGGCATCGTCGGCTACATCGGCGCCAGGAAGCCTGTGCCCATCCTTATGGAGGGGCTGCGGCGCCTGGAATACAGGGGATATGATTCCGCCGGCCTGGCGGTCGTGGATGCGGAGGGTCGGCTGGAGATCCGCCGCGCTTCCGGCAAGCTCCACAACCTCGAGGAAGCCCTCCGGCTTTCGCCTCTCGACGGCTGGTACGGCATCGGCCACACCCGCTGGGCCACGCACGGCAGGCCCACCGAGGAAAACGCTCACCCCCACCGCGATTCCCGCGGCAATATCGTCGTTGTCCACAACGGAATCATCGAGAATTATCTCGAACTCAAATCCGAACTTGAATCCATGGGCCACTCTTTCCAGACGGAAACGGACACTGAAATCATTCCTCACCTGATCGAAGAGCATTTCCAGGGAAATCTCGAGGAAGCCGTCCGCCGCGCCCTCGCGCGCCTCCGCGGCATCTACGCCATCGCCGCCATCTCGCGCCTCGATCCGGGCAAAATCGTTGCCGCCCGCCAGGGTCCTCCCGTCGTCGTCGGCATCGGGCAGGACGAGTACTTCGTTGCCAGCGACATTCCCGCCATCCTCAGCCATACCCGTGACGTCTTTTTCCTGCAGGACGGAGACATGGCCGTTCTCACGACCTCCGGCGTCCGCCTCACGGATTTCGAAGGACGCCCAGTGCAGCGAGCGATGTCGCGCATCCTCTGGGATCCAGTTCTGGCGGAAAAAGGCGGCTACCGCCACTTCATGCTCAAGGAGATTTTCGAGCAACCCCGGGCCGTGCGCGACACGATCATGAACCGCATCGGCCAGGAAAGCGGCCGCGTCTTTCTGGACGAAATGCAGATTTCTCCCGAGCAGTTCCGTTCCTTCCGGGATGCGAGAATCGTCGCCTGCGGCACCTCGTGGCATGCGGCGCTGGTGGGCAAATTCATGATCGAAAAGCTCGCCCGCCTGCCCGTCGAGGTGGACTATGGAAGCGAGTTCCGCTACCGCGATCCGCTCGTCGGCCCCGAAACGCTCACCATCCTCATCTCGCAGTCCGGCGAGACCGCCGACACCCTCGCCGCCCAGCGCGAGGCGAAGCGCAAGGGCTCTCCCACGCTCTCCATTTGCAACGTCATGGGCGCCATGATGTCGCGCGAGGCCGCCGGCGTTCTGATGACCCACGCCGGTCCCGAAATCGGCGTGGCCTCCACCAAGGCGTTCACCGCGCAGCTGGCCGCCCTCTTTCTGCTGGCCATGTACCTGGGGCAGATCCGCGGCGAGCTGGACGCAGCCGCCTCAAAGGAATTGGCCTGGCAATTGCTCTCTATTCCTGCAAAAATGGAGCGGCTTCTTTCCCACGAAGAACCCTACGACGAACTCGTCAGGCACCTCTTCAAGGCGACGGATTTTCTCTACCTCGGCCGCGGCATTCATTACCCCATCGCCCTTGAAGGCGCCCTCAAGCTGAAAGAAATCTCCTACATTCACGCGGAAGGTTATCCGGCCGGAGAAATGAAGCACGGCCCCAACGCCCTCATCGACGAGACGCTGCCCGTCGTCGTCATCGCCACGGCGGATCCCTCCGACCCGGCCAGCCTGCTGCGCTTCGAGAAGACTCTCTCCAATATCGAAGAGGTGAAGGCGCGCGGCGGCCGCGTCCTCAGCATCGCCACCGAAGGCATGGAAGCCGCCGCCCGCCACAGCGACGATGTGCTGTGGGTTCCGCCCGCGCCGGAGCTCCTTCTGCCCCTGCTCGAGGTGATCCCGCTGCAACTGCTCGCCTATCACATCGCCGTGCGCCGGGGTTGCGACGTCGATCAGCCGCGCAATCTCGCCAAGAGCGTCACTGTCGAATAGCCATGCGCCAGCTGCATCACGAATTCCGCATTCCCAGCCGCGGTCCGGGCCTCCACGAATTCACGCACCTGGTCGAGGCATGGGTCCGCGAAAGCGGCATCCGCGATGGCCTGCTCACTCTCTTCTGCCGCCATACATCGGCATCCCTGCTGATCCAGGAGAACGCGGATCCCGACGTGCGCACGGACCTGCTCCGCTATTTTTCGAAGCTCGCACCGGAAGACCCGCGCGCCTACGTGCACACCATCGAAGGCCCCGACGACATGCCCGCGCATCTGCGCACGGCGCTCACCCAGGTGCAGTTGTCGATCCCGGTCCGCAATGGCGCGCCCGTGCTGGGAACCTGGCAGGGCATCTACCTGTTCGAGCACCGCCGCGGCAGTCATACGCGCTTGGTCGCCGCGCACCTGATCGGGGAGCCGTGAGGGTTTCTCCAGTGCGATAGGATACGGGCAAAGGAGACGGACATGGATTTCACGCGCCGGCAGTTTCTCGCCTATGCGGCCGCTGCAGCCGCCGTCACCGAGATCGACGCCGCCACAGGCATGCCTTTGCGGCCTTTGGGCAGCACGGGCGAAAAGGTTTCGCTGCTTGCTTTCGGCGCCGGCAGCCGCTGGCTCATGTACGGGTCCGAAGACAAGGCGCTCGACGCGCTGCACCGGGCCCTCCAGGCCGGCATCAACTACGTCGATTCGGCCGCCAGCTATGGCGACGGCCAGAGCGAACGCTGGATCGGCCAATACCTGAAATCTCACACAAAGAACTTCCTCCTCGTCACCAAGCTCGGCGGCGACCGGACCTACTCCGGCACCATGAAACTGCTCGAGCGGTCTCTGAAGAACCTCGGCGTCTCGCAGGTGGACCTGCTGCACATCCATTCGCTCGGCAGCCAGGAGGACCTCTCCCGCATCGAGGCTGCCGACGGTCAGCTCAAGGCCATGCTGAAAGCGAAAGAAGAGAAGATGACCCGCTTCATCGGCGTCACCTGCCACACCGATCCGGCTGTGTTGAAAACGGCGCTCGAACGCCATCCCTTCGACTCCGTCCAGATGGCCCTGAACATCGCGCAGATCGGCAACGCGCGTCCCTCGGACCGCGCCGGGGAAGGCATGACCGGCGCCTCGGGCTTCGAGGCCATCGCCCTGCCGGTGGCGCTAAAGAAGAAGATCGGCCTGACAGCCATGAAAGTCTTCGCCCAGGAGAAGCTCCTCGGCAAGGCCGCGCCCGACATCCTGCTCCGCTACGTCATGACACTGCCCGTTTCAGCCTCCGTCGTCGGCATGCCGCATTTGGAGCACCTTGAGTTCAACCTGCGGGTGGCGAAGAATTTCAGGCCGCTGTCGGAGGACGAAATGAAGAGCCTGCCGCGCAGCGTCAGCGCCGCCCTCCGCGCGTCCATCGACCGGTTTTTCGCCGATCACGTGGACGCCTGACTGAGGCGCCCGGCAGCAGACTCGAAAAAGAGGACCAGGCCGCATCATGCAACGCCACTCCGCTGCGCTCCGCACCCCGGAGCAGCTCGAAAAGTACCTGCGCGACGCCCGCGACTACTGGTTCCACGTCTACAAGCCGCATGAGGGCGACGTGATCGCCGACATCGGCGCCGGCCGCGGCGAGGACGTCTACGCCTTTTCGCTCGCCGTCGGTCCGCGCGGCCGTGTCTGGGCCATTGAGGCGCACCCGGAAAACTTCCGCCACCTCGTGGAATTCTGCCAGGCGTACAACCTGTCGAACGTCACCTGCCTGAACCTCGCCTGCCTGGACCGGCCTGGACAGCTCCAGGTGGAAACGCTTCCGGTATGGGAGTCGAACTATGTCCGCGAAGGGCCGCCTTCGCCGACGTCCTTCCCTGTGGAGGCAATTCCGTTCGACGCCCTGTGCCGCCGGCACGGCATCGAGCGCATCGACTATCTCAAGATGAACATCGAAGGCGCCGAGCGCTCGGCTCTGCCCGGCTGCCGCGAGGCGCTCAGGCGCACCCGCTTCTGCACCATCGCCGCCCATGATTTCCGGGCCGACCGCGGCGAAGGCGAACACTTCCGCACGCGCGCCTTCGTGTGGGATTTTCTCGCCGACCTCGGCTTCACTCTCACCACCCGCGACGACGACCCGCGCTACTACGTCCCCTACCACATCCACGGCAGCCGGCCCTGAAGCAGAACCGCGAGGGAGCAGCCCTCAGGGCCTCAACCATGCACCTGCGGGCCATCAGCGTCCATGAAAATCCCCGCGAGCTCAAAACCGGTTCTGCGCCGCGAGAGCGGGCGGTCCCCCACTTTGCCCCGCCCTCCACCTGCGCGTTTTGTGCGGCGGCTGCACTCCAACCGTGTTTGCCTCGCTCGCCAGGGTGAGCGGTTCCCCTGCGCCCCCTGACAAGAACGGCGATTTTCAGGCAAGACCCATCAAGGTGTTCTCCGTAGGCGTCCCCTCGCGCTCACGCGAGAGCCTGCCGGCTGACCCACTTTCGCCTCTGCCTTGCGCGATATCTGAACTCCGGCCGCGCTCCCCTTGCGTCGCCTCACACGCCGGCTCTCGGGGGCCTCCTACCGCTCCACGCGTCCGTGCCCCCGCGATCTCAGAGCGAGTGCACTTCGAACACGAACCTCTCCGGCGGCAGGCTCGAAATCGGCTCCGGCGTCAACGCCGCCCACGCCTGATACGCCGCCTGCGCCATCGTCGCCCGCAAGTAGAACAGGAACTGGTCCGTGCAGATGTCCAACGGCGGCGGCTGGCGGAAGCTCAGCCGCGTGCCCACCGCTTTCTCGGGATCCAGGCCGCGCGTGTCCACGGCTTTGTCTCGCAGCAGGGTGACAAAGCTCGACCGGCCCGCGTGCGGCCACACGTCCGGCCGCAGCAGGGGCCTCAGCTCCTGCCGCCGTTCGAACGTTGTCTCGCACTGCCGGATCCACTCGAGAATGGCATCGCCGAGCTTCCAGTGCGAAATCATGCCGTAGTACTGCTCGACGATCTGGATCGCCAGATCCAGCCGGCGCCGCTCCAGCAGCGGCTCCACCGCTGGATCTTCCCCGGACGGCAGCGGAATCAGGCCCTCCTGATCCACCAGTCCTTCAGCAATCTCCAGAGTCTTCTCCGCCCGCGGCGACTCGGCCACCGCCCCGATCAGCAGCGGGGGCAGCTCATGTGTCCGGGTCCCCGGGATCTCCACGAAGCGCCGATTGCCCAGAATCTGCACTTCCTTGACCTCCATCCACAGAATCGGCGGACAGGGCCGTCTTGCTTACACCACGCTGTAGTCTGTCGAGTATAAAGACGCGGCCCGTCGGATGCAAGTTGCTCCCCGCCCGCCCGCGCCTCCCGTGACGCCGCCGCCCGCCCGGTGTATACTACGTCCAATCCTTGCCTGGAGGAGGAGACAATGGCCCATTGCACGAATTGTGGTCACCCTTTGCCACCCGGCAGCTCTTTCTGCACGCATTGCGGCGCTCGCGCCGCCGCGCCCGCTCATGCGCCCGCGGGTCCGCCCCCGCCCCCGCCGGGCTCCTTTGCCCCGCCTCCGGCGGCCGCCAAAGGCTCGGGGATCGGCAAGATCCTGCTCATCGTCGGCGGTGTCGTCGTGGTCCTCGGCGTGCTGGCCATCGGCGGGCTCATTGCGACCGGCTTCTGGGTCAAGAAGAAGGTGGAGACCGCCGCGGAGAACATGGGCGTGTCTTCAGCCCCTCCCGTCACCGGTTCAGCGCGCCGCTATTCCGATCCCTGCTCGCTGTTATCCGCCGCGGAAGCCTCCGGCGCCACGGGACTCTCCATTCAGCGCACCGAGTCTCGCGAGCGGGAGTGCCTCTACTTTGGCTCCGCTCAGCAGGCGGCCGAGAAAGGCCAGGCGCAAGCCGAGGAGGCCCTGAAGAAGATGCGCGAGAACCAGGCGGCCAGCGAGCAGGACGCCGCCCGTATCATGCAGGATTTCATGAAAGGCCTCGCTGCCAACGCGCCGGCGCAGGAAGGCGGCCCGCTGTTCACGATCAAGGTCACCTACGGCGAAGACGCCCGCCAGCAGGAAGCCGGCTACCGCGCCGCCATGGGCATGATGGGCGCATTCGCCGGGACGAAGGAGGGGGCGAGCCAGCCGGGCGATTTGCAGGGCATCGGCGACCGCGCCTACCTTGCTCCTCTGGCCACCGGCCTGTTCATCCTGAAAGGAGATGCATGGGTCGAACTCGGCGGCCCCGGCCTCGTTGGCCGCGATGCGCTCCTTGCAGTGGGCCGCGCGGTGGCGGCGAAGCTCTGACGGCGGCTCACCAGTTCAGCTTCAGCGGCGGCGCCTCCCATTTCTCGTTCGCCGCCATCATCTCCTCCCACGTCACCGTGGCCTCTTTGTAAGCGGCCGTGCGCCCGAGGATGCCAGTGAGGTTGGACTCCACAGAAACCTCGTAGTTGTAGATCGGCTTCGACTCGCGGATCGAAGCGACGAAGTCCTTGACATTCTGGATCGCACCTCCCCGGAACGTGTCGTCCTTCTCCGCGCCCATCCACGCGTTCCTGCCCAGAATCCGGATCGTGCCGCCGTAGTGCGTATCCGCGCACCCGTGGATGCCGAACACGCGCACGCACAGATCGGAGAAGCTGCCTGTCAACTGGTGCGACGCAAACGAAGCATGCACGCCGCCGGGATACCAGAAATTCACGGCGAAATGGTCCCAGGCGTCGCCAAACTCATTCGGCGTGCCGCGCCAGTCCGTGCGCCCTCCGGTCCCGTTCGCCTTCACCGGCCGCGCCCCCAGCAGCCAGTTGGCGATGTCGATCACGTGGATATTCTGCTCGACGATGATGTCGCCGCTCAGCACGCGGTCGCCAAACCAGTTCACGATCCGCCGCTGGCCGGGATCCATCTCTGGCGTGCCCTTGTCCTTCCACGGACGCCCGGCGAAATAGTGCACCTCGGCAAAGGCCGGTTTGCCGATGTCGCCGCGCCGCACACGCTCCACGGTTTCCTTGTAAACGTCGCGCGCGCGGCTCTGGAAATCCACCCAGAATGACAGCCCCTTCTTGCGCGCCAGATCGCCGCTTTCGATCACCGTGCGGCATCCGGGCACGTCCACGGCCACGGGTTTCGCCATGAAGACGTGCTTGCCCGCCCGCACCGCCGCCAGCCCCTGCTCGGGATGGTAAATCGTGGGCGTCTCGATCACCACCGCATCGAGCTTTGACTCGGCCAGCTTCAGAAAGGCGTCCGGCCCCAGGTACGCGCGGCTTTTCTCAACCTTGAGCTTCTCTGCCGTGGATTCCAGATTGGCCCGCTGCACATCGGCCAAAGCCACCACGCGGGCGCCTGCAAACTCGGGGAAGAACGGCCCGATCCAGTTGCCCCGCCCGCCGCATCCCACGATGCCCACTTCCACGGTTGAGTTTGCCTGATAGGTGAAGGCCGTCCCGGGCGACACCACCATCAGTCCGGCCGAAGCTGTCTTGAGAAATTCGCGCCGCGCTTTCATGTGACACGCTCCCCTCGCAGGCGAATTCTATCGCAGCAGCGCGTGCGGCGGAGGAATGAGTCAGTGCTGCCGCTATAGACTATGCTCGGGCTTGGCGGCGCCGGAGGACGCCCAACGTCAGCAGACCCGCCCCGACGAGGACGAACGCGCCCGGCTCGGGAATCTCGCCAGAGAAGGTCCCGCGGGCGTTGTCCAGCATGAGGTACCCCGGAAGAACAGTATCGCCGGTGTTGACGACACCGAAACCCAGCCGGTAGGTGCCTGCGGCAGGCAGCGTGTAGGTGAACGACTGCCAGCTCGTCGCCCCGTATGATCCAACAGGAATGCCCCCGTTGGAAATGCTGGCAAGGACTGTCAACTGCTCCACGCCCGGCCCCGTCACGACCGCGAAGGCCGGGTCATTATAAGGCACGTAGTCCGTGGCCGCGTAGGCCCAATACATCCGCACCGTATCCCCGGCGTTGCCGGAGAAATCCTGATAAATGCCCGATCCAACCGTCGCTGTGCCCGGCGGCAGGCCGCTCGACAACAGGCCGGACGTCACACCGAAAAACGTCTCCAGCGCAGAGATCGAAGGCACGGAGCTCCCTTCTCCGCTGCTCAGGACAGCCAGATAACTGCCGGCTGGACCGTAGATCCATGTATTCGATCCGCCCGAAATCGTCGCCGTTCCCTGCACGCTCACAAGCCCGGTCGTCGTCCAGCCAGAGGCGTTCCCCGCCTCGAAACCGTGATTATTGAGCGTGATCACCGCAGCCTGCGCCCCGAGTGCGGCCACCAGCATGATGATGGTTGTTCTCATTGTCTCCTCCAGATCGATGAGGGGGTTTTAGAACCTCTTCCCAGACCTGCACCGCGGCTTGATCCTACTACGAAATCACCCTGAGGGCAAGGGTGAAGTGAATCATCCGGAAAAGCCCTCCTGCCGGCTGGCCTGCCCCTCCCTCCTGACCCGGCAGGCTGCGCCGGTCGCCGTCCGGCACGGCCTCTGCCAGGCGGACCGCTCCGCTAATGACCGGCCATCCAACCGCCGATTGAGGGATGTGAGGCATCGAGCGCTCGCCTGGTTCGTGCCATTGGCTGCCGCCGCTGCGCTGCTCGCCGTGATGGCGGCCAAGCTTGCGGCGCCGGTCCAGTCCGACGAAGTCTTCACGCTCGAGGCCGCGCGGCTGGACTGGCCCGCCCTCTGGGCCCACCTCCGGGCCGATGTGCACCCGCCTCTTTACTATGTGGCGGTCAAGGCCTGGCTCGAGCTGTCCGGCTTCACCCTCGTCTCCCTCCGGCTGCTTTCGCTCCTCATGTCAATGTCCGCCCTGATCACGGCCGGCCGGGTGCTGCCGCCGTCGGTCCCGGGCCGCGGATGGGCGTCCTGGTTTCTGGCCGCCAACGGAATCCTGCTCGTCATGGCGGCCTACGGCCGGATGTACGCCATGCTGGTCTGCCTGTGCGTTCTCGCATGGTTCGCCTCGGATCGCCGGCTCAGGGAAGGCGGCCGCGTGTATTCCGTCCTTGCCGCCGTTTCTGTCGCGGCAGGCCAGTTGACGCACCATTTCTTCGGCATCTTCCTCGCAGCCCTCGTCCTGTGGCTTGTGGTCGTCCATGGCCGCTCCGCGGTCCGGCTCCTGCCGGAGTGGTCGGCAGGATTGGCGCTCTGGGCCCTTGTCTGGGGCCGCGCTGCATGGGAGCAGGTGACGCAGCGGCCCCAGCATCTGGCCTGGGTCCAGCCGGTGGATTTTCTGAAATGGGCGGAAACGGCGGGCGCTCACGCCGTCTTTGTCGCGGCCGCGCTCCCCGCGGCCCTGCTGGCTCTGGCACTCCGGAGGCGCCCCGCGCTTTCGCCCTGGCCCCGCGAGGCGCGCGCGGCGGCCGCGGCATTCCTCCTCGCGCTCGTCCTGCCCGGCGCGATCTCGCTCTGGAAACCCGTCTTCAAGTCGCGGTTCACCATCATCGCCGCTCCCTTCATGGCGGCCGCTCTGGCGCCCCTCGGCGGCCCCGCAGCCGGCCTCTGGCCCGTGGCCGCAATGGCGGCGGGCGCGGCGTGGATCCACTGGCCCGGTTCGCAGACAGCCTGCACAAGCCTCGAAGCCGCCCGGCAGCTCGCCGCCGCTTCCGCCTCCGACACCGTTGTCTTCTGCCGCCTCACCCGCAAGCCCGTCGAGTTCTACTGGCAGGCCGGATCAGCGCGCCGGCAGTCTTTCCCGGCCGAAATCGACGCCCACCCCGGCTATGAAGGCCTGCACCCGGAGGATGCCCTCCGCGCAGAGGCTCGCCGCCTCGCGGCCTCGCTCCGCGGCCGCGTCTTCGTGCTCGCGGACACCGCCCGGCCCGCCCCGCAGATTCTCCTGCAGGCGCTCGAAGAAGCCGGCTTCCAGCGGCAGCCTCCTCTGCTGCAATGCGCCTCGGCTTCCAGCCACTACTTCAACCTGCTGGCCGTTTTCGATCCGCCGCTCAGGCCGCCAGAATCCCCATCCGCCGCGCCACCCGCGCCAGGATCTCCACCGCGCGATCCAGTTGCTCGCGCGTATGCGCCGCGGTGACGATCGTCCGCACCCGCGCCTTGCCCCGCGGCACCGTCGGGAAGCCGATCCCCGTCGCCCACAGCCCTTCTTCGAACAGCTCCGCCGAAAACCGGTGCGCCGTGGCCGCCTCGCCCACCATGATCGGCGTGATCGGCGTCTCGCTCGCTCCCGTGTCGAATCCCTGCGCCCGCAGGGCCTCCTTGTAATAACGCGTGTTGTCCCACAGCCGCCCGATGCGCTCCGGCTCCTGCTCCAGAATCTCGAACGCCGCCATGCACGCCGCCGTCACGGCAGGCGGATGCGACGTCGAAAACAGAAACGGCCTCGCGCGGTGATACAGATATTCGATCAGATCCCGGCTGCCGCACACATATCCGCCCAGCACCCCGATCGCCTTCGACAGCGTCCCCACCTGCACATGCACCCGCCCGTGCATCCCGAAGTGATCCACGGTGCCCCGGCCATTGCGGCCCAGGACGCCGGAAGCATGGGCGTCGTCCACCATCATGATCGCCCCATGTTTCCCGGCCAGCTCCGCCAGCTCCGGCAGCGGCCCGATGTCGCCGTCCATCGAAAACACCCCGTCCGTGATCAGCAGCTTCCTGCCCCCGGCGTCCCTCAGACCCTCCAGAATCTCGGCCGCATGCGCCGGGTCGCGGTGCCGGAAAACGTGGATCTTCGCCTTCGACAGCCGGCAGCCGTCGATGATCGACGCGTGGTTCAGCTCGTCGCTGATGATGTGATCCTCGGGCCCCAGGATGGCGCTCACCGTGCCCGCGTTCGCCGCGAACCCGCTCTGGAACACCACGCACGCCTCCGTGTTCTTGAACGCGGCGATCCGGCGCTCCAGCTCCATGTGCATCGCCATCGTCCCTGTGATCGTCCGCACCGCTCCCGTGCCCGCGCCGTACTGCTCCACGGCGCGGATCGCGGCCTCTTTCAGCTTCGGGTGGTTCGCCAGCCCCAGATAATTGTTCGAGGCGAGATTGATCACCTCCCGCCCGTCCACCCGGCACACGGGCTCGCAGGCGCTTTCCAGCTCTCTCAGGCGGTAATACGTTCCGGCGGCGCGCATCTCCTCCAGCTGCGCGGTGAGGTAGGCGAGGGGATTGGAATGCGACATGGCTCTCCGGCTTCAGTATATCGGCTATCATGGGAAGATTCGCATGAAACGCCTTTTCATTATTGCCGCTGCATTTGCTCTATCTGCCCTTGCCCAGACGAAAACTGAAACGCCTCTGGACCGCTACGTCCACGCCCCGGATCCGGCCTTCCAGTGGAAGCTGGTGAACACGATCCCCGGCAACGGCGTCACCACCTTCGTCCTCGAGATGGTCTCCCAGAACTGGCTCACGCCGGACGAAGTGGACCGCACCGAGTGGCGCCACCACCTCACCGTCGTCCGTCCCGACCGCGTGGAAAGCGACGTGGCGCTGCTCCTCATCGGCGGCGGAAGAAACGGAAGCGCTCCGCCCAAAGAGGCCGATCCCATCGCCGCCGTCATCGCCCGCCGCACCCGCACCGTCACCGCCGAGCTCCGCCAGGTGCCCAACCAGCCGCTCAGCTTCTTCGGCGAGTCCCGCCAGCGCACCGAGGACGCCATCATCGCCTACACCTGGAAGCGCTACCTCGAAACCGGCGACGAGCGCTGGCCCGCGCGCCTGCCCATGACCAAAGCCGCCGTCCGCGCCATGGACGCCGTCCAGCAGTTCATCGCCTCCGAAGCCGGCGGCGGTGCAACGATCGCCCGCTGGGTCGTCACCGGCGGCTCCAAGCGCGGCTGGACCACCTGGACCACCGCTGCCGTCGACCGCCGCGTCGTCGCCATCATTCCCGCCGTCATCGACCTGCTCAACCTCGAGCAGTCCTTCATCCATCACTGGCGCGTCTACGGCTTCTGGGCGCCCGCCGTCAGCGACTACGTCGAGCACGGCGTCATGGACTGGATGGGCACGCCGCAATTCGCCAGCCTCATGAAAATCGTCGAGCCCTTCGAATACCGCGACCGGCTCACCATGCCGAAATTCATTCTCAATTCCGCCGGAGATCAGTTCTTCGTCCCGGATTCATCGCAATTCTATTTCGACCAATTGAAGGGCGAAAAGTACCTGCGTTACGTGCCCAACACCGACCACGGGGTGACCCGCCGCTCGGATGCGGCGGAAAGCCTCGCCGCCTTTTACGAGTCGATCGTCCGCGGCTGGAAACGCCCGGAATTCTCCTGGAAAATCACCCCCGGCGGAAAAATCGAGGCCGTCTGCAAGGACCGCCCCTCCGCCGTGAAGCTCTGGACGGCCGCCAATCCCGACGCCCGCGACTTCCGCCTCGAGACGATCGGCCGCGCCTGGACGAGCGTGGACGTCCAGCCCCGCGCCGACGGCGTCTATGTCGCCGAAATTCCGAAGCCCGCCCGCGGCTTCGCCGCCGGGTTCCTCGAATTCACCTTCCCCACTCCCGGCGGGTCCAGCTGGAAATTCACCACCGCCGTGAAGGTCGTGCCCGACGTCTACCCCTTCCCGCCCCCGAAGCCCGTCCGCCCCGCCGCGGCCGAACCCACCGGCAGGTGACCCCGCCTGCCAACCCGGCGGCCGTTCGCTGCTGAAACGGCCTCCGTACGCCGTCCCCCTCAGCCTTTCCCGGACGATTCCGGCGGACGCGAGATCGCTGGATTCAGCAGCCCCCGCCGCGCCAGCCTGCGCTGCCGGCGCAGCTCGCGCCGGTGCTCCCGCTCCAGGCGCAGCAGCTCGATCCGGCGCCTCTCCTTGATGCTTTCATCGATCCGGCGCCAGAACTCCCGCGCGTACCCGGCGGCCGAAATCAGCCCGAACACCATCGCCCCCCACAACGCCGCTGTCGCCGCCGGATGCAGCGCCGGCCAGTCCGCCGCCATCAGCGTCAGCGCAATCGCCGCCACCTGCGCGATCATCTTCGTCTTGCCCAGGTCGCTCGCCTGGATCGTGAACCCTTCCGCCGCTGCGATGCTCCGCAGCCCGCTTACGGCGAACTCCCGCCCGATGATCAGCACCGCCATCCAGCTCGGCACATGATGGATCTGCACCAGCGAGATCAGCGCCGCCGACACCAGCAGCTTGTCCGCCACCGGATCCAGCAGCATCCCCACCGTCGTGATCTGGTTCCACCGCCGCGCCAGATAGCCGTCCAGCAGGTCCGTCCCCGCCGCCGCCAGAAAAATCACCAGCGCCACCATCTGGTTCGAGATCTGCCGCCCCGCCACTTCATAGACAGCCTTTTCCTGCACCAGCACCGCCACCAGCAGCGGCACGAAGAAGATCCGGAGCAGGGTCAGGGCATTGGGCAGATTCATGGCCCTTTGCACAAAGATAAAACAAATCCGGCCCGATTCCTACCCCGCCGCCCCGGGGAGCTTCTGCTACCCTCGAAGGAAGGGGTTCGCTTTCCGCATCGCCCTATGCTCCGATTTCCCAGCGGCAGCCGTGCCGCCCGAAGAGTCTCCTGGATGCTGCTCATGACCGCCGCCAACCTGCCTGCCGTGGACACGCCTCCTGCCCTGCAGATCCGGCAGAAGACGCTCAAAAACGGCCTCAAGATCGTCGCCGCCGAGGACCGTTCGCGTCCCGTCATCAACCTCCAGGTCTGGTACCACGTCGGCTCCAAGGATGAAAAGCCCGGCCACGCCGGCTTCGCCCACCTCTTCGAGCACATCATGTTCCGCGGCTCGAAGAACGTGGGTCCGGAAGAGCACATGCGCCTCGTCCGCCAGGCTGGCGGCGTCGTCAACGCCTATACGGGCTTCGATACCACCGTCTATTGGGAGACGTTCCCCTCCAACTACCTCGAACGCATGCTCTGGCTCGAAGCCGACCGCATGGCGTCGCTCGACGTCTCCGAGGAGAACTTCCGCAAGGAGCGCGAGGTCGTCAAGGAAGAACGCCGCCTCCGCGTCGAGAATCCCCCCTACGGCAACCTCCTCGAGGAGGTCCTCCGCAACGCCTACGTGCGCTACCCCTACCGCCACTCCCCCATCGGCTCGGCCGAGGACCTCGATCGCGCCACGCTGGCCGACGTGCGCGCCTTCCACGCCACCTACTACGTGCCCAACAACGCCACCCTGATTCTGGTCGGCGATTTCGACTCCGCCGAGGCCTTCCGGCTTGCGGAAAAGCACTTCGGCCCCATCCCCCGCGGCCGCCCCGTCCCCCGCGTCCGGACGAAGGAGCCCGCCCGGAAGACCAGGCGCGAGGCCTCTCTCACGGACCCCAAGGCGCCCCTCGACGCCGTCGTCGCCGCCTATCATCTGCCCCCGGCCGGCCACCCCGACAGCCACGCCCTCGAAATCGCCGCCTCCATCCTTTCCGCCGGGCAGAGTTCGCGCCTGTACCGGAAGCTCGTCTATGAAGATCAGTCGGCGCTGGCGGCGCAGGGCGAGGCCCTGTTCCTGGAAGGCCCCTCGCTCTTCTTCAGTTACGCCATCGCCAATCCCGGCAAAGACATCCGCGAAATCCTCGCGGAAATGGAAAAAATCCTCGCGGAAATGGCCGCGAAACCCGTCTCCCAGGCCGAGCTCGACAAGGCGAAAAACCAGATCCTCGCTTCCTTCATCCTCGACCGCGAAAGCATGCAGACTAAAGCCGACTTCCTGGGCAAATGCGCCGTCCTTCTCAGGGACCCCGCCCGCTATAACACCGAAATCGAAAACTACCGCCGCGTCACCGCCGCCGACGTGCAGCGCGTGGTCGCCGCGTACCTCGCGCCGGAACGCCAGACCCGCGTCTTCATCCATCCCGCACCCGGCGCCGGGAAATAGCCCGATCAGAGGTTTCCCCGTGAAGATCCGGACCGCCGGCCTTTGGATGATTCTCATGACGATGCACGCCCAGACCCCCTCCAGAGTGGCGCCGCCGCCCCCTGCGCCGCCCCGTCCTTACGAATTCCCCCGCGCCGTCTCGCGCATCCTCCCCAACGGCCTTCGCGTCTTCTTCGTCGAAGACCGCCGCCTGCCTCTCGTGGCCGCCTCTCTACAGGTGCTCGCCGGCCACGCCTATGCGCCGCCCGAAAAAGCCGGCCTCGCCAGCCTCACGGCCGCGCTCCTGCGCGAAGGCACGAAATCCCGCAGCTCGCAGGACATTGCCCGAGCCGTCGACGGCGCCGGCGGCCAGCTCAACGCCACCGCCGGCAACGACGCCGCCACCGTCACCATGGCGTTCATGAAATCCTTCGCCAGCCTCGGATTCGAGCTCATGGCTGACATCGTCCGCAATCCCGTCTTCGCGGAAGAAGAGATCGCACGCCAGCAGCAGCAGACCCTCTCCTCCCTCGCCGTGCAGTACGCCAGCGCCCAGTATCTCGTCAGCGCCGCTGCGGCCCGGGCCATCCTCGGCGCCCATCCCTACGCTTACCCCGGCGACGGCACGCCGGACACCGTCGGCGCTCTCTCGCGCCAGGATCTCGTGTCTTTCTACGAACGCTTCTACGCGCCCAACCGCGCCTGGCTCGTCATCGCCGGAGACCTCGGCCCCGAGGAAGCCTTCGCGTACGCCGGAAAGTGGTTCGGCCCGTGGAACGCCGCGGGTCCCGCCGACGAGCCGCTCCCGCCCGCCCCCGAGCCGCAGCCCCGCGTCCTCGTCATCGACATGCCCTCGGAAAACCAGACGCAGATCGCCGTCGGCCACGCCGGCATCCCGCGCAACCACCCCGACTACATCGCCCTCCAGCTCGGCAACCAGATCTTTGGCGGCAGCTTCAACTCGCGCCTCAACATGAAGCTCCGCGCCAACGAGGGGCTCACCTACGGCGCCAGTTCCTACTTCGAGCCCAGCCGCTTCGCCGGCATCTTCGAGGCCAGCACCTTCACCCGCACCGAAAAAACCGCCGACGCCATCCGCATGCTCGTCGACCTCCTGAAGGAATACCGCGAGAATCCCGCCACGGACGAAGAATTCGAAGAAGCCAGGGCGTACCTCTCCGGCTCGTTCGCCATCGCCACGGAAACCGCCTCTTCCGTCGCCGCCCGCGTCCTTGCCGCCGAGGTCAACGGGCTCGGCAGCGATTACTGGCAGCGCTACCGCCAGCGGCTCGGCAGCCTCACCCGCGCCGATGTCGAGGCGGCCGTCCGCCGCTTCCTCCAGCCCGACCGGCTCGCCATCACCGCCGTCGGCGACGCAAAGCAGTTCGCTGAAGCGCTCGCAGCCTACGGCCCCGTGCGCGTCATCCCCCTCAGCGAGCTCGACCTCACCGCCCCGGACCTCGTCCGCACGAAGCGTTGACCGCCTTCAGAAGAAGCTCCACCCCGTCCGCGCACAGTTCCGCCGCGTGGCGCGAGGCCGCCGGCAGCTCCCCCACGGCCTCCTGAATCGCGCTGCGCACGGCCTCTCTGCCGCCTCTGCGTATCTCCTCCAGCCGCCTGCCGTGGAGCCACTCCGCCAGCGCCGACCCGCACGCGATCGACGCCGTGCAGCCTTTCACCTGAAACGCCGCCCGCACGACCGCGCCGTCTTCAATCGCAGCGCTCAGCCGCAGCCAGTCGCCGCAGGCTGCGTTCTCCGCATCGATCACCACCGCCGGCGGATCCAGCACGCCCGCGTGGCGCGGGTTGCGGAAATGCTCCAGCAATCGCTCCGAATACAAAACGCGCCCGCCTCCTCTTCTCTCGTGTACCACGGCCGGCCGCCCCATGCCCCGCGCACGCAACGGATTCTGAGCCGCGCGGGAGCAGCCCGGCGGGCTGCGGCGAAGCCCTCATGACCCTGCAGGACATCAGCACGGCTGAAAATCGCCGCGCATCCAGAGCGGGTTCTGAGATCCCCGGCGCTGGCGTAGAGGAACATCTCCCTCCGCCGGGGTCTTCTCCTCTCGTGGCATCCATGCGCACACAAGGACGCACCAGGCAATTCCAGGGCGTCCTGTTCCGGCCTTCGTCAGCGGCCTGTCATTTCGAAAACCGGCAGGACACGATATTTCCGGACGAGAAATCAAACTGGTTGTATTTGAAAGTGACGGACGGTGTTTCGACGGGAGGCGATCCCGCCACCGTCAGCCGCCTCGTGGTTCCCGACAACGAGACTCCCGCGCTGCGGAACGGGTACGTCTCCCGGAAATCCACGAAAGGGGAATCCTCCCAGTAATACGATGACGAACTGGCAAAGTACAGCGGCAGGTTCTGGATGGCCAGTTTGACGTCGTCCTTGGTCTTCAGGGTTTGCGCGCCGCTGCTGCGCGAAGCCTCGCGGGTATAGCGCGCTTCCAGGGCTTGAATGACCAGGTTTTCGTCGCCTCGCACGTTCCCTGCTGCATCCACCTGAACGGGTACCCGGTCGCGCTCGTCGAAATCGACCGCGAGTCCGCTGCCCGTGAGCCCGATCGTGCCGGAAGCCCGGAAGTTCGTCCCGCCGCTGAGTCCCGGAAGGGCGAAGC
>Ga0101944_10003409_pt1 | contig 22335 bp, 18 predicted proteins | sample DewCreD2012metaG_FD_75245 | JGI IMG/M metagenome (GOLD analysis project Ga0101944, IMG submission 75245) | Hot spring sediment bacterial and archeal communities from British Columbia, Canada, to study Microbial Dark Matter (Phase II) - Dewar... ... | reverse complement strand
AAGCGCCCACCCAAAATGGTTGTAACGTTCAGGAACGGTTCGTTCAGCTTCTGCCAATATGCTCATGACCCTCTCCACCTACTCTTGTGGCACTACCTGGAGTTCATGACTACTCCGATACTGCCGGCTCCAACCTGGGTTCAGTCGCCTGCCCTCCACTACTGCGACGGGCGTCCGTCGTCCACCATGCACATACCATCGTAAGTACACTTATTGTACCTTTTGCGACAACAGTCGTCCACGCCATCCCCAAGATACCATATCGAGGTGCCAGAAAGGCAGCCGCAACAACGAAAATAAGAAGTTTCAAACCTTCCAGGAATGCAATCAAACGGGAACGCCCCAACGAATAGACCGTTGCGCTCGCGGGAACACCCCACAACGCCATCAGGGTGCCAAACAACAACACAGCAAGACAAACAGTCGCACGCGTAAATTCTTCCCCGAACGTGAAACGCAAAACCAAACGAAGAAAAGGCGATATGAGTATCAGCAGTACAGAACAAGCCGTACAACCCATTACCAACGGCAAAGAATATCGCATTAAAAACGAACGCGTGGCGTTCGCGGTATGACAGGTTCCCGCTTTTGGCAATAGAACGCTGAAAAGACTTAACACCGCCAAATCTCCAACCTGCGCCAGCGCGCGTGCCAGCGCTGTTTTCTGCTTCTCGCCTCCGGACAGTCGTCCCACCGGCCGTTCGGCCAGAGCCGCGATGTCAACCAGCTCCATGGCCTGTCGTGCGCGCGCCCGGTCCGCCGCCCGCGCCGGACGCAGCAGGCCCAGCCGGCCGAACCTGCCCATCAAAACCGCCTCGTACGCCGTAATCGGCGCACGGGGATCGATGTACTGCTCCTGTGGCACATAACCGATGCGACAACGCAGTCGGACCAGACTGCCCCGCGTCGCCGGTTCACCCAGAACACGAACCGTCCCGGCATGCACCCGACCCAGACCGTTGATAGCCGTCAACAGCGTCGTCTTGCCCGCGCCATTCGGGCCGATGATGCCGAGGAAGTCCCCACGGTCAACATCGAGCGAAATGTCGCGCAGCGCTAGATGGTTCTGATAGGAAACCGAGACGTGCCTGAGTTCAACCGCGCAGCTCATTCCAGAACGCTGCGCAGCGTCATGGCGTTGGCTATAAGCGTCTGCGGATAACCCTCGGTCCCGGGAAAATTGGTGAGCATCACCCGCGGCACTCCGAGTGCCTCGGCCAGTGGCTTCCCGACGTCCGGGCCGGATTGGAGATTGTCCACAACGAGCCCGACACCGGAGTCCAGCGCCACCCGCGCCAGCTCCATCAGTTCCCGGGCGGTCAACTCCTCCGGCCGACCATAGGTAGCGACCACCCGAAACCCAAGCCACTCAAGAAACGGAGACTGCTGCGCCGACGCAATCACGGCCGGCAGAGCCCGGCCGCGAAACATCCCCTGCACCTCGTTGGCGATCGACTCCACCCGCGCCGCGTAGCTTCTCGCGGCACTGGCGAAAACCGTGGCCCCGGCGGAATCCACTCGCGCCAGCAATCCGGAGACCTCGGCCGCAGCCTTGAGGTGAACCGGCGGCACCATCCAGTTGCCTGGAGTAGTGCAGGTAACCGCGACGCCTCTTGAATTCCCCGCCTGCTGCAGCAGCTTCGGAAACCACTGCTCCCAGCCCTGATTGAGCAGCAACCTCGCTTCGCTCGCCACAACTACGTCTGAAGGCCGGATGTCAAAATGACCCGGGCAAATCCCGGCTGGCGCAATCGTCGCAACCTGAACCCGGCTGCCGCCGATTGCGGCAACTATCGCCCCGATGTTGGTGGTCGAAACCACCACCCGGACACGTGGAGCGGGTCGCGGAGCGCACCCGGCCAGCACCGCTACCAGAAGCAGCCGGAGAATGGATTTCATTCCGCTAATTCTCAAAGTCGAGTGCCAGTGTGAAACTGCGGCCCGGTTGCCGGTAGAGTCCTGCTCCGGCTCCCGGAAGGTCGGCGAACGCATCATACCGGGCATCGAAGACATTCTCGATGCGGCCCGACACTCGCAGCCAATTGAGCAACCGGTATCCGGCCCTGAAATCCAGCGTCGCATACGCGGGAATCGGCGACTGCGACGAATCGGCGGCGAAATAACGACCAACTCCATGCCCGGCGATTTCCGCGGTCACGCGATTCAGCTCTGCCCCGACCGTCCCATCGAGCTTCAGCCCGGGTCGGGCGCGAGTGTTGACGCCGTAGTCGGCGAGCGTGGCGGCCAAAGTTCCCCGGAACCACCCGCTCCGCGCGGTAAGGCCGGTCTCAATGCCTTTGAACCGGAATCTGCCCTTGTTCTGAAACTGCACCGGTGGCGGTGGATTCGGATTCGGTCCGGTTTCAATCAGATTCTCCCCGTCGAGCATGTAACCGGCAAAGTCGAAGGCAAATCCGGGCACAACCTCCCAGGCCGCACCGACCTCGTAGTTCCAAGTCACTTCCGGCTTCAAGTCGGGATTCTTCGGCGGGAACACCGACGTGTAATTCAACGGCGCGAAGCGGAACCCCCGGTTCAAGCTTGCCCGCAGACTCGCCCGACCGGGCAGCCGCAGCACTACTCCGGCCTTGGGCGCGACGATTCCGCCGGAGATGTCGTCATATTCATACCGCACGCCCGCGTTTGCGCTCACCGGTCCGAACCGTTGCTCGTCCTGTGCGAAGAAACCAACCTGATTGCGCGACCACGAGGGCTTGTTCGTGTCCGACTTCATCCATGTTCCCGACATGTTCTTCGCCTCGACCCCGGCCTGCAGCAGATTCCCAAAGGCGAAGTCGCGCCGGGCGTGAAGCACCGCGCCATTGGTGTAGTCGGTCGAATGCCAGCAGTCCTTGGGGTCGAACTCGTGCTCGCCAAAGGTGCGATAGACCTTCGCGAATCCCTGAACCGGCGTCCCGGCAATAGTAGCGGTCAGGTCCAGTCCCCCGCGGTCGTACTGATTCCAGCCGGTGGCGACCAGCGTCTCCGGGTCGGTCGAGCGCCTCGGCTCATGCTTGATGCCGGAGAAGAACTTCCCGGTGAAATCCAAATCCAGCTTGGACGACAACCCCAGCCCGGCGCAAATCGAGACATCGTTGCCATTGTATTGCGAGTTCGGCAGGTGGCCGCTGCTCATCGCCTTGTCGGCGGAAAACAGAAGATGCCAGTTCTGCTGGCGCGTCCCGGCGGTCAACCGGCCGTGCATGGTACCGAAAGACCCGTACTCCATCCGGGCGGAAAGGTCGAGCGGCCGTCCGGCGCGTCGGGTTATGATGTTAACGACCCCGGCCATAGCGTCCGACCCGTAAAGCACCGAAAGCGGCCCGCGCACCAGCTCGATGCGCTCGACATTGTGAGCCGGAAGAGTATGGGTGACGACGCAGCCGTAAATCGGCATCTTCTCCGGCCTGCCGTCAACCAGCACGGCAATCCGGCAACCGCGGTCGCCGACGCCGCGAATGTCAATGTCCGTGCGACCGAACTGGCCGGTCCGCTGGACGAAGACGCCGGGCAGCTGCGCGAGCGCGTCGGTCGCGGTTCTGGCACCCGAGCGCTCAATGTCGACCCCGGATACCACCGAAACCGAGGCGGCCACGTCACGAACCGCGTGACGCACCCGCTCGGCCGTAACCACAACCTCGTCCAGCACGAGAACACTCGTGTCCCGCACCGGCGCGACCGCGAACATCGCCAGCAGTATCAGCTGCGTCATCGTCATTTCTCCTTTCTCGCCCTGCCAACTGGAATAATCGTCAGCCTGCCCTGCTCGACCGATTTCACCGCCGTCAGCCGGTCGGCAATCGCCCGAATACGGTCGGCGCGGCCGCGCAGAATCAGCACCTCGAAACACGTCCGCGCGTCGAGATGAACGTGTATCGTGGTAACAATCTCCGTGTGATGCTCATGCTGCAGCCCGGTCAGCCGCTGGCTGAGGTCGTGACGATGATGGTCATAGACAAAGCTCAGCACGCCGACCGCGCCGCTCCGGCCGGTCTGCAGTTTCCGCCCGGCCAGCCAGTGACGGGCGAGGTCACGCAGCGCCTCCGAACGACAGGTGTAGCCGGCAGCGGCGATCTGCCGGTCGAACTCATCGAGCAGCTCGTTTTCCATCGAGACCCCGAACCGGACCGCGGCAGCCGACTGACTCTTGTGTCCAGTGCTACTCATTGAAAAATCGTAACACGCGGGCTTTTCCTGTCAACAACCGCCAACGGTTGACAGCTGCGTGAATCGGGCGAGAATCAGCATCAGGAGAACATGGCTGCCCGCGCATCTGTCCTGCTGGTGCTGCTTGCCGTCCCGGCGTCGGCTGCGTCGTGGGACACGATTCTGCCACTGACGGACAACCCGCAGAATCAGTCGCTCGGCTACGGCTACCAGCGCAGCGTCGCTGTCGACCCTGTGGGCAATGTCCATGTCGTCTGGCTCGACCAGCGCACCACGCCGAATCAACTCTGGCATCGCCGGTTCGACCGTGCGGCCGGCTCTTGGCTGCCCGAGACCATGCTGACGAACCGCTCCGCCAGTTGCTCTCCGCCCGGAGTCGCCTGCGACGCGCAGGGGAACGTCCACGTTATCTGGCATCTCGCGGCCTATCCATACGGCATCTGGTACAAACGTTTCGACGCCGGCACCGGTCGCTGGCAGCCGGACTTCCTGCTCGACAGCGCCACTACCGAGCTGCAGAAGCTGTTCCCTTCGGTCGCGTGCCGGCCCGGTTCGCGCGTGGTCCACGTCGCCTGGTACGGTCACTCGGGTTCCAGCGTCTACTACAGCGTCTTTCACCGCGAGTTCAAGCCCGACTCGGGATGGCGCCGAACCGAGCAGGTTTCCACCGAGGACGTGCAGCGCGACCAAGCGAGTCTTGCGGCCGATTCTGCCGGGAACATCTGTGTCGTCTGGTGCGGCTATGACTCTGGAGGGGCCTACCCCCAGGTCGTCTGCCGGCGCCGGGTCAATGGCGTCTGGCAGCCGGTGGAAATTGTCTCGGACATGCCCGACCGGGCCACGCAGTTCGCTCCGTGTGTCGCCGCCGGGCCGGGCGGAGTCTGGCACTTCGTCTGGCATGGTCGGACATCACAGGAGATGTTCCAGCACGTCCGCTATCGCAACCGCAGCCTTTCCGGCTGGACCGACATCGCCGTCGTCAGCGACCTGCCCGACCGGCAGCAGGAGTCGCCGAGCATCTGGTGTCGCCGCGGCGGCGACTGCCATGTAGTCTGGCGCGGTCAGAGCCGTTCATCGAACGTCTACCAGCTCTTCTACGCCCGCCGGGAGCCAAACGGTTTCTGGACAACCCCGGTCCAGCTAACGCAGCGCAGCTCCGGCAATGTCTCCCGCCCAGCCATCACCGCCGACTCCGATACCTGCCTGCACGCGGTCTGGCACGATGCCAGCTCCGGCGACCAGGACGTCTACTACCTTCGTGGCCATGAGCGCGGGACCTGGCTGACCGAAGCTCCTTCCTGCCCGAACAGCGCCGTCAGTCTGTTACCGAACCCGGTTGCCGGCCGGTTCTGCCGCATCCTCTGCCCCGAAGGCTCGCTCATCCGCGTGTCCGACGCGTCCGGCCGCGTTCTCATCGCCGCTGCAGCCGGTCCCGAATTCACGCTCGACTGCCGAGGTCTTGACTCAGGAGTCTACTTTGTTGAGGTCGAATACGGCGCCCGGGCTGAAGTCCGGAAACTCGTGAAGCCGTCTCCCTGACGCCCGAAGTCACCGACGGCGGCGGAGCCGCAGTTTCGCGGTCAGTATCAGGTCGGTCGAGAAGATGCGCGCGGCGACAAACACTGTTGCCGCCGCGAACAGGCCCATGTAGCCGTAACCGGCGAGGATCAGACCATAGTTGCCGAACACCGCCGCCTGGGGAGTCAGGAACGGATAGGAAAACGGAATCGCATAGATGACAACCCGCAGCGGCAGCGAGACGGTCTGAACATCGAAGAACATCACGAAAAAATAGGGAATCAGACACAACAGCATCAACGGCGTGACTGTCGCTTGGGCATTTCTTGCGTCTTCGGCGAAAACCGCAAGCAGCGTCGCCAGCGCCAGCGCGCAGACAATGGCCAGAAACAGGCCGACCGCCACCAGCGCAAACGACCTCAGCCCGAGCCCGAGGTCTAGCTGCTGCATCAGCGCCGCACCCGAGCCCGAGGCCTCGGCCGGCACGTCCGGCGTCAACGAAGTCCCGTAGTAGACCATCGCCACCATGAACGCGGCCGACATCACGACCGCGGCAATCGCGGCTCCGACCATCTTGCCGACGACGATGTTGACCCGGTTGATGGGCACGGTGAGCAGCGTCTCCAGCGTCTTATTCTCTTTCTCTTGGCCGATGGATGCGGCTATCATCTGGCTGGCGTAGATAATCACCATCAGCAGCACCACCGGAATCAGAAACGTCTGCGACATCACCATCCCCTGCAGCGCCTCCGGGTCGCCGCGCGCCAGCCGGTCACGCACGACGACGTATTGCCGGGTGCGCACGAGATCCTGCAGGTCGGCGGCGCTCGCCCCCGGATAGGCGGAGCTCAGCCGCTCCGCGACCAGCCTTTCGTTCACGCCGCTGACTACCGTCCGCAGTTTCAGGCTCTTCATTGTCTGCGTCAGCGAGAAACCCTTGACCAGCGTATAGACCTCGATGCTCTCCGGTTCATGCGCCTGCACCCGCTCGGAAAGACTCTCCGGAAGCACGACGAGCACGCTGGCCCCCTCGGCACGGGCCAGCTCCAGCGCCGCCTCGCGGTCGGCCTGCGTCTCGACCAGCATGAGGCCGGTCGCCCGCAACCGGGCCTTCAGCGTCTCGGCCAGCGGCGACGAGTCGTGGTCGACCACCACCGCCCGCTGCGCTCCCCGCGAACGCTGCCGCTCCGAGCGCATCGCCCGCCCTATGAAGAGGAAGACCAGCATGATGGCGAAGAAAGGCAGCAGCGCCCTCAGCGTCAGGATTTCCTTCAGCTCCTTGGCGACTATTGCGCCGACCGTTCTCATCCTTCCGCCCTTAAGAACACCTCTTCGAGATTGGCCGCGCGGTAGCGGCTCTTCAGTTCGGCCGGGGTACCGGTCTCGACGATCCGGCCCTGCCGTATCAGCGCGACCCGGTCGGAAAGAAACTCGACCTCGAGCATGTTGTGCGATGAAAGCAGCACGGTCGTGCCGGCACCGGCAAACTCCCGGATGCGCCGGCGCACCTCCATCGCATTCTCGACATCAAGACCGGATGTCGGCTCGTCCAGAATCGCCAGCTTCGGGTTTGTCATCAAGGCCCGGGCCAGCAACAGCTTCCGCGCCATACCCTTCGAGTAGGTTGAAACCTTGTCCCGCAGCCGCGGCCCCAGTCCGGACAGCGTGCTTCCCCGCTCGACCAGAACGTCGCGTTCCTCTGCGTCTTTTGTGTAGAAGGTCGCCATGAACTGCAGATAGTCAGCCCCGGACAGATTCCGGTACGCGCCGGCGTCTTCCGGCAGATAGCTTATCCGCCGCCGCACCTCCGCCGCCTGCCTCACCACATCCAGCCCAAAAACGCTCGCGCTCCCGCCGGACGGACTCAACAACGTCGCCACAATCCGCAGCGTCGTGGTCTTGCCCGAGCCGTTCGGCCCGATCAGTCCGAATACTTCGCCCGCCGCAACCGCGAACGAGATACCGTCCAGCGCCCGCAGGCTGCCGTAGCTCCGCGTCAGCTCCCTGACCTCAACCGCTCTGTCCACGCCCGATGATATCCGGTTTTCCGCGCCGGGAAAGACTGCGACTGCGACCGACACTTCGCAGCGCCGCCAGCGCGCTTCTTTCCTTGTCTTTGACTTCGAGCATCAGGTCAAAGTCAACTCCAGTTGTCGTCTGCAGGAACCGGCCGAAGTCGCGCCGGTCGATCTGCTCGGCGTGCGCCCCGCGGCGCGCACCGGGCGCCTGCGCGCTGTAGTCCACCATCGGCAGACCGTCGCGCCGCCGCCAAGTCGCGGCGCACCGGCGCAGGGCATCGGCGGTTTCGCTGCCGTCGGGGTTCAACTGGTGATGGAAACAGTCGAAAACAACCGGGATGCCGGTCTGCCCGCTGATTTCAAGACAGTCGGCCACTGTATAAAGCCGGTCGTCGTTCTCGATCACCAGCCGCCGGCGGACCGACCGTGGCAGTTGTCGCCAGCGCTCTACGAACCGGGCCCTGCTTGCCGGTTTGTTTCCGTAGACTCCGCCCACATGCACCTGGACCTTGGCTGTAAGCGGCAGCCCGAGCAGGTCGAGCAGCCGGGCGTGGTATTCGAGCTCCCGCCGCGAATCGGCGAAGACGCGCTCGCTCCGGGCATTGACGAGAACAAACTGGTCCGGGTGCATCGAGATGCGCATGCCGTGCCGCCGGATTATCCCGCCGAGCCGGGCGAGAACCGGCCGGAACACCCGCGGCCACGGAAAACGGCAGACCGGATGCGAGGCGAACGGAATGATGTCCGAGCTTATCCGGAAAAACCCGATGTCGTGCGCCGCGTTCCACCGCAACACCTTCTCCAGACACTCAAGATTACCGGCCACCGTCTCCCGAAACCGTTCCGGCGAGTAGGAACGCAGCCGGAATGTCCGCGGGCCGCGACACGGAAGCGTCCGGTTGATGCACGGGTAGCCGATGCGCACGGGCTAGCGGTCGCGGCCCTTGCCCGAGTCGCTCAGCTCGCGGAGTTCGTCAGGATAGGGCTGGAAGAAAACCTGCTCCGCCAGATAGGGCTGACCGAACCGGACAATCCACGACTGGATTATCGAAACCGGCACGCTCAGCGGCAGCCGGCCGGCCCGGTAGCGTTCGAGCGCGTCGAGAAAGAAGCTCTTCTCCGCCGCGTTCAGCGAACGCGAGAAGTAGCCCAGCGCGTGCAAAAGAACGTTGACTGCGCTGGCATACTTGGGCGGCCGGGCCAGTGCCCGGGCCAGCCCGGTCTCGTATTCGTCGAGCAGGCCGGTCAGCGGCCGCCGCTCCGGATTGGCAACCAGCCGGCCGAGCCGGTGCAGCGCCGTCTGGTCGTAGGCCATCAAGAGCAGCTTGTGAGTTGCGTGGAAACGCACCAATCCGGCCATTGTCGGCTTCTCCTGCAGCGTGCGGAACCGGGCCAGCGAAAAAAGCCGGCTGAGAAAACTCTCGCGAATCAGAAAGCTCTTCAACCGGCCCTCGTCCTCGACCGGCCTTTCCGCGAACCGCTCCATGACCGCCGCCGCGAAAAAACCCTGCCGACTCGCCGCCGGCCGGATGTTCCCCTCCTCGTTGTAAGACTTGACGTCCCGGGTGCCGCAGGATGGCGAGCGCGACTTCAGCACGAACCCGTCAACCGGCCCGACCGCGGTCAGAAACCGGTCGGCAAACCCGCGCATCGGCGCCGAGACATCGCGTCCGGTCGCGGGTTGCAGCAGCCGACGCTCTTCACCCTGATAGACAATGCGGATAGGGTCGCGGGGAACGCCCAGTCCGATTTCCATCTCCGGACAAACCGGCACCGGCTCGACGCACGCCGCCAACCGGCGACAGAACTCATCTGAGATGATGTCGCCGTTGTAACGACAGTGGTCGAACCCCAGACACCGGGAGAACACCACCCGCGGCTTGACCATGTTCACGCCTCTCAGGCTAACGCAGGCTGCCGGCCGACGCAAGACCGGAATTGACCCGGCTACTCGCCGGCAGGATAATCCGGACGATGACGGCTGCCGGACTCCTCTTCCTGCTTCTGCTTGTGCCCGATCCGGCCGTTATCGACAGCGTCTTCGCACGTCAGGCCCGCGTGGCGCAGGAACTCGCCGGCGTCGAGTATCTGGCTGACTTCGCCTACGTCGAGACCGACCTCCGCACCGGCACGGCGAACTCCATCAACTGCCGGCGCAAGGTCAGAATGGGCCGCTACGAAGACCAGACATACGAGTTTCTCGCTGCCAGTCTCGACGGCCGGGAGGTTTTCGGAAGCGAGAAAGAGCGCGTCTGCCGCGACCTTGTCCGTAAGGGACTGGTCGCACGCAAGACCCTGCTGCCGTTCTTTCTCGAATCGCGTCCGGAATACCGCTACTCTGTTCTCGGCCGGTTTCGCTGGCAGGGACACGACGTCTGGGCAGTCGGCTTCGAGCCGCGCCGCCCTACCGACCGCCACATCCGCGGCTTCGGCTACGTCCTCACCACGACCTACGACGTCATCCACCTTGAGTTCATCCCGGCAAAGCTGCCGTTCGTCGTCACCGAAGCCCGGCTGGCTCTCGACTACGCCCCGGTTCAGGGCTGGTGGCTGCCCGAACGGTTCGTGCTCGACATGGACCTGCGTCTGGCCATCGTCGTCGAGGTCATGCGCCGCCACATTCACATAAACGACCGCTACCGCGACTACCGGCTGCTGCCCGGCGAATGAAACCGCTGCCGCTGGCCGGGCTGGTCGCAGCCGGATTCCTCTCCGGCTCCCTGATGTTCTCGAGCTGGCTCGCCCGCCTGCGTGGCCGCGACCTGCGCCGGACCGGCGACGGAAACCCGGGCGCAGTCAACGCCTTCAAGGCGGCCGGCCCGCTTATCGGCTCGGCCGCGCTCCTCCTCGACTTCCTCAAAGGCGCGCTTCCAGTCGCAGCCGCGTTCTGGCTGCTCGGGGTCCGCGGCTGGCCGCTGGCCGCGGTAATCGTCGCGCCGGTCCTCGGCCACGCCTTCTCGCCCTGGCTCCGCTTCCGCGGTGGCAAGGCGCTGGCCGTCACCTTCGGCGTCTGGTCCGGCCTGACCCTCTGGGAAGCTCCCTGCCTGCTCGGCGGACTGCTGCTGCTGGCCAGATTCGCGCTCCGGCTGCGCGACGCGTGGTGCGTGCTCGTGGCCGTCGCCGGGCTGGTCGTGTTCGCAGTTCTGCGCCTGCGCGACCCGGCGTTGACCGCGGCGGCGCTGGCCACCGCGCTGATTCTCCTCTTCAAGCACCGCCGCAACCTGACCACGCCATGAAGCTGATTGGTCTACTGGTTGACAGCTACCGGCTGCTTATCTTCGTCGCGGTGCTGATTGTCATTGCGCTCGACAACGCCCGTGTTATCCGCCGGCTCGGCCGCTTTCCCCGCGCCGGCCGCCGGCCCCGCGTTTCGGTGCTGGTGCCGGCCCGAAACGAGGCCGACTCGATTGCCGCCTGTGTCCGTTCGCTACTGGCCCAGGACTACCCCGACTTCGAACTGCTTGTCCTCGACGACAACTCGGCCGACGAAACCGGCAAGCTCCTCGCCCGACTCACCTCCCCGCGCCTGCGCGTCCTCACCGGCCAAACCCTGCCCGAAGGCTGGAACGGCAAACCCTGGGCCTGCCACCAGCTCGCCCGCGCTGCCGACGGCGAGCTCCTGCTCTTCACCGACGCCGACACAATCCACCGCCCCGACTCGCTCCGCCTCGCCGTCGACGCAATCGAGGCGACCGGCGCCGACATGATGACCGCGCTCATCCGCAACGAAGTCCGCACCCTCGGCGAACAGATTACCGTGCCGTTCATGGTCTGGGCAATCATGTCTATCCTGCCGGTCAGGCTCGCCCACACCTTGCGCCGGTCCAAAGCCTTCGCTGCCGCCAGCGGCAAGCTTCTCCTCTTCCGCCGCAACGCCTACGCGACAATCGGCGGCCACGCTGCGGTCCGGTTCGAGGCCGCCGAAGACGTTGCCCTCGCCCGCGCTGTCAAAGGCGCCAACCTTCGCCTCCGACTGGTCGACGCCGCCGACTGCGTCTCGGCCCGGATGTACGACGGCTTCCGCACCGCTGCCAGCGGCTTCAACAAAAACTTCTTCGCCATCTTCGACTACCGGCTCCTGCCCGCGCTGTTTGTCTGGCTCTGGATGCTCACGATAACCTGGCATCCGCTCGCCTCCGTGGCCGCGCTCGCCGCAACCGGCCGCTTCGACAGCCGGCTGTGGGCTGCGGCCGCCACGGTCATCCTCGCCGCGCTCGGCTGGCTCGTCGTCGCGCTCAAGGCGCGCCTGCCCTGCCGCCTCGCCGTCTACTATCCCCTGATCATGACCGCTGCCAGCGCACTCGGCCTTGCCTCAATCGTCTCCACCGTTCTCGGCCGCACCGTCTGGAAAGACCGCCGGCTGGTCAAACACCGCATCCGGCTGGTCTAGCCATTTCAGGATGATGCCGCCGCCGGCTCAAGACCGGAACCCGGCCCACACCCGGTTATACTGCTGCCGCAGCCTGATTTGCCGGGCAGTCTGCGGCCCGACAATCGCAGTGCCGGTTTCGGCTGCTGGGGTATCAGACCCCAGGCCGTCCCCGGGGCAGCCCCGGCCATCCTGACCGAACCTCGGCCCGACGCCTGCTGCCGCCGACCGGAAGAAACCGGACAGAGTCAAGCCCTGCCTGCCCCGTCGCTGCCGCTCTACCCGGGCCCGTGCTAGTAGCAGCCCATGTCTGAGCCGTCGGCCGCCGCGCCCCGGCAGGGCGAAGACGGGCCGAGCCGGAAATCCCCTTTCGCCGGATTGACAAACTGCGGGTCCTTCCGGATGTTGCCCTCGCCGGCAAACTCATCATTACTGGTGCTCGTGTTCTTCAGACAGCAGTACCTGACCTCAATCGTCTTGTCCGGCTCGCCGTCAATCGCAATCCCCCGGCCGTTATCGGCGATGATCGAATTGGTGACTCTGGTTCCCGGCCCCTCGTTGCCGTCGTAGATGCCGGAAACCCTGTTGGCAACAATGGTGCAGTGGTCTATCACCGCCCGGCCATCGCCGGACATCGTGCTCAGATACACGCCCCGGTCGCCGTTGCCGGTAATCAGACAGCGCTCAATCCGGTGCTTCCCGCCCGGCACATAGGCACCGTGCGAGCTGCCGCCGCGCAGCGTGAAGCCGGAGACGCGGTGCCGGTCGCCGTTGAACCTGACCGCGGCGTAGCCGCCGCCGGCGTCAATCACGGTCTTGTCCGGGCCGGCGCCGACCAGCTCGATGCCTTTCCGGTTTTCGGGCAACTTCACTTCCTCGCGGTAAGTCCCGGGCCTGACCAGAATCACGTCGCCGTCTCTGGCCGCGGCCAGCGCCGCCTGAATCGTCCGGTAATCGGCCCGCCCCGACTTTGCCACGACTTTGTCGGCCGTCACCGGCTTGACACCCGGCCGGCTCGGACAACCGCAAAAAAGAACCGCGGTCAAAGCCGTCAAGACCAGTTCTCTCGTTCTCATCTCGTCTCCTTTATCCTGCCCGCCGGTTCTTCACGACCGCGGGTCATTGATGACGCCGCTGAACAGCACTGTGCCGGTCTCTTCGTCGAATATCAGCGCGACAAAAGGCCGGTCCAGCACCAGCGAAAACCGCTCCTCCGGCGCCGGCATCGCCGTCGCTAGCATCTTGACCGCGGTCACCGCCGCTGCTTCGGTCCCCTCTTCGTTGACCTCGAGAAACGTCTTGTGCAGCACATCGCCGATGTAGGCTCGCTGCTGCCCCTTGAGCAGGCCGGTGAAGTCGGCTTTCTCCGGGTCGAAAGCGACCGCCATGCCCAGCTCCTTCAGCACCCGCGACAGGCTCACCGAGTATTCGAGCTTGAACCGCGGCACCCCGACGTCGCCCTTCTTCATCACGAGTCGCGACCGCCACTCCTGCCACTTGCCCGTCGCCAGCGCCTGCACCAGTCCGGTTACGCTGCGGTCGTCGTCAGGACGCAACAGATAGAGATTGAGCCGGCCCGAGCCGTAGGGCAGCGCCACGACCTGCATCCCGTCGCCGCGCCAGTAGCGGTAGCGGTCGGACTGATGCATCATCGGCACCCGCACGGCCTGACCGCCGTTCAGGTAGAAGTCCTGCTCGTAGGTGAGCCCTTTGTCGAACTGCTCGGTCCACGTCCCCTTGAAGTAGATGGCGTTGATGAGAATCATGACGACATCGGGGTTGAGCTGGCTGACGATGCTCTTGATCCGGCCGTTGGTGCTTTTGGAAACCCAGCCGTTGATCGTGCCGACCGACGCCGGCAGCGCGAAGTCGAGCACCCGCAGCTCCGCACCGTAGTAATCGCGGTTGGTGGAAAGAAACGCCGGCACGAAACTCACGCCCTTGTGCGCCCAGATCGAATTGGCGATATCGAGCCTCACCTTCGGGTCCGGGTTCACCAGCATCGCCTTCAACGCCTTGTGACCGGCGTTGACGTCGGCCGGCCCGACCCCGCCCAACCCCAGCGTCCCCGCCATCGCTTGGCGGGTCATGCCGGCGGCGCCGTTCAACGTCATCGCCAGCGCCATGCCGACCGAAGCCGGTGAGATGAAAACATTCCGGCCCGGCTCGGCCCGGCACAGCCCCTCGAGCAGCCGGAACCCGAACTCGTTTGTCGCACTCGCCACCGGCCCGACATCGGCCGGCCGCGACCCGGCCGCGCTCCGGCTCGCCGAACCGGCGGCAAGTCCGGCAACAAATATCAGCGTGATTGCGGTTTTCAAAGTCACCTCCGTTATTCTGTCAGCCTACGCCCGCGCTGGCCGCGGTCAATCCTTATCTACCGGCCGGCCCGGCCGGTTATTCCGTGCTGTGCCGCTCCAGCCAGGCCAGCAGCGCCGACACACGGGTGGAAGCGAGACCAATGCAACTGTCGGCAGCGCCGTAGTAGACGTTGAGGCGGTCGCCATCTTCGCCGAGCGTATGACCGCAGGGAAAGACCACGTCGCTGACATCGCCCGAGCGCTCGTAGGGTTCGATCGGCCCCATCACCCACTCCGCTCCGCGACGCCGACAGCGCCACGGCTCCTCGAGGTCGAAAAGCGCCAACCCGACCCGGTACAGACAACCGGCCGCGGTATTCTTCACTCCGTGATAGAGCATGAGCCAGCCAGCCGCGGTCTCTATCGGCGGCGAGGCCAGCCCGACCCGGCTTGTATCCCACCACGGCCCCTGCCGGTGGGCCAGCGCCAGATGATGCCTGCCCCAGTGAATCAGGTCCGGCGACTCGGAGATGTAAATGTTGGCCTCGGCACCCGTGGTCGGTCGGTGAACCATCAGCCAGCGGCCGTTGATGCGGCGCGGCAGCAGCGCCGCATCCTTGTCCTCGGGCGTCATCACCGCGCCCAGCCGCTCGAACTCGCGGAAGTCGCGCGTCAGCGCCAGCGCCACCGCCGGCCCGGCCGGCGAGTAGGCGGTATAGACGACGGCGTAGCGTTCGAGTTCCTCGACCCAGGTAATCCGCGGGTCCTCGATTCCCCAGACTTCCTCGGGCCGGCACGGGTCCGGCCGCAGGGTCGGCTCCGGGTCAATCTGCCAGCCGCCGACGCCGTCGGCCGAGCGCGCCACGCAGAGGTGGGAAACGCCGGTGCGGTCCTCGACCCGACAGAGCAGCAGCGTCGTGCCGTCGACAAGCCTGACCGCACCGGGATTGAACACCGAGTTGACCGTATATGGCCAGTCCGCCGCCGTCAGAATCGGGTTCCGGCCCGACCGCTGGAAGAGCAGGCGACGCGGGTCGGGTGTCACCGTCCCGCCCGGGAATGTGCGGCTTCGGAAGCATCGCTGCGGCTGGCGGCGCTGCGGGCCGCGCGCATCGCCAGCAGCGCGGCCAGAAAAGCCAGCGTCGACTCAGCACCTTCGTTGGCGTTGACCCCGTCCGGATGCAGCCCGTCGTGGCAGCCGCCGGTCGCATAGTCGTAGAGCGGCCGGCCGAGGTCGTTGCCGCCGAGAAACCACTCGAACGCCCGGCGCATCTCCTCGCGCCAACGCGGGTCGCCGGTTACGAGCCATGCCCGGAAACAGGCCTCGACCGTGCAGTGGGCCTCGATCGGCTGCTGGTCGAAACGGGCCCGCGGCCCACCGCGCCTCCAGCCGGTATGCGCGATCGGGCTGAAATGACCGGCTGAGGCGGTCTGAATGCCGACGAGCCATTCCAGCGACTCGAGCCCGGCCGTCGTCCATTCGCGGTTACCCGCGCTCTCTCCCGCCGTTAGGAGCGCCTCGCTCAGCCGGGCATTGGCGTAAGCCAGTGACTGCTCGAACCATGGCCACTCCGGCTCGGTGTTGGCCCTGTACAGAGAGAAAAGCCGCTCGGCCAGCGCGTCGCGGAACCGCCGGACATTCGAATCGCCGGGAAAGCGCTTGAGATACGCGCAGATACCCAGCAGGCTGAAAGCCCACGCCCGCGGGCTGGTGAATGTCTCGACCGCCGGCAGCCCGGCCGCAGTCAGCATAACCGCCAGCGCCACCATACCCTCGTCCGGAGCCGACTCGACGACGTTGCCGAGTGCCCACAGCGCCCGGCCATGCGAGTCCTCGGAGCCGACCGATTCAACCCAGCGCCGGTCGAAACCGAGGAAATTGCGAAAACGGCCGCTGCTGCGGTCAAAGGCGAAATCGAGAAAGGCAAGATAGCGACCGGCGAGCCGGTGCAGTCCGGCCTGCCTCTCCTGCAGCTGCCGGGCCCGCAGGGCGACCATCAGCGCGCGGGCATTGTCATCGGTCGTGTAGCCTTCAGAGAAATCAGGCACGGTGCGTCGGGCGTGCTGCAGAATACCGGTGTCGTCACTCAGCGTGTGCAGATGTTCGAGGTTCAGCTCCGGCAGCTCGGCATCGAGCGGGTCGGCACCGGGACGAGCCGCGACCGGAACCCGCTGCCGCTCCACTGCGGCACGACGGAATGCCTCATGATAGAGCCGGGCCACTTCCTTCCATATCATCTGGCGGCCAAAGGAGTAGGCCCGCTTGCGCATACCGTGCCGCTCCGCTTCGTTGGCGAACAGCTCGGTAACGGTCTCCGCCAGCGCCGCCGGGTCGCGGAACGGCACCAACCGGCCGCGGCCATCGGCCAGCATCTCCTCGGCATACCAGTAAGGAGTGGAAACGACCGCCTTGCCAGTGCCCAGTGCATAGGCCAGCGTCCCCGAGACTATCTGGGCGGGATTCAGATACGGAGTCACGTAGATGTCGGCGGCTCCGAGAAACTGACACAGCTCCTCGATTGTCACGAACCGGTTATGGAAAACAACGTGGTCGGCAACTCCGGCGTCGCGCGCCTGACGCTGCAGACCCAGCCGGTACTCCTCACCCTGCTCCCGCTTGACGTGCGGATGAGTAGCGCCGAGAACAAGATAGACGACATCGGGATAGCGCTCGGCAATTACCGGCAGCGCCGCGATGACGTTCTCGATGCCCTTGTTCGGGGAAAGCAGCCCGAAAGTCAGCATCACCCGCCTGCCCTCGACGCCGAACAGGTCTTTGTAGAAGTTGGGGTCGACAAACGGCATGTCCGGAATGCCGTGGTGTATCAGGTCGATCTTACGCTCCGGGACGGAGTGCACGTCTTTCAGGAAACGAGTAGCTGTTTCGCTCATGACCACCAGCCGCTCCGAAAGCTCGCAGAGTTCGTCCATGACCTGCCGCTGCTCCGGCCCCGGCTCTTTCAGCACGGTATGCAGAGTCGTCACCACCGGCATGCGCAGCCGGCGCAGGGTCGTGAGCAGATAATTGCCGGCCGGGCCGCCGAAGATGCCGAACTCGTGCTGGACACACACCAGGTCCACCCGACTCATGTTCAGATAATCGGCAAGCTGACGATACTGGTCCTCGTCATGCTGGGCGACCTCGAACCGGACCCTGTCCGGATAGTGGTACCCTTCCGGCGTGTCGTTCATCGCGACCGCCAGGCAGTCAACCCCGGGCAGCTCCGCCGCAATCGCCTCGCAGAGGTCAAATGTGAATGTGGCAATCCCGCAACGCCGCGGCAGGTAGTTGCCGATGAATGCTATCCTTCCGAACGGGTAATCCCGGGTTGTCATCTTCAGTTAGGCCAGCGCCTCCGTCATTCTAGGCCGGCAGGGGTATTGGTGTCAATCTCTGGCGCGCCTCTACCAGACTTCATCCAGCAGTGTCGTGGTCAGGATTCCCTTGCGGAAGCGCGGGCTGGACAGCAGCCGCCGATGGAAATCAACTGTTGTGGCGATGCCGGCTACATGGGTCTCGGTAAGCGCCCGGTCCATCCGCGCGATTGCCTGTTCCCGGTCCGGCGCCCAGACCACGACTTTGGCCACCAGCGGGTCATAGAACGGCGGCACCGAGCACCCCGGCATCAGGTAGGTATCTACTCGCACACCCGGGCCGCCGGGAAGGCGCAGGTCGGAAACGAAGCCGGGACTGGGCCGGAAGTCGTCATGCGGGTCCTCGGCGTAGATGCGGCACTCAATGGCATGACCGACCGGCCCGACCGGTCCTTTCACCGATAGCTTCGCTCCGGCCGCGATTGCCAGTTGCTCTTGAACGATGTCCACGCCGGTGACCATCTCGGTTACCGGATGCTCAACCTGAAGGCGGGCGTTCATCTCCATGAAGTAACAGTTGCCCTGCTCGTCGCAGATGAACTCGACCGTTCCCGCGCTCGAATAGCCGGAGGCAAGGGACGCAGCAACGGCCCATTTCCCCAGTCGCTCGCGCATCTCCGGCGACATCGCTGGTGCCGGACTCTCCTCCAGCAGCTTCTGATGCCGCCGCTGGGCCGAACAGTCGCGCTCGCCCAGGTGAACGACGTTGCCGTGACGGTCGGCAAGAACCTGTATCTCGATGTGCCGGGCGGCGACCAGATACTTCTCCAGATACACCCGGCCGTCGTCGAACGCCCGTTTCGCCTCGGTCTGGCAGGCGGCGATTCCGGCGTCAAGGCCGGCCTCGCTCTCGACGACCCGCATCCCCTTCCCCCCGCCGCCAGCGGCAGCCTTCACCAGCACTGGATAGCCGATTGCCGCGCACAATCGGGCCGCCTCCCGCCCCGGCTCAACCGGCCCGTCCGAACCGGGCAGCACCGGAACTCCAGCCTCGCTGACTTTGTGTCGGGCGGCGATCTTGTCGCCGAGCAGACGCATCGTTTCGGGCGCCGGACCGATGAACTCAAGGCCGCACGACTCGACCGCCTCGGCAAACTCCGGGTTCTCGGACAGAAACCCATACCCGGGGTGAACCGCGGTGCAACCGGCCACGCCCGCCGCCGAGAGAAGCCTGGCGATATTCAGGTAGCTGGACGCTGCCGGGCCCGGTCCGATGCAAATGGCCTCGTCTGCCAGCAGCACCGGCAGCGAGTTGCGGTCCGCCTCGGAATAGACCTGAACACAGGCAACCCGGCTCTCGCGGCAGGCGCGGATAATCCGCACCGCAATCTCGCCCCGATTAGCGACCAGTACCTTTGCCGCTCTCAGCCCTTCGCCGGGCCCGGAGGGAGATTCAGCGGGAGGCTTAAGTCTGGCCATCTCTTATGCCGGCGCGATTCTAGCAGAACCAGCCGCGCGCTGTCAAGACCGAACCCTCGTCCGATTCTCGTTGCGCCGTGCTACCCGTTCGAGAAAGACATCTATCCGCCGCTGGTTGAGTATGTAGGCAAGAGTCACCATCGCCACGATAGTACCCAGCAGCAGCCACTCGCGGAAGCCGAAGCGGGTAGCGCTCGCGCCCAAGCCGCACTCCAGCAGGTTGGACGGCAGCCGGGCCGCCAGCACGAAAACCAGAAACAGCGGCAACGGCAGCGGGGTCAGCCCGGCCAGGTAGTATATCCAGTCCCCAAGCGGATTAGGAACCAGCAGCAGGAGAAAAACGTAGAAGGCCCCGCGGCGGATGATAACGTCGTCCAGCCGGGCCAGTTTGTCGGCCGGGACCAAATAGCGCAGCAGCCGGCGACCCAGCAGCCGGGCCAGCAGAAAGTCGACCGTCGCTCCCAGCGCGACTCCGGCCATCAGCCAGACTACAGTAGGCCAGAACCCCATTACGTAGCCGCAGGCGAAAGACATCACGCTCCCCGGCAGCGGGGCTACGATAATCTGCAGCATCTGGAATAGAACTGTCCCAAGAGGCGCCCACGCTCCCCAGCGTCCGACCAACTCGCGCAACTCGGTTGGACTGCGAAAGTAGTGCCAGACCGCCCGCCCGGCAACCGCGAAGAGAACCGCCACCGCTACGGTCAGCAGCACAAGCATGACCACGGAAACCGTACGGTGGACAGGGGGTGACGGTTCCGACCTGCCCTGATGCGCCATGGGCGCAAACAATAGCCCGGATCACCGTTGCTGTCAAAACCCGGCGCCCAGCGCTGCCAATAGGTGTGCCGCCAAAGGTTGACATCGTCGCCTCAAGTCCTATGATAGCTCTTGGGGTGGCCGCTGTTGCCGCCTGTCTACACAAACTGACAGAATCAGGAGGAAACCGATGCGCCTGAAAACATTGGCCGCACTGCTGGTCTTGGTGGCAGCGGTCTTTGCCTGGCCCGACCTTAACCGTCCAGTCGTCCGCGCTTTCGACGGCGAGGAACACCTTGCTGGTCAGATAATAGTGGAACTCAGACCAGAACTCCGTGGACTGATTCGACCTTCGGTCGAAGACGGGGTCGCCGTTTTCGGCGTGCCGGCGCTTGATGAACTCGGCCGCAAGTGGGGAGCGACCGAAATCTCGCCGCTGATGCGCCATCCGAACCCCGGCCCAATCGCCATGAAGTACGGCTGCGACCTGCAATACCTCATCCAGTTCGACACCGAGCAGGATATCGCTCCCGTCGTCGCCGACTATACCGCGCTGACGGTCGTGGACTACGCCTGCCCCAACGGCTGGATGCGGTTCGACGAAGCCCCCAACGACTCGCTCTACAATCGGCAGTGGCACTTCGTCAACCTTGCCGCGCCGTTCGCTTGGGGAATTGCTAAGGGCCGCTCCCGGGTCGTCAATTGTGTCCTCGACGATGGCTTGGACTGGCTCCACCCGGACATCAAAGCCAACGTCTGGATAAACTCGCCCGAGGATATCAACGGCAACGGCCAGTTCGACACCCTGTGGTACCCGGATGGCGACCAGGACGGAGTCGATCAGGACGGAAACGGCTACACTGATGATGTCATCGGCTTCGACTTCGTCGAAGGCGACCCGAACCCGATGCCGGCCCCCGGCAACAACCACGGCACTCACACTTGGGGCACTGTCAACGCCGTTACGAACAACGTCTCCGGTGTCGCCGGCGCCACTTGGAACTCAAAGTCCATGGCCTACCGCTGTGGCAGCGGCGGCGGCATCAGCATCTTTGCCGCAATCGCCGGCATTTATCACGGTGTTCCCGCCGGCGCTTGGGCATTTTCGATGTCTTTCGGCTCGAGCTCTCCCTACCAGCCAATGGCCGACGCGTGCCAGTACGCTTGGGACTCTGGTTCGGTTCTCTTCGGCTCCGCCGGCAACGACGGCGCCGAGGTCATGCGCTGGCCAGCCTGCTACAACGGCGTCGAGAACGTCGCCGCGTCCCGCTCCAACGACATGAAGGCGACGTGGTCCAACTACGGCCCGTGGGTGGATGTCACCGCACCCGGCGAGGCCATCTACGCCACCTACACCCGGACCAGCGGCTCCTACGGCGCTATGGACGGCACGTCGATGTCCTGCCCGCTCGCCGCCGGCGTCGCCTGCTGGATAAAGTGTCTCGACTCGACACTGTCAAACGCCTCGGCCATTCAGGCCCTGCGCGATGCCTGCGACTCCATGCCCGACCCGCTGTATGCACAAGGCAAGCTCGGTGCCGGCCGGGTCTCGATGGCAAACGTCGTCCTGCCACTCTACTACTGCGACCTTAGGATGCAGAACTGGCGATTCCGAGACCCCAACGGGAACAACCGGCCCGACCCAGGTGAACTCGTCGCTCTCATCGTTACCTACCGCAACACCGCCGGATGGCGCAACGCGACCAATGTCCGTGCCCATCTGAGCACATCCACTCGCGACGTGACCATTCTCAAAGACTCGGCCTCTTTCCCCGACATCCCCGCCGGTTCCTCGGGTAACTGCTCGGCCGACTCGTTCGTCATCCAGATCGACCCGAACTCGCCCCCACGCCGAATCACGTTCCATCTGACTGTAACTGCATCGCCGGAAGTCGCTTGGCCTGACACCGGCTTCACTGTCATCTCCGGCGAACCCCGTGTGCTGCTGGTTGACGACGACGGCACCCAGACCTTCGAACGCTACTACACCAGCGCCCTCGACTCCAACGGCGTGCTCTATCATTCCTGGAACGTGCAGTCCTCCGGCTCACCTTCGGCCGACACGCTGCGCGACTATCCGGTCATCGTCTGGTTCACCGGCAACGAAGCCGCCAATACGCTGACGCCAACCGACAGGGCCAATCTCACCTCATTCCTGTCGAACGGCGGCAAGCTGCTGCTCTCCGGCCAGAACATCGCCAGAGAGCTGTCCTCAGAAGCCTTCCTCGCCGACTACCTCCACGCCCAGTTCGTCGAGGACTCAGCCGGCAAGCCGTTCCTGCCCGGCATACTCGGTGACCCGATAACCCAAGGCGACACCATGGTGCTGGCCGGCGGTGGCGGAGCCAACAACGCCAGCTCCGCCGACGTAATCCGTCCGCTCGGTGAGGCGGTCGCCTGCGCCCGCTTC
>Ga0101944_10003408_pt1 | contig 22338 bp, 21 predicted proteins | sample DewCreD2012metaG_FD_75245 | JGI IMG/M metagenome (GOLD analysis project Ga0101944, IMG submission 75245) | Hot spring sediment bacterial and archeal communities from British Columbia, Canada, to study Microbial Dark Matter (Phase II) - Dewar... ... | reverse complement strand
TTGCTAATCAGAAGAACAGAGGCTATTTCTCTATTGCTGGATCCTTTAGCTGTGAGTTTGAGTATTTCCTTCTCACGGCTACTTAATTTTGGTAAACCTCTCTCCATTTTCCCCGTTTTTCTCTCCCGCAATCTTTCTACCAGCCTGTCCGCCATTAAAGGAGAAACCATCATATTTCCTCTGGCTACCATCTTCACCGTTTCTATGATTTCAGTAATGCCAGCCCCTTTAAGCAAATAGCCCTTCGCTCCTGCCTGCATCGCCTGTAGAAACAGGTCTTCGCTACCTGATACAGTCAGGATTATTACTTCTGTTTCGGGAAGTATCTGTTTTATATAAGCAGCAGTTTTCAGGCCATCACATTCCGGTAGAAAGATGTCCATGATCACAACATCTGGTTTAAGCTGTTCTATCGCTGGTATAGCTTCTTTGCATCGTGAAGCGTCCCCAACAACCTGGAATTCAGGCTGCTGATTAAGCACGGAAAATAAACCATACCTGAAAAGAGGATGAGCATCTACCAGAAAAATTCTAATCTTATCCATTCTCCTCTCCTGTAATGAAGGCTTGATAAACAGAGCTGAACCAGGAAGAAGCAGTTCCCAGAAAGGACGGGCTTATCATGGAGGAATTTGCAACAATAAATCTCAGGAGTATCAAAACCCCCCTCCTCCAACCAAACCAACCGCCCCATTCTAATCCTCCTGAGACACTTTATATTTTAATCCTGACTCATATCTTTACGTAATCCGCTAAGGCATCTAATCCTCGAATGAAACCTACCTATAGTGAGAATCATGGATGCCAGTTGTAATACATATTTTTAACGAGAAAACACTAAGTAATTCCGACATCTATATCAAAAAATAATATCGAAAACAGGGTATCCCGATTGACAACTAAGCTTAAATAGTTATAATCTAGTTAATCCTTTCGGAGGGGTACTATGGAGAAAATAAGGGTAATCATTGCAGATAACCATCCGGCTTTCCGCGAAGGGCTCTGCCGTCTACTATCAGACGAAAAAGAAATCGAAGTAGTCGGTCAGGCTGGAGACGGAGAAGAAGTGGTTAACCTAGCCCGGGAACTCAAACCAGATGTAGCAATCGTTGATGTTGCCATGCCTAAAATGAGCGGGATTGAGGCTACCAAGCGCATCAAAGAATCATCGCCCGAAACAGCAGTTTTGATAGTCAGTGCTTTTAACTATCAGACCTATATACTGGCTTCTTTGAGAGCCGGAGCTGCCGGATATTTAACCAAAGACACCCCTATCCGGGAACTGGTTACTGCAGTGCGTCTTGCTCACGCCGGTGACGGTATCATAGATCGCAGCGCCGCAAACAACATCATCCGTCATCTCATTTCTGATAAAAACGGTAAAAAGGGTAATCTGGACCTGTACCCGCGGGAAATTGAGGTTCTCAAACTCACCGCCAGAGGAATGCGCAATAAAGAAATTGCCAGGGAACTCAATCTCAGTGAACGCACTGTCCAGGCACATCTCAGTAATATTTTCAGTAAACTTGAAGTAGATTCGCGAACTGAAGCCGTTCTTCAAGCACTGAAAGAAGGCTGGCTGGATATCTGCGATTTATCCTGAAAGTACCAGAGATAATATTCAAATCTGGAATCCCGAATAAACCAGCAGAAAACAATCTTTTTATACACATCCGGTTGGTTTGGGAATTCCTGCCCATTTACAGGCGGAGTGTGCTGGACCCTGTGGAAATAGATCGTAAAGCCTTTTCAGGTTAAATCCGGTTTCCTTTACCAGTCGACGTATCATGGGACAAATGCCATTTTCCTGGTAATATTTTCTGAGGTAATTAATTGCTGTCCAGTGATCCGGGGTAAGTTCTGTCACTCCCTCCTTCGCTGCATAAGCCCTGGCAATGTCTTCAGTCCATTTTTCCGGTTCTTGAAGAAAGCCATTCTCATCTACTTCCAGCATCATGCCAGCCAGTTCCATCTGTGCCATTCTTTCCTCCTGTAATTCCTTCCATCAATTAAAAATATTCTGCTTACTCTATAAACTGTGATTCCCAAAGACTGGATTAATATTCTCCCCAGGTGATAAATGGATTTTTCAGATCCACCATAGCGTTAACAATCAATTCTGCCAGCCCGCCGAAGTAAATCCCGGACTTCTCTTTTGCTCCGTAATATTCCAGCAAATCGCGAAATTGTAATTTACAATTTAAGCAGGGAGCGCACAGGTATTTCTTTACGGAGGGTTCCGGTTGATCGCTGAATGCTTCGAGAATTTGTTTGAATTTAAGGCGTCCGGAAATATTAACCTTCCAATTTGTAAAATTCGCCATGGATAGCAGGCTCAATCCCCCTCCACCACCACAGCAATAATTCTCCACTCCGTGAGGATTCATTTCCCTGAACTGTGGGCAAAGATAGCGCAAGACCCTTCGCTGGGGTTCGACAATGCCAAGATTACGCACAATATTGCAGGGATCATGGAGCGTAACTGGAAAATTGTTACGTTCTGGATCGAATTTAATTCTTCCGCTAAAAACCAGATTCTCGAGAAAAGTCATTGAGCTCTCACGCGGGATATTCAACTCCCCGGTTAAAATACGATCAGCAACTGCCATCATAGCCTTGTGCTGGTGACCGCATTCACCCATGACTATCTTTTTCACTCCCAGCTTTTTGGCAATCCGGGCATGTTGCAGGGCAATTTTGATGAATTGTAAATCATCATAAAACAATCCGTAATTCACCCCATCATAACCAGGTGCTTCAGACGATAGAGTCCAGTTGATTCCTGCCGCATTACAAAGTATCGAGAAAGCCATGATGCTTTCTGGGAATGAAAGGATATCTCCCGCACCGGGAAGCAGAAGTACATCCGCTCCGGATTTATCCCACGGAGTTGCAATATTCAGACCGGTGACCTCGCTAAAGTCCTTATCCAGAAAATCCAGATTATCTTTTACCACTTTTGGCTTCATTCCGGTTGGAGAGCCAACCTTAAGCTGGAGCTGGGTACCCTTTTCATGGAGTTCCTGTGGTGCCCAGCCAAGTTCCTGACTGAAAAGCTTGCGCAGCTCACGGGTAATCAGCGCATTATCAACGCCCATCGGGCATGCTTGCGCACAGCGCCGGCATAAATTGCAGCGATAGCTGAGTTCATAAAGGCGGCTAATGGTTGTCCAGTTTAAATCAATAGCTCCGCCTCTTATCTTGAAAAGCAACGCGCCTCCTTTTCTGGCATATCTATCTACCAGACGCCGGAAGATTTCAGAACGGAAAGACGGACGGTACAGAGGATTCCTGCCACTTGCCAGATAAATATGACATGATTCACTGCAGGTCTGACACCTGGCACAAAAATCCAGAGAAAGCAGAAGAGGTTGTAGAAAAGTCCAGTTGCTCTCCCGGCTCAATAGTTTTTTTAATCCAATGATAAATTGATCAATGTATTTTTGCTCCTCTTTTGCATCCTGAGGAACCGGTAACCCCGCAGCGATAAAGCCATCAAGATTACAGACCAATCTCCTGTGCTGGTCGGTATCAAGCTCACGCCACGCCGATACCTGCGGTTTATCATAAGGTGAAGGCAGAGGAATGAGATGATTAATCTCAATTTTTACCAGTTGAGAATCGGCGTTTTCGGAAACTTCCCTGAACCTGAGTTCATTGCTTTTCATCACGTACTCCGTTGCCTATTTCACCCCAGGTTTTCTGTCCGTCGGTTCCAGTATGTGCAGCAGACCAGTGGGGTTTTTCTGCGAGTAAATTGCGCAGCTCTGATTCCATTCGAGCATTCAACGGCTTATCATTCCAGCGCACGGCATGATAGAGGAAATATTTGATCATAAAATGAGTCATACTGCTCACAGGGAGATAAAGAAAAAACAGCAGGGAGATTGCAACATACAAAATAAAAGTTAGAGGCATGACCCGGATGACCTCAAGGGTAATCAATTTGCTTAAAAACAGACTGAGCAAATCGCCAAATTCTCCCTGATAAAACCAGCACACCGCTCCACTGACAAACACTATTGCAAGCAACACCAAATTGAAGAAAGAGCCGGCAGTACTGAATGGCTTGAGATCGTGATCGATAAGCCGTTTAAAAACCAGACTGATTGCCCCCACGCTTCCTGTTAGAAAACTGATTAAAGCCATATAAGAGATAGTCTCAGCCATTATATCTGTAATATCCGCAGGTAACTCAATGGCTATAAGAAGAGCATTGATCAGGCACAGGAAAAGCATACCTATCATGAGGTAAATCCCACTGTGCAAACAGAGAGAAAATGGCCAGAGACTTCGATTATTTTTCCAGACCCCTCTTAAAAATATGATTTCTGCAGCCATGTATTTTAAAGGCTGTATAATCGACTTCCGAACGGGTTTTTTCCACCATTCCTGCTCCTCAAGGTAGGAACCGCCGTATTTCTCTCTGGTTTTGTCATGAGGTACTGGAGCAAGTTCCCACCTGAGATGAACAGGTAGCCGTGCAATATTCACCACACGGTAAATAAGTATCCCAAGAGCAATCCCGCAAATAGAGAATATGATTATGTGCCAGAACAATCCTGACGCTGTCCTCCGCTATAAGCAACACAACTACACAATTATTATTCTGGATTAACTTCGTTGGAAATCACGGTAAACCATACCAAAAATTCCGACAGGTTTTGAAACAATTCTGGCTTCATTTAAGGCTATCAATAATAAATCCAGCAGCAAGTCTCACGCCTATGCCCGGCGGCAAGCCGCATTTCTCAAAACCCTTTTCCTTGGTAAAAGAGACCATTGCTTCGTCACTTTCTCCGGGATTCAATTTTCTGCCAATAATAACCTTTTCGATAATATCCGAGCAATAGAGGTAGCCAATTTCCCCTTCAAAATACGCCATGAATTTCTGGGCAATGGCAATTGTACGATTCATTTTATCAAAATCAGGCGGATTATCTGGTCCAAAGAAAAGACCGAAAGTGATTAAACTACCAGTAATGCCGCCACAAATTTCACCGGTGCCTCCAATCCCTGGAAAAGCAGTCAGAGCTTTGATGATCTCCATACTGCCAAGACCAAATTCCTCCATCAAAGCCATCGCCGTACCCTGGGCACAATTTTTAAAATAGAAATTGTATTCTTCCGCTCTTAACTGTACACGATCCAGAATCTGCTCTTTATTCGCCAGTAACTGCTGAGGATCCAGCTTCTTGCGGGGAATTCCATCCCTGAGCATCTTTTTAACTCTGGCATCAATCGCTTCCACATCCCATTTTCTGGCAGCAAGTTCTTCAACCTTCTGTCTTAAAATCGCCTGATCTGCCATTTGCTCTCAACTCCTTATTAGATTATTTTATCGGTTGCTTTATTATATCATGATTAAATTTACCATACACAGGTTCTGAAACGAAACTATAGTCTCTGTTCAAAAATTGGAAAAAATGTTAATCTAGAGTAGTTAATTTATAACAGTAATTATTGATTGATATATATTCAAATGATTGCAGAGGAGTAATTGATGACCATCATTGAGATGCTTGAAAGAAACGCCAGGGAATTCCCAAACGATATCGCTTTGATTGAATTGAGACCGAGTAAAAACTACCGGCAGGTGATAACCTGGAAAGAGTTCGATGATAATGCCAACCGGATCGCTAATACATTGAAGGAATGGGGTATTGTCAGAGACGATAAAGTGATTCACTGGATGAGGAATTCAATTCCATGGCTGGTGGCATATTTTGGCATTATCAAGACAGGAGCCTGGGCAGTTCCACTGAATTTCCGCTTCACTGCCAGCGATTTTAAATATTGCGCGGATATTGCTGAAGCAAAAGCAATTATTTTTGAAGAGGAATTCACAAGCAGCGTTCTGGCTGTAAAACCTCAGCTCTCAACCGTGAAGAATTATATCTACGTCGGGCAAAATCTCCCGGCAGGAATGATGCATTACGATGAGATCATAAAAAATGCGAGTGCCAATCCATTGCATGTTGAACTTGGACCTGAAGACGAATGCGGGCTGTATTTCACTTCAGGTACCACCGGCTCTCCAAAGCCAGTGTTGCTAACCCATAAAAATATGACCTTTGCTGCTAAAACTGAACAAATTCATCATCGCCAGACCAGGGAGGACAACTTCATTATTCTCCCACCCCTTTATCATACCGGAGCCAAAATGCACTGGTACGGGAGTCTAATCTCTGGCAGCAAAGCCACAATCCTGACCGAGTTCAGCCCTAAAAACCTGTTTGATGCCGTTCAGAACGAAAAAGGCACTATAGTCTGGTTGCTCGTGCCCTGGGTACATGACATACTGGTTGCCCTGGATAAAGGTGATTTAAAATTGAAAGATTATGATTTGAGCTCCTGGCGGCTGATGCACATCGGTGCTCAGCCTGTACCCACCAGGCTTGTCATGCACTGGAGAGAATACTTCCCCAGGATGCAGTACGATAATAATTATGGTTTAAGTGAATCAACCGGACCGGGACCGGTTCACCTTGGACTGGATACCCAATTCAAAGATGGCGCAGTCGGCAAGGTTGGTCATGGTTGGCAGATTAAAATCATAAATTCGGAAGGCAAAGAGATATCTTCAGCTACAGAAGCCGGAGAACTCCTGATTAAGGGCGATGGCGTGATGAAAGAATATTATAAAAACCCTGAGTTAACCGCCAAAACCATTGAAGATGGCTGGTTGCATACCGGCGACATGGCTCGTATCGATAATGAGGGCTACGTCTATCTGGTGGACAGGAAAAAGGACGTCATTATTGTTGGAGGAGAGAACATTTATCCCTCTGAAGTCGAAGACGCCCTGCATCATCATCCAAAAGTTTATGATGTGGCAGTAATCGGGCTTCCAGATGAGAGACTGGTTGAAATAGTCGCTGCTATCATTGAACCAAAACCAGGAGAAACTCTTACTGAAGAAGAAATCAATGCTTTCGCCGAACAGGTGCTTCCCAGATACAAGAGACCCAGAAAAATCATTTTTGATAAAGTCCCACGCAACGCTACAGGTAAGATAGAAAAACCCAAACTCAGATTAAAATATGCTGGACAGGCAAGTATCATCCGGATGGATTAACTGTACAGGGAGGATAATATCCTCCCTGATTAATGCTCAAAGTAATTTCCCGGTCAATTTTCCTCTGGCTACTCTGCTACCAGGGAGTGCTCTTTTCTTTCAATGCAGCAATCAGGTTATCGAGAGTTATAGCTGCCATCGTCAGTGTTTGCGTGGTGCCCCGGGCACTCAATCTGATCGCCAGCTTGGCAATTACTTCATTACTCGGTGCCTCCAGAATACTGACAAAGTCGTATTGACCAAGAAGGGCATACTGGCAGAGTACCTTAACACCCAGATATTCAACTTCTTTATTCAATTCCTTGAGAACTTCCGGGTCTTCCTGCAGGCTTTTCCTGCCGGCATCAGTGAGAGTTGTAAGCATTAAATATACTGACATGATTTCCTCCTTATCTTATTAATGGAGAGTTAACCGGGCTTGCTTGACATTATAACATAGCCACCGATTAGATTCTGCACCTGTTAGCTGGCAAATTCTTAGCATTTTCAACTGCTTTGTCACATTTTTCAATTGTGCTATAATAGGGCTGATTTGAGATATGATCAAGAGGGATAACGTGCCGGGACAGGAAAAGCTCCAGAATAAAAATACAACTCTGGCAGAGTTAATCGCTAAAGCTGAAGGAGAACCAATCGCATCATTCTTAAAAATGAAATTTGTTGAGCTTTCACCTGGTTACGCAAAGGTATCCATGAAAGTTCTACCAGAATACTTAAACTTCAATGGCATGATCTTCGGCGGTATTATCAGCGCCGTAGCTGATCAGGCGTTTGCGCTGGCTACCAATTCACTGGTAATGCGCAGCATTGCTTCTCAGTTTAACATCCATTACATCAACGCGCCTTCGGTAGGAGATGAACTGATTGCCGAATGCCGGGTAATCAAAAGCGGTCGGAGAGTCGGTGTCTCGGAAATGACCGTTACCAACCAGGATGGTAAACTTATCGCCAAAGCTACCGGTACCACAATTCCAGTTACGGAAAGTAAATCACAGTAGCGATCTTTATTAATATCAGGTCCAACTCGCCTTTCTGCCGAACTATCGTACCAGCCCAATTAAATCCTACCTTATCATATCCCGGAATATGCCTGTTTCTGTCCTGTGGGGGTAAATGCTATAATCTTGTCATAAGCGATGGAAACGGACTTTGAGATCATTCAAGATTCAGGCAGCATTGCAATCAAAGCCTGCGGGAACACACTTTCAGCAGCCTTCATTAATGCTGCCAGGGCTCTTTCCGGGTTGATCACAAGTGCAGATAAAATCAGGGAAACGGTACTGCGTGAAGTGGAGATCTCTGCTCCGGATCAGGAATTTTTGCTTGTTGAATGGTTGAATGAATTAATTTATTTCTTCGATGCCGAGCAATTAATTTTTAAAAGGTTCGAGATAGACATATTGAGCACAAATAGTTTGAAGGCTTGCTGTTATGGAGAGAAAATGAATAAAACTAGGCATGAACTTATAAGAGGGATCAAAGCAATCACATATCACGGAGTGAATATTAAATACAATAATAACTATGAACTCCAGGTTATTCTTGATATTTAAAAAGGATTTTTGATGACTGAAGGGTGGAAAAAGTACCTCGTTAAGCAGGATGAATTTCGCTGGAAAATACCCGCAAGCTATCAACAGGGCATGCGAGTTCCCGGATTGATCTACGCGACTGAATCCATGCTGGGGCAAATCTGGGAAGATCAAGCTTTCGAGCAGGTTGTCAATGTCAGCTACCTGCCTGGAATTGTCGCATATTCTCTTGCCATGCCGGATATTCATCGGGGGTATGGTTTCCCAATTGGAGGAGTAGCGGCCACCAGAATCAGGGACGGTGTTGTTTCCCCAGGCGGGGTTGGATTTGATATCAACTGCGGGGTGAGGCTTTTACGCACTAATCTCAGTGAAGAGGAGATTAAACCTCGCATGAGCGAATTGATCACCTCACTTTACCTTAACGTTCCTTCCGGTCTGGGAGCAGAGGGAAGAATACGACTCCAAGAAAAAGAGCTTGAAAAGGTTCTCTCCCGGGGAGCCGCCTGGGCAGTTGAAAAGGGTTTTGGCGAAGCTGAAGACCTGATCGTTACCGAAGAAAGGGGACAGATGAAAAGTGCCAACCCTGATCGGGTGAGCCAGAAAGCCAGAAAACGTGGTATGCCTCAACTCGGTACACTGGGTTCTGGCAACCATTTCCTGGAAATTCAGACGGTTGATCAGATATATGATCGGGAATTCGCCAGAGCAATGGGGATACTGGAAACCGGACAGGTTCTAATTCTGGTACATACCGGATCTCGCGGGCTGGGGCATCAGGTCTGTGATGATTATATCCGGCTGATGGCAAACGCCATCACGCGTTATGGTATTTCTTTGCCCGATCGCCAGTTAGCCTGTGCTCCTATTCAATCACCGGAAGGACAGGACTATCTGACTGCCATGGCCTGCGCGGCCAATTATGCCTGGGCAAATCGCCAGTGCATCACACACTGGATCAGGGAATCATTTGTTAAAGTACTGGGGAAAAGCATCAGAGAAATCGGGCTGGAGCAGGTTTACGATGTCGCCCATAATATTGCCAAAATCGAACAGCATACTGTAGAAGGCAAAAACCAGGCCGTCTGCGTCCACCGCAAAGGTGCAACGCGTGCTTTTGCTAAAGGACATCCGGATATTCCGGCGATTTACCGCAATATCGGTCAACCGGTGCTGATTCCCGGAGATATGGGACGCTATTCTTTTATAGCGGTCGGCACTGAAACAGCCATGCAAGAAACATTTGGTTCGACCTGTCACGGTGCCGGTCGGCTTTACAGTCGCTCAGTTTCACGCAGGGGATTAAGGGGATCTGATATCATTTATAAAATGGCAATGAAAGGTATCATCGTCAGGGCAGATAGCTCCGCTGGTCTTGCAGAAGAGACTCCGGAAGTATATAAAGACGTGAGCGAAGTAATGGAGATCGCCAGCAAAGCCGGGATTTCCCGAAAAGTTGCCCGCGCTGTACCTCTCGGTGTAATCAAGGGATGATTCCCCTGTTTGATAAAATTATATTGGCAGGGCAAATAAATGTTTCCTTCACAATCTGGCATCATCAAGTTACCTGAACCATTTATCTCTGGTGGACTCTCGCTTGTCGAAGCCCTCAGGATGCGCCGTTCAATTCGTATTTTTAAACCGGAACCGATTCTTCTATATCAACTCTCACAAGTCTTGTGGGCTGCACAGGGCACCAGTGACAACCGCAGAAATTTCAGGACCTCGCCCAGTGCGGGCGGTACCTATCCACTGGAGGTTTATGCCCTGATCGGTGATGACGGAATTCAACAGATCGCTTCAGGAGTCTACCGTTATGAACCTACCGATCATATATTATCTCCTGTTATCCATGAAGATATCAGATGGAAACTGGCAATCGCAGCCCTGAATCAGGAGTCGATTGCTCAGGCTCCCGTATGCCTGATCATCTCAGCAATCTCAGAACGAACTTTAATGAGGTATAGCCTTCGTGGAGAAAGATACATTTACATGGAAGCAGGTCACACTGCTCAGAATATTTACCTGCAGGCGACGGCTTTAGGACTGGGTACCGTAGCGATTGGAGCTTTCCGCGATGCAGAAGTTCGCAAATTATTGAAAATGCATGAGGGAGAAATACCTCTATATCTTATGCCACTCGGAAAACCGGAAAGATTATAAAAACCTGCAATTACCCGGCGGGTGAATTATATGCAATCTAATTGCTGGTAGACAGAAATTGTTTTACAATCTCGCCGATAATCTCCTGCTTCGATTTATTACGGGTAGAAATGGTGAGGTCAGCATACTTTAAATAAAGCGGTCTCCGTTCATCATAAATTTCTTTGAGAGTCTTCCACTTCAAGCCTACAATACCACGACTTTTTGCATTTGCCAGCCGTGCTTCCAGTGTCTGGAAATCCTCATCCAGAAAAACTATAAAGCAATGTTGTTTCAGGTATTCCATCAAATTGCTGTTATAAATTATACTTCCGCCGGGGGCGATCACCCTCCTCTTCAGGTCAATCCGATACATGACGGACTCTTCAAGGCGAAGCAGTGCATCTTCACCCCTCGAATCAATAATACTCTGGATAGATTGGGATTCCTGCTCGCGGATGCAATCGTCCAGATCAACGAAATCAAAACCGAGTGCAGCAGCCAGCTCTTTGCCCAGTGTGGATTTTCCCGCACCCGCCATGCCAATTAAAACCAGACAGTCGTTCTTCATAATATTTGAACGCAGACACCGAAATGAATTAGAGGACCACCAAATTATTTTTTAAACTCAGTTGACTGGCTAAAAGGATGGCAACCTTAAGTCAGCTACTATCAAAGGTTAAGTGAGTATTGCCCTGCTTCCGGGTTCAGTTGATAATACTAGCCTTTCCGATCAAATTTGACCAACCAGTATTCCAGACTATCTGCAAGAGCCAGCCAGCTAGCTTCGATAATATTGGTTGAGCTGCCTACGGTATGCCACTCGTTTACTCCATCGGTAGATTCGATCAGCACACGCACCTGCGAACCGGTACCGACGCTCTCTTCCAGTATGCGAACTTTATAGTCAACCAGTTGAACTTTCGCCAGGTTGGGATAGAACTGTAACAATGCTTTGCGCAAAGCTGCGTCTAGCGCATTTACCGGTCCGTTACCTTCGGCAACACAATGCATTATCTCTTTGCCCACGCTTACCTTCACCATTGCTTCCGACAGGACATCTTCACTGCCGTTATTTGGAGAAGGCAGGCGGCGCCTCTTCTCAATCACCACCATGAAATCAACCAGTTTAAAAGGTGGTTGATAATCAGGTCTTGTCCGTCTGATAAGAAGTTCAAGTGAAGCCTCAGCCTGTTCATACTGGAAACCCATGCTCTCAAGCTTCTTGACCTGAGCCAGGAGGTGTTTTACTTCTTTATCATCGGCTGAAAGCTCCAGCCCCATTTCTCGCGCTTTTAAAATAATGTTGTGCTTTCCGGAAAGTTCAGAAACAGTAACCTTGAACTGGTTACCAACCTTCGCCGGGTCAACATGCTGGTAACTCTCTGACCACTTGCTCATAGCGTCAACATGCAACCCGCCCTTGTGGCTGAAGGCACTTGCTCCCACATACGGCATAAATGGATCAGGCACCAGATTAGCCACCTCGCTGACATAGCGCGAGACCTCGGTTAGCTTCCTCAATTGCTCATCTGAAATGCAATCTATGCCCATTTTCAGCTTCAAATTCGGAATTATCACGGATAAATTGGCGTTGCCGCAACGCTCACCGTATCCGTTGATAGTTCCCTGCACCTGAGTAGCTCCTGCTCGCACAGCCGCCAGTGAATTAGCGATCGCCAAACCGCTATCGTTGTGGGCATGGATGCCGATTTGCACACCGCGTGAAAGGGCAACTGCCGCCATAACACCCTCGGTTATCTCTTCCGGCAGTGCCCCTCCGTTGGTATCGCAGAGCACCAGCGCAGCCGCTCCTGCATTCAGGGCAACCTCCAGGCATTTCATCGCGTATTGTCGATCAGCCTTGAACCCATCAAAGAAATGCTCGGCATCGAAGAATACCGTCAGACCTTTGCTGCGTAAATACCGGATTGAATCCTCGATCATCTTCAGGTTTTCTTCCGGAGTAGTGCGCAAAACCTGGGTAACCTGCAATATCGAATTCTTGCCTACCAGTGTCACAACCTGCATTCCGGTATCCAGTAGCGCCTGGAGATTGGCATCTTCTTCCGCCCTGATCCTGGCTCTCCGTGTGCTACCAAAAGCGACCACAGTGGCATTTTTCAGGGACAACTTGCGCACCTGAGAGAAAAACTCCGCGTCTTTGGGATTCGATCCCGGCCAGCCACCTTCAATATACTGGATGCCGAGCTCATCCAATTTCTGGACAATGTGCAACTTATCTACGCCAGAAAAAGAAATTCCTTCTCGCTGTGCACCATCCCTGAGTGTAGTATCGTATATCTGTACAGCTACCATCAAAGTCCTCTCACTCAACTGCGCTCGCTTTTAACCTGCCAGAATAAAAACTTCTAAATGCCTTTCTTGATCTTGCTGGCAATCACGTCTCCCATCTCTCGTGTACCCACTTTGATACAGCCTTCACTCAATATATCATAGGTACGGTATCCCTCTTTGAGTGTCTCGGCTACTGCCGCCTCAATAGTCTCCGCCTCTTTCTCCAGTGCCAGCGAATATCTGAACATCATCGCAACGCTTAGAATCGTAGCGATCGGATTAGCCAGGTTTTGATTTGCCCGTTTAGGAGCACTGCCGTGAATCGGCTCATAGAAACCCATTACCCTTTGTCCTTCTCTAGGAATCCCCGCCAGACTGGCAGAAGGCATCATGCCCATTGAACCGGTCAGTGTTGAAGCCTCATCGGTTAAAATATCGCCAAATGTATTTTCAGTGACCACGACGTCAAAAGAAGTGGGACTCTGGATGAACCGCATTGAAGCGGTATCAACGAGCATATGATCAAGCTGAACATCCGGATATTCTCTGGAGACCTCTATGGTAACCTGTCTCCAGAGCCGTGAGGACTGCAGTACATTGGCTTTATCCACAGAAGTCAACTTCTTGCGGCGCTTACGTGCCAGTTCAAAACCAACGCGTACAATTCGTTCTATCTCCTGCTCAGAATATGCCATGCTATCCACAGCCCGACGCCCTTTTGATGTAGTCCACTGCCTCTTGGGACGACCGAAGTAAAGACCTCCGGTTAGTTCACGGACGACGATGAAATCCGTTCCTTTTACTATCTCCGGTTTCAAAGGGGTAGCATTCACCAGCTCCGGATACAGTTTAACCGGGCGGAGATTGGCAAAAAGTCCCAACCCTTTTCTGATTGCCAGCAACCCATCTTCGGGATGAACTTTAGCCTGGGGATCATCGTACCTGGGATCACCGACCGCACCGAAAAGAACAGCATCTTTGGTCTTACACATTTCCAGCGTATCATCAGATAAAGCTGTTCCCTCAGCATCGATCGCCACGCCGCCGATTAATCCCCTGGTAAGCTCAAAGCTATGCCCAAATCTTTTTCCTACGGCTTCCAGAACCTTAATTCCTTCATCAAGTACCTCGGGACCAATGCCATCACCCGGTAAAACAGCAATCTTAAATTTCAACTTAACTTCTCCTTTCAGCTAATCTTTTCCTGGTATATTCAATCAATCCCCCCGCTGCAATTAATTCGGACATGAACTGAGGATAAGGTCTGGAAGTAAACTCCAGCCCACGGGTTATGTTTACTATCCGTCCCCTGGATAAATCTACTTCCAGAATGTCTCCATCCTGTGTACTGTCCACTGCTTCCTCGCTTTCGAGAAGAGGGAGACCGATATTGATCGCATTACGGAAAAAAATTCTGGCAAAACTTTTGGCTATCACGCAGGATACCCCGGCAGATTTGATCGCCAAAGGAGCATGTTCACGGGAAGAACCACAGCCGAAGTTTGTTTCCGCCACGATAATATCACCTGGCTTTACCTTGCTGGTAAATTTTGGATCAAGGTCTTCCAGGCAATGCCTGGCAAGTTCAGCGGGCTCAGAAACATTCAGATACCGGGCGGGAATAATCACATCTGTATCAACATTCGCCCCGTATTTATGAACCCTGCCTTTTAATATCATCAGTATCCTCCATGACAATCTTCAAATTACCCATTAACTTTCGACAGTTTAACACTTATTTGAGGTCATCCGGTGAAACAATCCAGCCAGCCACTGCACTGGCAGCTGCTATTGCCGGGTTTGATAGATATACCTCTGATTTTGGACTGCCCATGCGACCAATAAAATTGCGGTTTGTGGTTGAGATCGCACGTTCCCCGGCCGCAAGCACACCCATGTGACCTCCCAAACACGGTCCACAGGTCGGCGTGCTTACCACTGCCCCAGCTTCAATAAATATTTCGATTAATCCTTCTTTGAGAGCCTCAAGATATACCTGCTGGGTCCCTGGGATAATGATACACCTGACGTGGGGATTAACTTTTCTGCCTTTTAAAATCGCAGCAGCAACCTGCAGATCCTCAAGGCGCCCGTTGGTGCAACTGCCGATCACAGATTGATCAATTTGAACATTACGTGCTTGGCTAACCGGTTTCACATTGGACGGCAGATGCGGGAAAGCCACCTGCGGCTCAATTTCACTGGCATCCCATTCATAAATCCTGGCATAAACTGCATCCGGATCGGGTTCATATATTTTATATGGACGTCTGGCACGGGGTTTAATATATTCCAGAGTTTTCTCATCAACGTAGAAAAGCCCGGCCTTACCACCAGCTTCAATCGCCATGTTTGCCATGGTAAAACGCCCACTCATAGATAGAGCAGAAATCGCTTCTCCGGCAAATTCCATAGCGGCGTAAAGTGCTCCGTCAACTCCAATCTGACCGATCGTGTACAGGATCAAGTCCTTTCCACCCACCCATTTTCCTGCTTTGCCGTGAAAGATGAATTTTAAAGTCGGTGGAACCTTCATCCAGATATCACCTGTAGCCATTGCTACGGCAATATCCGTTGAGCCCATTCCGGTCGAAAAAGCTCCCAGCGCTCCATAAGTACAGGTATGAGAATCGGCACCAATAACTACATCACCGGGTAATACCAGACCTTTCTCAGGTAATAGCACATGCTCAATTCCCATCTGTCCTACTTCAAAATGGATAATCCCCTGCTCTCGTGCAAACTCCCGCATTAACCTGGTCTGTTCCGCTGAGTTTATATCTTTATTTGGCGCAAAATGATCCGGTACCATTACAATCTTATCGGGATCGAAAACCTTCACCCCCAGTTTCCTGAATTCCCGGATGGCAATAGGAGCCGTAATATCGTTGGAAAGCACCAGATCAACTTTGCAATTAATAAATTCGCCGGCGCTGACCTCCTTTTTACCAGCATGAGCTGCCAGAATTTTTTCTGCCAGAGTCATCATATGCTTATCATCTCCAATATTTCATCAACTAACAAAAACTCAAAAATCTACGGTTATAAAAAGATTATTCAAATGAATAATCTTATTTTGCTCCTTTTTTGGCTGCGAGTAGGCGGTTCAGGGCATTCATATAAGCTCGGGCGCTGGCTACTATAATGTCTGTATCCGCACCCCTGCCAGTGTAGGTAATACCATCGCTTTCAATTCTGATGAGCACTTCTCCAATTGCATCAATTCCTTCTGTAACCGATTTTACACTGAACTCGGTTAGCTTGTTCGGGACACCCACTATCCGGTTAATCGCTTTATAGACAGCATCCACCGGACCCGTTCCAAGCGAAGCATCCGCCACCACCTTACCATCCGGACCGATCAAACGTACCGCTGCTGTAGGCATACCGTTGCCGCAGGAAACCTGCACCATATCCAGATGGTAAACCTCGGATAACGTTCTTTTCTGCTGGGCAACTACCGACTCAATATCTTTATCAGTGATATCCTTCTTCTTATCAGCCAGATCTTTGAACCCCTGAAATGCTCGGTTGAAATCTTCTTCGCTTAAGCTGTAACCCAATTCAGCCAATCTTTCCTTAAAAGCATGCCTGCCGCTCAGTTTCCCCAGTACCAGACTGGAAGCTGGAATACCCACTTCTTTGGGATCAATGATCTCATAAGTTATGGGCATTTTGATTACACCATCCTGATGTATGCCTGATTCATGGCGGAAGGCATTAGCACCAACAATCGCCTTATTTGGCTGGACCAGGAAACCGGTCAATTCACTTACCAGCCGGCTGGTGCTGTATATCTGCGTTGTATCCACTCCCGTGTAAAGATTAAAGAAATCTTTCCGGGTTTTGATCGCCATTACGATTTCTTCCATCGAAGCATTGCCGGCTCTCTCACCGATTCCATTGACCGTGCACTCTACCTGTCTGGCTCCATGCAAAACAGCTTTGAGGCTATTTGCTACTGCCAATCCGAGATCATTGTGACAATGGACACTAACCACAGCTTTATGGATGTTCGTCACATTTTTGAATATACCCTCGATGCGGGCTCCCCATTCATCCGGAATCGCATACCCCACCGTATCAGGGATATTAACAGTGGTGGCACCAGCCTCAATTACCGCTTCAAGTATCTGATAAAGGTATTTTGGATCGGTGCGGCTGGCATCCATCGGAGAAAATTCAATATCCGAGGTATATTTTTTCGCCCTCGCCACCATATCACGGGAAGTCTGCAGGATTTCGTCCCTGCTTTTCTTCAACTGGTGCATCAGGTGTATATCTGATGACGAAAGAAAGATATGGATCCTGGGACTTGCCGCCCCTTTCACCGCCTCCCATGCTCGATCAATTGCCTGGGGATTGGCGTGAGACAGAGCGCAAATAATGGGAGTGCGTATCTCTTTCGAGATCAAGCTGACGGCTTCAAAATCGCCTGGAGAACTGATCGGAAAACCTGCTTCAATTACATCAACCTTCAGCTTTTCCAGTTGCCGGGCAATTTCCAGTTTCTCCTGGACGTTAAGAGTGCCACCGGCTGCCTGTTCTCCATCCCTTAAAGTCGTATCAAAGACGATAACTCTTTCCATATGACTTTCCCCTGTTTCATCACCTTATTTCCCATGTCTGCCCGATCTCTGTATTAATACGATAGTCATATTCCCGTACTGGAGATCTAAAGACAGGGCTTACAATCCAGATATCTGACATTCTGCGTCTTCATCCGTACTTTAATTCCGTAAGTAATCATCTTCCCGGATTCATGCAGAGCATCTGCTTTTGCCTGCTCTACTTTTTCTCTATTCTGGATACATATCCAGCCCTATTTCCTGGGCGGTTTAAGCCAGGACATCATGGAACGTAATTCTTTACCCACATCCTCAATCAAATGCTCCTGTTCCTGACGTCTCAAGGCGTTGAAAACTGGACGCCCAGCCTGATTTTCCAGGATCCACTCTCTGGCAAAACGCCCATCCTGGATTTCAGCCAGGATTTCCTCCATTTCAGCTCGCACATCGTCATTAATAATCCGTGGTCCGCGTGTGTAGTCGCCGTATTCAGCAGTATCACTGATGGAATAGCGCATCCAGCTCAATCCACCCTGATAAATCAGGTCAACAATCAACTTCAACTCATGCAAGCATTCGAAGTAAGCAACTTCAGGTTGATAACCTGCCATAACCAGAGTTTCAAATCCAGCTTTAATCAGCGCGGAAACTCCTCCGCAGAGAACCGCCTGCTCGCCGAAAAGATCAGTTTCGGTTTCCTCACCAAAGGTTGTTTCAAGCACTCCAGCCCGTGTACAGCCGAGACCCTTTGCATACGCCAGGGCAATATCTTTTGCTTTCCCTGTAGCATCCTGATGAACCGCAATCAGGGCAGGGGTACCGGATTTTTCAACATAAACCTGCCTCACCATGTGCCCTGGCGATTTAGGAGCTATCATGGTCACATCCACATCTTTGGGAGGAATAATCTGCCCGTAGTGAATGTTAAAGCCATGGGCAAACATCAACATCTTGCCGGCTTTCAAGCCCTTTTCAACTGATTCTGCATACACTGTTTTCTGGATCGCATCAGGTACCAGCATGACGATAATATCAGCTTTCGCGGCCAATTCTCCGGCACTCATCACATTAAATCCGGCTTCCCTGGCAGACTTCCAGCCGGGTGATCCTTCTGCATCTGCCACAATAACCTCACAGCCACTATCTCTCAGGTTCTGCGCATGAGCATGACCCTGGCTACCATACCCAACAATTCCGATTACTTTCCCCTTCAGTAATTGTAGATTTGCATCATTATCGTAATAAATTTTCGCCATTAAGCAATTCCTCCTTTATTCCGGGTAGAATTAGCTTCGTAATATTAAGCTAATTCACATCAGTTCTCTAAAGATTCCGACGCATTTTTCACGGATTTCTCTTCACTGCCCGTAGAGCCACGCGTCATGGCAATCCTGCCGGTTCTGGCAAGCTCTTTAATACCAAAAGGTCTAATTAAATCCAGAAACGAATTAATTTTATCTTCAGTGCCTGTAATCTCGATAGTTAGCGAGTCCTGCGAAACATCAACAATATCCGCCCTGAAAATATCCACTATTTGAATGATTTCACTACGGCTTCCTGCCTGGGCTTTGACCTTGATTAACGCCAGCTCGCGAACCACGATATCCTCATCCGTTAAATCCGAGACCTTCACCGTTTCCACTATTTTACCCAGAAGTTGCTTTCTGACCTGTTCAACCACGGTCAGATCTCCATTTACCACAAAGGTCACCCTCGCGAGTCCCGGAGTCTCACTATCGCCAACAGCGATGCTGGCAATATTAAATCCCCTCCGCCGGAACAGACTGACCATGCGGTTCAGGACTCCCGGCTTATCTTCTACCAGAGCTACTAAGGTGTGTTTTGTTGAGACCATATCTGCGCCTCTTTCTGTGGTTCTTCCAGCACTTTTGCCAGAGATTCTCCAGCCGGCACCATCGGGTAAACATTCTCCTCCGGCTCAACAACAAAATCAATCAGGAAAGGACCATCCGTTTCCATGGCTTTTTCTACAGCAGGTATCACCTCTTCCTTGCGCTTCACCCTTAATGCAGGAACACAGTAAGCTTCTGCCAATTTCACAAAGTCTGGGCAGGAAAGCGGAGTACAAACGTAGCGTTTCTGGTAAAACAATTCCTGCCACTGCCTTACCATACCGAGATAACCATTATTGATAATGGCGATTTTAACCGCCAGTTTCTCCTGAACGATTGTAGCCAGTTCATGCAATGTCATCTGGAAACCGCCATCTCCCGCAATGCACCAGACAGTTTCTTCTGGTTTGCCGATCTTCACACCCATCGCTGCAGGAAGTTCAAAACCCATGGTTCCCAATCCACCGGACGAAATAAACGTATTTGGACGATCATACCAATAATGCTGGGCTGCCCACATTTGATTCTGCCCCACGCCAGTAACGATGATCGCATTTCCGCGGGTAACTTCATAAATCTTCCTGATGACAAACTGAGGTAACAATGTTGTGGCATTCCTGATCCTGGCACTGACCATCGGATGCTCTTTGCGCCAGGTATCCAGTTGCTGAATCCATTCCAGATGCTGATTCGGGCGTATCAGTTTAAGCAAAGGCTCAAGAACCTTTTTAACATCTCCCACAATGGGAACATCAACGCGGATGTTTTTACCGATCTCCGCTGGATCAATATCTATGTGAATAATGCGAGCATTAGGAGCAAACTCACTGAATTTTGAAGTAGCCCGGTCATCAAAGCGCATGCCGATTGCAATAATCAGGTCAGCAGAATCCACTGCCCAGTTGGCATATACCATGCCATGCATACCGAGCATACCATAACTTAAGGCATGAGATTCAGGGAATGACCCTATGCCCAGCAAGGTGGTTACAACAGGAATCTGGGCGGTCTCCGCTAACTGCCTCAGCTCATCAAAAGCTCCGGAAATAATCACGCCCCGTCCGGCGATTATGACTGGCTTCTGACAGGCATTATTGATCAATTCTGCCGCCCGTTTAATTTGAGCCGGATGCCCCTGTAAAGTTGGATTATACCCCGGTAAATTGATTTTCTCCGGATATTTATATTCAACTTCTTCTATAAATACGTCTTTCGGAATATCAATCAAAACCGGACCGGGACGACCCGTCCTGGCAAGGTAGAAAGCCTCCCTGACTATCTGGGCTAATTTGGCAGTTTCAAGTACGAGGTAATTGTGCTTGGTAATCGGTAATGTTATTCCCGTGATATCCACTTCCTGGAAAGCATCCTTGCCAATAAACGGTCTGGCTACCTGGCCGGTAATAGCTACTATGGGAACGGAATCCAAATACGCATTGGCAATACCCGTTACCAGATTGGTTGCTCCCGGACCTGAAGTAGCCAGGCAAACACCGACTTTCCCCGTCGCTCTGGCATATCCATCGGCAGCATGAGCTGCGCCCTGCTCATGGCGCACTAGCACCTGCCGCAGCTTTGGATACTGGGGAAATGTATCATACAAAGGCAGAACAACCCCTCCTGGAAAGCCGAAAATAACCTCTACGCCTTCTCTAAGCAGGCTTTCGCAAAGTATCTGTGCGCCGGTCAGTTTCATCTTCCATCCCTTTAATAGTTAATTCCTCAATTATTTAAAAACGGCTCCGGTACTGGCTGAAGTTACTCTCTCGATATAGTACTTCAGATAGCCGGTTTTAATGCGCGGTTCGAACGCTGGCAATGACGCCAGCCTGCTTTCAATTTCCTGCTGGCTCACCTTTAATTCAAGCTTATAATTAGGTATATCGATAGAAATAATATCGCCATTTCTCACTGCGGCAATCGGCCCCCGGCTGGCTGCCTCGGGCGAGACATGTCCGATAGAAGCCCCTCTGGTAGCACCGGAAAACCTACCGTCTGTAATCAATGCTACCTGTTTATCCAATCCCATACCAGCAATGAGAGAGGTGGGAGTGAGCATTTCCCTCATGCCAGGACCGCCTTTCGGCCCTTCGTAGCGGATAACCACCACGTCACCCGGCTGGATAGCATGATTCATGATAGCTCTGGTAGCTTCCTCTTCAGAGTCAAAGACCCTGGCAGGGCCACTGTGAACCAGCATTTCCGGTACCACCGCTGCACGCTTTACCACTGCTCCTTCGGGAGCCAGATTTCCGAACAATACGGCTGTTCCTCCTTTGAGAGAATAAGCTTTATCCACCGGTCTTATCACATCTTCGTCTACAACTATAGCTTCATCGGCAATCTGCCCGGTATTTTTTCCCGTGACCGTCGTTGTGCTGGTATTTAAAAGTTTCTTAATCTGTTTCATTACAGCAGGTATGCCACCAGCGCGATCAAGATCTTCAATATGATACTCGCCGGCAGGGCTGAGGCGGCAGATATATGGAGTTTTTTCACTGATCTCATTTATCAGGCTCAAAGGAAAGTCAATTCCAGCTTCATGAGCAATAGCTTTGAAATGCAGAATAGAATTCGTGCTTCCACCCAGCGCCATATCCACAGTTAGAGCATTCTGAACAGATTCGCGAGTTACGATATCACGTGGACGTATGTTTTCGGCGAGCAACCGCAGAATTCTCTTGCCAGCATCCTTTGCCAGACGACGTCGCTTCATACTTACGGCAGGAATTGTCCCGTTCCCGGGAAGCGCCAGCCCCACCGCCTCTGTAAGACAATTCATAGTATTGGCTGTAAACATACCAGCACAAGAACCACATCCGGGACAGGCAGCCTCTTCCAGACGGCTTAATTCATTTTCGCTCATT
>Ga0101944_10003407_pt1 | contig 22340 bp, 16 predicted proteins | sample DewCreD2012metaG_FD_75245 | JGI IMG/M metagenome (GOLD analysis project Ga0101944, IMG submission 75245) | Hot spring sediment bacterial and archeal communities from British Columbia, Canada, to study Microbial Dark Matter (Phase II) - Dewar... ... | reverse complement strand
TCCCGAGGACCGCGGCCGCCGCGAGTTCTGGTATCCCCTCGAGGATGGCGTGGGCCAGGCCGTCCGCCTGCCCGGCTCGACCGATTCCAACGGACTGGGCGAACCGCCCGCTGCGCCCACCAACATAAACCCGCAGCGCCGCCGGGCGTATGAAGGTGCGGTGTGGTACCTGTGCGAGCTGGAGGTGCCCGCCGACTGGAAGGGCCGGCGCATTCTTCTCCATCTGGAGCGCTGCCATTGGCGAACGGAGGTCTGGTGGAGCTATCCCGGCACAAAGCCTGGAGCGCGCGTGTGGCCGCACCCGTGGGTCGGGGAGCAGGACTCGTTGAGCACCCCGCACGTGTACGACGTGACGCCTTGGGCGCGCCCCGGGCAACGGCAACGGCTGGCGATTCGCGTGGACAATCGCGAGCATATACGGCTCGGGAACAACGAAGGGGACAACTTGGGCCGGCCGTACACCCATGCCTACGGCGACGACACGCAGTCGAATTGGAATGGGATTATCGGCGAACTGCGGCTGGAGGCCGTGCCCATGCTGCACCTGGGCCGTGTGCGGATCACGCCACAAGAAGACCTGCGCAGGGTGCGCGTGGACCTCGAGTTGTTGAACAGCGACAGCCAGCCGCGCGTGGGGAATGTAGTTATCCGCCTCGAGGGCGGTGCGGCTCAAGCCTCGACGGAGATCAAGGCCGTGGAGCCCATCGAACGGTGCATGCTGGAATTGGACCTCGGGCCGGATACCCGCCCGTGGAGCGAGTTCGACCCACATTTATACACGCTGGTTTGCCGCGTGCAGTCGCCGGCGGGCGAGCACCGGCGCGAAATCCGGTTCGGCCTGAGGCATCTGGCGGTGCGCGGCAAGCAAATCCTGCTCAATGGCCGCCCCATCTTTCTTCGCGGCACGGTGGACTCGTGCTGCTTTCCTGAGACCGGTTATCCGCCCACCGATGTTCAAGCGTGGCGGCGAATCTTCCGGGTGATGAAGGATCATGGCCTGAACCACGTGCGCTTTCATTCCTGGTGCCCGCCGGAAGCCGCCTTTGCCGCCGCCGACGAGCAAGGGCTCTATCTCCACGTGGAAGGCCCGGCTTGGTCCAAAGGGCACGGTCAAGACAGCCAGCTTGACCGTTACCTGCTCGATGAGGCGCAGCGCATCAGCGACAACTACGGCAACCACCCCAGCTTCTTCTTTCAACTCGTGGGCAACGAGCCGGCCGGAGTCCGTGTAGAAGCGGCCTTGCAACAGTGGGTCGAGCAGATGCAGCGTTACGATCCGCGGCGTTTGTATAGCACCGGAGCCGGACGCGCTCACCTCGCCGTGAACGACTTTCACTCGGCCCAAGACCTGCGGATTCCGACCCTCGGCAGGCGCCTGCCCTGCCGCGTTCAGAATTGGGGTCAGGGACTCGACGGTCCGATGAACCTCCTAAACCGCGGCACGCGTACCGATTTCGCTGAAGCCGAGGCTGCCACGCCCAAGCCCATTGTCGCCCACGAGACCACGCAATGGTGTGTTTATCCGGACTACCGCGTGCTTGACCTCTACCGGGGCGTGCTGCGGCACACGCCCATGGATCTGGCCCGCGCGGACGCGGAAGACAAAGGACTGCTCGGACAGGCCGCAGAGTTCCTGCTGGCCTCGGGCCGCCTCGCGTTGTTGTGCCACAAAGAAGACATCGAATCGCAGCTTCGCACCCGGGGACGCGCCGGTTTCCAACTGCTCGCGCTGGCTGATTACCCCGGCGGCGGCTTCGCGCCGGTGGGACTGCTCAACGAAGCCTACGGCTCGAAAGACATTCATCGGCCCGAGGAGTATCGGGCGTTTTGCAGCCCCACGGTGCCGTTGGCCCGGTTTGATCGCTGGGTTTGGCGCAGCCACGAGAGATTCGCCGCCGATCTGGAAGTAGCGCACTTCGGTCCCGAGCCGTTGCCGGCGGCTCGGCTGCACTGGTGGCTCGAGGCTGGCAAGCAGCGCCTGAAAGAAGGGTGGTCGCAGCCGTTTGACCTCGCGCTGGCCAACGGCCAATCCGCTGGCTCGATCGCGGTCCCACTCAACACGGCACCGACGCCCTGCCGCGTCACGTTGCACGCGCAGGTCGTCGCGGCCGACGGCACCATACACGGCCACAATTTTTGGGACTTGTGGGTCTATTCTGAAACGCTGCCCGACCCCGACCCGGCCCGGCAGGTGATGGTCACTGAAACCTTCGATGCCGCGGCGCGCGCACATCTGCAAGCCGGCGGGCGACTCCTGCTGGCGCCCCGGGCCGGAGGGGTTTGCGGAGACTTTGCCGGGCGGGTTCACCCCCGTATTCTGGAACCAGGTTTGGGCCAAAGGACAGCAGCCGGAAACGCTGGGACTGCTCGTGCGCGACCAACACCCGGCGCTGGCCGCGTTTCCCACCCGCAGCCATAGCGATTGGCAATGGCACGAGGTGGCGATTCGCTCGCGACCGATCGTGATTGACCGTCTGCCGCAACTCAGCGTGATCGTGCAACCGATTGACGATTAGAACCGCCACCGCCGCCTGGCACTTGTCTTCGAGGCCTCGGTGGGTGCGGGCCATCTGGTGGCCACCTCGGTGGATTTCTCCGGCAACCTGGACGAGCGGCCGGTGGCCCGGCAATTGCGACACAGTCTCCTGACCTACCTGGCAGGCAGGCCACCCCGCCCAGCGGCCAGCGTCACCCTGGACCAGTTACAGACGCTATTGCACCGACCAGAGCCGCCCAAGACACCCTGAAATATGTGCTCCTGGCTGACTAACCCAGGGCAGTTGGTCCTTCGATTGAGGGGCGTCAACTTGGATCCGGGAGTATTGGCGCCCCGAAAGGAAGGGCCCTCCAAGCAGGTTTCCAACTTGGCAATGCGGAGTGCGCTTGCCGCGTTCTCGGGCGTCCCAAAGCGACAGAGGGCTTGCGCCGTCCAAGATGCGGCGCGCACGAGAGTGAAGAGGTTATGGCCGACGGTGTTTTGGGCCCCAAAGGCGCGCTGCGCGGGATAAGGCAGAAGTCACCATGCCTGCTTCGGGTCTCACCTTCCTTGTGGCTCGTCCTGCCGCATCCGGCATCGGTTCTTCTCTACGACTGGGAGGTCAGCTTCACGCCGCCGCAAACTCTCGGCCCGATTGCAACCGTCATTCGAGTGGGCCTGTCACCGTGAACGCTCGGCCGGACAACACGGCTTTCAACGCTGCCATGAGTTGGCGCAAGAAAGGCGGGTTGTTCTTCTTGAGCATGGTCGTCGCCGGCGTGGCTCGGCCGCGCGCAAGGGATCGAAATCTGGCACCACCGAAACGCCAGTGGCGGTTCGCCGGCCAAAGGGCTGGAGTATCTCGACGTCCACGTGGCCCGGTGGTCGCATCCGTGCTTGCAGCCGCCAGAGCCGGGTGCCGGGAGGGTGTTTCGCCAGCGGGTCAGCTCACAACTTGCCGAGCACAACTGAACGCCTACCCTCGTCTGCCGTGAACCAAATCTTCCAAACCTTTGGGGTCGCGCTTGTGCTGGGCGTTCTTACCCCGGCGACTTTTCCTGCCGATGCGCGGCACAGCACCCGCCCCGACCTCATTGAAGTGCACTTGGACCAGCCGGGCCGCCGCTTGGCGGGCGGCTTGGGCGCTTCGTGGCACGCGATCCGCCGCGAGGTGCCGTTCGATCCCCAACGCATGACGCCCGGCCGCAGCAGCGCGCCCCAGGGCAGCGGCTTTGGCGGCAACCCGCCTCTCGACCACATCGCCGCCTGGCAGGACCTCGAACGCCATTTCCGCTGGCTGGGTCTGGACTGGTGCCGCGTCGAGTTTACCCACCGCATGTATCAGCCGAAACGGGGCCGCTTCGACTGGGACAACGAGGAAATGCGCACGCTTTACCGCATCCTGGACATGTGCGAGTCGAACCGGGTGGACGTGTTCCTCACCCAGATGTGGAACGACGTGGCTTGGAATGCTCACGACGATATTCACCCGCTTCAGAGCGCGCCGCGCTCTGTGCCGGACTTCGCGCGTGGCTTGGGCGAGTTGTGCGAGCGGCTGCTCCGGCAGTGTGGCTACACCTGCATCCGCTGGCTGTGCATCAACAACGAGCCGGGCATCCCCGACGGTTGGTGGCTCGGGCCGGGCCGGCGGATCGAATCCATCACGCCCGCGCTCCGGGCCGTGCGAGCGGAACTGGACCGGCGCGGCCTGAAGTTGCCGTTGTCAGCGCCGGATTTCTACACGGTGGCCTACATCGGCAAAGCGCCGTTCGATTTCGACGAGGTAGTGGGCGCGTTCGACGCGCACACCTACGTCGAGTCGCCGGCCGATTACGACCGCTTCGTCCGCCAGTGGGTCGAATACGCCGGCGCGCGGCGCAAGCCGTTCTTCATTTTGGAGATGGGCGACTTCGCGCTGGGCTGGCAGGGCCGCAGCGAAGGCCCCCGCCTTTACGGCACGCAGCTTTCGGTCGCGCGCAAGGTGCTGGTCGGCCTTAATCTCGGCGTGGACGGTTTCAGTCGCTGGAGCTTTGTGAACCGGGGCGACCTGGACGGGCAATTCCAACTGGTGCGGACCTGGGACATGGAACGGCGCGAGTATCTGCCCCGGGTCGAGCCGGAACCTGTGCCCTATTTCGCCTATGGCCTGCTAACCCGCTTTCAGGCCAAACATTCGGAGGTTCTGAAAGTGACGATGCCGGATGGCGAAGGACTGGTGGCGGCGGCCCTGCGCAGTCCGGCGGGCAACGTCACGGTGTATCTACTCAATTTGGGTGACGCCGCGAAAACTGTGCGCTTGAGCCTGAACGGCGCCGCGCCAAAAAGCCGGTGGTTCCGATATGCGGTGACCGAGCTGGCTCTTCGCGAATCAGCATTCCAGCTCAGGCTCCAAGCCGTCACGCTTGACCCGAATGCGAACGGACTGGAAACCTCCGTGCCCTTGCCGGCACGCAGCCTGTCGGCGCTGAGCACTTGGGAACTCGGCCCTGAGTCGCCAGGCGTGATTTCCGACGAACCCTGATTTGCTCTTCCAAAGGACAATCCGTGAACCCCAGCCTGCCTTGTCCGGGTCTCATTCTTGCCCTGCTGGCCTGCCTCAATCATTACGAGCAATCGTAACGTGGCAGCGTTGCCATACGGAGGACTCGGAGCGAAGTTGTTTGCGCTGCCTCAGCGGAATTCACGGAAGAATCCTCGCTCCAAACGCGATCGTACGGATTGAGAGGACCTCGAACCACAGCGTTGTGACTTCCCCTCACTGGAAGTGCAGTTACAGTTCACCCATGAAAGCCGTTTTGGGTTCGATACCGCTGCTGCTGGCTGCGAGCGTCATGTCCCTGGCCGCCAACTGGCCACAGTTCCGCGGCCTCAACGGCCAGGGCACTTCTCCGGAGACGGACGTGCCGCTTTACTGGACCGCCACGAGCAACGTGGTCTGGAAAACGCCCATTCCGGGCGAAGCATGGTCGTCGCCGATCGTTTGGGACGACCGCGTGTTTGTGACCACCGCCACCTACGGCGGCGAGACCTGTCACGTATTGGCCCTCGACCGGCGCGATGGCCGGGTGCTCTGGGATCGCCCGGTCTTCCAGCAGACTCCGCGCCGCAAGGAGCAGCGCAACAGCTACGCCACGTCCACGCCTGCCACGGATGGTGAGCGCGTGTATGCCTGCTTTGGCGACGGCAGTTTCGTGGCGTTGAACTTCGCCGGTGAAGTGGTCTGGACGAACCGGGCTTACCCCTTTTACAGCCAGCACGGGCTGGGCACCTCGCTCCTCCTCCACCGGGGCGTGTTGATCATGGCCCGCGACGGCAGCAGCGACGGCGAAGACAAGACCCTCGGCTGGCAAAAGCCCTGGAACCAGGCTTACGTACTGGCACTGGACGCCGCCACCGGCCGCGAGCGCTGGAAGGCACGGCGGGGTCTGTCGCGCATCTCGCACGGCACCCCGGCCATCTGGACCGGGCCGGACGGGCGCGAGCAGGTGATCAGCGAGGCCGGGGACGTGGTGCAGGGGTTCGATTTCGAGACCGGCGAGCGAGTCTGGACCAGCGAGGTCATCGGCGAAGGCAAGGTACCGTCGGTAACGCTCGGCGACGGCCTGGTCTTTACCGCCGGCGGTTGGGGTGGCCGCGAGACCATCAAGGCCTTTCGCCTCGGTGCTCGCGGCGACCTCGGGACCAACAACCTTGCCTGGGAACAACGCCGCGGCATGCCCAAGGTGCCCTCGATGCTTTACCTGAGCCCGCACCTCTATGCCGTGACCGATGCCGGGCTGGCCACGTGCCTGAAAGCCGAGACGGGTGAGATCGTTTGGCAGGAGCGGCTGGGCGGCAACGTGGCGGCCTCTCCGGTCAGCGCCGCAGGCCGGATTTACATTGTGGGCGATACCGGCGAGACCACGGTGATCGCGGCCGAAGGGGAGTTTAGGGTTCTGGCGAAGAACCCCTTGAACGAGAAGGTTCAGGCCACGCCCGCCATTTCGCAGGGCCGGATCTTCATCCGCACGGCGAACCACCTGTACTGCATTGGCGAAAGGTGACCACCGGGGCTTCAGGCTTCGCCCCTCCACGTTGCGGGCATTCCCGCCGGCAAACTTCCTGCCTCGCCGGTCTGGAAACGTGGCGCTAGGCTGCTCGCATGAAATTCTTTGTCACCGGGTTCGCCTGTGGAGCGTGGATTTGCCTGCTGGCTGTCTCGCTCCAGGCTAAAGAACGTGTCTTCGTCCTCACCGACATCTCGAACGAGCCCGACGACGAGGAGTCCATGGTCCGCTTCCTCGTCTATGCCAACGAGTACGACATCGAGGGCCTGGTCGCCACGACCAGCACCTGGTTGCGACAGACCACGCGCGTGGACCTGATTCACCGCCAGCTCGACGCCTACGCGCAGGTCCGGCCCAACCTGCTCAAGCACGCGCCCGGCTTTCCGGAGGCCGATGCGCTTCGCGCCGTGGTGGCCGCCGGCCAGCCGGCCTACGGCATGGCCGCGGTGGGCGGGGGAAAATCCACCGCCGGCTCGCGCCTGCTCCTCGCTGCGGCGGACAAGCCGGACGAGCGCCTTCTCTGGGTCAGCGTCTGGGGCGGCGCGAACACGCTGGCGCAAGCGCTGGCCGACGCCCGCCGCGAGCGGTCGCCCGCCGACCTGGAAAAACTCATCGCCAAGCTCCGCGTGTACACCATCTCCGATCAGGACGACTCCGGCCCGTGGCTGCGCCGCGAGTTCACCAACCTGTTCTACATCGTCAGCCCCAGCGGCACGGACTGGAAGGAATACTGGCGCGCGACCTGGACCGGCATCAGCGGCGACCGTCATTACAAGAACGGCCCCGGCCACAAGTTCCATCTCGTGGACAACCCGTGGCTGGAGGAGAACATCATCAAGAACCACGGTCCGCTGGGCGCGCTCTACCCGCGGCTCGAGTACATCATGGAAGGCGACACGCCGTCGTTCGTGGGCCTCATTGACAACGGCCTCGGCTGGCACGTCAGCCCGGCCTACGGCGGCTGGGGCGGCCGGTACGCGCCGTACCAGGCCTACGGCGAGACGCGGCCCATCTGGACCAACAACCAGGACAGCCGCGACACAGTCACCGCGGACAACGGCCAGACCCAATGCACCGACATGGCCACCATCTGGCGCTGGCGCGAGCATTTCCAGCACGACTTTGCCGCGCGCCTGGACTGGTGCGTGGCCGAGGACTTCCAAAAGGCCAACCACAATCCCGTGGCCGTCCTCAACGGCGACACCACCAAACACGTGCTCGAACTCGCCGCCAAGCCCGGCGAAACCGTGACTCTTTCCGCTGCGGGCAGCCGCGACCCGGACGGCGACGCCATCGAACTGCATTGGTGGATTTATCCCGAGGCCAGCACCCTGCGGGACGCGAAGGGGAGAGCCTTCCCGGACCACGTCACGCTCAGTCACGAGCGCGGTTTCAAGACCGGCCTGATCGCGCCGCCCGTGAAAAAGCCTGAGACCCTCCACGTCATCCTCGAAGTCCGCGACACCGGCGTACCGGCGCTGTGGGCGTACCGGCGAGCGGTGATCACGCTGCGGCCGTAACCGGGCTAGGCTTACGGCCGCCTGTGTGGTATGCCTTTTTCGAGTTCGTCAACCCACCAGGCCCATGAACTCAGCCGCCCCGTCGCCGCCCGGCCTGCCGCGCCGCTACGCCATCGCGTTCTCGTTCCCTGGTGAGCGCCGGGAATACGTCGAGCGCGTCGCCCGCGCTTTGCTGCCGGCCTTCGGCGGCGAGACGAAAGGCAAGTCCTGCATCTTCTACGACGCGTGGCACGAGGAGCCGATCATTGGCTACAACACGGCGCGGAAGCTCCAGCAAATCTACGCCCACAACGCCGACCTCGTCGTCCCGTTCTATTGCCAGGACTACCTCAACAAGCAGTGGTGCGGCGTGGAACTGCGCGCCATCGAGGCGCTGCTCTACGACCAGCAATTCGACCGCGTGCTGCCCTTCCGCTTCGATCTGGTGGACATCCCCGGCAGCTTCAAGACGGATGTCTTCCCGGTTGTCACGAATCGTCCGCCCGAGGAGATCGCCGCGCTGATCCTCGCCCGCTACAACGCGCTTCAGCAAACCGCGCTCACGCTCCCCGAGCGTCCGCCTGAGCCGCCGCCCCGCCTCGGCAACCTCCGGCCCGCCACGCCGCTCTTCGTTGGACGCGAACGCGAGTTGGCGGCCCTCGAAGCAGCGGTGTTCGCGCCGCCGCCCCGCCGCGTCGTCGTGGCGCATGGCTTTGGCGGCATGGGCAAGACCGAGCTGGCCGTGGCGTTCGCCGACCGGCACGCCGCGAAATTCCCCGCCGGGCTGTGGATGCTGGGTGCAGAAGGGAAGCTAGAACTCCTGCCCTTGCTGGGCGAACTGGCGCCCGAGCTGGGCCTGCCTGCCAGCGCGGGACCGGACGAATCCGCCGAACAACGCGGCCGGCGTGTGCTCGCGGAGCTTCACCGGCGGGCCAGCGCGGCGCGGGACACGGACCCGGACGGTGGCGCCGCCTGTCTGCTGGTGCTGGACAACGTCTCCGAGCGCGCCCTGCTGGCCGAGCCGCAGCGGGCCGCCCTGGCCGGCGCGGACTGGCTGCAAATCCTGGCCACCACCCGGCTCGCCCCCGCAGACCTCCGGGCCGGACGCGGGCAGGGCCTCGCTTTCGTGCCGGTGGACACCCTGGAGCCAGAGGCCGCGCTGGACCTGCTCCGGCGGCACCAGCCCGACGGCCAGTGGCCTGCCGCGACCGCGTCAGGCGACGAGGCCGCGGCCCGCGAACTGGTCCACGAACTCGGCGGCTTCACCCTCACGCTGGAATCCGTCGCGCTCTACCTGGGACTGCACCCGGACATCCGCCCGGCGGCCTACCTCAAGCGCCTGCGCAAGGAAGGATTGCCCAGCGCCGACGCCCTGGGGGCCAATCCCGACGTGGCCGCGCAAACACGACACCGGGAAAAACAACTCGCCCTCGTGCTCGACGCCACGCTGCAAAAGCTCGCGCCCGCCGAGCGCGCCACCCTGGTTTACGCCGCCTTGCTGCCGCCCGACAGCATCCCGTGGCCCTGGCTGCGCGCCGTGGTGGCGCGGGAATTGCCTGACGCCCTCCGCAAAGAGGAAGGCTACCCCGATCCTTGGCTGGGTATCCGCTCGCGCCTGGAAGGGCTGCGTCTGCTCACGCCGGCGGCGCATCCCGAGATCGCCCGCCTGCACCGCATGGTCGGGGCGCAACTGCGGGCGCGGATGGCGGAGCGACGGAAACAGAGGCTCCGCCATGTTCGCGAGATCGTCTCCCAAATGGCGAGCCAGTTGGAATCATCCGTGGAACACCACTCCGGCGACCTCTGGATGCTCCGCCCCCTGCAGGAAGCCATCCGCCTCCTTGATTCGGGCGAGCCGGACGAAGCGCTCGCGCTCGCTGCCGACGTCGTGGGCGGCGTCGAGCTGGACATTGGCCGGCTCGACACCGCGTTTGATTTCCTCTGCCGTGCGGAAAAGAGCCGGCGCATCCTTCACGAGCGAGACGCGACCGACGCCGACGCGGCCCGCAGCCTGTCCGTCACCTTAAACAAACTCGGCGACCTGCTGGCGCGTCGCGGGTTGCCGGGCGACGCGGAGAAGGCCCTGGGCCATTACCAGCGCTGTCTGGCGCTCCGCGAACGCCTGCTCCAGGCCAACCCGGAGTCGGCCCAGGCCGCGCGCGACGTGGCGGTGAGCTTGAACAAGCTGGCGGACTTTCTGGCCAGTCGCGGGTTGCCGGGCGACGCGGAGAAGGCCCTGGGCCATTACCAGCGCTGTCTGGCGCTCCGCGAACGCCTGCTCCAGGCCAACCCGGAGTCGGCGCAGGCGGCGCGGGACGTTCTGGTGTCGCTGGAGCGTCTGGCGGCGTTCGAGGGCGGGCGGGCGGGTGGGGAGAACGAGGCTCTGGAGTTGCAAGTGCGCTCGTTGGAGATCGCCCTGAAGCTGCGGGAGCAGAATCCGTCATCGTTCTTCTATCAGCGCACGGCGGCGGTGTCGTTCATCCAGACCTACCAACGCGCCCAGGCGGCGGGGAACCAACCATTGGCGGTCCAATGCCTCGCCGGCTGCTTCTCCGTGCTGGACCCGCTGGTGCAGGCCGGGGTGGAGTTGGACCCGCCCATGCGGCAACTCCACGGGCAACTGAAGCCGTTGTTCAGCGGCGGCGCGCCGGAGTGAGGGCCAACGGCCCGCTGACAAGCCAGCCCAGGGCAGCGCCCTGGGTTGGGCGTGGACAGACAGGACAAGCCCTGAAAGGGCGGCCCACCCCGGCCTCGCCGTGGGTCCACGCGGGTAGCGCGGACGGTTGTGGCGGGTGATGTGTGCCGCCCCGTTGGGGCTGGTTTGGTTTTGATGTTTGTGACCCAGGGCGGTGCCCTGGGCTGGCTTGTAGATGGCCCTTTGGGCCGCGTGAATCGCCGCGCGGATCGGGGCTGTTGCTCTGGCAAGGCGGATGACATTACGCTCCCCGCCATGCCACAATCCCTTGCCCGCGTGGTGCTCCACGTCGTGTTCAGCACGAAGCACCGCGTGCCCTTTCTCCGCGATGGGGAGGTGCGCACGCGGATGCACGCCTACATGGCGGGTGTGCTGCAAAATCTCGGCTGCGAGCCGATTCTCATCAATGGTGTGCAGGACCATGTTCACCTCCTGTGCAACCTCTCGCGCACGGTGACGATCGCGCAGGTGGTGGAGGAGGCGAAGAAGGCCACGTCGAAGTGGATGAAGGAACAAGGGGCGCACTACGGCGAGTTCTTCTGGCAGGGGGGCTACGGAGCGTTCTCCGTCAGCCAGTCGAATGTGGAGCAGGTGCGCGCCTACCTCGCCGCGCAGGAGGAACATCATCGCACGGTGTCGTTCCAAGACGAATTCCGCGCGCTCTGCCGGAAGCACGGCGTCGCCATAGACGAACGGTATGTGTGGGATTGAACGAGGTTTGCCACGCGAATTTGGGCCGCCCCCTTTGGGGCTTGGGATCATGGGTCGCTTGCAAACCACCCAGGGCGTGGCCCTGGGCTGGTTTGAGGCTGGCCCTTTTGGGCCGTGGCGAACGGTTGCTCTTGGCCAACCCGGAGTCGGCCCAGGCCGCGCGCGACGTGATGGTGTCGCATTTCAAGTTGTTCCAATTCCATCGGCAGCGCGGCGACGAGCCGGCGGCTATGGCGAATCTCGCGAAGTGTTTCGCCATTCTGGATTCCTTTGCCCGGAAGGGCCGTCCCATGGACGCCCAGATGCGCCAGCTTTACGAGCAACTGAAACCTGTGTTTCGGTAGCGGCCAATAAGGAACCACGGCGCGGCTAATCGGTGGCACGACGTTTTCGGCGGGCCGGCGAAAACCGCTGGGCCGGAGGGGCGGCTTACCAGGCGCCCACCCATCCGGCGGCAGGAACGCCACCGCTCCCGGCGCCCGCGGTGCAGCGTCCGTCAAGAAAGGGGAGCGCCCGCGGCCCGCGCGCCGTGTCCGGCGGCGGTAAATCCCACCCACCTTCGCGCCAGGCTCGAAAATCGGGGATCACCAGTGGCTCGGGGTGCGGCGCGCCTGGTCCGGACCGCAAGCGGCGCGGCCTACCGGATCGCGCCGCGCCGGACGCGCTTGCCAGGCCGGCGCGGGCGGCGGATTTTCGGCCCGTGCATCGCGCCGTGTTTCTGGACCGGGACGGCACCCTGAACGTCGAGCGGGATTATCTGAGCGACCCCGCGCGGTTGGAACTGCTGCCCGGCGTGCCGGCCGCGCTGCGCCGGCTGCGGGACGCGGGTTTCAAGTTGTTCATCGTCACCAACCAGTCCGGCATCGGCCGAGGCTATTACACGGAGGCCGACCTGCACCGGGTGAACGCCCGCCTGCTCGAACTGCTGGCCCCGCATGGCGTGCGCTTCGAGAAGATCTACTACGCGCCCGAGGCCCCGGACCAGCCCAGCCGCGGCCGGAAACCCTCGCCGCAATTCCTGTTCGACGCCCGGGACGAGTTCGGCCTGGACCTGGCCCACAGCTACGTGATCGGCGACAAACTCTCGGACCTGGAGTGCGGCTGGAACGCCGGGGTGAAGCAAAGCATCCTGGTGCGCACCGGCTACGGCGCGGCGGTGGAACGAAACGAAGCGACGAAGCTCGCGCGCGCGGTGATCGTGGATGATGTGCCGGCGGCGGTGGACTGGATTCTGCGTGCGTGAGCCGCAGGCTCAAGCGAGTCTGGGCTCGGCCGGGCAAACACGTCCGGCAGGCGATTTCGGGGTTCAGCCACGCGCGCTTCAGTCAGGAGCCTCTGAAGGTCGGGTTGCAGGCAACCGGTTCATCCCGGGCCAGGAGCGCCGGCGGTACTCGCTTCGCAACGGTAAAACTCGCGAGCCAGGTGCTCGTGGTCGGGGATCCCGTATTTCACGACACAGCGCGCCCAGCAACGACGGCGCATTTCGGACCCGGATTCCGGGTCGCAGTGCGCGGCGAAAGTACCTCGACCTTCCTCGTGAACAGGCCGGGGTCGTTCCCGCTCAACGACCGCAGCACTGCTTGTACTTCTTGCCGCTGCCGCACGGGCAAGGGTCGTTGCGGCCCACCTTGGGACCCGCACGCACCGGCCTGGCCCGGGTCACCGCCTCGGTGGCTTCGGTCACCATGTCGCTGGCGCGTTTGCCGTCGCGCGGGTCCGCGGCGGGCGCACCCGCCCCGGCCCCGGCGCCGAACGCGGTGGTCTCCGCATGGACGGTGCGTTGCGGGAGGTTGCGGAGGAAGTTTTCGAACGCCATGAGGCTGGAGGCGCTGCGGAATATGTTGTGACAGATCTCGGTCTTGATGTTGACCATCAACTCGTCAAACATCTTAAAGGCTTCCATTTTGTACTCGATCAGCGGGTCCCGCTGGCCGTAGGCGCGCAGGCCGATGGCGTTGCGGAGGCTGTCCATGTGGTAGAGGTGCTCCTGCCACAAGCGGTCAATGGCGCTGAGGATGGTGTAGCGCTCGACCTTGGCCAGCGCCGCCGGGTCCTCAAAACTGATCTTCAACTCGTAGGCGTCCCGCACGCTTTTCACAATGAACCGGGCCACGGCGAACTGGGCCACGCTGAGACCGTCGAACAGCGAGCCGGGCATCGGCTCTTCCTGCCCGGCCTCCGCCGCGCGAAGGATTTCGTCCTCCGGCAGCCCGAGCGGGAAGTTCAGGTTCACCCAGTCGGCCAGCGCGCGCTTGTTCCACTCGGACGGTTCCTTGTCGGTCGCGGTGAGCTGGCGGACCTTCTCGACCACCACCTCTTCCATGATGTCCATGAGGCGGTCGCGGACCTCCTCGGCGTGGATGATCTCGTTGCGGAAACCGTACACGACCTCGCGATGCTTGTTCATCACGTCGTCGAACTCGAGCGTCCGCTTGCGGATCTGGAAGTTGTGCTGCTCCACGCGCTTCTGGGCCTGCTCGATCGAGCGGTTGAGCAGCGGGTGTTCGAGTTCCTGGCCCTCCTCGAGGCCCATCTTCTCCATGTACTTGACGATCTTGTCCGAGCCGAACAGACGCATCAGATCGTCCTCGAGCGAGATGAAAAAGTGGCTGGAGCCGGGGTCGCCCTGCCGGGCGCAGCGGCCGCGGAGCTGGCGGTCAATGCGGCGCGCCTCGTGCCGTTCGGTGCCGAGCACGTGCAGGCCGCCCAGATCGGCGACGCCCGACCCGAGTTTGATGTCGGTGCCGCGGCCGGCCATGTTCGTGGCGATGGTCACGGCGCCGCGCTGGCCGGCGCGGGCGACAATCTCGGCCTCCTGCTGGTGGTACTTGGCGTTGAGCACCGAATGCACGATGCCGACCTTCTTGAGCATGCGGGACAGGTGCTCACTGACCTCGACCGAGATGGTGCCCACCAAAATGGGCCGGCCCTGGGCGTGGACGGTCTGGATCTCCCTGACCACCGCGTCGAATTTCTCGCGCTTGGTCTTGTACACCGTGTCGTGGGCGTCCTTGCGGATGCACGGTTTGTTGGTCGGGATGACCAGCACGCCCAGCTTGTAGATGTCGTGGAACTCGGAGGCCTCGGTTTCGGCGGTGCCGGTCATGCCGGCGAGCTTGGTATACAGGCGGAAGTAATTCTGGATGGTGATCGTCGCCAGCGTCTGGGTCTCGCGTTCGATTTCCACCCCTTCCTTGGCTTCCACCGCCTGGTGCAGGCCGTCGCTCCACCGCCGGCCGGTCATGAGGCGACCGGTGTTTTCGTCCACGATCACCACCTTGCCGTCCTGGATCACGTACTGCACGTCCCGCTGGTACAGGCAGAACGCCTTGAGCAGTTGGGAAATGACGTGGATGCGGCGGGCCTTGGCCTCGAATTCACTTTGAACCTTGGCCTTCAAATCCAGGCGCTTGCGCAAGTCCGTCTCCGGCCCGTTGTCAATCTCATGGAAGGCCGTGATGAGGTCGGGCAACACAAACGCATCCGGGTCCTGCGGACTGAGGTAATTGCGCCCCTTCTCGGTCAGGTCGGCTTCGTGGCCCTTCTCGTCAATCGCGAAGAACAGTTCCTCCTTCTCGGCGTACAGCTCCTTCTTGGTCTGGTCCGCGTGGAGCTGCAGCTCCGCCGCGTTCATGAGCTGGGCGTTCTCCGGGTTTTCCAGCAGCCGGAGAAACTCCGGCGACCGCGGGTTGCCGCGCTTGACGCGGTACAGGAGCAGGCCGGCCTGCCGCTGCAGGTTCTCGGCGTCGGGCGGATTCGAGCCGTCTTCGGGATGCAGCTTCTTGATCAGTTCTTCCGCCTCACGCAGGAAACGGTTGCAGAGCTGTTCCTGAGCGTGGACCAGCGCCTGCACCTGCGGCTTGTACTGCACGTACAGCGCGTTGTCCTGCGTCACCACCGCCGGGCCGCTGATGATCAGCGGCGTGCGCGCCTCATCAATCAGGATTGAGTCCACCTCGTCCACGATCGCAAAGTAATGCCCGCGCTGGACCTGCTCCTCCTTGCGGATGGCCATGCCGTTGTCGCGCAGGTAATCAAAGCCGAACTCGGCGTTGGTGCCGTAGGTGATGTCGCAGTAGTACTGCTGGCGGCGCACCGCCGGCGGCTGGTCGTGCAGGATGCAGCCGACCGTCAGCCCCAGAAACCGGTACACCGCCCCCATCCATTCGCTGTCGCGCGCGGCAAGGTAATCGTTCACCGTCACCACATGGACCCCGCGGCCGCTCAACGCGTTCAGGTACACCGGCAGGGTGGCGACCAGCGTCTTGCCTTCGCCGGTGGCCATTTCGGCAATCCGCCCGTGGTGCAGCGCCCAGCCGCCGATCAACTGCACGTCGAACGGGATCATGTCCCACACCATTTCGTGCCCGCGGACGATGATTTTCTCCTTGCGATCGTACAGCCGGCGGCAGGTGTTCTTCACCACCGCGAACGCCTCGGGCAGCAACTCGTCCAGGCGCCGGGCCAGTTCGGTATCGTCCTGAATCTGGCTCAACTCCGCCTTCCAGGCGGCGGTCTTCTCCCGCAACGCCTCGTCGCTCAGCGATTGCAGCGACGCCTCGATTTCGTTGATTTGGGCGACCAGGGGCCGCAAGCGGCGAACCTCGCGTTCGTTCTTGGTGCCGATGACTTTCTTGATGAGCCAGCGAATCATGCGAAAGAAAAAGCTATTGAAGCGTACGGGAACCCGCCGGAGGCGTCAAAGCAATTGGACACGCCGGTGGCTCAGCGGAGCCGGGCCGGTGGACGGGCTCCGCCGCTCTCGTCCCTGGCGCAACTCGAGGTCAAGGCTCGGCCTTCGGGCCGTACCGGAAGTCGTCAAACCACGTGACGCTGTCGGCCTTGGTCCAAAGCCCCACCTTGCCCGGCTCCGTGAAGGTCGCCTCCTCCACGGCGAACAACGCCCGGCCGTCCAGCCATACGCGGAAGCGCGGGCCCGCAAACTCGACCCGGAGTGTCTGCCAGCGTGCGGGCGCCACGTTCACGTCCACGCCGTAGCCGCCGGTCCGTCCCACGATGTCCAGCGCCGTGCGTTTGCCGTTTTCGACCTTGTAGAGCACCACATTGTTTTCGAGCGCGTTGGCCCGGCAGACGTAATAGTTCGCGGCATCTCGCGCGCGCCAGACCACCCCGGCGGCCTGGTCCACCGCGCCGCTCACGGTCTTGAACCTCACTTCCACGAAGCCGTCCCGCAGCGCCGACCCGTCCCGCAAACACAACGCGAAGCCGGGCTTGGGCAACTGCCCTGTTTGCGCGAGAACCCGCCCCGAACCTGTCGCCGTGGCGTCGGCCGCAACCCGCCATTCGGCCGTGCCTTCGCCGGTGACGGCCACGGTCCAGCCGGTCGGCACGCGGCCAATGGGCTCCGCGTCGTAATTCACGTGAACCATACCGGAACTGGCGGAATCCGTGGCGGTGTCCGACGCGGCGGCGTCGCCGCCAAAGGCTGCCAAACTGCCAGCGGCGAAACCAAAGCCGGTAACGAGCGCCAGACGCTTGGCGCAGGTAAACGGATGCGCTTTCAGGTGCATGACAAACAACACGACCCGGAAATGGATAGCCTCGGGGCCCATTCGGTACCAGCAGTTTTCAGGCACCAGCGGAATAGCCCGGCGGATTGCCCGGCCGACGGCGCGGGCGAGTCGTCCGCGCCACTAAGGGTTGGGAAACCCGCCACTTGGCCGGCTGGAGGTAGGCGGCAGAAAGGCAGGTCACACCGCCTGCGCCTGGTCTGCAAGAAACGGTGACGCGCCATGCGCGCCTGGCCGGCGTCGTTTTCAAGCTTGTCACTTCGAGCACGGCTGGTACGGTGCGTGGCCTTTGAATGAAAGCTGAGATTCATCCGAAGTATGTGGATGCGGAAGTGCGTTGCGCCTGCGGCAACTCGTTCAAAACCCGCTCCACCCGTCCGGTGATCGTGGTGGGCATCTGCAATGTCTGCCACCCGTTCTACACCGGCCAGCAGAAGTTCGTGGATACCGCCGGGCGCGTGGACAAGTTCCAGCAGCGCATGGCCAAGACCCAGGCCGCGCAGGCCGCGCTTGCCGCCACCGCCGGCAAGAAACGGCGCAAGTAGCTTTCCCCCAGCATGCGCCCGCCCGGTTTGCCGCCGGGCGGGCTGCTGCTTTTTCCGGACGGCCCGCCCCATGGATCTGCGCCCTTACGTCGAACGCCTGCGCCAACGGCTGGCGGAGGTGGAAAGCGCTCTGGCCGAGCCGGCCACGTTCCAGTCGCCGCAACGCGCGCAGGAGCTGGGCCGCGAATACGCCCGCTTGAAGCAGGCCGTGAGCCACGGCGAGACCTACGCCCGGACGTTGTCGGAACTGGATGCCAACCGCGCCCTGCTGGAAACCGAGAAGGACCCCGACCTGCTGGCCCTGGCGCGGGAGGAAATTGCCCGGCTCGAAGCCGCGTTGCCCGACCTGGCCCGGAAAGTTCAGGAAGGCCTCGTGCCCTCCGACCCTTCGGACTCGCGCAACACGATCATTGAAATCCGCGCCGGCGCGGGCGGATCGGAGTCGGCGCTCTTTGCCGCGGACCTGTACCGCATGTTCACCCGCTACGCCGAGGCGCGCGGCTGGAAGGTGGAGACGCTCGATTCGAGCCCGTCGGATTTGGGCGGCTTCAAGGAAATCATCTTCAGCGTGGCCGGCACCGACGTCTTCAAGCGTCTCAAGTACGAGAGCGGCGTGCATCGCGTGCAGCGCGTGCCGGCGACCGAGGCCCAGGGCCGCATCCACACCAGCACCGCCACCGTGGCCGTGCTACCCGAGGCCGAGGACGTGGACGTGGAAATCAGGCCCGAGGAGCTCGAGGTGACCACCTGCCGTGCCTCGGGGCCGGGCGGCCAGGGCGTGAACACCACGGATTCGGCCGTGCAAATCCTGCACAAGCCGTCCGGCCTGGTGGTGCGCTGTGCGGACGAGCGCTCCCAGCAGAAGAACAAGGCCAAGGCGCTCAAAGTCCTCCGCGCCCGCCTGCTCGAACGCAGGGCGCAGGAGGAAAAGGCGCGCTACGACGCCACCCGCAGCCAGCAGGTCGGCACGGGTGAGCGCAACGAAAAAATTCGCACCTACAACTTCCCGCAGAATCGCGTCACCGATCACCGGCTGGAGTTGAGCGTGTACAACCTGCCGGCCGTGTTGGATGGCGACCTGGATTTGTTGATCGAGCCGCTGATGGCCCGCGACCTCGAGCAGCGCCTTGCGGCGTTGCGCCTATGACCCCCGCGCCGTCGGCCGCCTGGCTGGACGTGCCCCCGCACATTCGCGGCCTGATCTTCGACTTTGACGGCACGCTGGCAGACACCATGCCGCTCCACTGGCAGGCCTGGCGGGAGGTCGCCGCGCGCAACGGCTTTCGCTTCACGCGGGAGCGGTTGCACCAGTTGGCGGGCATTCCCTCGCGGGACATCCTGCGCACGCTGTCCCGGGAACAAGGTCTGCGACTCGACATCGAGGCCATTGCCCGCCAGAAGGAGGAGGCTTACCTGGCACTGCTCGAAAAGGTGGGGCCGATTGAGCCGCTGGTGAACCTTGCCCGGGCGCAACGCGGCCGACGGCGCCTGGCCGTGGCCTCGGGCGGCTCGCGGCGGATCATCCACCGCGTGCTCGATCACCTCGGCATCCGCGACTGGTTCGACGCGGTGGTCACCCAGGAGGACGTCGCCCGACAGAAACCGGCGCCGGACATCTTCCTGGAAGCCGCGCGCCGACTGGATCTGCCGCCCGCGCAATGTCGCGCTTACGAGGACGCAGACCTGGGCCTGGCCGCCATCCGCGCCGCGGGCATGGAAGCGGTGGACGTGCGTCCGTGGCTGGCCGCCGGTTGAAGCAGTCGAACAGCGGACCAGACCGACCTTGCTGCGGTCCGCGCGGCGGCGTACCTTCGGGCACCAATGGAAACGGTGATCATCCTGCTCATCGCGGGGCTGGTGTTGATGCTCCTGGAAACGGTGCTGCCGGGCATGATCGCCGGGCTGGTTGGCTTCGGGTGCCTGGTGGCCGGCGTGGTGCTGAGTTACGTGAGGCACGGGCCGCGCACGGGCAGCATCGTGCTGTTCACCGTCCTGGCGGTGCTACTCGTCGCGGCGCTGTTGTGGATCCGCTTCTTCCCGCACAGCCGGCTGGGGCAGGCCTTTGTCACGCGCAGCACCCTGGGTGATCCGCAGTTGGAACACCCGGAACTGCTCCACCAGACCGGCACCGCCCTGACCAACCTCCGCCCCTCGGGCACCGCGCTCATCAACGGCCGCCGTGTGGACGTCGTGACCGAAGGCCCGATGATCCCGCCCGGCACGCCCGTCAAGGTGGTGGCGGTCGAAGGCATCCGCGTGGTCGTCCGCGCGGTTTGACAGCCCACCCCCGGCTGCGCCACACTCTCCGCAACAAGCCAAGATCATGAACGCAACCCTGCTCGCCGCCGTCTCGTTTCAGTTGATCCTGCTCGTCCTGGTGCTCCTGGTCGGGCTGGTCTTCCTGATCCTGCTGTTCAACTTCTTCACCATCTTCATCCGCGCCTGGGTGTCCGGCGCGTATGTCGGGTTGATCGAACTGGCCGCCATGCGGCTCCGGGGCGTGCCGGTGGGACTGGTGGTGGACAACTACATCAACGCCCGCAAATCCGGCCTGGACGTGACCGTGGACCAGCTCAACGTCCACTTCCTGGCCGGTGGTGACGTCTCGATGGTGGTGCGGGCGCTCATTGCCGCGCAAAAGGCCGGCATTCACCTCACCTTCGACCGCGCCTGCGCGATTGACCTCGCCACCAAGGGCACCGGCAAGACCGTCCTCGACGCCGTGAAGACCTCCGTCAATCCGAAGGTGATTGACTGCCCCAACCCCGCCTCCGGCAAGACCACCATTGACGCCGTGGCCAAGGACGGCATCGCCGTCAAGGTCAAGGCCCGCGTCACCGTGCGCACGAACCTCGACCGCTTCGTGGGCGGCGCCACCGAGGAGACCATCATCGCCCGCGTCGGCGAGGGCATCGTCACCACCATTGGCTCCAGCAACAGCTACAAGGACGTGCTCGAAAACCCCGACCGCATTTCCAAGACCGTGCTCGACAAGGCGCTCGACTCGAACACCGCCTTCGAAATCCTCTCCATTGACATCGCCGACGTGGACGTGGGCGAGAACGTGGGCGCCAAACTCCAGGCCGAGCAGGCCGAGGCGAACAAGCTCATCGCCCAGGCTCAGGCGGAAGTCCGCCGCGCGCTGGCCGTGGCCCAGGAGCAGGAAATGCTCGCTCGCACCCAGGAAATGCGCGCGCGCGTGGTCGAGGCCGAGGCCCAGATTCCGCTGGCCATCGCCGAGGCTTTCCGCAGCGGCAACCTCGGCATCATGGATTACTACCGCCTGCGGAACATCCAGGCGGACACCCAGATGCGCGACAGCATCGCCCAACCCGGCGGCGCGCCGCCCTCCGCCGGTGACAAGACCAAGACCAGTTAGCGCCGGTCTTAGTCCGCCATGCCGCTGTTCGCCGAGTCCTGGGAAAGTCTGATCGCCTTTGTGGTGATCCTGCTCCTTTCCGGCCTCGGCAACTGGCTCCGCCAACGCAAAGCGCCGCCGCCCGAGCCCTGGACCGACGAGGAAGAGGCGCCGTCGCCACGACCAGCTCGGCCCCGGCCCGAGTTCGAGGAGTCCCAGCCCACCCCGCCCGCGTTCGATCTCGAACGCGAGTTGCGGCGCATGTTGGGCGAGCAACCTCCGGCCCCGCCGCCACCGCCGCCGGTCATCGTCACTGCGCCGCTGGAAACCCGGCCGCCGCCGCGCGCGCCGGCGCCGGCCGTCGTTCCGGAGGACCTCGAACAGCGGCCGGCGCCCAGCTTCGAGTTGGCGGCGCTGGCCGAAGCGCAGGCCGCGTATCAGCGGGCCAGCGCGATTGACGCCAACGCCCAGGCGATTTTGGAAGCGGCCAAGGCGCGCGCCGCCCTGCACCGTGTCTCATTGGTCGGCCCCCAACGTGCCGGCCACGCCCCGGAGATCGCGGCGGTATTGGCGGCGCTGCGGTCGCCTCGCACGGCGCGCCAGGCCATCCTGGCCTCCATCATCCTGGCCCCACCCAAAGCCTTCGCCGAAGAGCCCGGCGGCTACCAGCCGCGCTGACGGGCGTGTCTGTAGTTGACGGCCCCCCGCAGACCTCAGTCGCCCCACGAGCCGGATTCCCAGCCGGCTCAAGTGCGGTTTCGAGGTTCAACCGGGACCGGTCATGGGGATTGCGCGAGGGCCGGACAAGCTGCCCCAGTCTTCCCAGTCGCCCACCGAGACGAAACAGAGGAACAAGAGTTCGTCACCGGCCCGCCGGCGGATGCGCTCCGGCATGTCGAAGCGCACCCAGAGCGACTTGCCGTCCGTGTCCGGTTCGACACCGGCCAGGGGCAGTTCCCGGTTCTCGATCCGCGCGCGATAAACGTCGGACCGACCCGAGTCACCGGCGGTCTGCAGACGCGGACCCACCCGCAATTCAACAAATTGCGGTCGGTTCACGGGAACCATGACGGCAAAGGGTGCGCTGCCTGAGCCGTTTTCCCAGCCGGCCGTCACAAAGGGATGACCACTCTGAACTAGAGCGATTTAACCTGAAAAACTAAGTTCGAAAGAGATCGTTCTGCTCGAAGGTTTTGGGGAAGATGGGGTTAGATATGAAAACCCGATTCCCGACCCCGAACAGAACGAGGCCCCGTCCTGGTAAGCCACTTTTTGGCTCTGGCCAAGTCCTTTTGCGCGACACGTCCAAGCCGGTCACGCCCTTCGGCGGGCTGGTGGTGTTCATCGAGTTTCTCCAAAAACTCGGTTACGCCGCCCAAGTGCAGGCGCTGCTGCCCTTCCAGTTGACCAGTCCCAATGCGATTGATCCGGCCCAGACGCTGACGGCCTTTATCTTTGCCGTGGTGGCGGGAGCACGGC